>Ga0172380_10000883_pt1 | contig 54308 bp, 47 predicted proteins | sample Leawe162metaG_FD_119747 | JGI IMG/M metagenome (GOLD analysis project Ga0172380, IMG submission 119747) | Leachate microbial communities from a municipal landfill in Southern Ontario, Canada - Leachate well 162 metaG | ecosystem: Engineered > Solid waste > Landfill > Unclassified | place... | reverse complement strand
TACGTGCAATAAACGGCAAACCATATTTAGAGAAACCAGAGCTTGCAGACCGCGACGGCTTAAGCGTTCGTATTACCCCTGCAGGGACTATAACATGGCAGTATCGATTTAGGATTGATAATCCATCAGGGTGCTTAACCTTTGGTCTCTACCCGGATTTAGGACTTGCTGACGCATGTAAGCTGGTCCCTGCGTGACTAAATTCATGGGTAAATATTATAGATCCCCATGCGTTTTGGAAACCGCTTAACACATTCGAAGGCCGATCAGTTCTGCTTTACTCGAGATATTATAAGAACAGTGGAACTTATATCACTCGCCATGGCGCTTTCCCACGGCAAGCGACCGGGTAATGTTGCTTCCATTAATGAGCTGGTCCGCGATATGAAACCAAGACTGGCATATCCACGATTTTAGACGGACATTATCGACCAGAATATCGGAAGCTGGGGAATTTATAGCGTTACTGTGAGTATGGGATAAGTTCAGCAACCATGATAAATAGCGTTCCAAATTAGTTAATGTACATAACTTAACTATTATGTTGCTGCTGACATTCATGACACCAACCCGCTAATTCAAGCTGTGGGCTCGATAAGGTAAATTCTGCTTGGCTAACATTCAACTGTAACTGTTCAACAAGAGCAGTGGGCAATGCTATCTCTGTGACTTTTTGACAAGTATTACAAATTAAAAATTGATTGTGAATGTGATGATCGCATACATGATGGCAGGCAATATACTTATTCACCGTTAATAACTTATGCACTAATTGTTCCTGTACTAAGAAATCCAACATGCGATAGATAGACATTATGGGTAAACTCTCGCCCAAACTTTGTTTTAACACATCGGCAATTTCATAGGCAGACAAAGGAACATCATGTTCCTGTAATACGATAAGTACTTTTTTGCGCTTACTGGTAAGATTGATGCCTTTTTCTTCACACTTTTTCACTACTTCACGCAGTAAATCAAGATTTTTTCCTGTCATAGAACTGCCAATTTTTTTGAAATGATCATACTTGAACAGTTTACCTGATCCACCCCTTCTAATGACAATCTTTGTTAGCAATCATCAGTCACCATACCGAGTGCTGTTCTGATTGCCATTTACAATCAGTAACTTAATTTGCTTTCATTCATATTGAACTCGACTGATACATAATGATACGTTGTAACATATCATTTTTTTCAGAAGTAATCATATGGAGACGACCCACAAAATGAATTCCCACAAATACCTTCTGTTATTAGGTGTTGGCACTTTAGCTGTTTCAGCAGAACCTATTGAACGTATCAATGTCACTGGGCATGCTTTAGAAAAACCATTAAGCCAAAGAATACAAGCCAGTAAAATCGAACTCAGCGGCGATGAACTAAATAATCGTAAAGCCGATACCTTAGGAGAAACTTTAAGCCAATTACCGGGAGTAGACAGTGGTTTTTTTGGTAGCTCATCGGGTAGGCCACAAATCCGTGGATTTGGTGGAAACAGGGTTAAAATGTTGCTCAATGGAACTCAAGTTGAGGATATGTCGTCGGTGAGTGAGGATCAATACATCCCCATCGAGCCCTTTCTTGCTGATAGTATCTTGGTCATTAAAGGTCCTACAGCTGTGATTGCCTATGGTGGGCAAGCGATGGCAGGCATTGTTGATCTCCAAGATGGTCGTATTCCATTGAGCCCAATCAATGGGTTTAACAGTCGCGCTGAAGTGAAAGCTGGCTTCAATAGTACAAGTACCGCACTGGCAAAACTTACCGCAGGGAATGAATCTTTTAACTTTGCGCTGAATATGATCATCAAAGACCGTGGTGACTACGATATCCCTGGATATTCTAAAGACAGTGATTGTAAAACGTGGTCAAAAGTCGTAGGTGCCGCACAGTTTGCCGATCTATGCCAAATCAAATATGCGCAACCTGTGTGGCAGATGAACAATCAATTAAAACGCTATGAAGATGCTACACCTTTAGAACAACAAATTATCACCGACTACTCAATAGACAGTAATGGCACTGTACTTAACAGCAGCCACCACACATCATCATTCTCGGCAGGCGGAAGCTACACTGGCCAACAACGTCTTTTGGGTTTGGCTTACGGTTATACGGACACTCATCGCGGTATTCCGGGATTCATGCGTCGTGGCAGCAGCGCACCAGTGGATTTTGATCAACGGGGTAATATTCGAATTTTTTCCCGTGGTGATCGCGTAGATATGAAGTATGTCGAAAACTGGGATGACAATTGGATAAACTCATTTAGCCTCGATGGCGCCTATTCGAATCAAGTCGATGATGAGCATATGGCAGAGGTATCCGTCAACCAATTCGAACTTACCTCTTGGGTCATTAGCCCTAAGCTCTATCATAGTTGGACATCAAACTTCGATGGTGTCTTAGGATTACAGTACGACACTAAAGCCTATAAAGGGGAGGGCTATGACAATTACATGCCTGATGTCGATAGTCAAAACTATGCAGCCTATACGCTACAAATCCTGCACTTTGGTCCGGTTACTTTTGAGTTTGGAGGTCGTTATGATGCGATTAAGCACCAAGTAAACGCAGAGGGTTACAAGGTAGGTCGAGGCTCAGGAGCGAATGTTAAAGATAGAAATTTTTATCTCCAAAGCTACTCAGGATCACTGCAATGGGACATATTGCAAAATTGGTCAACACGAGTCAATTACGTTCATGCCGAGCGTGCTCCTGAAATGAATGAGCTTTACGCCAGTAACCCACACTATGCTCTGTTAATTGAAGAACAGGGCAGCTCAAATCTTAAAAAGGAAATTAATCACTCCTTTGAAATAAATACCACCGCTAAAATCGCCGATTTACAGCTAATGGCAAGTTGGTATCAAAATCAATTCAATGATTTTATTTATCTTGGTAGTACAGGCCTTGAGCGTAACGGTACTTATGTTCGTGAATGGCGCCAAGCAGATACAAACAATCAAGGGTTAGAGGTACAAGCTATTTATACCTTCCCGTGGCAAAGGTGGGGAGTTTTTGAGCTCAGCGCATTTACTGACAGAGTGAGAAATACTCCTCGATATCAATATGATGGTAGTTACGACATCTTTAGTACTCGCCCACCTCTCGCAGGTGAGCGGGACGAATACTTTCGCCGCAGGTTAGAAGGCACTTCAATGCCTCGAACACCACAATCCAAAACAGGCACTGCACTAAATTGGCAGTATGATGCGCTTACTGTGTCCATCGATTATGTTCGCTATCATTCACAAGGTGACGTTAGCAGATTTGAGAGGCCCTCTGAATCTTATGCTTTGCTCGGAGCCAATATCACTTTAGATCAAGTCATTTCGAAAGTGCCGACTCAATTCTACCTAAGCTTAGATAATCTTACCGATGTAGATGCGCGCCCACATAACAGTTTCCTAAGGCATTTATCCCCTATGCCAGGTCGCTCAACGGCTATTGGTGTCAGAGTGCAATTCTAAAAAGTTTCCTTCAAGGCTAATGGCCTTGAAGGTTTTCATTTGATTTCTTGATACCCAAGGCCAAAAATCTAACCTCCTTCAATTCAAGCCGCGACTTGCTGTTTTTTATCCCATTTTCCGAGAGATGTTTTTAAGTCATGACGGACCCAAAGCGTTTATCTGATGAAGCCTATTCAATGATATTTCTTACATAATATGGAAAAGTCATCCATTGGATTGAGTAAGAAATCTTTACCGACAATGGAAGTCATTTCTGATTCAGATATAAAAGGATTGTCAATTTTAAAAACTAATCGTTGATTCAATTTACTTTTTATCAAAAAATCGCAATGGCGTTGATAAAATAACTGGTCAAATTGACCATTATCGATAATTCTCTGGAGGCCAATTTGTATTCGCTGAGCTAAGCGAGGTTTGTTAGGTGAAACATAATAATATGTCGCTAGCGGAATATGTAGCATGATGCTTTCATCAACAACGAGATCTGGATATTGTTGATTAAACTGCTTAACCTCTTGAAAGACTTCATTCACTCCGCGGCCAAATGTTATAAACCGTCCTTTTGATAACATATTAAATAAATTGTCATATTGATTGCTTTCTATAATCTTAAATCCTGCTTGTTGCATGGCAACTTTAGTTGACCATTGGCTACCTGAACCAGTATCAAGAGCAGTTAACTGCGCTAGAGAGGTGATTTGAGCTAACCTAGGTACATTTTCCTTTTTAATAATAAAAATTCTAAATCCTTGAATGCCTTTTCTAATGGGAATTTTTATTGGAATAAGCTGTTTATTCCACTGTAGGTTAGAGGCTTCTGCAATAACATTGATGGTTTCACCCTCTTGTAATGCTCTGAAGATACGATTTCGACTCATTATTAGATCTGAGACTTGCAGTGATGCTTCACCAAAATCGGCTTTGGTTACATCAATAACTAATTGTAAAAGGTCATAAGTATACTGATATCTGTGATCAAGCTTGGATTCTGACTGATTGATAATGAATTGATCATTAGCAGAAGTGACGGGTATGTTTGCCAAGACCCACAGGGAAAGAATACAAAAAATAATGCCCAGTCGCTGTAAATTATCCATCAATAAACTCATTGCTAGAGGTTGAAATTGATTCGGTGTGCTTATTTTAGCAGTAGCCTAGATGGCTTGCGGGATAAAGAAACAGATGATAAGCGTAAATGATATATTTTTTTAGTTTGGGTTTATGTGAGTTGTAAATCAATTTAGACAGCCCAACGGTGTTGGCACTGGGTGCGAGTGGCTCGCAGAATATTTTAAAGTCCTTATGCTGTTTAGCCATAGTGTTTTTAATATGGCTTTACGTTATATATGCATAAACGTGTTTGTAGTCTGGCAACGATTTTGGGGGAAGTTTGAAGGTCGTGTTTATTGCGTTAATCATTTATGAGAACGTGCTTTGAGCGTTTAACCAGCGCCGGCGCATGCTCCACGTTTTTACAGTGCTATCACTTTGGCTCTACTGCTGATGTTGAACATATAAATTGACCACTCAAGACCCAGAGAGGACATCAATGAACTCGGATAAAATTTTAGAATCTGCACAAGCAACCTTGTCTGGATTAATACCATTTCCTCAAATTGTCGGCAATCTTATTGCTGAAGGTGTCGAGTATTACTATGTAGACTATGCCTTGAAGTTATTTACTTTCTATAGCGCAGCAGGTTCTACAGTACAATCACCTTTATCATTTGAGGGACTTCCATTAATTGCTGACAATTTTAATGTGATTGAACTCAGAGCTGCCATCTTGGATAGTCAGCAGCATGGGCAAAAATTTCGGCTTTTCTGCCAGCGCGCTATGAATGCAGGAGTTCAAGGTTATTTCGTGTTTTTGCGAGGTAAACGTGTAACCTATTTTGGCCGTCAAGGTGACCAGCATACCGAATGGTTTTCTGGCGCTAAGCCGAGCGATGTCTAACAATGCTGACTAGGCTCGCCACTTTCTGGGCAGGGTGCATCGTGAGTTTTACATTGGGTGAATGGTTACATGAAGTTCATTGTATACGTCACTTACATCTTCCTGTGCTTAACGTTATAGATCACTGGAGGCATAAATATGCTACCACGCAATGTCATTACTATTTCTCGAATGCCGATTTACGGCATCATGAAGATTAAGTCATATCTTGCGATGGTAATGGTTTACGGGGTGATTTTAATTGGTATTGGACGGTACAATTGCGGTTAAATAGGAGAATAATGTCTTATGTACCATCAATTTCTAAATGAACCTATGGTGCTTGATGTTGCAAAGGCATCAATACTCACATTACGGCTACCCGACGATGTGAGTGATTTTATTGTGTCGCAGGCGATCAATGCCCCTTTACTAGAGATTATCGTCATAGCTGAAGCCGGAATTCAGCAAAATATAGTCATCCGCTTCCAGCCGTTTATGGGTCTTAAGGTCGAATCGTTACCGCAAAGCCCTCAGGCTTTCAATACACCAATAACCCGCGGCCTTGGGCAAGGTTTTAGGCTTTATACACGGATGGGAACTGCTGCGAAATTTTGTGCGGCTGAATTGAGGCGAGGTGTATCTTTTACCTTAGATACGACTCATCATTTAGGTGCAGATAATGACTTAATAGGTGCAGATAGTTACTTAACTTTTGCCTTACAAGCCAATTCAAAGTTTGAGTTAGTACCCTTAGAAGCGGATTTGCGGGTTTTGCATGAGCCCAAAGCGTTAATGGTTGCTAAAGCACTGTTAGCAAGGCACTACGACTATGCCGCATCATCTGAATCTCTTGCAATTTACATGACTGAAATCGAGCAGGTTAGATTAGAATTGCAGGCGTTTATGCGTGGGGAGCTTGGTCAATGTCATGCCAGCCTTGCTGATGAAGTATTAAGGATCGATCCCTTGCTACTGCAAAAACAACAATGGTTATTTAGAACCTATACCCATATGTTTGAGCGACCAAACTACAGCCGCGCTGCTAATGATGTTGATAACACTGATAAGCTATTAAGAAAATTAGAGTGTTATGAATTACTCGCTTCACCGGAATTGACCCTGATGGTAGATCGATTGATGGAAGACGAAACATAAACTTTTTACCCAAATTTAGCTAAATGATAAGAGTCCATTATGCATTATTTATGTCCCCTGTGTGCCGCCCCACTGACGTTAACGGAGCGAACTTGGGGTTGTTCACAGCAACATAAGTTTGATATGGCCAAAGAAGGCTATGTCAACTTATTACCTGTACAGAAGAAAAACTCAAAAGATCCTGGTGATAATAAACAGATGATGTTTGCTCGGCGTGAATTTTTAAACGCGGGTTACTATCAAGGTTTGAGTGATAGAGTGAATGAGCTCGCGCTTGAGTTTGGTGTCGAAGCAAAACAAATCCTCGATATAGGCTGTGGGGAAGGGTACTACAGTCAACGTTTATTCCATGTGTTGAGCCAGCACCATGATTGCAATTTACAAGGTATAGATATTTCTAAGTCTGCAATTAAATATGCAGCTAAACGTTACCCTAATTTGCAATTTTGTGTCGCAAGTGCCTATGAAATGCCAATCGCATCCCAAAGTGTCGATCTTGCCATTCGTATTTATGCCCCTTCAAAAGTAGAAGAGTTACAACGAATTATGGCTGATGGAGGCTTACTGATAACGGTTTCTCCGGGACCTTTACACCATTTTGCGTTGAAACAACAAATTTATGCTGAGCCAAGATTACATCCCGTTTCCACAGCGCATATTGCTGGATTTGAGTGTCTTCATCAGGAACGCTTAATCTCCCAGTTAGAGCTGGCAAATAGTGAACATATCGCTCATTTTTTAGAAATGACGCCCTATGCCTGGAAGTTTACTCATGCCCAAAAGCAAGCATTTGCGTTGCAAGGACTGAACTGTGAATTGGATTTCCAAATTGAAGTGCATCGGATTTCAAAGTAAGTGATAAGATTAAGCTATTGAAATAAATTATTTAAAATGCTTAACTGTACCGGCTAAACAGCATGAACCTAGTGTTCTGCTAGCCGGTTGCAAAACCGTAAAGTAGATTTAGGCAAAATAAATAATCCAAAGTGTCGCAGTGTGTTGACTTATCTTTAGAATGGTTTATAGTCTTATCAGCTTGAAGGTTGGGCTTATATTTATGTGTTCAATACGACCAGTTCGTCCTGTAAACATAAGTAATACCGGCATTTTCCAGCTCCACCCGCCGTTAAGGCTTTAATTTTTTATTTACAGGATTTATATTATGTCTCAAGTTACTGGTGTTGTTAAGTGGTTCAACTCTGACAAAGGTTTCGGATTCATTGAGCAAGAATCTGGTCCAGATGTATTCGTACACTTCCGTGCGATCAACTCTGACGGTTTCAAAACTCTTGATGAAGGCCAAAAAGTGTCTTTCACTGTGACTCAAGGTCAAAAAGGTCCACAAGCTGAAAACGTAACTATCATTGGTTAATTTTCAGTGCTGTTAGCCTAGAGCTGATAGCAATGGATTAAAGGGCTATGGTTAATTCCGTGGCTCTTTTTATTTGTGCGAAAATAAGATTTCATTTAGTTTAGATTGTTGAATCCAGTATAAGCGACGAGATCCACTTAACATGTCGCATTAATTTAATGCTTAAATCTGAAGTTAATCATCTAATCTTTCTCTGTTAGATCCCAATTTTGATATCTCCAAAATTTTCAATAAAACCATTTGATACACTCTCCTTATTTTTACCCCTGTAACATTCAATTCCATTATATGCTAACTCTTAACGCTTGCTCTTATCGAGTTTATTTTTTGCGTAATCTTATATTCAATGTCGAACGCGAATGTGTCTAATCATTCATTTTTTGTAAATCAGTGGCTTCAGATATTGCCGAATATGATTGGTGCATTTACATTTCTTGCACTTAGTTATCCTACATATACTAAGCTGCACCTAAGGCTGAAAGCCTTGTAGTAAAGAGTTGAGGCTGGCAAAGCATTTAGTGCTTGATATTAAAGAACACTAGCTTATTTATGATGTAGTTTGGAGCCGACCAAAAAACGAATATGGCTATTGAGATGCCTTGCATTTCGTACATTTAAGTATTTCCGACAGAAGCTTTAGGCTGCTAATCCAACTTAATTATCGGCTACTTTATAGCGGAATAATGCTTTCCCTCGACTAGTTTTCCTAACTTATAAAGGAGGGGTCTACAGTTAGCACTAAATGGATTAAGAGCCCTTTCTACTGGCGGGTATTGGCCTGATATTTTGTTAGCATGTTTATTGCTTCTAATGTGACGTTAGTGACAACGCAAGAATACTTAAAGTTGAGAACTATATACCGAGGATCTTTTGATGGGTTATGTTATTCAAGGGACTACGATTAAGCCGAAAAATGGATAGAGCTAAATTTAAATATTGTGGAGTATTACAGTATAAATAAAAAAGCCATGCAATTGCATGGCTTTTCTGGTTTAGCTTAAGTGATTATGGACGCGCCATATCCGACTCTGCACCATTAGCGAGTTTGATTTTGGCTGTAGACTCTTCGTTCGCAGTATTCTCATACTCTCGTCCTTTAGGGACTGCCACTTGTTCTCTCACTTCAACGACAGGCTTGGTCATATCCGAAGACACCATAGAGCCAAAGCGGCTGGCGGCTTTCGGCTTGCTGACAACAACTGCATCCGTGATTTGCGGTGTTGTTGGAGCTGTTTTTACTGTGGCTTGAGGCTTAGCGATAGCAGCCGGTCTGGCCATTGGCGCAGAGGCTGTTGCTTTCACGGCTTCTTTTACTTCAGCGCTCGGTGCAACACTTGGCTCGACAAGTGTTTCGGTTTTAGCTGCTTCAGCTTTGGGTACTGCTACTGATTTAGTCACTGAGCTTTCAAGTGATGGGACTGCAACGACTACGGCTTCAGCAGTAACGCTGGTCACCTGAGTTTCAACGATTGACGCAAGGTCAACTTTTGCGTCAGCAGCCTTTGGCTCTTCCACTTTCGTTTCAGTGGTTTTAGTCACAACAGGTTTAGTTTCAACTTGCTGAGTTTCAACTGCTGCAACGTCATTTGCTTGAGGCTGAGGCTCAACTTTTGCTTCTACTTTAACAACAGCAGGAGCTTCAACAGTTGGAGTTGAACTTGTTTCAGCTATTTCGACGTCATCAGTTTTAACGGCCGGTTCAGTTACCGCTGTTGTTTGAGTTGCAACAACAGGAGTTTCCACTCGAACACTGACGATTTCGCTTGGGTACTCTTGGTCAGCACCTAATTCGTCATTAGGAACGAATTGCGCTGGGGTTGATGTCCCTTGGTCATCTTCGTCGCGACGACGACGTTGACCCGCTGCACGAAGGTGACGAGGGCTACGACGGCTACGACGTTGACCATCTCTTTGCTCGCGTTTTGATTGATCATCAGCATTAGCATTTTCGTTGTCTGCATCAACTTCGCTATCTTGCGATACAGCATCCGCTGCTACAGTATGAGCTGCTGTGTCAACCAAGGTGTTTTCAGCTACGTTAACAGCATCAACAGCAGGTGTTTCTACTACAGTAGAAATTACAGTTGTCTCTTCTAGCACAATATTTTCTTGCGCTTCTTGCATTGGTGCAGCTTCTTTACGAGGCTGGCGACGTGTTCTTGGCGCTTTAGTTTCTGCTGGCGTTTGGGCAATGACTTCAGCTTTGGCATTAACACTGATAGTACTTGCCGCTGCGGCGTTAAGGGCTGCAATTTCCGCTAACACTTCTGCGGCATCTTCAGGTGCAATTGGGATCGCATTATCTGGCGTATTATGGCCATTATCGATACGCACCTTACGACGCATGTTACGGCGCTGACGACGCTCACGGGCGACTTCTTGCTTAGGGGCATCATCTGCTTCAATGTCGGCAACAACATCTTTTGGCGCTTGTACGCGTGGCTTCGGTTCAGCTTTAGCTGGACGTTTAGGCGCTTCTTCTTTTTCGCGTACTGGACGTTCTTGTGTGCTGACTACTGCATCAGTCGGCTTTTTTGGATTGCGGCTACGCGGCTCACGAGTGCCTTCTTTTGCTTTGTCGGCATCTTGGGCATTGCGTGGGCGGCGAGTGTCATTACGACGGTTACGGCGATTTGCGTTAGCCGCACTGGTATCCGTTGCTTTAGTTTCAACAACTTTTACGGGTTCAGCTTTTTCACTTGGCGCAAACATGGCACTGATTGCACTCACAAGCTTGCTGAAGAAGCCTGGTTGTGGCGCTTCAACTTTCACCGTTGGTGATGGGGCTTGTTCTACTTTTTGTGGCGCTGCAAAACCTTTTAATGCCGGAATAGGCGCCGCAGTACGTTCCAGTTTGCGTGGCTCATACAATTTGGCTTCAGGATGCTCTATACGCTTATAGCTTGATTCACTGATTTCATCATCACTACGGTGACGGATCACGCGGTAATCAGGCGTCATCATGTGTGCGTCAGGTATCACATACACTTCAACATCGTGACGCTGTTCTGTGATGCGAATGGCTTTGCGTTTCTCGTTTAACAAGAAAGCTGCAACATCCACAGGCACAATCGCTTCGATTTGTGAGGTGTTTTCTTTGATGGCTTCTTCTTCCATCAAACGTAAAATTGACAGTGCTAAAGACTCGGTACTGCGAATCGTGCCTTGGCCATGACAGCGAGGGCAGATATGCGCTGCAGATTCTTCTAAAGAGGGACGCAGACGTTGACGCGACATTTCCATCAAACCGAAACGAGAAATGCGACCTAACTGCACGCGAGCACGATCATGGTGCACAGCATCACGTAAACGGTTTTCAACTTCACGCTGATGGCGTACAGGCGTCATATCGATAAAGTCGATAACCACTAAGCCACCTAAGTCGCGGAGGCGCAATTGGCGGGCAATTTCATCGGCGGCTTCAAGGTTAGTGTTAAGTGCTGTTTCTTCAATATCGCCGCCTTTAGTGGCACGGGCAGAGTTGATATCGATTGAGGTTAAGGCTTCAGTTGGGTCGATAACAATTGAACCGCCAGATGGCAGACGCACTTCGCGTTGGAAGGCGGATTCAATTTGTGATTCGATTTGGAAGTGAGTGAACAATGGCACTTCAGCTTCGTACAGTTTTACGCGCTCAACGAAATCAGGGCGAACTAAGGCGATATGTTGCTTCGCTTCTTCAAAAATACGTGGATGATCGATGAGGATTTCGCCCACGTCACGGCGTAAATAGTCACGAATAGCGCGAACTATCACATTGCTTTCTTGGTGAATTAAGAAAGGTGCGCCTTTAACTTGTGAAGCTTCGGTGATCGCCGCCCAGTGGTGTTGTAGAACTTTTAAGTCCCACTTTAACTCGGCAGATTCTTTGCCTACACCCGCAGTACGCACGATAAGACCCATGCCCGCAGGCACTTCTAAGTCAGCCATCGCTTCTTTTAGCTCAGTGCGTTCATCACCTTCGATACGACGAGAAATCCCGCCAGCACGTGGGTTGTTTGGCATTAATACTAAGTAAGAGCCTGCAAGGCTGATGAAGGTCGTTAAGGCTGCACCTTTATTGCCGCGTTCTTCTTTGTCAATTTGGACAATAACTTCCTGTCCTTCACTGACCACTTCTTTGATATTTGGGCGACCTTGGAACGAATATCCCTTCGGGAAATATTCTCTAGCGATTTCTTTCAGTGGCAAAAAGCCGTGACGATCGGCACCGTAGTCGACGAAAGCGGCTTCTAAAGACGGTTCTACGCGGGTAATTTTACCTTTGTAAATGTTTGATTTTTTTTGCTCATGACCTGGGCTTTCAATGTCTAGATCATACAGTTGTTGCCCATCAACAAGGGCAACACGCAACTCTTCTGATTGAGTTGCATTGATTAACATACGTTTCATGATGACGTCATTCTTCTTTAAATAGAGGTCATCAAACATCGCGCTTCGCTGCATTACGGGCCTAGCAGTAGGTCAACTGAGCCTCACGGCTGGTGGCTAGGCAAGAGGTGCGCATTACTGTTAGACGCAGTCGCTGCGTGTCGCATCCTATTTATGGCTTATTTTTTAATGATTACAAAAACAAGGAATTCGTTGTAAAACATCAACCAACCCCATAAATTCTTTAGTTTCGTTCCGGTAATGCCCAAGTCGAATCGGTTTGTCTGACGACAAGTTAAAATATCCTTCGAAATCGGGGAGGAAAATCTAGGGTAAACCTTATTAAAGTAAGGTGACTTTCTCGATTTAATCGTAAAAAACGCATTTGTGGTATTTTTACTCTGTATACGATTTGCAAATCAATGATTTGCTATCAAGAAAATCTTTTTTTATCCGTTAAATTTTCCGCTTGGGATCAGGGCGTTGTGAACACTTTATTCACGGCTTATCCCTAATCGCTGGTGAAATATAGCAATAATCAAAAAATTCAGCAATGGAAAGGCACAATTCTTCTCAGTTGTTGTACAATGGCGACCGTTATAATTAGATGGCGCATCATGAATATAGAATCCACCCCACAACAGGTTCAGTTGATCACGATTGATGAAGATCACTTCGAACAGCGTATCGATAACTACTTAATGACCAAGCTGAAGGGCGTGCCGAAAAGCATGATCTATCGCATTGTCCGCAAGGGCGAGGTTCGAGTGAATAAGAAACGCATTAAACCCGAGTACAAGTTGCAGATTGGCGACATAGTGCGTATTCCGCCAGTCCGCGTGGCAGAGCCGGATAACCGTACCGCACCATCGGCGAACTTAAGCAAAGTCTCGCAACTCGAAGACCGTATTTTGCATGAAGACAATCATTTGATCGTGCTGAATAAACCTGCTGGCATTGCCGTGCATGGTGGTAGTGGAGTCGATTACGGTGTGATTGAAGCATTGCGTTCACTGCGTCCTCAACAAAAGTTTTTAGAGCTAGTGCATCGTCTCGATAAAGATACTTCGGGTGTGTTGTTGGTGGCGAAAAAGCGTAGCGCGCTTAAACATCTGCATGATCAGCTTCGGTATAAAAAGATGCAGAAAGACTATTTGGCCTTAGTTAAAGGTGAATGGTCTGCTCAAGATAAAGCCGTTAAACAGCCTTTATTGAAAATCACCCTCAAATCCGGTGAGCGCATTGTGCGTGTTAATGCGGAAGGTAAACCTTCAGAAACGCGCTTTAAAATTATGCAGCGTTACCAAGGTTGTACTTTAGTGAAGGCAAGCCCTGTCACTGGACGTACTCATCAAATTCGGGTGCATTGTCAATTTGCCGGTCATCCAATCGCCTGTGATGATAAGTACAGCGAGCAAGGATTTGACGATAGCATGCGTGCATTAGGCTTAACTCGACTCTTTTTACATGCCGCTGAATTGATGTTCATTCATCCAGAAAATGATGAAGTGATGCGGGTTTCAGCGCCTTTAGATGAAAATTTGTCGCAATTACTCGATAAGTTAAAGCGTGCGTAATCGATGGGGATAGGTTTCAAGGATGAAGATAAAGCAATACGATTTAGTGATTTTCGATTGGGATGGCACTCTGATGGATTCCATCGGTAAAATTATCACTTGTATTGAAAATATGGCTAAGGCATTGCAGTTACCTATCCCAACTGAAAGTGACATTCGCGATATTATTGGTCTTTCTATGACAGAAGCGCTGCGAGTCCTGTTCCCACAGGGGCTTAATTGCAGCGCTTCTTCTGTATATTCTCAGCCTCTACATTCTAATAATGCATTCAGCCAAGGCGAAAATGATCAATATCAGCAGATGCGCGCTGAGTTTAAAGCACAATATTTGCATTTAGACACCACGCCAACGCCCTTGTTTGTACAAACTCCAGCGTTAATTGATGACTTGCATAGCCAAGGCTATAAGTTAGCCGTCGCAACCGGTAAAGCCCGTGCGGGACTTGATCGCGTCTTTGAGCAAACAGGCTTAGGTCGATACTTTGTTGCATCACGCTGCGCCGATGAAGTGCACAGCAAACCCCATCCTGAAATGATCTCAAGTTTGCTAAAAGAATTGAATATTGCCCCGAACCGAGCCTTAATGGTGGGTGATTCTCTGCTGGATTTGACCATGGCGGCCAATGCTGGAATTGATAGCGTTGGCGTGACCTATGGCGCCCACAGTGCCGAAAAGTTGCTGCGGGCAAAACCTATCGCCTTGATAGATTAACCAAAGCAATTACTGCAATACCTCTAACACTGCTTTTAATGCTGGAGCGGCAATGCATGCCGCTGCGCATGAGACTTCCTTATCACTTTTATTTACGTCTCATCTTCTCGTCGATGAAACGACTCAGTAGCCCAGTATTTTTGATGCGCGTCATCGATTCAATAAACTGAGCAAATAGAGCAAAGCCTTGGCAAACGTTTAAGCGAGAACGTCTACACCTTGGGCTAACAGCATTTCCGTCAGTAATATCAGTGGTAAGCCAACTAAGGTATTGGGATCGCGACCTTCGAGCTCTGTAAATAACGCGATACCTAAACCTTCGCTCTTAAAACTCCCCGCGCAATAATAAGGCTCTTCTTTTTCAATGTAAGCCACAATCTGCGCATGGCTAAGGTGCCTAAAATGAACCGTAAAGGGTTCAACCTCGGCGGCCATGGCTCCCGTTTCGGCGTTGTAAAGTGCAAGACCAGTATAAAAGGTGATGGCCTTGCCTGAGGCTTGAGTGAGCTGCGCGACGGCATTATTAAAATGATGGGGTTTACCGATAATCTTGCCATCAATGACGGCAACTTGATCGGAGCCAATAATCAGACCATCGGGGAATTGTTCTGCTCCCGCGACTGCTTTTGCTTTGGCTAATCGCAGCACTAAAGCATGGGCCGATTCTTCGAGATACGCCGTTTCGTCAATATTAGGATTGCAGCATTCGAAGGGTAACCCGAGTTTTTGCAGTAAAGATTGTCGGTATACAGACGTCGAAGCTAAGATTAATGGGGTTGGCATAATGAGATATCCGCAAAAGAGTGACTCATATTGTGACCAATCAATGCGCGAGAGTGCAAGAGTTTCGTCTTTTACGGTTTCTTTTCAATGAATGCGACTATTTTAGGCGGCTTGCGCTTGTATGCGGCCCCATGCTTGGGTACTATTTCGCTTCCGTCAATTTCAATGTTGGGGCAGGGGAAAGGCTTAAGTCGCAAACTTGGACTTAAGTTAGTATTTTTTCTTTGACTCTAGCGTTTTCAAACTATAATATGCGCGCCTTATGCAAACAGTAAAGATACCGGTTTCAATTGATCCATTTCGCGCCGCCTCGAGTCGCCTAGTTTATCAGGGCGTTGTTCCTAGTGTGCAACTGAAAAGATTAACTGAGTTATGTGCCGGCGACTGTTCCGATGTGGCAGTGTCGCTTGAATGTGGCGTAGATTTACAGGGGATAGTCTACCTGAAAGGGAAGGCTGTGACGGAGCTCACTCTGATATGTCAACGTTGCATGACACTATTTACCACTGAGGTTACGGTCGAGTTTTGTTTTGGTCCATGTCGGACTAAAGCAGAAATCGATGAGCTCCCGGATGCGTATGACCCAATTGAGTGCAATGAAATTGGCGAAGTGCGTCTACATCAATTGATCGAAGATGAATTGATAGTCGCTATGCCGATAATCCCAATGCATCAAGAAATTGATTGCAGTGCAGGATCTAAAGACATGGTTGTAGGCGAGATAGAACCCGCTCAAGAGGAGCGTCCAAATCCGTTTGCAGTGTTAGAAAAACTGAAGAGCAAGTAATCGAGGAGACAGGCCAATGGCTGTACAACAGAACAAAAAATCACGTTCAAAGCGCGGAATGCGCCGTTCACATGACGCACTGAGCACTGCTCAGCTGTCTGTAGACGCTACCAGCGGTGAAATCCATATGCGTCACAATGTGACTGCAGATGGCTTCTATCGCGGTAAAAAGGTAATCAACAAGTAATTTGTTGGTTTCCTAATGACGAATCTGACGCTTGCGTTAGATGCAATGGGTGGTGATCATGGCCCCCACGTCACGGTGCCTGCAGCCTTGCGGGCACTACAATTACATTCTTTTCTTAAAATCATTTTAGTCGGTGACAAGACTGAAATTGATGTCTATCTACGTCAAGCCGAAGCGAGTTTACTTTCGCGCATAGAAATCATTCATACCGATGAAGTCGTTAGTATGTCCGATAGGCCTGTGCATGCCTTGCGTACACGTAAAAACAGTTCCATGCGATTGGCTATTGAGTTAGTGCGTGACGACCGCGCACAAGCGTGTGTGAGTGCCGGTAACACAGGGGCGCTGATGGCAATGGCGAAAGTATTGCTGAAGACCTTGCCTGGTGTTGATCGACCAGCATTAGTCAGTTGTTTACCTGCGGTGACTCAAAAACCGGTTTATTTGTTGGATTTGGGCGCGAATATTTCCTGTGACTCGGAAACCTTATTTCAATTTGCCGTGATGGGCTCAGTCCTGTGCGAAGCGGTAGATAAGAAATCTCGGCCAAAAGTTGCCTTGCTCAATGTGGGCGTTGAAGAAATTAAAGGTAATGACCAAGTTCAGCAAGCCGCGCAGTTGCTGCAACACACAGAACAAATCAATTACACAGGTTTTATCGAAGGGGATGAAATCTATTCCGGTAATGTGGATGTGATTGTTTGTGATGGGTTTGTGGGTAACATCACGCTCAAGACCTCTGAAGGTATTGCCAAGTTATTAGTACATCAGTTAAAACGGGGACTAACCCAAGGTTTATTCGTTCGTTTTCTGGCTAAACTTATCGCCCCTCGTATCCAGGCGGTCCTTAGTCAGATGAACCCCGACCACTATAACGGTGCAAGTCTGATAGGATTGCGCGGAATAGTTGTAAAAAGCCATGGAAACGCGGATGAAACTGCCTATTTACAAGCAATTAGTTTGGCAGTAACGGAAGCTCAACGTCGACTCCCTGAAATGATAAAAGATCGTTTGGAGTCGATTCTTTTAGATATAAATAACTGATCCCTCCTTATGCATACAAAAATTCTCGGAACTGGTAGTTATCTACCGGTGCAGGTGCGTAGCAATCAAGATTTGGAAAAAATGGTGGAAACCACTGACCAATGGATTGTTGAACGTACAGGTATATCAGAACGTCGCATTGCGGCTTTCGATGAAACCGTTTCAACTATGGGCTACCAAGCGGCATTAAAAGCGCTAGAAATGGCTGGCATAGAAGCATCAGATTTAGACATGATCGTTTGCGGCACCACCAGTGCTCCCAATGCTTTTCCGGCTGCGGCCTGTGAAATTCAAGCCATGCTTGGCGTGCATACCATTCCAGCTTTTGATATCGCAGCGGCGTGTTCAGGCTTTGTTTATGCTTTATCTGTTGCCGATCAATTTGTAAAAACGGGCGCGGCTAAAAAAGTATTAGTGATTGGTGCCGATGTACTGTCTCGCTTATGTGAGCCAGAAGATCGTTCAACGATTATTTTATTTGGTGATGGTGCGGGCGCGGTTGTGATAGGCGCATCCGAAACGCCAGGGATCATTTCGACCCACATTTATGCCGACGGTCGCCAAGGTGACTTATTGAAATGCGCTTTCCCACCACGTAAAGGCGAAACCTCTGAAGCGGTCGGTTTTATGACCATGAAAGGCAACGATGTCTTTAAAGTGGCTGTGACTCAATTGTCCCATGTCGTGACTGAGACGTTACGCATTAATAATATCGATAAGTCAGAAATTGACTGGTTAGTGCCACATCAAGCCAACTTCCGAATTATCAATGCTACCGCTAAAAAGCTCGATATGAGTCTTGATAAAGTCGTATTGACCTTAGCTAAACACGGTAATACTTCTGCCGCGTCAGTGCCCATTGCATTGGATGAAGCCGTACGTGATGGCCGTATTCAGCGCGGACAACTACTGCTGCTTGAGGCCTTTGGTGCTGGGTTTGCGTGGGGCAGTGCGCTCATTCGTTTCTAAGTTCTACATGTGTGTTCCACATGATTTTTCAATAAATTAAGTTAGCCATAGGTAATTTGAATATGGAAAATGTTGCTTTTGTATTTCCGGGTCAAGGTTCACAAGCCCTAGGCATGTTAGCCGAGCTTGCCGAATCTCATGCTGTTGTTGGACAAACCTTTGCTGAGGCGAGTGACGTCTTAGGTTATGATCTGTGGGCATTGGTTCAGCAAGGTCCTGTTGAAAGCTTAAATGAAACCGATAAAACTCAACCAGCCCTATTAGCGGCGAGCGTGGCGATTTGGCGTACCTACGTGGCTTCAGGCAAACCTATGCCTGCTATACTCGCGGGTCACAGCTTAGGCGAGTATTCTGCTTTAGTTTGCGCCGGTGTGATGGATTTTAAAGACGCGATTAAGTTAGTGGAATTACGTGGTCAACTGATGCAGCAAGCGGTTCCAGCTGGCACGGGTGCTATGTATGCGATTATCGGTTTGGACAACGAGAGTATCGCTAATGCCTGCGCCGAAGTGGCTCAAGGTGACGTGGTGAGTCCAGTTAACTTTAACAGTCCTGGTCAAGTGGTCATTGCAGGTCAAAAAGACGCAGTTGAGCGCGCTGCAGTAGCTTGTAAAGCAGCGGGCGCTAAAATGGCGGTGGCTCTACCTGTCAGCGTGCCATCACACTGTGCATTAATGAAACCTGCGGCGGATAAACTGGCCGTGGCATTAAACGATGTACAGTTTAATACCCCAACAATTACAGTGATTAATAACGTTGATGTGGCATCACCCACCTCTGCTGATGACATTAAAGATGCGTTAGTGCGTCAGTTATATTGTCCTGTCCGCTGGAGCGAAACGGTTGAGCTAATGGCCCAAAAAGGCATTACCCAACTGGTGGAATGTGGTCCAGGTAAAGTATTGACAGGATTAGCAAAACGAATTAATAAATCACTATCAGCCCAAGCGGTTAATGATGTTGCTTCATTAGCAGCATTAACTGAGTAAGGAGTTTATATGAGTTTCAACCTGAATTTAACAGGCAAAGTGGCTTTAGTGACAGGTGCGAGCCGCGGTATTGGCCGTGCGATCGCAGAGACACTGGTCGAAGCGGGCGCCGTAGTTATTGGAACCGCAACCAGTGAGAAGGGCGCTGCGGCGATCCAAGAATATCTGGGTGACAAAGGTTTTGGTTTAGTGCTTAATGTCACAGATAGTGAATCTGTTACACATTTATTCGCCTCGATCAAAGAAAAAGCGGGTGATGTTGATATTCTAGTCAACAACGCGGGTATAACCCGTGATAATCTGCTGATGCGGATGAAAGATGATGAATGGCAGGATATTATCGACACCAACCTGACATCGTTATTTAGACTGTCAAAACCTGTGATGCGTACCATGATGAAAAAGCGCTTTGGCCGAATCATCAATATCGGTTCAGTGGTAGGCACCATGGGCAATGCAGGTCAAGTTAACTACTCGGCAGCAAAGGCGGGTTTGATTGGATTTACAAAATCTCTTGCAAGAGAGGTTGCATCTCGTCAAATTACAGTTAATGCTATCGCTCCTGGATTTATCCAGACCGATATGACAGATGAGCTGACCGAAGAGCAGCAAAAAGCTATCATGTCACAGGTTCCGATGGAACGATTAGGGCAAGCGCAAGAAATTGCCAATGCAGTGCTCTTTTTGGCCTCGGACTCAGCCGCTTACATCACAGGCGAAACTTTGCATGTGAATGGCGGCATGTACATGGTTTAAGGGCGAATGGCAGGGATTTCTGTCGCAACTGAGTAGTGATCTGTATCAATTGATAGTGAAATTTCGTGGTTAGACCACGAAAACTAAGCTTGCATTGTCAGCCAAATCTAATAAACTACTCGCAATCTTACGCAAGTGCGTAATTTGAATAGGAAAGAAAACTAATGAGCAACATCGAAGAACGTGTAAAGAAAATCATTGTAGAGCAACTGGGCGTTAAAGAAGAAGACGTTAAGCCAGCGGCATCTTTCGTTGACGATCTGGGTGCAGATTCTCTGGACACTGTTGAGTTGGTTATGGCTCTGGAAGAAGAGTTTGATACCGAGATCCCTGATGAAGAAGCTGAAAAGATCACTACTGTTCAAGCAGCGATCGACTACGTTTCTAAGAATCAGTAATTCTGAATTCTTGAAGACAGGCGGCATTTTTGCCGCCTGTTTTTGTTTTACCCCCGTCAAATTCTGCCTCCGTGCCATTCAATCGTCTCTGGATCGTGTTTTAATTGTTATCCACGAGATGCTCGCCGCAGATTGGCGAATTTTTCTAAATAAAAGTTATTGAAGAAATTGTCTAATGATAGAAAACCCTGCGTCCTCTATCTGAATTAACAAATTAGCATTTAAAGGTGACTGCCGTGTCTAAACGTCGTGTAGTGGTAACCGGTTTGGGGTTAGTAACTCCAGTGGGCAATACTGTCGATACTACTTGGAAGGCTTTGCTTTCGGGTAAGAGTGGTATTGCACCGATAACCAAATTTGATGCCAGTGAATTTACCACTCGTTTCAGTGGTTCAGTAAAAGATTTTGATGTTGAGCAATACGTAACGAAAAAAGACGCCCGTAAGATGGACCTCTTTATTCAATACGGTATGGCGGCTGGCATCCAAGCTATCCAAGACTCTGGTCTGGACATGAGCAAAGAAAACCCTGGTCGTGTCGGTACTGCTATTGGTGCGGGTATGGGCGGTATGTGGTTGATTGAACAAGGTCACAGCGCATTGATCAATGGTGGCCCGCGTAAGGTTTCTCCTTTCTTCGTACCTAGTACCATTATCAATATGATTTCGGGCCACTTGTCGATCATGTTTGGCATGAAAGGCCCAAATTTTGCCGTGACGACCGCTTGTACTACGGGTGTGCATAATATCGGTTTCGCGGCGCGTACCATTGCCTATGGCGATGCAGACGTGATGGTTGCGGGCGGTGCTGAGGATGTCACTTCTCCTTTAGGCGTGGCAGGTTTTGGTGCAGCGAAAGCGTTATCGACACGCAATGACGATCCGACTGCGGCGAGCCGTCCATGGGATAAAGACCGTGATGGTTTTGTGATCGGTGATGGCGCTGGTGTGATGGTGATGGAAGAGTACGAACACGCAAAAGCGCGCGGTGCGACCATTTACGGCGAATTAGTCGGTTTTGGTATGAGCGGTGATGCGTTCCATATGACATCGCCTCCAAGTGACGGAGCAGGCGCTGCGGCTGCTATGGTCAATGCCATTAATGACGCTAAGTTATCACTGGAGCAAATTGGTTATATCAATGCCCACGGTACTTCGACGCCAGCGGGTGATAAAGCGGAAGCGGCAGCGGTTAAGTCAGTATTTGGCGACCACGCTTATAAAGTACTGGTTAGCTCGACTAAATCGATGACGGGTCACCTGTTAGGTGCTGCGGGTGCGGTTGAAGCGATTTTCACTTTGCTAGCACTGCGCGACCAAGCCGTACCGCCAACCATCAACTTGGATAATCCAGATGAAGGTTGTGACTTAGACTTTGTCGCCCACACAGCCCGTGACGTGAAGATGGATTACGCTCTGTGTAACTCCTTCGGTTTTGGTGGGACTAACGGTTCATTACTGTTCAAGAAAGTGTAAAACACGCATTTATGGTGTAAAAAATAGTGAAAAAATGCGCCTGAGGGCGCATTTTTTATGGGTCAAATTCATTGCTCATGTGAGTTGAACTCCGTTATCTTATGACTTTATTGTGATGGATGTCACTTTATAACTGTATGATATCCATAGTGTTAACATTTGTTCATCAAGCTTGTTTAATTCTAGTGACCACAGATAATGACAGACATATTCAATCTTAATGGAGTGTGTCATGTTAAATCCTGCGGTGATCCCGCTTGTTCCCCTCATTGGCGCATTAACTGCCAATCTGACCGAATTGATCCGTGGTGAGTTTAAAGTGTGGCATCCAAACATGGACATTGGGATCAAGACTTTTACCTTAGCAATCGCTGCTTACGTGGTGGTTTGGTTTGCCTTATTGGTGACGGCGATTAACGTCGGTGGCGATAGCAATATGTCCTCGGGCCTCGAAGTGCTGGGTTTCTTTATGTTTGGCTTAGGCGTTTACACTTTTGCTAAGGGTACGCGTTTCGTCAGTAGTGAACTTCAACTATGGATTTATCGTTTAGCGTTGCCGAGTTTATTGCTTTGCTGCGTGCTTATTAGCCACTTTGGTTAAATCGAATTTTTTGACGAGGTCAATCGTAATTATTTTTACGCTAATGGGGCTTTCTATCGTAAACTCAGCCTATTGCACGAAACATTGAGCCACAGTGGCTGAATAAGTTGAGGTTATATGGCTGGTATAGATAGACAAAGTACCCTGAGATTTTTGTCAGAGCCTGCGGATGTGAATTTTGGTGGTAAAGTTCACGGCGGTGCTGTGATGAAGTGGATCGATCTCGCAGCCTATGCCTGTGCAGCGGGCTGGAGCGGTAAATATTGTATTACTGCTTATGCGGGCGGTATTCGTTTTGTGCAACCCATTTTGGTGGGCAATATCGTTGAAGTTAGCGCAAAAGTGATTTATACGGGTAAAACTTCTATGCATATCGGTATCGATGTGCGAGCGGGCGATCCTAAAGTTTCTGAGCGTCATCTCACCACCCATTGTATTGTGATCATGGTCGCAGTTGATGAAGATGGCCTACCTACGCCAGTGCCTGAGTGGATACCACAGACGGAACATGATATTCATTTGCGGGATTCTGCACTGCGCTTGATGGAAATGCGTAAAAAGATTGGCGCCGAAATGGAAGCCCATGTGGTGAAATAGCTCCATAAATTAAATCAGCAAAGGCGCTTAAGGCGCCTTTGTTGTTTCTAGCGAAAAGTGCGTTTATCACTCGCTCCGATTTCACTCTGACGTTACCGTTGATGAATGTTAAACTGCGGCCACTATTTTGAATCGATTCACTTTGTTTATCTATTTAAGGATCAGCTCATGGCAAAAGTTGCATTTATTGGTTTAGGCGTAATGGGATATCCCATGGCGAGGCATTTACTGAACAAAGGCCATGAGGTCACTGTTTATAATCGTACTTTTACCAAGGCGCAAACTTGGGTCGACACCTATGGTGGACGTTGCTGCCCAACGCCAAAGGAAGCGGCTCAGGGTCAAGATATAGTGTTTACCTGCGTGGGCAATGATAACGACCTGCGTGAAGTGGTATTAGGGATTGATGGCGTTATTTATGGGATGGAAAAGGGCACTGTGTTGGTTGACCATACTACGGCTTCGGCCGATGTCGCCCGCGAGCTTGCCAAAGTTTTAGCCGAAAAAGGCATTGATTTCCTCGATGCGCCCGTGTCTGGCGGTCAAGCGGGCGCCGAAAATGGCGCCTTGACTGTGATGGTCGGTGGCGATGAAGCGGTATTTGAGCGTGTTAAACCTGTGATTGAAGCTTTTGCCCGCTGCGCCGAGCGTTTAGGTGAAGTGGGTGCTGGCCAGTTAACTAAGATGGTGAATCAAATCTGTATCGCAGGAGTGGTACAAGGTTTGGCTGAAGCGCTGCAATTTGCCCGTAAGGCGGGACTCGATGGCGAGAAAGTCATTGAAGTGATCAGCAAAGGCGCGGCGCAAAGCTGGCAGATGGAAAATCGCTACAAGACGATGTGGGGCCAAAGTTATGATTTTGGTTTTGCTGTCGATTGGATGCGTAAAGACTTAGGCATAGCCTTAGAAGAAGCCCGCCGCAACGGTTCACACTTGCCATTGACCGCTTTGGTGGATCAATTCTATTCAGAAGTTCAGGGCATGGGCGGTAACCGTTGGGATACGTCTAGCTTGCTGGCGCGCTTAGAGAAATCGGCGAAATAAGTTTTACCTTAAGTTTCATCGTTATAAAAACTTAGGTTTCGTAGTGATAAAACTCTGGTTTCGCAGTGATAAACACTCAGTTTTTACAGTGATAAAAATGTCCAGTCCCGATTGCGTTGGCAAATAGGACTGGGCATTTTTGTTTGTATCGCTTTTGACTAGAACATTAAGAGCTAGGATATGTAATCGTTAGTCTTTCCAGCGAATATGGGTCACTAAACTGTGGGTTTCACCTGGAGCAAGCACGACTTTATCTTCTAATACATTGGCCGCTTCTAGGCAGACCATGGTCAGATAATCCTCTGGATTAAATCGGCCAAGGCGTTGTGACTTTTCAATCCATGGATTCCATAATACCGCTGATTGGCTGTTTTCACGGCTGACTTCGATTGTCCCCTGCGGTGTATGCAATAACTGCACTGGGCCGAGATCGGTATAGACACGATCTGTCTCGCGATTAAACAGCACTTCATCCGTGGTTTGCGGGTAAGGTCCTTGTGCAAATTCGATGTATTTTGACCCACTAAAACCGCTGGCTTTGAGTTGGTGGATATCCTCAATCGGGAAATAGCTGTGCAGCGCTTGGGTAAGCGTGACGGTTTCATCGCCTAAGTTGGTATTCACAAGGCTAATGCTTAGAGTGTCGCCTAGGGTAAATAACACGCAGACCTCAGTGTTATGCGGCCAATAGATTTTATCTTGCTCACTGATTTTTAAGCTAAAACGTAAATCCACTAACTGATTACGCATTTCTACCGATTCCAGCGCCCAAATTCGGGTACGGGCGAAACCGTGTTGGGGAAAGTTCGCTTCACTACTCATGCCAAACCAAGGCCAGCATACGGGTACACCACCACGGATCCCATTACCGGGTTGATAATCGTCAGCCGATGAAACCCACAGCAAAGGTGGTTTGCCTACGGGTTGAAAATAGTCTATTTGCGCGCCCTGCAAAAAAATTCTTGCCTGACATAACGCCGTATTCACTTCGACATAATCGAGCCCGTTGGCGTGCTTTTTAGTAGTGACAGAACCCATAGTAACAATATCCTTAACTCTGCTGACATATCAGAAAAACAGGCAGTTAGCTTACAAAGTTTTCCGCGATAACATAAGGCTTTGTTGCGATCAATTTACGGTTTCGCTGTTCGTTTGTGTAAACAAAAGTCTGTGGCAGATACTGAGGTGCTTTCTTTTTCGGCAAATTTAGCTAAAGTGGTCAGAGCACCAAAGTGGTCAGATCACTTAGTTGAGTTGCAGTCTAACAAGAAAAGGGAAGCGATTATGCCAGTCTATCAAGCGCCGCTGCGCGACTATCAATTTATCCTCAATGAAATGTTACATATTTATCAGCAAGATGCTCTTAAGGGGTTCGATGAAATCGATCCAGATCTTGTTGATGCGATCCTGCAAGGTATGGCTGACTTTAGTACTGAAGTCATGCTGCCGCTCAATAGTGTCGGCGATCTGCAAGGCTGTAAGTTGGTCGATGGTAAGGTGATTACACCGGAAGGATTTGATAATGCCTATCGGCAGTTTGTTGATAATGGCTGGCCGACGCTGACCTGCGATCCTGAATATGGCGGCCAAGGCTTACCCGAAGTGGTGGGGATTTTTGCCACTGAGATACAAACGGCAACTAACATGGCCTTTGCCATGTATCCCGGTTTGACCCATGGCGCTTATGCCGCCATCCATACCCACGGCAGTGATGCGCTCAAGCAAAAATATTTAAGTAAACTGGTCAGCGGTGAATGGACTGGGACCATGAACTTGACCGAGTCCCACGCCGGTACGGACTTAGCCTTATTACGCACTAAAGCCGTGCCAGTATCCGAAGGTGTTTTTGCTATCAGCGGTGAGAAAATTTTTATCTCCTCAGGCGATCACCAACTCACCGACAACATAGTGCACCTCGTATTAGCTCGTTTGCCCGATGCACCTGAAGGTGTGAAGGGCATATCTTTGTTCGCCGTGCCTAAAGTATTAGTGAATAACGATGGTAGTTTAGGCGCGCCGAACACTTTATATGCCAGTGGCCTTGAACATAAGATGGGCATTCACGGTAACTCAACTTGTGTGATGGTATTTGAAGCTGCGCTGGGTGAGCTTGTCGGCGAGCCGCACCAAGGACTGCGCGCCATGTTTACTATGATGAACCAAGCGCGTTTAGGCGTTGGCGTGCAAGGTCTGGGTGTCTCTGAGATTGCCTATCAAAATGCGCTGGCCTATGCCAAAGACAGATTACAGAGCCGCGCTTTAAGCGGTGCCAAAGCACCCGAAAAAGCCGCCGATCCGATTTTGGTTCACGGCGATGTGCGCCGTATGTTGCTGTCGCAAAAAGCCTTTAATGAAGGCGCAAGAGCCTTAGTTGGACAACAAGCTTTGTGGCTCGATGAAGCTGAGCGCCATACCGATCCCGCCAAAGCGAAAGCGGCATCCCAGTTAGCGGCCCTGTTCACGCCCGTTGTGAAAGGTTTTATCACTAACCGTGGTTTTAATGCCTGTGTCGATGCGCAGCAAGTGTTTGGTGGACATGGTTATATCCATGAGTGGGGCATGGAGCAATTTGTGCGTGATAGCCGTATTGCGCTGATTTATGAAGGCACTAACGGCATTCAGGCGCTGGATTTAGTGGGGCGTAAGTTACTTAGCGACCGCGGCGCGGCGATGCAGCAATGGTCGGCATTAGTGACTGAGTTCATTAAGTCGCATAGCACGAATGTGGCGATGCAACCTTACGTGAGTGGTTTAATGGATTGTGCGGGTGATTTGCAAAAGGCCAGTGGTTATTTAGCGACCCATGCGGCGACTAATCCTGACATTATTGGCGCAGCTTCAATGGCTTATCTGGAGTTGTTTGGGGTGACGGCACTGGCGTGGATGTGGGCCAGAAGTGCCGCGGTGGCATTAGCGGCACTGGAGCAGGGCACTGAAGAAACCGCGTTTTACCAAGCTAAATTGAAAACTGCTGATTTCTACATGGCTTACTGGGCGGTGCAAGGTCGCAGTCTGCGTAAGCAAATCGAGCAGGCGAGTGAAATGCTCACACAATTGGATGAAGCAATCTTTTAAGCATTCACCTTATAGGCTGAGTGAAGCCTTTGCTTAAGAACAGCTCAAAAACCAGCGCATTGTCGCTGGTTTTTATTTTTATATCGTTTAAATCTTTAACTTATTGTTTTTATTAATCTGCACGCAAGTACTCAGCTGGATGCTGTGAGTCTTTGTCTCATTCCACATAAAAACTTCCATCGAAGGTTTGTGTTACTGGCGCTCTCTTTCGTTTGAGTCATAACCAAACATAACGAGGATTATGTGGGCTGATGTCGATGATTTATTAAACGCCTTTCACAATTGTGCAAATTCAAATGATAATTATTGTCATTCGTAAATCATCCTTTATAATGACGGCCAATTCGTTTGAATACATTTGTAAACCCTTTGGTTTATGCCATTTTTATGCGCTCGCGCTGGGGACATTCTGTGAAGACTCGTTTTGCCTACTCATTAATCACACTTGCACTCGCTCAACATCAGTCGGTATTCGCCGCTGAAACTGTACTCGATAAAGAGGCCCCACAGCAGACCTTGTCTACGAGCTCACCAGTCCCCAGTCCTGCATCGACTCAATCCGCAGCCGATGGGGAGATAAAACTCGCAGCACCTGAGCGTATTGCTGTCCATGGCCGTGCAATGCAAATGTACGTCGATAAAGAAACGACAGTTGGCACTAAGACGGCGATTAATGTGATGGAATTGCCGCAGTCGGTGCAAGTGCTGACCGAGCAGTTAATCGTCGACCAAGCGGCGCGCAATATTACCGATTTATACCGCTCTATCGCGGGCGTGAGTGAGTTTAGTTATTCGGGCGTGACCTTTCGCGGTTTCCGCGACGATGCCAACGTTTTTTATGATGGGGTAAGGGGCGATCCCTATTCGGGATTTTCTGTGCCGCAACTCTTTAATGTGCAGCGGGTTGAAGTGTTAAAAGGTCCTGCATCCGCACTTTATGGCGGCGGTGAACCCGGCGGCATGATCAACTATGTCACTAAAAAACCAACCTTTGTCGAGAGTAAAGAGCTGACCTTAAGTACGGGCAGCGAGGATATGATGGGCGGCTCGCTGGATTTCACCGGTGGCTTAACCCAAAATCTTGCCTATCGCTTTAGCGCCTATTATCAGCAGGAAGATAGCTTTCGCAATAATGCCGATAGCCAAAATGCCGAAGTGGCGGGTGGGTTACTCTACGAAATCAGTGATGATACTAAGCTCACCACCACTTTCGATATTATTAAGCAGGATTTAGGCGGTAACCGACTTCGCGGTGTTCCCGTCGATGATGCGGGCAATTTCCTTGTCGCACCTTCCTATAATGCCAATGAGAAGAGTGACTTCCAGAAGATGGATGCACTGGTGCTGCAATCGATTCTCGATCATCAATTTACCGATAATTTCTCGGTCAAGACTCAGATCCGTTATCTGAATAATGATTCCACGCAGCAATATCATGAATCGAGAGGTTGGGCGACCTTAGATGCCAATAAAAAGCCCATTATGGGTGATGGCACCATTAAGCGTGAATACCGAGTTCAAGCACGGGCTAATGATGAAATCAGTTTAACCAATGATTTTGTCTATGCATTCGATATTTTAGGTTTTGAACATGAATTCCTGTTCGGCGGCGACTATCACTATGTCGAAACCGAATATCAGTACAAATTGGCGACTGATAAGGATGGTGTTGGTAACTTGAATATTTTTGACCTTAACTATGGTGAAACCAACCCTAATAGTTACAACTTGAAGGATAAAAATACCGATGGTACCCGCGCTAACCGTTACGGCATTTATGTACAGGAACATCTGCACTTTAATGAACAGTGGTCATTGATTGCCGGTCTGCGTTTTAGCCAGTTTGATGATTATGATAAAAATACCGGTTTCTCCTTCAGCGACAACGCGATAACGCCAAGAGCAGGGCTTAATTATCGCCCAATCGATTCAATGTCCTTTTATTTGAATTACTCAGAGAGCTTCAATCCAGCATCTTTAACCAATCAAGCGGAAGATATTGGTGACGGTTTCCTCGATCCAGAAACGGGCAATCAAATTGAACTTGGGATGAAAAATGAATGGCTTGATGGCCAGTTTATGACCACGCTTGCTGTGTATCGCATTGAAAAACAAAATGTCGCCCAAGCTAACCCTTTAGATACTGGTGATGACGATGGTATTCCCGCTTTACTTAATTTGGGTGAAGTACACAGTCAAGGCCTTGAATGGACGCTGGTGGGGGATTTAACCGATAACCTGACCGTCACGGCAAACTATGCCTATAACGAGACCGAAGTGGTTAAAGGGGTAACGAACGACAGTTTAACCAATACGTTTGATAGTAAGCACTTTGCCAATGCGCCGCGTCATCAAGCAGGGATATGGACCCGTTACGATATCAATGCACTCGATTCGGCGATTGCCTTTGGTATGGACTATGTGGGCGAGCAGTTCAGCCTCGATGGTCAAATAGTGAAGCCCCATACGATTTTTGACATGAGCTGGACGACTCAGTGGGATCAAACTCAAGTTCGTTTAAATCTTAAAAATATCTTCGACAAAGAATATGCCGTCAGTGGTTTTAGCGAGCGTAATGGCCATTTCCCCGGTGAGCCGCGTAATATCACGTTAGAACTGAGTCATAAGTTTTAATGCATTGATGTAAAAATAGCTTGTTCGTTAAGGATGATGAGCAAGCTGGAGCGAATGGGTTAATCTTGTGCGAATAACCGCCGTAGCTCTCTGTCTGTATTCGTGCCTTGAGCATGGATTAACCTTGTGTGACTTATCATCTTAATAGTGTTTACCTATTAAGATGATAGTTTCTATCCGTTATCCTTTCTGATTCAGCTTGTTTAGACTCGCCTTATATGAATTATTCGATAAGGTTTCCCTATGCACGCCGTCAGCCACTTAGCCTCCAAAGACACTCAATCTAACGCTAGCCCACTGGTGGCCCTGATTGCAGAAGGTGGTGGTCAGCGAGGTATATTCACCGCAGGCGTGCTCGATGCCTGGCTTGATGGCGGATTCGATCCCTTTGATTTATTTATCGGTACCTCAGCAGGTTCACAGAATCTCAGTAGTTTTTTGGCCCGCCAAAAGGGTTATGCCAAACGCTTAATCCGCGGTTTATCGCGCCATAAACGCTTCTATCGACTCGGTCGCGGGTTAGTCGGCGGCAATGTAGTCGATTTAGATTGGTATTTTGAGCAGACGCGACAAGGGATGTTTAAATTAGATCTTAACGCGGCGACAGCCTCACTCGGTCATCGGCAGTTACTGATCACCACCACTAATGCCAGTGATCGCAAGGGTTATTTTTTAAGTCCAAGCAGTAAAGGCCAGTGGCGCGAATTGCTAAAAGCTTCTAGCGCATTACCATTTTTATATAAACAAGGGGTGAAACTCACGCCTTGGCTGAGTGACAACGCCTGTAATAACGGCGCGGCTAATCATAGCGCCTCTGGTCACGGCACAGCATTAAGCGAAGGTATTGATAGTGATTTTTATCTCGATGGCGGCTTAGCTGCGCCTTTACCTGTGCGTGAGGCCTATCGTCGTGGTGCCCACAAAATTGTGGTGATCCGTACTGTGAGCGAGGATTTTCAGGCGCAATCGGCTTGGGTGCATAAACTCAAATCTTGGATTTGTGTTTCTGGCTTTTGTCCGAAAACCATAGATTACTTAGTGCAGCACGAACAAGCCTATCAGGATGAATTGGATTTCATCGCTAATCCGCCAGAGGATGTGGAGATAGTGCAGATTTTTGCTGCTGAAAATTTGCAAAGTAAATTGCTGGGCAGTACCGATGCGGATTTACGCCATGATTATCATGCGGGGCTGAGTGCTGGAAAGCAGTTTTTAAGCTTAGATCCGATGGCGTTGACGCAGAGTAATGCTTATTTTCAAACTCAAGTGCAAACCAACGCTCACACTCAAACCCACACTCAAACTCACTCTCAAATCAAGCCATTCAGTGCGTTGTCGGCCTAGTTTGGTATTTTAGCTAAGTCACCATTTTGTACGCGAGTAAGCAATAAAAGTAAAAAGCATTAAAATACAAGCGCCACCCTAGGGTGGCGCTTGTGGTTGGCTGTATTAACCGGTTCATCAATCTAATTAATTTATATGATTAATCTAGCTCATCAGCCCAGTTTATTAACCTAGGCCTTCAAGGTTAAGTCATTAATAACTTGAGGTATGCACTGAGCGTACTGCTCGGCCCGATGGGTCGATAATACCGCGTAAGCTTTCATCCCAAGCCAATGCTTCTGGCGTTGAACAGGCGACGGATTTACCGCCTGGAACCGTTTCTGCAGCGCCGCTTAGTGGATAATGTTCCTCAAAGAAGCAGCGATAGAAGTAGGCTTCTTTGGTTTCTGGCGTGTTGTATGGGAAACGGAATTTCGCGTTCGCCAATTGTAAATCATCCACACGCGCTGCAGCTTGTTCTTTCAAACCGTCAATCCAAGAGTAGCCCACACCGTCACTGAATTGTTCCTTCTGACGCCACGCCACTTCTTTTGGCAATTTATGCTCAAAGGCTTTACGCAGAATGTGTTTCTCAATACGGCCATCCTTAGACATTTTCGCTTCAGGGTTGATACGCATTGCCACATCCATAAACTCTTTATCGAGGAAGGGCACGCGAGCTTCTAATCCCCAAGCGGCCATGGCTTTGTTGGCTCGCAGACAATCGAACAGATGCAGTTTATCGAGTTTGCGGACTAACTCCTCGTGGAATGCCTGTGCGTTTGGCGCTTTATGGAAGTATAAATAGCCGCCAAATAGTTCGTCAGCACCTTCACCCGATAACACCATCTTAATGCCCATCGCTTTGATTTTACGCGCCATTAAATACATTGGCGTGGCAGCACGTATGGTGGTGACATCGTAGGTTTCTAAGTGATAGATCACTTCTTTAATCGCATCTAAGCCTTCTTGGAAGGTGAAATGGATCTCATGGTGAATCGTACCAATCGCTTCGGCGACCTTTTTGGCGGCGATTAAATCCGGCGCACCTTCAAGGCCGACGGCAAAGGAATGTAACTGTGGCCACCAAGCGTTGGTTTCGCCATCGTCTTCAATGCGGCGTTTAGCAAAGGTTTGTGTCACGGCGGAAATGATAGATGAATCTAAGCCGCCCGACAGCAACACACCATAGGGCACGTCTGACATTAATTGACGTTTGACCGCCGCTTCTAATGCGTCACGCAATTCTTCTTGGCTGGCTGGATTATCTTTAACCGCATCATAGCTTTGCCAATCGCGAGTGTAGTATTTCACCGCAGCGGCATCGCTTGAGTACAAATATTGGCCCGGTAAGAATTCTTCTACCGTTTTACACACTGGCATCAAGGCTTTCATTTCGGAGGCAACATAGAAGTTACCCGCAGCGTCCCGACCTGTGTATAGCGGGATGATACCCATGTGATCGCGGCCGATAAGGTATCTGTCTTGGGCTTTGTCATATAACACAAAGGCGAAGATACCGTTTAATTTATCAAGAAATTCAGTGCCGTATTCTTGATACAGAGCCAAGATTACTTCGCAGTCAGAGTTGGTTTGATAGCTGTACTTATCGCCTAGCTGGGCTTTCAATTCTTTGTGGTTATAGATTTCGCCGTTGACCGCGAGGATCAAACTGCCATCTTCGGTCAGCAGTGGCTGAGCACCGTGTTCAATGTCAACAATCGCTAAACGTTCGTGGGCAAGAATTGCCTTATCACTGGCATAAATACCTGACCAGTCAGGGCCACGGTGGCGCATGAGCTTAGACATTTCTAGCGCGACTTGGCGCAGTTCTTTGGCATCAGATTGGATATCTAAAATCGAAAAGATTGAACACATAGTACAACTCCCACACTGTCTGTCATTTGAGGATGTCTCAATTGAGGTTTAATGTGCCAGCAATTTAGGTATTTGCCAAATACTATTTTTGATGTTTTATCTGTTTATTGGTGTTTTTATTGATTTAGATGTTTGTGTTTAATGCTTTTATTTGAGAATAATCCATTTAATTTGCGTTATTTTTGATGATTTGTTTTTATTATCTGATTTGGCATGAGGGGTTTTGGGGAATTCACAATGTGTTTTAAAAAAGTATCGATGATAGAAAAACCGCTAAAAAAGCCCTTAAATAATGAGTTGTCCCGTTTAAGTGTTTTATTTTTAATCAATTAATGCGCTGAGTTTGACATCAACCAATGGCATAAGCCTATTCAGAATTGTGTGGCAGGATGGATATTTCGTGATAACGGCATTTTTTGTGGGCTGAAAACAAAAAAGCACGTGAAGGGTTCACGTGCTTGTAGGTCTTGTTTGCGCTTTATTTAGCTGGCGCTTTATTTCGCAGGTGCGACTAGCAGGCGTCAATAAGAGACGACTAACCCAACTGTCTCTCACAAGAAGCCAAAGACTTAGCTTGTTATTTTGCGTCCGTTACCAGTGTTGTTTTGGCTGGGCGCAGGCTATTGAATTCTGTGCCTTGATAGTATCCCGGCCAATCTTGGCTGTTGCCCAATGTGCGCGTGACTTGGTAGTAGATTTGCAAGTCTTGCAGCGCGCCGCTTAAATCCCAATCTTCACGATATTCATCGCAGACATTGTGATAACAGCCTTTCATTGTAGCTTGCATCTGAGTTTTATAAGCAGCCGTGGCTTCGTCAACGGGGTCGCTACCGCCGCCGGCAAAGACGGCGGGCACGCCTAGTTTGGCAAAGCTGAAATGATCTGAACGGAAGAAACCGCCCGAAGCGGGATTTTTCTCACCCATGGCGATGCGGTTTTGTTGTTTAGCCGCATCGATAAGATAAGTTTCTAACTCAGATTTACCTTTGCCAACGATGGTAAAGTCATTGGTTTTACCGTAGATATTCGTGCTGTCGAGGTTTAACACTGCCACGGTTTTGTCTATAGGGTAAAGTGGATTGGCGGCGTAATAGCGCGAACCGAGTAAGCCCTGTTCTTCACCTGTGGTGGCAATAAAGGTGACCGAGCGCGCTAAACCGTGGCCTTGTTTGGCATTGTCGGCTAATTGTCTGGCGATTTCGAGAATGCCGGCAGTGCCTGAGGCATTATCCATGGCGCCGTTATAAATTTGATCGCCTGCTTTCGTCTCGTCTTTACCTATGTGATCCCAATGGGCGGTGTAGAGGATTTGCTCGTTGGCTTGTGTGCTGCCGGGGAGTGTGGCGACCACATTGTAGCTATTTGCGTATTCGGCTTTATTTTTAAAGGCGATGTTGGCCGTTTGTTCAAGGGGTAAATTGATTGAGCTGTCGGCGGCGCGCGCCATTAAATTAGGCAGTGATAAACCGGCTTTATCGAACAGTTGCGTAGCCGCGTCCAGTGTAAGCCAGCCTTCGACTTGGATACGGCTATCTTGTTCTGCTTTACTGAGGACCAGATCTTGCTGTGGTCCAGTCCAACTATTTTCTATCACGGACCAAGGGTAAGAGGCGGGCTCGGTATCATGGATAATCAGTGCGCCGAGTGCGCCTTGACGACTGGCCTCTTCAAATTTGTAGCTCCAACGGCCGTAATAGGTCATGGCTTTGCCGTTGAATTTCCCCGAGTCAGGGCGAGCAAAGCCGGGATCGTTCACTAAGATCACCGCGATTTTGCCTTTCATGTCGAGATCTTGGTAATCATTCCAACCATATTCAGGGGCATTCACCCCATAGCCGACGAAGACTAATGGCGCGTTCTCAATACTAATACCACCGTTATCGTGGCGACTGCTGAGCACTAGATCTTTTCGGTATTTAAAGGGTAATCCTGCCAGCGTAACTTGCTGTGCTTCATCTGCGGTATAGCTCACCATAGGCACAGGTTGTAAAAAGCTGCCTTGGTACGCGCCCTTGAGTCCCATCTCTGTAAAGGCTTTGGTCAAATAATCCAAGGTGAGTTTTTCACCGTGAGTGGTGGGCGCGCGGCCTTCAAATTCATCGGATGACAGGGCTTTAATATCATTTCTAAAGCGCGCTTCATTAAACTGCACTGGTTTGAGTTCAGCCAAAGTGCTGTTGCCATCAGGCTCTGATACATTTGGACTACAGGCACTGAGCATGGCCAACGCACAGAGGGGATACAGACGTCGCATAGGTTAATCCTACTGTTGTTTTAATTAAGGTATTTTAGATTTATGTTAATCAATCAGAAGCGAGACTTATCATGAAGCAAGCCGCGGTGAGCCACAAGGTTGAGAAGAAGGTGAATATGTTACTTAATGTTGCTTTACCCTATGCAATACGCCTTTGGGCGAGGCGTGTTGCATAGGTAATGTTTAAGCGACTGGCAAGGATGAATTGCTAGACATAGGATTAGACATCTGTTTAAACAACGTCGATATCGCCAGCGCAGGCAAACACATGGTTCGGGCGGAAGGGCTCTTTGTCGATATCTTCAAGCTTACTCACGCCGCTAGTGACCAGAATGGTTTCAAGCCCTGCTTGGAAGCCCGCCAAAATATCGGTACGCATATTGTCGCCGATAATGACAGTGTCTTCCGAGTGCCCATCGATATGATTAAGTGCAGAGCGAATAATCCAAGCACTCGGTTTGCCCACGTAGAAAGGTTTTTTACCGGTAATACGTTCGATGGGTGAGCAGAGTGCGCCACAAGCAGGGCTGTAGGCTGGACCATGAGTATCGGGATTGGTGGCAATAAAGCGCGCGCCGCGTGCGATGAAGCCTGCGGCTTTATGGATCATCTCCCAGTTGTATGAGCGGGTTTCACCGACAATCACAAAATCGGGATTAATATCGGTAATGGTAAAGCCTGCTTTGTAGAGTTCGTGGGTGAGGGCGCCTTCGCCAATGACATAGGCCTTGCTGCCTTCTTGGTGTTTTAAAAAGTCGGCGGTGGCCATGGCGGAGGTGTAAAAGCATTCTTCAGGAATATCAATACCGGCGGCACTTAAACGGTTTTGCAGATCCTTACCCGTTTGTACGGGATAGTTAGTCAATATCACTAACGGATTGCCTTGCTCTAAAATGCGCTGGATAAATTTGTCGCTGCCGGGGATCAGTTTATTGTCGTGCAGTAGTACACCATCGATATCGCAGATAATATTTTTCATCTAATAGTCTCTTGTCATGCCGATCAAAAATCACTTTTTCGTTAAGTTATCTAATGCCACATTGCCTCAGAAAACAATGCTTTTGTTGAAAATAGTTAAAAAAATAGAGACCCGAAGGTCTCTATTTTTTTAATTGGTACAACTTACTGTCAAGTGGAACTAATCGGGCGCGTAACCGCTTGGGCCGATAAGGTTGCCATCGAGATAGGCTTGGCCATTTTGCATGTTAAGACGTTGCTGGCTAAACCATTTCACCACGAGTGGATAAATGGCATGTTCTTGCTCATGCACGCGGGCGGCGAGCATATCCGCCGTATCGTCTTCATAAACAGGCACTTTGGCCTGTAAAATCACCGGGCCTGCATCCAGCTCTGGCGTGACAAAATGCACGCTAGCACCATGTTCGCTATCGTTCGCGTCTATGGCACGTTGATGGGTGTTTAAGCCAGTGTATTTAGGTAGCAGCGAAGGATGAATATTGATCATGCGACCTAGGTAATGATTCACGAAATCATCAGTTAAGATCCGCATAAATCCCGCCAACACGATTAAATCGGGCTGATACTTTTCAATCACTGTCATTAAACGTGCATCGTATTCAGAGCGAGATTCACCTTGGTGAGCTATCACGCAGCTGGTATCAATTTCGCCATGATGGGCGCGCACTAGGCCATAGGCATCGGGTTTATTACTGATGACTCCGACAACTTCGGCCTGCAGATTATCATCACAACCGTCGATAACCGCTTGCAGGTTACTGCCATTTCCGGAAATTAATACAACTACACGACAGCTCTGGGGCATTACAGGATCTCCACTTGCTCTTCATTGCCTTCACGATGTGCGATAGCACCGATAAGCCATGCTTGTTCGCCTTCTGCAGCCAGTAATGCAAGTGCTGCATCCACTTTATCGGCTGGCAGCGCGACTAACATGCCGACGCCACAGTTGAAGGTGCGATACATTTCGTATTCTGCAATGTTGCCATTTTCCATTAACCAACTGAAAACAGCGGGCCATTGCCATGAATCGCCTTGGATAACCGCTTTTAAATTATCTGGCAGTACGCGCGGGATGTTTTCCCAGAAGCCGCCGCCAGTAATGTGCGCCATCGCATGGACATCAGATGCTTCAATCAGTTTGAGCAATGATTTTACGTAAATTTTGGTTGGCTCAAGTAGATGTTCAATCAGCGGTTTGCCGTTGAGATCTTGTTGAGGGTCTGCTTGGCTCACTTCTAATACTTTACGTACTAAAGAGTAACCATTTGAATGAGGGCCGCTTGAGGCTAATGCAATAAGTGCATCACCTGCTGCCACTTTGCTACCGTCAATAATGTCGGCTTTTTCAACTACACCCACGCAGAAACCCGCTAGGTCGTAATCTTCACCTTCATACATGCCTGGCATTTCAGCGGTTTCACCGCCAATTAACGCACAACCAGATTGGAAACAACCTTCGCCGATGCCGTTGACAACGGACGTTGCCGTTTCAACATCGAGCTTGCCTGTTGCGTAGTAATCGAGGAAAAACAGTGGCTCAGCGCCTTGAACGATCAGATCGTTCACACACATGGCGACTAAGTCTATGCCGACAGTGTCATGTTTTTTATAGTCGATAGCTAAACGTAATTTAGTCCCAACACCATCGGTGCCAGACACTAAAACCGGTTGTTTGTATTTAGTGGGGATTTCACACAGGGCGCCAAAACCACCTAAGTTGCCCATAACTTCTGGACGACGGGTACGTTTAACGGCTGCTTTAATGTTACTTACCAGTGCATTACCTGCATCAATATCAACGCCGGCATCTTTATAGCTCAGTGGGGTAGGTGTGCTCACGGAGGGATCCTCTCGGGTACATCGTTATTGGATTTTATGCGGCGGTATTCTACCAGCTTGTGCTAGGGGTCGAAAGTCATGATTTGGATTTATGCCCCTCGGCGGAGTTTTTTTGGTCTGAATGCGAGATATTCTATTTTTAGAGGTCTTGAGTTTGGTCACAAAATAGTAAATCACAGTAGGTATCTTAGACGATTGGGGATTATTCTTGGGAGATAGCTCACGATTAGACCGAATGGCAAAACTTTCTGTTTTACCTAGTAAACAAATCAACTAGAATCTGAAAAATTTGCCTAAAATAATACGCCGAAAAATAAGCAGGAGAGAAAAATGAAAGTTGTCGAGGTTAAACATCCTTTAGTGCGTCACAAAATCGGTTTAATGCGCGAAGGTGACATTAGCACTAAACGTTTCCGTGAACTAGCCGCCGAAGTGGGTAGTTTATTAACCTATGAAGCTACCGCAGATTTCGAAACTGAAACGGTGACGATTGAAGGCTGGAATGGTCCGGTTGAAGTCGATCAAATCAAAGGTAAGAAAGTCACTGTTGTGCCAATTTTACGTGCGGGTTTGGGCATGATGGACGGCGTACTCGAGCACATTCCAAGTGCGCGTATCTCAGTTGTCGGTATTTACCGTGATGAAGAGACCCTTGAGCCAGTGCCTTATTTTGAGAAGCTGGCCAGCGACATGAACGAGCGTATCGCCTTAGTTGTCGACCCAATGCTCGCGACTGGTGGTTCTATGATTGCGACCGTTGATTTATTGAAAAAGCGCGGTTGTACTTCAATTAAGGCCTTAGTGCTAGTGGCTGCGCCTGAAGGCATTAAAGCCTTAGAAGCGGCGCATCCGGATATTGAATTATATACTGCCGCTATCGATAGATGCTTAAACGAGAAAGGTTATATCCTGCCAGGTCTGGGTGATGCGGGCGATAAAATCTTTGGTACTAAATAGCCAAAGTTGCTAAATAATCTGAGTTGCTGATGCTCAATTGAGCGGATGTGGTCAGTAAGGGAGCCTAGGCTCCCTTTTTGTTTTTGTTCAATACAGAAATAACAACTTTATCTTAAGCTGCTAAAGTTTAGAATAAGCTAAATAATAATTATCTATTGAAGTTGTTTTTATTGGCTTATTTTGCAATGTTATTGATCGCAGTTTACGTTTTGTGCAAGGTACATTGTCGGTAGAACAGGGATTAAGAGGAATTATGGGAAATTCGGCTCTCAACTGGTTATTATTGCGTCGATCATTTGAATTTGCGACCCTCTTGTTTGTCGTACTCCTACTTATTCTATTACCGATTAAAATCGATAGAGAGCATAAATCCTTTGTGTCTTTTGTAAAAAAATGAGCAACTTACACCGAGTTATATTGAACTGCTCGGTAAAAGCTTATCTCTGCACGATATTATTGATTTCAATAAATCCTCTTTAGCGCTTTTTCAACTTGACCCTTCCAGATTAATGCTGCCGCAAGGGGGAGTGCTTTCCGCAGAAGAAGAACAAGTCTTACGCTACTTTGATTATCTCTATTCCAGTAAAAAGACCAATGCCGAAGATATATTCCTGTATGTGGGACTTTATCGCAGTGATGCCATGTATTTTGCCACCCCAATTCCTGATGACGTAAAAGCGCGGCTGATTAAAGACCGTACTTCAACGAATGAGTTTTGTCAGAGTCTGCACTATTGCGCGAAAGACGCGACCCCAGAGTCCTTAGCCGATGGAATCGTATTATCCATTCCTTATCAAGATGAAGTCAGTGGGAAAGTCATTTTATCGATGGCATCACCGATTTCATCATCTAATGATCCTAATCATTTCATCGGTGATGTTATTGCCGACACGGCCTTAATGACGTCGGTTTTTATGCGTAATAAACATGTTGAATTGCAGAAAACGGATTATGGTACTGAGTTGGTGATCACGACAGATAGCCTTTGGGCTGAACTGACGCCGGAGTTCTTGTTTTATTCGATGACAAATCATTTAGATAACATGACTTCACTGACATATAAAATCAGTATATTTCGTTTCATTGTGTGGAATTTACCCCTGTGGTTTTTGTTATCTATCGTAATCTTCTTCGTTCAAATTAATATCAATCGTTTTAGGAAACTTCGTACTGAGCGTCAACGGTTTAGTGAAGCGATGTTATTGGATGCTTTTACTCGAACCTATAATAAGAAAGTCTATGAGACCACACTGTTTGATGTCGCGACTAAGGGGCATTATGCGGTGATCTGCGTGGATGGCGACAAAATCAAAACCATTAATGATACCTATGGGCATAAACTCGGGGATATGGCGATCATGCAAATTGTTGATGCGATGCGCAGTGTATTTCGAGAAAATGATTTGTTAATCAGAACCGGCGGTGATGAGTTTGTCGTCATCTTGGCTAATTGTACTTTTGAACGGGCCTTATTGTTGGCTGAACATTTACGTCAGGCGGTCGCAGAGCGGCAGTTTTTAAATGTGCTGACAGTCTCCTGCGGTGTGGCTGATTCGCAAGATTATGCTTCCTTTGAGGCAGTGCTACAAGCGGCGGATAAAGCGTTATATGAGGATAAAAAGAATAAGCAAGGAAGTCGCAAGCTTGACCTGACACCTTAATTATCACGTTCATTATTACGTGAGTTATTACGTGAGTTATCGAGTGAATCAGTGAGTTAACCAGCTGCCCGCAATAAAGTGAATACCCGAGATAAAAAACAGCGCGGAGAATGCCACGCTGTTGTTACTTTCTAATACGGTAATGTAAACATCTGCGATAACACTTACAACACCATTGCTGCAATCCAACCAAACACTAATAGTGGAATATTGTAGTGGATAAATGTTGGTATCACGCTGTCACGAATGTGATCATGTTGACCATCGGCATTCAAACCTGCAGTGGGACCTAAGGTGGAATCTGATGCTGGCGAGCCCGCATCACCCAGCGCGGCTGCAGTGCCAACTAACGCGATTGTGGCTGCTACTGAAAAACCAAAACTCAATGCCAATGGTACATATATCGTCGCGATAATTGGAATGGTGGAGAAAGACGACCCAATTCCCATAGTGATCAGTAGCCCAACCAGTAGCATCAAAAAGGCTGCGAGGGCTTTATTATCCCCAATGATGTCGCTAAGCGAGGCCACAAGCGTACCCACTTCACCGGTTTCTTTCACTACAGCGGCAAAGCCTGCGGCTGAAATCATGATAAAGCCGATATTGGCCATCATTCGCACACCTTGGTTGAAGATATCTTGGTCGGCGACATGCTTCAAGGCACCCGAAAAACTGAAAATCATGAAGCCGACTAAGGCACCAAAAATCATAGAGTCAGTTTCAAGTTGTACGATGAGAGTGGCTAATATCGCCAGTGCAGCAATGATGATATTGCGTTTGTTGAGATTTTCTTCAGGTTCAGCGACCAACACTTTTGCCTCGTCGTAAGTCCGAGGTTTACGGTAACTGATGAATACTGCAGTGAGTAACCCTACGACCATACCCGCCGCTGGAATTAACATGGCTGGCGGAATTTGCTCGCGAGCAGCGGCTAAGCCATTGCTGGTTAAGTTGGAAAGCAGAATATCATTTAAGAAAATGCCACCAAAACCAATCGGTAAAATCATATAGGTGGTGACTAGGCCGAAGGTGAGAACACAAGCCACAAGGCGGCGGTCGATGTTCAGTTTGGTCATCACATGTAATAGTGGTGGCACTAAAATCGGAATGAAGGCGATATGGATCGGTAAAATATTCTGTGAAGCCATCGACATAACGAGTAGCGATAACAGCAGTAACCAGCGTACCCAGTTAGTGTTTGTGGGATTAGGATCTTGTCCAAGGCTACTAATGATGCTTCTAGAAATCAGCGTCGTTAAGCCTGAATGCGATAGTGCGACAGCGAAAGCACCTAATAATGCATAACTGAGCGCAATTTGTGCGCCGCCACCTAAGCCTGTATTAAAGGCATTTATAGTTTGGTGCAGATCCATTCCGCCTACCAATCCCGCCACGAGGGCGCTCACGGTCAGGGCAATAACCACATTCACCCTAGCTAAACTGAGTGCTAACATTAAGCACACTGCAATTACGACTGCATTCATTATCAATTTTCTTAATTCTTTAAGCCAAAGGAGCTATTTTCGACTGCAAAGGCAGTGGATGTCCAGTTTGCCGAGGGCTTATCTGAAAAATATCTGAAAATGTGATCATGCTGGGTTTTGTCTGTTAGCCGAATGTGGATTGCTCCGCACACTCGGTACGCAGAATGCTCTATCCTTAGTCAGGCAAAACGGAAATACCCTTGAAAAATGTGATATTGGTCTTAAATAGGTTGTAAGGCACAGCACACGACTTATAATGCCTAAGGATTTGATTGGTAAGAACACCTTTTAATCAGTAAGGATTTAACTTGACCTAGGTTGAGAACATACTGGCTAGAAGGCATCTTGCCTTACACTTAGTTCAACTCATAGATGGAGATATAAAATGAGCGTATTAGTAGGCCGTCAGGCTCCTGATTTTACTGCTGCAGCTGTATTAGGTTCTGGCGAAATCGTTGATAGCTTTAACTTGACTGCAGCCATCAAAGGCAAACCAGCCGTCGTATTCTTCTATCCACTTGACTTCACTTTCGTTTGCCCATCAGAGTTGATCGCTTTTGATCACCGTATGGAAGAGTTCACTAAGCGTGGCGTAGAAGTGATTGGTGTGTCTATCGATTCTCAGTTTACCCACAATGCATGGCGTAACACCCCAGTTGAAAAAGGCGGTATTGGCCAAGTTAAATACACGCTAGTGGCTGATGTTAAACATGAAATCTGCAAAGCATACGATGTTGAGCATCCAGAAGCGGGTGTGGCTTTCCGTGGTTCATTCTTGATCGACAAAGAAGGCATGGTTCGTCATCAAGTCGTTAACGATCTGCCATTAGGCCGTAACGTTGATGAAATGCTACGTATGATCGATGCACTGCAATTCCATGAAGAGCACGGTGATGTTTGTCCTGCTGGCTGGGAAAAAGGCGATAAAGGTATGAATGCAAGCACTGAAGGTGTTGCTGCTTACCTGTCTGAAAACGCAAGCTCACTGTAATTAGTACTTTTCTAATCACAGTCGCCTGTTAAATGAAAAAAGCTGCCAATGGCAGCTTTTTTGTTTTTTCATTGCTGAAGATCTCGTGTTAACTGTTCAATTTATTCCACAGTACCGCTTTCTGCATCCTGCGCATCCACAGCCAGTAATGGCCAGCCACCTAATGATTTCCAACGATTCACGATATGACAAAAAAGCTCCGCGGTACGTTCGGTATCATATAGCGCCGAATGGGCTTCTTTATTATCGAAGGGAATACCCGCCATAATGCATGCCTTGGCAAGTACGGTATGACCAATGGCGAGTCCGGCGAGCGTTGCTGTGTCAAAGGTGGCAAAAGGATGAAACGGCGAGCGTTTTAAGTCGCAACGTTCTATCGCCTTACTCACAAAACCATGATCGAATGCCGCATTGTGCGCCACTATGATACTGCGATGGCAGTCGGAGGCTTTTTGGGCTTTCTTCACGGCTTTAAAGATTTCTAAAAAGGCTTCTTTCTCGCTCACCGCTCCCCGTAACGGATTAGTGGGATCAATACCGTTGAATGCTAACGCTTCGGGTTCTAAATTTGCGCCTTCAAAGGGCTCAATGTGGAAGTGTAGGGTTTTATCGATTCCTATCACACCTTCATTGTCCATTTTTAGTAGGGTGACGGCAATTTCTAGCAACGCATCGGTTTGAGAGTTGAAGCCCGCAGTTTCGACATCAATGACTACGGGAAAGTAGCCTCGAAATCGGTATTTCAATTTGTTCGCGTCGCAAATGTCACTCATAAAGTACTCAAGAAAATTCACAGGGCGCTATTATGCTAAATGTGTTGGGGTGTGTCATGCTTGATTGGTGGTTTTATGAGCTAAAGGAACTAAATAGTTTGCCGATAAAGCCATGTAACCGATTAAACATGAGTAAAGGCTATGTGGCGAAAACTGATATTAGTATCAATTTTATGCGTTCCAGCAACTGCAATGGCAGAGTTGCGCCATTATGTCGCCTCTTTAAGTGATTCCCAGTGGCGAGTGAGTGAAAATACTCCCATCGTCTGTCGCCTTGAGCATGATATTCCTTCTTACGGTAAAGCGATTTTTACCAGTGAAGCGGGTAAACAGCAGAATATGACTTTTACCTTAGATATGTGGGTAAAACCTGATCAAGTGACGCAGGCGAAATTAATTAGCCGCGCGCCGCAGTGGCGTCCTGGTGTGGTATCGAAAGAGATCACGTCATTACATTATCAAAAGTACTTTAACGGTGAAGTGCCTAAGCGTGCAGCTTGGTCTATGTTGGCAGAGTTGAGTCGCGGTATGGAACCAACGTTTTACTATGCTGATTGGTATAACGAGTCGAATAAGATAGCTGTGGGTTTGTCTTCAGCTAATTTTGGCCGTAAATATACTGAGTTTAAAGCTTGTCTAGCGCATTTATTGCCCTATAGCTTTGAAGATATCGCTTTTACTGTATTAAATTACGATGAAGGCGGAACCGATTTAACTCGTTTCTCCCAGCAACAACTGTCTCGGGTGCAAGAATATTTAGCCTATGATCCCTTGGTAGAGTTAGTGCTGGTGGATGCGTATACCGACAGCTATGGCGGCCGTTCAGTAAACCAGAAAGTGTCGGATACACGAGCTGCGTCTGTAAAAGAGTTCTTTGTTGCCAGTGGTATTCCTCAAGATCGTATTGTCACATTTGGGCATGGTGAGCGTCGTCACGTGGCTTCCAATGATGAAATGGATGAAAGGGCGCGTAACCGTCGTGTTGTTATACGGATCAGTAAACCTTTGTAGTGTTTGTTTTACCTAGGTTTTAAGTGTTTTCCAATGCCAAGTTTATGACTTGGCATTGTCGTTTTTAAAAGAAGGAGAGTTCAGGCAGTATGCCACTTTAATCGAATGATTCGCTCAATTTGCGCGTATGGGTAAAAATAATGAGATTTTTTAATTTGTAGATATGACATATCCACCTCAACAAGTACTGCAGAAAGCGAGAGTGGGATAAGTACGAGTAATATAGATGAAGTATAAAACTTGGCCGTTGCAATAATCAGGATTGTGTTTGAAATGCTAAAAAAAAGCCCGCTTAAACTAAGCGGGCCGCAAAAATAATGCATTTGCAATCAACAAATTGAAGGAAGGAAGTCAAGCATAAGAACCAGAAAAGAAACTGAAGTGTTGGGAACACACCAGTTTAAAAGTTCTTTGTTTTCGATATCTGCAAGCAGTTATCTCCTGAAAACAAGCACATTCTATTGGGAAACCTGTTGTAAAACAAACGAGAAAAATTGCCCATAAACATTAGTAATTCTAATGGCTACAAAGGTGATTTATATCACTTAAGTCACTATTTACCTTGATTAATAACTTATAACTCACTATTAATGCATAATAATACACTTCAATAAGCTTATCCTTGCTGCTATTTTGTTAAATTCACGATACAGCTTAAAAAACTTCATATTAAGTTACGCCATTGCCATGATTTTTTTTGCTTGTATAGTACTTGCTGAAAAGGCCTTAAGCCCGAAACCATAAGAAGGACGACAACACGATGGCATTAAGATTTCGCCTTGCAAAGCAAGGTTTGTTAGTGGCCACATTGGGGATGGCACTCGGTGCCTGCCAAAGTGGCAATGCACCTGAGCAAAATTCGACTGAGCAGGCAAGCGCAACTAAACTCGTTTACCCTGTTACTGAAAAAGATGACCTCGTCGAAACCATTCATGGTGTCGCAGTGGCCGACCCTTATCGTCATCTGGAGGCCAATACGCCTGAAACTGAAGAGTGGGTAAAAGAACAACAAGACTTTGGTCAAGCCTACCTCGCTAAGATCCCCAATAAACAAGCTGTGGTCGAACGTATTACAGAACTTTGGAATTACGAAAAAGTCTCTGCTCCGTTTGAAAACGGCGACAACCAATTTTACTACCGCAATGATGGCCTACAGGCACAATCGGTTTTGTATGTTAAAGGTTTAGATGGTGTTGAAAAGCCTGTTCTTGACCCAAATAAACTGTCTGCGGATGGCACTGTTGCCTTATCCGGCGTGGCAGTGAGTAATGACGGTAAAATTTTAGCCTATGGCGTTTCAAATTCTGGCTCAGATTGGCAACAATGGCAGTTCGTTGATATTGCAACCGGTAAGAAACTGGCCGATGAACTGAAATGGATTAAATTTTCTAGCGCAGTGTGGGATAAAGAAAACCAAGGTGTGTTCTACGCCCGTTATGATGCCCCTGCAGGGGGGGATGTCTTAGCTGACGTTAATTTTAACCAAAAAGTGTATTACCACAAATTAGGCACAGACCAACATCAAGATCTATTGATTTATGAGCGTCCACAGAATAAAGATTGGGGCTTTGGTATTGATGTCTCTGAGAAAGGTGAATACTTATTACTGTCGATTTCTCAAGGTACGGATAAGCGTAATCGTTTCTTCTATAAATCGTTATTTGAGCCTAAATCCCAAGTGGTGGAATTGATCCTCAAATTAGAAGCTGAATATGAGTTTCTCGGTAATGATGGTTCAGTGTTTTATTTCAAAACCGATTTAGAGGCGCCTAATGGTAAAGTGATTGCGATTGACACCCGCAATAGTGATAAATCGCAATGGCAAACGATTATTCCTGAGTCTAAAGATCCGATTAATAATGTCGCCATTATTAATGACCATTTAGTGGTGAGTTATTTACATGATGTGTTGGGTCAATTATCGATTTACAGTATGGGTGGTCAGAAGCGTCAAGATGTGACATTGCCTGGTCTTGGCAATGTGGCAGGGCCTTTTGGTAAAGCCAGCAAAGATTATTTCTATTATGTGTTCAATAGTTATATTCAGCCTGAAACCACCTATAAGTTTGATTTTAAAACTGGCGGTTCAACCGTCATTGCTAAACCCAAAGTCTCGTTTAATCCCGATGACTATGTTTCTGAATAGGTTTTCTATAGCAGCAAAGACGGTACGCGTGTGCCTATGATGCTCTCCTATAAAAAGGGCTTAGTGAAAAACGGCCAAAATCCGACATTACTTTATGCCTATGGTGGTTTTGCCATTTCGATGACACCACGTTTTAGCCCTGCCAATATCGCTTGGTTAGACATGGGTGGCATTTATGCCGTGCCGAGTTTACGTGGCGGTGCTGAGTATGGCGAAAGCTGGCATCAAGCGGGGATGTTCGACAAAAAGCAAAATGTGTTTGATGACTATTTTGCTGCTGCTGAATATCTGGTAAGCGAAAAATATACCAACAGCTCTAAACTCGGTGCCTATGGCCGCAGTAATGGTGGTCTGTTGATGGGCGCTGCTGTGACTCAACGTCCTGAACTTTTTGCTGCCGTATTACCTGCCGTGGGCGTGTTGGATATGCTGCGTTTTCACAAGTTCACTATTGGTTGGGCTTGGACGAGTGAATACGGTAGTGCCGATAAAGCAGAGCAATTCCCTGCGCTATTGGCTTATTCGCCCTATCACAATGTAAAAGCGCAAGCTTATCCTGCGACTATGGTAATGACAGCGGATCATGATGATCGTGTTGTGCCATTACACAGTTTCAAGTTTGCGGCCATGCTGCAGGAGAAACAGCAGGGCAATAAACCAGTCATTATGCGTATCGAGTCAAATGCTGGTCATGGAGCGGGTAAGCCCACGGCGATGAAGATCGACGAATTTGCCGACATCTACAGTTTCTTGTGGCAGAGTTTTGGCTTAACCTTGCCACAAGCTATCGCAAAATAACTAACTATGTTAATAAAATGGGGTCGTTTGACCCCATTCTCTTTTACAATTGCCCCTATTCATCTGAAACCCGCGCTATTCCTATCTATATCTTCATCGGGTCATTCACAAGTCTTGTTTCCCTAGGTATAGTAAGCGTCAATTTTTCAACCAAAATTTGCTTATTTTCAAATGATGTTTCATTGGCCAATTTCAGTCTATTACGAAGACACCGACGCTGGTGGCGTTGTCTATCATTCGAACTACCTCAACTTTTTTGAGCGCGCGCGAACCGAGTGGCTAAAAGCCCTTGGCGTGAGTCAGACTGCGTTATTAGCCGACGACACCGCTTTTGTCGTAAAGCGTGCGGAACTCGATTTTCGCAAAGCAGCACGTTTTGAACAGAACCTTATTGTTGAAACTAAGGTCATAGAGTTGAAAAAGGCCTCGTTGATCTTTCATCAACGTTTGGTCGATAAACAGGGAGACTGTTATTGTGAAGGCACAGTGCTGGTTGTTTGTGTTGCGCTATCACGTATGCGTCCCCGAGCTATTCCCTTAAATATTGTGCAGGAGTTTGACAGTGCAAGCTGATATGTCGATTGTTGGGTTATTTTTACAAGCCAGTTTATTAGTGAAATTTGTTATGTTCACTTTACTTTGCTTGTCGGTGATGTCTTGGACGGTGATTTTACAACGCCGTAGCTTACTGACATCCGCAAAAAGTAAATCGGCGAAGTTTGAAGACAAATTTTGGTCAGGTGTTGATTTAAACCGTTTGTATAAAGAATTATCATCTCGTCCAGATAATAGCGGTTTAGAGTCATTATTTGTGACTGGCTTTAAGGAATATTCACGCCTGAATAAATTAAATAGCAAAGTGCCCGATGCCGTCATGGATGGTACATCGCGTGCTATGCGTGTGACCTTGTCTCGCGAAATGGAAAAGTTAGAAGCTAACTTACCGTTATTAGCTACGATTGGTTCGACTAGCCCTTATATCGGTTTATTTGGTACGGTATGGGGGATCATGAATTCTTTTATCGCTATTGGTTCGATGGAAAACGCCACCTTAGCTATGGTTGCCCCCGGTATTGCTGAAGCTTTGATTGCAACGGCTATGGGTTTATTTGCTGCAATTCCAGCGGTAATCGCCTACAACCGTTTCTCGACTCAAGTCGATAAATTAGAAATGGCTTACGCAAACTTTATGGAAGAGTTCTCCAGCATTTTGCATCGCCAAGCATACAGTGAGAAGGAAGGGGCATAATGCAACCAGCTTATCAGCGCAAACGTCGTCGCCCCGTTGCTGAAATCAACGTGGTGCCTTATATCGACGTCATGCTCGTGCTGTTAATTATTTTTATGGTAACAGCACCCATAGTGACCCAAGGGGTCAAAGTTGAGCTACCTCAAGGGGCGGCAGAAGTTTTACCCAATGATAGTAAGCCGCCCATTGTTGCTTCAATCGATGGTGATGGTGATTACTTCCTCAATAAAGGCGGTTCAACGAATGTGCCTATGGATTTGGAAGAATTGGCAACGGAAGTGGCTGCACTTATCGTGACTGAACCTGAGCGTCCTGTTGTGGTTAAAGCCGATAGAAATATTCCTTACGATAAAGTGATTCAGTTGATGGTGACACTGCAGCAAGCTGGCGTGCCATCAGTCGGTTTGATGACGGATTCACCCAAGGAGAAATAGGTGGCAGATAAGTCAGATGTAACATTACCTCTGTCAATTTCAGCGGGTATTCATATTGGCGTGATAATTATTCTGGCGTTAGGAATAGATTTTTCTCACAAACCTGAGCCTATGCAACAAGTTAGCGCACCAGCAATCAAAGCTGTTATGGTTGATCAGCAAAAAGTGGCTAATCAAGTTGAGAAACTTAAGCAAGAAAAGCGTGATGCCGAACGCCGTGAGCAAGAACGTCAAGCCGAGCTTGAACGCAAAGCTCAAGAAGCGAAACAGGCACGCGAGCGCGAACAAGCTCAGATTAAACAGCTAGAGCAAGAACGTAAGCAGCAGGAAATTGAGATTCAAAAAGCCAATGAAGCGACCAAATTAGCCCAGGTGAAACAGCAGCAGGAAAAGGAAAAGGCGGTCAAAGCCGAAGCCGACCGTAAGCTGAAAGAGCAGGAGCGTAAGGTTGCTGAAGACGCCGCACAAAAAGCCGCTGAAAAACGCAAGGTTGAAGAAGCTGCTGCAGTGAAAGCTGAAACTGACCGTAAGCAAAAAGCAGATGCGGAAGCTAAAGCGGAGGCAGATGCTAAAGCTAAAGCAGATGCCAAAGCTAAAGCGGATGCCAAAGCTAAAGCGGATGCTAAAGCTAAAGCAGATGCTAAAGCTAAAGCAGATGCTAAAGCCCTTGCCGATCAAGAGCAGGAAATGGCTGATGCATTAGCGGCTGAGCAAGCGGCGCTGTCGCAAACCATGAATAAACAGATGCAGAGTGAAGTCGGTAAGTATCAGGCAATGATAAAATCAACTATTCAACGTAATTTGGTAGTGGATGAATCTATGCGTGGAAAGACTTGTACTGTCTCTGTGCGTTTAGCGAATGATGGGTTTGTGATCAGCAGCCAAACAAAAGGTGGTGATCCCAACGTTTGTCGTGCAGCAAAAGCGGCGATTTTGAAAGCGGGCAAACTGCCTGTGTCTCCGGATCCTGCGGTTTATAACTTGATGAAAGAAATTAACTTAATCGTTGAACCAACGTTTAATTAAAGGAGCACCATGAAAATATTGGCAAAATGGTTAGCACTGGCAGTTCTGCTGTGCGCCACCCCCGCGAAAGCGGCATTGGATATTGTGATCACAGAAGGTGTTGACGCAGCGCGTCCCATCGCTGTGATGCCTTTTGTATGGCAAGGTCCTGGCGCACCGCCACAAGCGATTGCTGATGTGGTGATGTCTGACTTAGCTCGTAGCGGTACCTTTAAACCTTTAGACGAGCTCGGACTACCTCAGCGCAATATTGGTGCTTTGGCTCAGTTTCAACCTAGTTCATGGTCTAGCGTTGGCGCAGAAGCTGTGGTGTTAGGTACTGTGAAACCTTACGGAACCGATCAGTATTTGGTGAGCTTTGATTTAATCGATTTAGTTAAAGCACAAAACCAAGCATTGAAAGGCTCAGTCAGCGCTACAGAATTTTTGATGGATAGTCGCCAAACTGTGATTTCAGCAGCGCAATTTCGTCAATATGGTCATAGAATTAGCGATATCGTCTATGAAAAGTTAACCGGTATTCGCGGTGCATTCTTAACGCGGATCTCCTACGTCGTGGTTAATCATACTCAAAAAGCACCTTATCAGTTGATGGTTGCTGACTATGATGGTTTTAACGAGCAAATGTTACTGCGCTCACCTGAGCCATTAATGTCACCCACTTGGTCGCCTGATGGACGTCGTTTGGCGTATGTTAGCTTTGAAAATAAAAAAGCAGAGATTTTCGTACAAGACCTTTATACCCAAGTGCGCACTAAAGTGAGCTCTTTCCCTGGTATTAACGGTGCGCCGGCTTTCTCTCCTGATGGCAAATCTTTGGCTGTGACGCTGTCTAAGGATGGTCAGCCTGAGATCTATGTTATCGATATTGCGACAAAAGCGATTAAGCGTATTACCAATCACTATGCTATCGATACTGAACCATCATGGTATCCTGATGGGAAGTCATTGATTTTCACCTCTGAACGTGGTGGTAGACCGCAAATTTATCGCGTAGAGTTAAGTTCAGGTAAAGTGAGTCGTGAAACATTTGAAGGTGAATGGAACCTTGGTGGTTCAATTACGCCAGATGGACGTAGTATGATTTTTGTTAACCGTACTAACGGTAAGTTTAATATTGCGCGTATGGATTTAAATACGCGTTTTATGCAGGTGCTAACCTCTACACGCTTGGATGAATCCCCAAGTGTGGCGCCTAATGGTACTATGGTCATATATGGCACTACACACCAAGGTAAGCAAGTATTAGCAGCTGTTTCTACGGATGGACGCTTTAAAGCGAGATTACCCGTGGGTCAAGGCGAGGTGAAATCACCTTCTTGGTCTCCGTTTCTCTAATGTTATACCTTGATTTAATCACATTTAATTTTATAAGGAACACGTAATGGATCTGAATAAGTTGTTAAAAGCTATGTTGGTAGCACTTCCAATTATGGCTATTAGTGCATGTAGCTCAACTTCAGAATCAGAAACTGATGCAATGGGCTCAACAAACGGTTCAGGTAGCGAACTGAATGGTGGCATTCAAACTGGTGGTGTGGGTGCTATGTTGTCATCTGAAGAGCAGCAACGTCAGCAGTTAGAAGAGTTGAGAAAAGAACACATCATTTACTTCGATTTCGACCGCAGTGAAGTTCAAACTGAATTCGCCGCTGTATTAGAAGCTCATGGTACTTACTTAGTTGAGCACCCAAGTGTGCGCGTACTGATTGAAGGTCATGCGGACGAGCGTGGCACTCCTGAGTACAACATTGCTCTGGGCGAACGTCGTGCTAAAGCCGTTGCTAAATACCTACAAGGTATGGGCGTACAGCCAAGCCAAATGAGCGTAGTCAGCTATGGCGAAGAAAAACCGCTTGATTTTTCTCGCACTGATGAAGGTTTTGGCAAAAACCGTCGTGCAGTTTTAGTTTACTAAGATTGAATCTCGGAGAGTAACACAATGAAACGTGCCGTCTTAATTACGGCAATGTTCCTTGGTGCAGGCGCTGCAGTTGCAGCGCCTGCACCTGTGGAAGATATTGCTGGTGGTTCGGGTGATGACAGACTTGCTCGTATTGAACGTATTGTAAAATCGAGACAACAAAGTGAGCTCGAGATGCAACGTCGTCTTGATACACTGCAGCAGGAAGTTCTCGATTTACGCGGTTTAACCGAACAACAGAATTATCAGATTGAGCAGATGCAAGAGCGTCAGCGTCAGTTATATGATGAGCTTGCTAATTTATCCTCAAAGGCATCTGCCGCACCTGCAGCTGCAGCGACATCAATCCCCTCTGTGGTATCGACCAATGCTGCCGCAAGTAGTTTAAGTGAAACTGCAAGTTATGAAAATGCCGTTAACTTAGTCTTAAAAGAGCGTAAGTATGACGATGCCATTCCTGCCTTCCGTGCTTTTATCAAACAATACCCAGACTCTGTGTATGCCGCGAATGCGAACTATTGGTTAGGACAGCTATTATTTAATAAGAGCGAATTTGCAGAAGCCAAACAAGCCTTCAAAACTGTGGTTGATCGTTTTAGTGATTCTAATAAACGTGGCGATAGTTTAGTGAAGCTTGGCATGATCGCCGAGAAAACCGGTGATAAAGCTGGTGCGATGCAATACTACCAACAAGTTGTCAAAGATTACGCAAACAGCGCCGCAGCACGCATTGCACAGCAGCAACTGGCTGCAATTAAAGCGTAATTAACTAAAAAACATACTCTTAGTCTGTTTTTCATGCAAACGACAAAAAATTGGGAATTTGCGCTTGCATGAGAAGATGAAAAAGGTATTATAGGCGCCCTCAGAGCGGCGAGGTCGTTCGGGGCGTGAAATACCAGTAAATGGGTCGTTAGCTCAGTCGGTAGAGCAGTTGGCTTTTAACCAATTGGTCGAAGGTTCGAATCCTTCACGACCCACCACTTACTCTAATGAATAGAATAAGTTAGTGGTATTTAATGAGATAGTCAGTAGTACAATGGGTCGTTAGCTCAGTCGCTTTTTATAAAGCTAGGGCAGTTGGCTTTTAACCAATCAGTCGAATGGTTCTAATCCTTAATGACACACCACTTTACTGAAAGTGCATAAATCAGCGTAACACCAGATGGGTCGTTAGCTCAGTCGGTAGAGCAGTTGGCTTTTAACCAATTGGTCGAAGGTTCGAATCCTTCACGACCCACCACTTTACTGAAAGTGCATAAATCAGCGTTATACCTCGATGGGTCGTTAGCTCAGTCGGTAGAGCAGTTGGCTTTTAACCAATTGGTCGAAGGTTCGAATCCTTCACGACCCACCACTTTACTGAAAGTGTATAAATCAGCGCAACAACAGATGGGTCGTTAGCTCAGTCGCTTTTTTTATAAAGCCAGGGCAGTTGGCTTTTAACCAATCAGTCGAATGGTTCTAATCCTTAATGACACATCACTTTACTGAAAGTGCATAAATCAGCGCAACACCAGATGGGTCGTTAGCTCAGTCGGTAGAGCAGTTGGCTTTTAACCAATTGGTCGAAGGTTCGAATCCTTCACGACCCACCACTTATTATTCGCATTGTTGATGCCAAAATAAGTGAACATTTTT
>Ga0172380_10000882_pt1 | contig 54314 bp, 45 predicted proteins | sample Leawe162metaG_FD_119747 | JGI IMG/M metagenome (GOLD analysis project Ga0172380, IMG submission 119747) | Leachate microbial communities from a municipal landfill in Southern Ontario, Canada - Leachate well 162 metaG | ecosystem: Engineered > Solid waste > Landfill > Unclassified | place... | reverse complement strand
GGCAATTCAACAACCTGCCCCACTGCGCCTTTTTCCGCCGCTTGCAGCGGGACGGTTTCCATAATCTTAATTCTTGCGTCCATCCATTCGATATAGCTTCCCGGCCAGGGATTGCAGGCCCTCACCTTGCGCCATAATTGTACCGCCGTCCAGCTCCAGTCCAGTGTTCCGTCCTCTTTCCTTTCCATGCGCGTATGGCTGGCCTGGGTTTCGTCCTGTGCAACAGGTTGTATGGTCCCTGCGGCCCAGCCCGGCAGTATGTCCATCAGCAATTCAGCGCCTGTTTCCGCTAACCGTCCCGTCAATGACCCGGTGGTATCATCATCCTTTATATCTACTGCCGCCTGTGCAATGACAGGCCCGCTGTCGACTTTCCTCTCTATTAGCATAATTGAAACGCCGGTCTGTGTATCGCCTTGGAGTATGGCGGTTGCTACAGGAGAAGGCCCCCTGTACTTGGGCAGCAGCGACGGATGGACGTTAATGCATTTGTAAGGTGGGATTTTTAGAACCTCCTCCGGTAATATCTGACCGTAGGCCGCTACGATGATTATGTCAGGCTTCAAGCCGGCTAGCATTTCCACCTCTGTGGGATCTTTGAATGATTCGGGCTGGATCACGCGCAGTCCGGCTTCTGCGGCAAATTGTTTTACAGGACAGGCGGCAATCCGTTGACCGCGCCCCGTCTTTTTGTCCGGCTGCGTATATACTGCTTTAACCTCATATTCATTCAATATCAACGCCCGCAATGCAGGCAGCGAAAAAGCAGGTGATCCCATAAATACAACTTTCATAATCTACTAAAAAATTATAAGTTTTTTTCCGTTATGTCAAAATAACCATTGACACTGTCGAAGAAGCCTGTGGTAATCTATCTACGGTTTGGGGAGAGGACCGCGGCATGTTCAGCAGACACTAACAAAGCTCTAGCGGTTTTTACACTATCTAAACGAAAAGTCTGCATTTGTCGTTCCACTGGGGGAACTTTTTTCTCTTTTTACGGGATATACGAACAAAAATATAGTACGGTTAAGAGGCGAATGCAAGCTGATAAAATATGGCAGGCGGCCCTGGGCGAACTGCAGATCCAGGTAAGCAAAGCTAATTATAATACGTGGCTTAAGGATTCCAGGGGAATTGACTACGATAACGGCGTCTTCACGGTCGCTGTTCCCTCGACCTTCATCGCGGAATGGCTTAAAGGCCGGCTGTATTCCGTGGTCTGCAGGATACTGTCAACTATCACGGGCAGAATTACCGAAGTTGTTTTCCAGGTACAGGCGATAAACCGTGATCCTGCTCCCGGCAGGAATAGATTATTGACCGATGGAGGGACCAGCGTGAAGGAACGTCCCGCTGCGTCCAGGACAACCGGCTTGAATTCCAAATTCACCTTTGATACATATGTTGCGGGCGACTGTAATCTTTTACCCTATACGGCCTCGCTGGAGATAGCCGAGAATCCCGGAGGAGTGTTTAATCCTCTATTTATATATGGCAGCACCGGCACCGGCAAAACTCATCTTCTCCACGCGATCGGGCAGGCGGCCCGGTCCAGAGGGGTGAATGCCCTGTACATGAGCGCCGAGCAATTCACCAATGAGTTTATCATAGCTATACGCAACAAAAAGGCCGAGGAATTCCGGATTAAATTCAGCAGAGCGGATATCCTCCTGCTCGATGATATACAGTTCCTCAGCGGGAAAAATCAAACCCAGGAATGTATTTTCCATATTATTAACGACTTATTAGCGGATAATCGCCAGATCGTAATATCCTGCGATCGGCCTCCCAGAGAGATCGAGTCGTTTAATGTGCGCCTGCGCTCCCGCCTCGAGGGTGGGCTGGTGGCCGATATCTATCCTCCCGACCATAAAACGCGGCTGGCCATACTTGATCTGAAATCGTCACTCATGCAAATTAAGTTCGATGACAATATCCTCAATTTCCTTGCAACCAATTTCCACGGCAGCGTAAGGGTTCTGGAGGGCGCGCTCATTCGCCTTTCTACCTATTCCCGCATGAATAACACGACCCTTGATGTCAATGCCGTCAAGGCATTTCTTAATGATTTGATAGCGGCTACCAGACAAAGCAGCGGGAATTATACTGCCGCAGCCGTTATAAACGCCGTGGCGGATTATTTCGCCATCCCGCCCGATGACATAACTGGTAAGAAAAGGGATCTTAAGACTTCACGGGCCCGTCATATCGTAATGTACCTTTTGCGCCAGCAGAACCACACCAACCTCGCCGAGATCGGAAGGATTCTGGGCAATCGCGACCACTCAACTGTCATCCATGGTTATGACAGGATTGCCTTGAATATAAGCTCCGATTCTCAGTTAAGCAAGTCCATCGAAGATATCCGGTTAATGTTGAAATCCCGCGGTTCTTCTTAGTCCTGTTCACTGGTTGTGGAGAAATTCCCCCTTTTTGTTGATAACTTCCGTCCACTTTTTAACATCGATTCCCTCTACTAACCTGATCTTGTTATTAGCTGGTATTGTCTTCCACATAGTCAACCTCCTTATAATGATTACTATGAAACTTACATATAACCTACAGATAGAATAAAATACAATAAAAGATATGTTTGTTGATAATGTAGAAATACAGGTTAAGGCCGGCCATGGAGGAAGCGGCCTGGCCAGTTTCAGGAGGGAAAAATTCTTGCCTTTCGGCGGTCCGGATGGGGGCGATGGGGGCAAGGGGGGAGATATATATCTATATGCCGACAGTGGTGTTGAGAGCCTGTCATCTTTTAAACATAAACGTCTTTTTAAGGCGGACAACGGCGGGGACGGGGGCAAGAACCGTATGCACGGAATAAATGCCGGGGACCTGTCGATCAGGGTGCCGATGGGAACTACCGTATTTATCAAGGAAAAGGGCCGTGAGATGGTTGTAACCGATCTGATCAAGGATGGTCAAAAGGTGCTGCTGGCCCGAGGAGGAAAAGGAGGGAAGGGTAATGTGCACTATGCAACTTCCACCCGGAAAGCTCCCAAGGTTTTCCAGCGGGGTGAGGAAGGACAGCACCATGACATAATACTCAGAGTGAGCCTGGTCGTCGACGTATGTATAATCGGATTCTCCAACAGCGGAAAGTCGACGCTGCTTTCCGCACTTTCATCAGCCCGTCCGGAGATCGCCGATTACCAGTTTACTACACGGGCGCCCGTGCTGGGCGTGGTTGACGACGGCGTAAATAAACTGACCTGGGTAGAGATGCCCGCACTCACCAGGGATTCCGGCCTCGGAAAAGGGTTAGGGAATACTTTTCTCTATCAGGCCGGACGTGCCTCTGTCATTGTTTATCTGCTGGATGCAGGTTCTACCGATCTAAAAGGGGACTTTAAGACGTTGAGGAACGAGGTTCTGGCATTTGACGGTAATCTGGCTCAGAAGGCGGCAATCATTGCAGTCAACAAAATAGACAGCATAGATATCGAAGCTAAGGAAGATTATGTTAAGAAAAGTCTGGCCGGCATCGAGGCGCCCTGTATAATGATATCAGCGCTGGGTAAGATCGGCCTGGATACATTGGTTTCACAGGCGCACAGCATGGTATTGGAAATAAAGCACAGGTCGTCCGGCGAACAGGCGGCGGAAGTGATCTTCAGGCCGAAACCCGTAGATATACGCTAAAATAATGAAATTAGGAATAATGGGCGGCACATTCGATCCGCCCCACATGGCGCATCTTATCATTGCCGAGACGGCAAGGGTTGGGCTGCAACTTGATAAGGTAATCTTTGTACCGGCCGGCGATCCCTGGATGAAATCCGCGCATACAGTCACCTGTGCCGGGAAAAGAGTCGAGATGGTAGGCCTAGCCATAGATTCAAATCCATCCTTCAGCCTCTCATCGATCGAGGTGAATCGCCCGGGCCCCACTTATACGGTCGACACTGTCGAGCAACTGGCGGGAGAAATAGGGCAAAACTCAGAGCTGTCCCTGCTGCTGGGTTGGGACAGCGTAGCTGAGCTGCCTTCCTGGAAGGCGCCCTACCGCCTATTAAAGATGGTCAGGATCGTGGCTTTCCCGCGTCCCGGAGCTGCAAAGCCCGATCTCGCAGAGCTGGAAAAGGCCATGCCGGGAAGCAGCGAAAGGATCATCTATATGGATGAACCCTGTTTGAGTATAAGCTCCACCTGCATCAGGCAGAGAGTGAAAGAGGGGAAGTCGGTGCGCTATCTCGTGCCCGATGCTGTGGCGCTATATATCGTTGAGCACAAACTGTATACGGCCTGATATAGAAGAGCCTATATATCGAGATTCTTGACGCTGCGGGCATGGGCCTGTATGAAGGATTTTCGGGGCGGGACCTCGCTGCCCATCAATATATGGAATATCTCGTCGGCTTTCATGGCGTCGTCGACGCGCACTTTGAGTAAAGTTCGTGTGGCGGGATTCATGGTTGTCTCCCACAGCTGCTCGGGACTCATCTCGCCTAAACCTTTGTAGCGCTGCACGTCCACCTTGCTGCTCTTCATGGTGGCCATCTTGGCGTCTTTTTCGGCGTCCGAGTAGACCCAGTGCTGCTGCTTGCCGGATGCCAGCCGGTACAGCGGCGGCTGCGCGATGAAAAGGTGTCCTTTGTCGATTATGTCAAACATGTTGCGGTAGAAGAAGGTCAAAAGCAGGGTGCGGATGTGAGCCCCATCCACGTCGGCATCCGTCATGATGATGACCTGATGGTAGCGTAGCTTGTTGTAATCGTATCCGTCGCTGATTCCGGTGCCCAGTGCGGTGATCAACGCCCTTATCTCCTCATGATCGAAGATCTTGTCCTTGGCGGCTTTTTCCACGTTAAGTATTTTGCCGCGCAGGGGCAGGATGGCCTGGAAATTGCGGTCGCGACCCTGTTTGGCCGAGCCGCCGGCTGAATCGCCCTCAACCAGGTATAATTCGCAGTCTTTCGGATTGTTGCTGGCACAGTCTGCCAGCTTGCCGGGAAGAGTGCCGAACTCGAGGCCGGTCTTCTTGAGGATGAGGTCGCGCGCCTTGCGGGCAGCCTCACGGGCCTTGGCGGCCAGCAGGCACTTGTCTATTATCGATTTACCCTCGTCGGGGTGCTTCTCCAGATACTCGTTAAGCTGGTCGCTGGCCACCGATTCAACCTGTCCCTTGACCTCCGGGTTACCCAGCTTGGCCTTGGTCTGTCCTTCAAACTGGGGCGATGCGACTTTCACGCTGACAACAGCCGTCAGGCCGTCGCGGATGTCCTCGCCCGATAGATTGGGGTCGTTATCTTTAAGGAACTTGTTCTTTCTGGCGTAATCGTTGAGCACGCGGGTCAGGGCTGCGCGGAACCCTGTCATGTGTGTGCCGCCTTCCTTGGTATTAACACAGTTCGCGAAAGCGGTCACGTTCTCCGAATAGCCGTCGTTATACTGAATGGCGATCTCTACGGCGGTGCTGTTGACCCGCCCGGAGATGTAGATGGACTTATCCAGCACCTGGCGGTTCTTGTTTATGCGCCTGACCAGGCTGGCGATGCCGCCCTCGAAGAAATAGGTGGTTTCGCGATCCGTGCGCTCGTCCCTGAGGTTGATCTCGGTGCCCTTGTTGAGGAAAGCGAGCTCACGAAGGCGTTCAGCCAGCTGATTGAAATCATAGCTGATCTCACCGAATATCTCGGTGTCTGCCATGAACGAGATGGTGGTGCCTGTCTGGTCGGTCTTGCCCACGGACTTGACGTCCGCCTGGCGGATGCCCACCTTGTACTCCTGCCGCCAGACCTTGCCGTTTCTGCTCACCTCGGCCCTCAGCCAGGAAGAAAGTGCGCTGACCACCGATGCGCCGACACCGTGCAGGCCGGATGAGACGCTGTAGGCACCGTCGCCGAATTTGCCTCCGGCATGCAGGGTTGTCATTACCACCTCAAGGGCTGATATGCCCTTTTCCGGATGGACGTCGACAGGTATTCCCCTGCCGTTGTCTGAGACTGTTACTGAGTTATCCGCATTGATCGTGACCTGTATCCTGTCGCAGTAGCCGGCCATCGCCTCGTCAATGCTGTTATAAACTATCTCGTAGACCAGGTGGTGAAGGCCGTCCTTGCCGGTGTCGCCGATGTACATGCCGGGACGCATGCGCACCGCTTCCAGTCCGTCCAGGACACGGATGTTTTCTGCATTGTAGTCGCCGTTGTTGGAACCGTTGATCTGTTCAGAGGTCATGGTTTATCTCTCAAATTGAATGTCGCCCGTCCAAAATCTCCCGGCAAGCGAGGTATTAAGATAAGCATCACAATATATTGTGTTTGCTCAATCGAAGCACACAAGGACTTGCAATTTCAGACAATAGTATAGCATATCCCGCGTGGAAATGCATCAGCCTCGGGCTGGTTATTTAGTCTCATATATTCCCTGTCGGGCCAACTCATCCGCCCGCTCGTTCAGTTTGTTCCCGGAATGTCCGGCGACCTTGATAAACTTTACCTTATATAAGGATGTCAGCGAGAGGAGCTTCTCCCATAGGTCGCGGTTTTCCACCGGTTTCCTGGCGGCGTTATGCCAGCCGTTCCGCTGCCAGGTCGCGTACCATTTTCTCTGCATGCAATTGACCAGATACGCGCTGTCCGTGTAGACCTCAACGGCATATTTCCCCGATTTGATCTGTTCCAGCGCCCTGATGCAGGCGGTCAGCTCCATGCGCTGGTTGGTGGTATTCTTCTCGCCGCCATGGATCTCTTTTAAGCGGCTGCCCTGAAGCAGTACGGCGCCCCACCCACCGGTATTGACGTGATACTGGTTCCCCGAGCAGGCGCCGTCGCAATAGACAATAATTTTATCGCTGCCCGGCATGTACCAATTATACGTTATTTTGAACCTGCGCGAGCGGACGGTATTTCCTTGCCGACCCAATATAATCGATGTTAGAATTCACGTAATTTCATTTTCGTCGTATATACCATGATCTTAATTGGCGAGAACATTCATATCATATCCAGGGCAGTCAGCGACGCCGTCAAGAACAGGGATAGCGCGCCCATACAGGATCTGGCAAAGGCGCAGGCCCTGGCCGGGGCTGACTATCTCGATCTGAATTTGGGCCCGGCGCGCAAAGAGCCGGAAGAGGTGGCTTCGTGGCTGGTGGATACCGTTCAGGCAGTCGCCGACCTGCCGATATCTCTGGATACCATGAACCCTTTGGCCATGGAGGCCGGATTGAAGCTATGCCGAAAGCGGGCCCTTTTGAACTCGGCGTCGGGTAAGGCGGAGAGCAGAGAAAAAATGATGCCGCTGGCCGTCAAATACGGCACGCAGGTGATTATCTCAGTTATCACGGATAAGGGATGCCCGCCCGATGTCGATTCCAGGGTCGAAAGCATCATGGAGACCGTGGCTTATGCCAATAGCCTGGGCATCGATAACGAGGACATCTGGGTGGATCCCATCGTATTGCCGGTAAGCGCCGATCAGAAACAGGTGCGCGAGGCGCTGGAATTCATCAGGATACTGCCGGATCTGCTGCCGGGCGTGAAATCGGTGGTCGGCCTTTCAAACGTATCCAACGGCACGCCGACGCCTTTGCGCGGCATCCTGAATCGCACTTATATGGTTATGCTGGAAAGGAACGGACTCTACTCTGCCATAGCAGACGTTCTGGATCAGGAGCTAATCGACCTTAATCGAGGCAGCTTGAATGATATACGGGTGCTTATTCACAGGGTGATGGATGGAGAGACGGTCGACGCTGACGCGCTGCCCGAGAATGAGAAGAATTATGTAAAAACTGCCAGGGTGCTGATGGGGGATACGCTTTATTCGCATGCCTGGCTGGAAGGTTAGACGAGGTAAACCTTATGGAATATAAAGCGCCCCTGGAAAAATATACGGGCAGAATCAGGGAGATCACCATAGGCAGGGGTGGAAAGAGCCTGAAGATCGGTGGCAGCAATATATTGCCCCTGCACCATTTCGAGGGCAATGCCGCCAACAGGCCCGCGGTGGCGCTCGAAGTTGATGATAACGGAGCCGCCGGCTGGGCCGGGAGCGCTGTAGAACCTTTCAAAGACGTGGTTCACGACCCGGTTAAGTGGGGGTCGCGCTGTCTGAAACTGGGCGCGGATCTGGTCTGCCTGCACCTGGAGGGAACCGATCCGAACGGAGCAAATAAAACTGCGGTGGAAGCCGCCGCGTTGGTCAAACTGATGGCTCAGGAATTGGACTCCCCATTAATAGTCTATGGTTGCGGGGATGATAAAAAGGATGTTGAGGTGCTGACGGCGATTGCAGAGGCCTGCAAAGACGAGAATCTATTGCTGGGCCCGGCCGTCAAGGAGAATTACGAGGCTATATTGAAGGCGGTTGCCGACAATGGGCATTGCGTTATAGCCCAGACTCCCATAGATATAAACCTGGAGAAAGAGCTTAACGTGAAATTGCTCAAGCAGCTCCCTCCCGAACGAATAGTCATCGATCCGCTGAGCTCTGCGCTCGGTTACGGAATGGAGTATAGCTTCACCATAATGGAGCGGACCAGGCAGGTAGGCGTTATATACGGTGATGCGGCCATGCAGATGCCTGTTATCGCTGACCTGGGCCGAGAATGCTGGAAGACCAACCAGGCCCGGTCAGAAGGCGAGCAGGGCATGCTCTGGGAAAGCATTACGGCTATGAGCCTGCTATTAGCAGGCTCAGATATACTGGTGCTCCGACACCCGGATAACTGCAGGTTGCTGAAGGAAGCGATCGACGGCAAAATATAGGAGGCTTTCGTGGTGAGAAACGAGAGGCAGAAACGGGAGGCGGGGGATTTTATCAGGGCTGAAGATAATTGGGAGCCGATCGGTCATACTCCGCTGCCGGGCATGCTGGAGTTAAGGAACTGGGACAGGCGTCTGCTTCGAACCTGGAAACCGTTCTATGTGCCCGTCACGGATAAATGCAGCCTCTGCAACTATGGTGAATGCGACCTGTCGGACGCCGGCAGGGGCGTCTGCGGGATGGATGCCCGGGCCATGCAGTCCCGGCTTACACTCAGGGCTTGCTGTGCGGGGCTGGCGGGCACACTGGCCGGGGCGCGCAGGGTTATAGATTCACTGGTTGATGGGAAGGGACGGGATCTGCCGATTTACCTGGGCGAAAAAGTCGGAATAGAAGCCCCGCATATCAGGACGGTGTTGGGCATGAAGCCGGCCGTGCTGGGCGACCTGGAGAAAACACTGCATTACATTGAAGATCAGCTTGCCCTGCTGCTAGCCTCCGGCAATGTGGGCTGCGAAGCTTCTATCGAAGATCTGGAATCCAAGGCCATGCATGCCTCAATGCTTGCACACGTCGCGATGGAGGCACAGGAGCTGGCCGCCTGCTCCGGATTCGCATTTCCCTCTTCCAGAGCGGATACTGATTTTGTCGATGTGGGTTGGGCGTCGGTGGATAAAACGAAGCCGATTATTCTTGTGGCCGGTAGCGATACGGTCCTGGCCGTATACCTGGTTGATTACTTGAGGCACAGCAACCTGGAGGGCAAGATAGAGGTCGCCGGCGTTGGACCGGTTGCCCATGACCTGGTACGCTACAGCCCCCTGGCTAAAATCGCAGGGACGCTCTCCGGCCTGGCCCCTTTATTACGCAGCGGCGGTGCGGACGTCGTGCTGGGCGGCGGCGGCAACCTGCTGACCGATATCGCAGCCGAAACGAGGGCAGCGGGCACGGCCTTCATTGCTACCGATGCGGCGGCGGCCTACGGCCTGGAAGACCGGTCGGCCGGCGATACCGAGGAGATATTGATCGCGCTGCAGCAGGATAAGGCTTTGCTGGTATCCGATCCTGTCAAAGCGGCTTCCGTGGCGGTGGAAGCAGCGCTCAGGCTCTCTGCCTCCCGCGGTAAAGCGGCCTCTCAGGCACAAGGGCTGCTCCCTAAGTCCGGCAAGATGCGGATTGGGCGCGGACCGGTTATGGATACCGAAATAAGAAAGGTCGGGGCGCCGCTGGTGCTGGGGACCATACCGGGGGTTATCGCCATCGTAGGAGGATCGAACTACCCGGGATCGCCCGATGACATTGCGGACATTGCAGAGGAATTTGCCAAACGCAAGTACGTGGTCGCGCTGGCCGGGGACTCAGCCATTGCGGCAGCCCTTAAAACCGACGCTGAGGGAAAGTCCATCTATGAAAGATATCCACCCGATTTCGATGCCGGGGGAGTGATCAATATAGGCTCCGGCGCCTCCGCTGCGCACATCAGCGGCGCGGCCATAAAAATTGCCAGCATCTTTGCCGCCCTGCCGTTGCGCGCCAACTACGAGATAGTGGCGGATTATATCCTCAACCGGGTCGGCGCCTGCGGGTTGGCCTGGGGCGCCTGCGGCGAGGACGAGCTTGCCCTGGCCACCGGCTGTAACCGGCTGGGTATACCCGTCGTGGTCGGCCCGCGCTGTATCAAGTACGGTCGCCTCTATTTGAGCAAGCCGGGAGAGACGGACTGGAGCGTGATGGACGGTCGCGAAAAAAGGATCGTGGATACGGGGGAGCCTTCTCCCGAGCACCTCATCAACCTGCTGGCTGACAAAGGTTCCGCCGTTGTAGCGCTGGCCAAGCTGTGCATGCGCAGGAATGATACGCCGCAGGGCAGGGCAACCAAGCTTACGCACTATATCGGCCTGCACAAACAGTATTTCGGGAAGCTGCCGGACGATGTCCATTTGTTCATCAGGAAAGCCTCGGATATTCCGATCTTCTTTAAGAAGGAATTGCAGCCGCATCTGAACGAGGTCGGCTGGGGAGAGAAACCCGTGCTGTCGCTGCCCACCCTGGTCGGCACTTATCCCTCCCGGGTCACGTTGGATGAAGTCGTGCATTAATACCGGCAGTATGCATTAGGATAAGCCGGGTATGTGCGGATATAATATTAATTTAAGCAGCGGGAATGATTTTTAAGGGAAGGCGAAAGTGTAATGGCTGACGGAATATTTCCGGTCGATATCGGGCCCCAGTATGAGGGAGAGGTTATCCGCAAGGCCGATATGCGTGTCGAGCTGGGCGGGCCTAATGTGAAAACCAAGTTCGAACTGGTCTCCATCCGGAAAGCCGGAGATGTTACACATGAGAAGGTGGAGGTAATCGGGCCGGACCTTCCCGATATGGCGGAGGGGAGCAGCCAGCCCATCGTTTTGCTGGTGGAAGTGGCCGGCGGCCGTCTGGAGAGGGATATAGAGCCTGTCCTGGAGCGGCGGCTGCACCTTTACCTGAACTACATTGAAGGTTTTTACCACATGAACCAGCGTCAGGACGTCTGGATGCGGCTCAACAAGGCCTCATTTAACAAGGGGCTGAGATCGCTCAAGACGCTGGGAGAAATACTGATATTCCTTTACACATCGGAGATAGAGATCATCGAGAAGATACAGGTCACGTTTGTCACCGATCCGCAAAGGATCGAGGAACTGCTGCCCGGGGCCGTAAGCGTATACCGTGCGCGCGATGAGAAGATCAGGGGCCTGCGCGAGGCGGATGTGCAGGAATTCTACAGCTGCGCCCTCTGCCAGAGTTTCGCCCCCACACATATTTGTTGTATAACACCTGAGCGTATCGCTAACTGCGGCGCCATCAACTGGTTCGACGGTAAGGCGGCCTATCAGATGGATCCGGAGGGGCCGATACAGGCCGTTGCCAAAGGCGACATCATTGATCCGGTGCGCGGCGAATACAGCGGCGCCGACAAACTGGCGCTGGAAAAGTCCATGGGCGCCTATGACAAAGTCTTTTTACACAGCGCCTTCGGATATCCCCACACGTCCTGCGGCTGCTTCCAGGCGATATGCTTTTACATACCGGAGGTGGATGCATTAGGCATCGTTAACCGGGATTTCGAAGGCGATACCGTGGCCGGCGCATCTTTCACCACCATGGCCGGCGATACCAGCGGAGGAAGGCAGGTGGAGGGCTTTCTGGGCATCGCCCTGGAGTACCTTCGCTCACCCAGCTTCCTCAAGGCCGACGGCGGCTGGTACCGCATCGTCTGGATGCCGCGCGTCATACAGGAGATGTACCGGGATGCCTGCCCCATGGACCTGCAGGGTAAAATAGCCACGGAGAACGATGTTGCCAACATCGATGAGCTGGTTGCTTTCCTCGACCGCGCAGGCCATCCCTGGGTCAAAGGCGGGGTTAGATTACCTCAATAAAGGAGAATACTTTGGCAATCAAAGGTACCGATATAGTCAAGCGCCTGCCCGAGGGCGGGAAGAAGAACTGTAAGGAATGCGGCCTGCCCACCTGCTTCGCTTTCGCTATGAAGCTGGCATCCGGCGGCATCGCCATCGATAAATGCCCGTATCTGGCGCCGGAGGTCAGGAGCGAGCTGGAGGACGCGCTGGCGCCTCCCATCCGTCCCGTCACTATCGGTACGGGAGCGGGCGCCTTCGTGATCGGAGACGAGACCGTCCTCTATAGACATGAGAAGACGTTCGTCCACCAGCCGGGCATCGCCGTGCTGGTTTCGGACGATCTGCCGGACAACGTTGTTGACGACAGGATCAGGAAACTCAAGGGCTTGCAGTATAGCTGGGTGGGCAAGACCCTCAAAGCCGACCTGCTGGCCGTGCAGTGCAAATCCGGCGACCGCGCCAGATTCACCGGGCTGATAAGGAAGGCGCTTTCCGCGACTGATTGTCCTCTGATGCTGATCAGCGAAGACACAGATGCCCTTCTGGCTGCGCATGAAATGTGTGCTGACAGGAGGCCGCTGCTCTATCCTGTCACAGTGCACAACCTGGATAAGGTGGTCGGTGCGGTAAAGGCGAGGCCTGCGCCCCTGGTAGTCAGGGCTGCCGGTGTTGAATCGCTGGTACCCATCACCACGCGGCTCAGGGATGCCGGTATAGAGGACGTCCTGCTGGACCCGGGCTCGAAGGATATGCAGTCTGCTCTGCGCGATCAGACGCTGATCCGCAGGGCGGCTCTCAAGCAGGGCTTCCGGCTGCTGGGATATCCCACTGTAGCCTTTCCCTGCTTCATGACTGCGGATAAAAGGCGTGAGATGCTACTGGCCGCTATGTTCATCCCCAAGTACGCGGGCATCATCGTTCTTTCGGATATAGATGAGCATACGCTGTTGCCCCTGCTGGTGCAGAGGCTGAATATTTATACCGATCCCCGCATGCCCATGTCCATGGAGGAGAAGGTTTATCCCATCAACGACCCGGACTCAGCGTCGCCTGTGCTGGTGACGACCAACTGGGCGCTGACGTATTTCATCGTTGCATCGGAGATCGAGGCCAGCAAGGTGCCGTCCTGGCTGTGCGTCAAAGAGACGGGAGGGCTGGGTGTGCTCACGGCCTGGGCAGCCGGCAAGTTCAGCGGCGACAGCATCGCACCCTTCATCAGGAAATGCGGTGTGGAGGGGATGGTCAAGCATCGGCGCCTGGTCATACCCGGCAAGGTTGCCCGCATCCGCAATGAGCTCACCGAGGCCTTGCCCGACTGGGAGATAATCGTAGGCCCGGGCGATGCCAACGAGATACCCGCTTACCTGCCCGGACTGGTTAAAAGCTGGAAAGGGTGATGTATTCATCGATTCTGACTGCATCGAGCCGGCATCGCAGCCACCTCATTGATATCCTCCAGAAAATACAGTCCAGGGACGGCTATCTTTCCGATCAAGCCATGCTGAAGGTCGCCGGATTTCTTGAAATGTCCTCAGCGACCGTGTGGGGCGTGGCCACCTTCTATAACCAGTTTCGCTTCACACCACCGGCCAGAAAGCCTGTCAGGGTGTGCATGGGCACGGCCTGCCACCTGGCAGGCGGACAGCTCGTGCTGGAGGCCATGGCCCGCGAGTTGAAAATCGAAGTCGGCGATACCAGCGAAGATCGGGAATTCAGCCTGGAAAGGGTAGCCTGCGTCGGCTGCTGTGCGCTGGCGCCGGTCGTGACTATAGAGGGTAAGGTGTATCCCGGAATGACGCCGCCCGGGGTGGAGGAAACTCTCGTGGAGATCAAGGCTCAGTCTGAAGCGGAAGTGTGATGCAGGTCGGTAATGAAACACAGCATGATCCGCACACGCTCTCAAAATAAGGTAAGTTCGCCGTATTCGGACAAAATCACACATATCCTGGTGGGGACGGCTACCTGCGGCCGCGCCGCCGGCTCAATGGCTGTGCTTGAGGCTTTCAGACGCGAAATTGAAGATATCAAAGATAAGGCGCGGGCCTGGGAGGTCGGCTGCATGGGATTGTGCTCCCAGGAGCCGCTGGTGGTCATCATCAAGCCGGGCGATTTCTCCGTCTGCTATCATCATGTCACTCCTCAGTCGGTGCCGCAGCTTGTCGAAGGGTACGTCAGGGGCGATGACCCCTGTCTGGAGCTGGCGCTGGGCACGGTGACAGGAGGTAACGGCGACGCTGTTTACATCCCCGAGCTTGACCTTTTCCAATATCAATCGAGGTTACTGCTGCGCAATTGCGGCTACATCTCACCGCTGGAGATAGATCACTATGCTGCCGGCGGAGGGTACCGGGGTTTGGCAAAGGCGTTAAAGATGGAGCCGTCGCAGATAATAAGGCAGATTGAAAAATCCGGGCTGCGCGGCCTCGGCGGGGCGGGATATCCCGTAGCGGCCAAGTGGACGGCCTGTGCGCAGGCGGGGGGCAGTAATAGATACGTGATCTGCAACGCCGACGAGGGCGACCCCGGGGCTTTTATGGACCGCGTCCTCCTTGAGAGCGATCCGCACGCCGTGCTGGAGGGGATGATTATCGCCGCTTACGCCGTTGGAGCGAGTAAGGGATATATCTATATCAGGGAGGAGTATCCGCTGGCCATAGACAGGATCAGCGTTGCACTCAAACAGGCCCGGGCTAAAGGTCTGCTGGGGAGGCGCATCCTGAATTCGGATTTCAGCTTTATGGTCGAGATAGTCAGGGGCGCAGGCGCTTTTGTATCGGGGGAGGAAACTGCCATGATAGCGGCTATGGAAGGCGGGCGCTCATGGCCGGAGCACCGGCCGCCTTATCCCGCGCAGTCCGGCCTGCGCGGCAGGCCCACACTGGTGAACAACGTTAAAACGCTGGCCGGCGTTTCCGCCATCCTGCAAAAAGGGTGGCGCTCGTTCCGCGATATAGGTACTGCAAATAGTCGGGGTACGGCGCTCTTTGCGCTGGCCGGCAAGCTGGAGAACACGGGCCTGGCCGAGGTGCCCATGGGGACTTCGCTGCGCACGCTGGTTTATGATATCGGAGGTGGAATAAAACGCGGCAGGCAATTAAAGGCTGTGCAGATCGGAGGACCGTCCGGCGGTTGCCTTCCGGGCGACCTGCTCGATACACAGATAGATTTTGACTCGCTCAAGTGCGCGGGCGCCATCATGGGCTCGGGCGGCGTTATCGTCATGGATGAGGATAACTGCATGGTGGACACCGCCAAATATTTCGTGGATTTCAGCCGGCAGGAGTCCTGCGGGAAGTGTACCTTCTGCCGCATAGGCATCTACCACATGCACTCGTTGCTGGACGATATTACGCGGGGCAATGGATCGCCTGAATCGATCGAAGCGCTGGGTAAGCTGGCCGAGGATGTACGGACAGGGTCTCTGTGCGGGCTGGGAAGGATGTCGCCCAACCCCGTGCTGACCACACTGCGCTACTTCCGCCAGGAATATGAAGCTCACGTGCTGGAGCAGCGCTGCCCGGCGCGCGTCTGCAAAGAGCTTACGGCCTACTATATACTCCCCGAGAAATGCTACAAGGGCTGCGACCACTGCGTGCTGGCCTGTCCGGTTGAGGCCGTCTTCAGCGATGATAAGGGCCTCAAAGTGGTGGACCAGCTCAAATGCACCAAGTGCGGCAGTTGTGAGCTGGTCTGCCCCGCGGAGTATAATGCTGTGATAAGGCTTTCGCCGGTTAGACTCGTACCTGCAGACCGGCGTACCAGGCCGGATACAAAGGAGCCGTAAAGCATGACCATAACGATCGCTGTTGCAGGAAAGGGCGGCGTGGGCAAAACCGCCATCTCTGCCGTACTGGTTGACTTTCTGTCCAATAAGGGTGCGGTGCTGGCGGTGGACGCCGATCCCAGCACCAACCTTAACGATGCCCTGGGAGTGGGCGTGACGGGGACGGTGGGCAGGACGCGCGAGAAGATGACGGACGAAGTCAAAGCGGGCCGCCTGACCATGGCTATCTCCAAGCAGGAGATACTCGACGCCCGCATTCACGAATCGCTGGTCGAGACCGACAGGTTCGACCTTCTGGCTATGGGGCGTCCCGAGGGGCCAGGATGCTACTGCGCCGCCAACCACATGATACGCTTCTCCATCGACAAGCTGGCCAAAAGCTATGACTACGTGGTGATGGACTGCGAGGCCGGTCTGGAGCATATCAGCCGGCAGACCACGCAGGATATCGATTTCCTGCTGGCCGTGACCGATCCGACCATGCGCGGGCTTAACACCTGCGTCCGCCTGCAGGAGCTCAGCAAGGAGATACGCACCAATATCAAAGGGGGCGTCCTTCTCATAGTCAACCGCCTGCGCAACGGCCTGCCTGTGGAATTTAAGGAGGCTGTGGATAAATCGGGGCTGATGCTCTTCGCTACGATACCGGAGGACCCTAATATCTTCGACCTGGACGTTAAGGGGAAACCTCTTACAGCGCTGCCGCTTGATTCCAGCTTCCGACGGGCGGTGCAGGAGATCCTTTTCCGGCTGAAGGTTCGATAGGTTATTAAATTCAACAGCTTGCGGATGTGCCGTCCTTTTATGATACTGTGTTAAATCTGATATAGCGTGCAAACGGCATGGTAGATAGTAATAACCGGCTGTTCAGCCTGGCGGACATAGAGGGCAAGACCAGCCCTCACCAGATGCAGGTTAAAGGCGCCCTGAAGATGCGGGCCGCGCCCCTTGAATACGTTAAGGACGTTCAAGCGCTGGCCGCCTATCTGGGAGGCAATGTCGTGAAGCCCGGGATCGGCGAGGATTGGGCGGTGAGCAAGGAGATGTTCCCGGGTGTAATAGTCAGTTTTATCTTTAACAGATCCGACGAGGAATTTCCCGCCAGGCTGCGAGCACTTTACAGCGGTGATAAGATTAGGATGATCAGGGGTGATGAGCTTGCCACCATCACCATATCGCTGGCCAACCAGCTGTTGCGCTATGTGAGAGAAGCCAATGCCGGTGTGAAGCTGCCGGACATATGCTACAGGGTTTAGCCTCACGGATAATGAAGCATGGACGATGAATTAAAGGCCTTTATCGATACCAAATTTCAACTGCCGCCCATCGAGGGGGAAGATAAGACCTGCTCTTTGGAGGCGGCTATCAGGGAACATGTCAGGCCCGGTATGTCCATACATTTCGCCGGCAGGAGCGGGGCGCTTTTCTATCAACTGGTGCGGGAGTTCTGGGGCAAAAAAGGGGATTTCACCATCATCAGCCCCTATGTATCAGCCCTGCTGCTGGCGCTCATCCGCGGCGGGCTGATGAAGAAGACTATTACCAGCTTTGCCGGCAACACCTACCCCACACCCGGGCCCAATCCGCTGGTGCAGAAAGCCTACATCTCGGGCGCGGTGGAATTTGAGAACTGGAGCATGCTGACCATCACGCAGCGCCTGCTGGCGGGCGCCATGGGTTGGGATTTCATACCCACGCGCTCCCTGATAGGCAGCACAATGGCCGAGGAGAACAAGGGTGATTTCAACGTTATCGATTCGCCCTTCGGCGGCGGTCAGACCGGCCTGCTCAGAGCGCTGCGGCCGGACATAACCTTTGTGCACGGCCTGGCGGCAGACCGCTCCGGCAACACCATATTGCCCTACCCCCTGAGCATAGATGCATTCGGCGCCTGGGCAGCCAGACAGGCGGTCATCGTGAGCGTGGAGCACATCGTACCCACCGATTATATCCGCAGCCATGCGCACCTCGTACGCATACCCGCTTATATGGTCAAAGCGGTTTGCGAGGTGCCCTACGGCGCCCATCCCGGGGGCCTGCCCAACTGCGGAATACCGCAATACGAAGGCTATTTCGACGACTACGAATTTGCCACAATTATCCGGGATGCCTCCATGGACGAGACACGCTTCATGGGATTTATCCGTGAGTGGATACTCAATTGCAAGGACCATAAGCAATATCTTGATAAGATCGGAAAGGATAGGCTGCGCTACCTCAAGGACAAGGCCAAGCCGCATTCCTGGGTGGTGGAGACCCTGGCGGCCGTGCCCGGTATAGAGTTCCAGAAGGAATCCAACCAGCTTGAAAGGATGGTGATAGCGGGAAGCAGGCATATAGCCAACCTGTGTCAGTCAAAGGGCTACAGGACTATGCTGGCCGGGGTGGGGCTGGCACAGCTCGCCGCGTGGATGGCGGCCTACCGGCTGAAAGGCTTGAAGCATGATACCGAGCTGGTAGCCGAGAACGGTATGTACGGCTATATGCCGGTGCCGTCGGACCCCACAGGCTTCAGCATGCATAATCTGCACTCCTGCAAGATGCTCACCAATATCGAGACGGCCCTGGGCGTCCTGGCCGGCGGGTCGAGCAGCTCCTGCCTGGGTGTCCTCGGCGCGGCCCAGATCGACAGGTACGGGAACGGCAACTCCACCAAGATACCGCATGTCTATTACATCGTAGGGTCGGGCGGCGCCAACGACGTGGTCAGCTCCTGCCGCGAGACCATTGTATTTGCCCCCGCCGGCAGGGAGAGGCTGATCAAGGACGTTTCGTATATAACCTACCCGGGCAGAAATGTTAAGACGCTGGTTACGGACGTGGGCATCTTCGAGAAGCCCGAGGGCAGGGACACCCTGGTGCTGACCTCCTATATCCCTTACGGGACGGCCATCAGGGAGGATGAGGCTATCAGGGGTATAAAGAGGATGGTGGGTTGGGAGCTGGAGGTGGCCCCGCACCTGCAAAAGATAGACCTGCCTTCGTATGAGGAAAAGATGATGGTCAGGCTCTTCGATCCCCACGGCTTCTATACAAAGGTCTGAGAAGCGCCGCCTATTGAGTCCGGCCGAACTCCCTCTTGAGCTGTTGTGAGCTGAGGTGCAGCATGGTTGGCCGTCCGTGGGGACAGGTGCGCGGCTGAGCGGTGGCCGCAAGCTGTTTGATAAGCTCCGCCTGTTCGCCCGCATCCAGTTTATGGCCTGCCCTGATAGCGCCGTGGCAGGCGATTAAGCGGGCGGCTTTTAAGTCCCGCTTGCCCGGATCCTTTTCGACTCCCATCTCATCAAGTATTTCTACGATGGTATCCCTCAGTGCCGCGCCGCTCAACACCGATGGCACCGCGCGCACCAGGCAGGTATTGCCGCCGAAGGGCTCGATGGTGAACCCGAGCTCGCTCAGCAGGTTGGAGCAACCTGCCAGTGCCTGTACCTGGGCGGGCGAAAGCTCCAGCGCCAGAGGTTCCAGCATGCCCTGCACATCGAGCTGGCCGTCCGTCCTCTGCGCCATTATTTTTTCGAACAGTATACGTTCATGGGCCGCATGCTGATCAACCAGGTAGAGGCCCTCCTCGCCCTCCGCCAGAATATAGCTGGAGGAAAGCTGCCCCAGCGTCCTTAAAGCGGGGACCTCCGTGGCATGGGGTTCCCACAGGGGGCGGGCCGATGCCTCTTCGAGATCCGGCCGCGCCGATGGCAGCGGCGACTTTGACAGGGTATCCCTCACTGTTTTCACGATGGCCGTGAAGACGTCGTTGTTATTGCGGAATTTTACCTCGAGCTTGGTGGGATGGACGTTGACATCCACCTCCTCCGGAGGAATGGCGATATTGATTACCGCCAGCGGATGCCTGCCCGTCATCAGCAGTCCTTCGTAGGCGGTCTCAACCGCTTTGGCCAGTATTGAGTTGCGCACGTAGCGCCGGTTGACGAAGAAGCTCAGGTAGCTGCGGCTGGAGCGCTGCACGGAAGGCGGGCTGGCCAGGCCCTGAATGTAAAGCTGTCCATTTATTCCCTCCACCTCCATCATTTTCCTGGCGATGTCCAGGCCGTAAATCACGGACACCGCCGACCGCAGCTCCGCGTCCCCGGTGGTGCGCAGGGTGGTGTGGCCGTCGCTGACCAGCTCGAACTGCACTTCGGGATAGGCCAGCGCAAACTGGCTCACCAGCGCGGCTATATGTGCGGACTCGGTGGTGGCGGATTTCAGGAATTTCAACCTGGCCGGAAAGTTCTGGAAGAGCCGCCGAACCGTTACGGTGGTACCCTGCGGACGGCTTTTTTTCTCTCGGACAGTGGTCCTGCCGTTCTCTATGCGCAGGTAGCTGGCGGCGCTGCTGCCGGAGTCGCGTGTCAATATCTCAACCTCGGCCACGGATGCAATGCTGGGTAGGGCTTCTCCCCTGAAACCGAGCGTATTGATATGCTCGAGATCTTTCAGCCCTGTGATCTTACTGGTGGCATGCCGCTTGATCGCTATCTCCGCCTCGGCCGCCGAAAGCCCGCACCCATTGTCAGACACGCGCAGGTAGCTGACACCGCCGTTGTTGGCCTCGATATTGATCTCTGTAGCGCCCGCGTCCAGGGAGTTCTCTATCAACTCCTTGACCACAGAGGCGGGACGCTCTATGACTTCACCGGCTGCGATCTTCGAAGTTACCTCGGGCGGGAGTACCTTGATGGGCATGAGCTAATTTTACAACACTTTCCCGCCCACCACCGTCCTCACCACTTCGATGTCCTTGATCCTGTCCGGCTGCACCTTAAAGGGATCGTCGCTTAAAAGAACCAGGTCGGCTCGCTTGCCCTGCGTGATGCTGCCCTTGATATCTTCTTCGAATTGCAGGTAGGCGGCGTCCAGCGTGTACATGCGCAAAGCTTGCTCGATCGAGATGCACTGGTGGGGCTCGAAGCCCTCGCGGGTGACGCAACACCCAATAGCCTGAAGCACATCCTGGGACTCTATCGGCGCATCGGAAGCGCCTCCCACTTTAATGCCGGCATCCAGGAATGACCGCAGGGGGTAGACCGTTTTACAGCGCTCCGCCCCCAATCTCCACGGCAGCCAGCCTTTCTCGGAGTGTATGAACATGGGTTGTGTGGAAACCAAAACGCCCAGCCCGGCCATTTGCTGAATCACTTCCGCATCCATGATGGAAGCATGCTCGAGGCGGTGGCGGCAACCCCGGCGGGGAAACTCTTTAAGTAGCTTTCCATAAAGTTCCACGCACAGCTTGTTGGCGGCATCCCCGATGGCGTGTACACACACCTGCCATCCCGCATTGTGAGCCGCAGCCATAAGCCCGTACAGCTCATCCGGCGTGTGCATCAGCAAGCCGCTTTTTTCAGGATTGTCCGAGAAAGGCTCATACATGTAAGCGGTGGAGGACCCGAAAGTGCCGTCCGCGAAGAGCTTAACTCCCCCCAGCCGGTTTGGACCGGTGTTGAGGGAGCTGTTTCGCAGCCCGTCCAATCCGGCCAAATCGGGTGTTATCAGCAGCGAATAAAGGCTGAGCGGGCAGAGCTCGCTGAAAAGCTGCATGGCGGTGACATCGAAGGCGCCGGCTGAGCCGGCCGGCCCTTCGGCGCTCGTCTGTAATACGACGCCGGCGGAGGTCAGCCCCAGGGAGATCAGCCTCTGGAAAGTGCTGCGGGCGCTTTCCATCAGGACCTGCATTTCGGGCATGGGCATGCTGTTCATCACCAGTTGCAGGGCGGTTTCACGGAATTTCCCCGAAGGGAAACCTCCCTCTTCCCGTTCTATGGCGCCCGCCTCGGGGTCCGGTGTAGAAGCGGTTATCCCGGCAGCTTCAATAGCCAGGGTATTGGCGAAGACCGAGTGGCCGTCATGCTTGATTACGGCCACCGGCCTTTCGGTGCTGACAGCGTCCAGGTCGTGCCTGTCGGGCGCCCGTTTCTCACGCAGGCTTTGCTCGTCGAAGTTCAGGCCGATCAACCAGGAGTCGTCGCTCTTCCTCAGCAGGGCCAGGCGCAGCTTCTGTTGCAGATCCGCCATGGAAGTCACACCGCCCAGGTCGCAATTCATGGCAAAAAAAATCAGCAGGACCGGGTGCATGTGCGTGTCTATGAAACCGGGCAACAGGGCGCCGCCCCGCATATCGATCAACTCATACCCCTTCCCCAGCGCTTTTAAGCAGGCGTCCTTTGTCCCTACGGCAATTATCTTCCCTTCCCGCACTGCGACTGACCCGGCGACAGGGCAGCCCGGGTCGATGGTGCGGACTGTGCCGTTGTAGAAAAGCTGACCGTGATCCGACATACGGGAGCATCCTCAGTTAACAGGAATCAGTGAGCCCACCGCCATCAGCAGATAGGCGATGAACACCAGTACGCAGATAAAGATGTTGCCCCATTTACCCATGCTGAAGGCGGGCATAATATTAGCGTTCTCCCTGCGGCTGATCAACAGCGCCGGCGGTATGAGCAGCGCCATCAGGACAGCCATGGCCCCTCCCGCATAGCGCATGTATTCCAGAAAGCCTGCCAGTCCGAATATTGCCATGAGGAAGCCGGGGACGGTTGCGACCAGCCAGGATAGGCGATAGCCCCATTTCAGACGCTCGACGATTACTATCGCCAGAGCATAGCCTATGCTCCAGTAGCTGGTCAGCAGCCCCAGGAAAGCGAAAACCGATCCCAGTACCAGTGCCCATGTGCCCACCGCGTTGCCCCAGCCGATGATGGCCACCTCGGTCACCGGTTTAGAAACCAGCGATGCCATGATAGAGATGACCAGGGTGAAAATTAGATTTATAGTGATGCCCAGCACCACCGCGCCCGGAACAAGTTTCTTATTCCAGGAAAGCCCCTCCGCCGCTTGCGGAACCGAGAAAAGGCAGGTCAGACAGAACATAACCATGCCGTAGAGGGCCAGGATCTTTGCCGCGTCGCCGCTCCAGAGGGGCAGCGCATTGAAGGGATATGCGAAAGATATGACAGACAGCACCAGCAGCACTATAGCGATGCTGATAATGGACCATTTCTCGCTTACTCCTACCGCTTTCAACCCGGCCAGCACGATGCCGGCGGCTATTATGTAGGTAATGACCTCCCCGGCCCACAGCGGCAGCGCCGGGAAGAGGTTGCTCAAAAGCTCGGCGCAACCGACGATGTACCCTGCCAGCAGCGCATAGAAAGTAACCAGCACCAGGGCGAAGATAATCCAGGTCAGGGCCTTCCCCCACCAGGTCTGCTTGAAAACATATTTTCCGAAAAGCTCAACCAGTTGCTGCGGCTTGTCTTCCCGCAGTACGACCTCCACTACCATCAGGTGCAGTAGCAGACTGAAAGCATAGGCCGCCAGTGCGATTATAATCAGGTCCATTATCCCGTTCAGAGAAGCCAGGTAAGGCACGGCCATCACTCCGCCGCCGAATCCCAGCCCGGCTACGACCGCAGCCGCTTCAAATAAAGTCAGTCGCCTGTGGCGCTCGTTCATTGGTTACCCCCTGATAAGATTAATTTTGGTGTCGCGCTTTCCGGTTTATAGGTCGCCCTGCTCACGGCCCACATCAGTATCAGGCTCACCAGCAGGCTGATCACGATGGGCTCCAGCCAGGGTATTTCAACGAATTGTTTGACGGCGTAAAGGGCCACACAGACTATAGTTGATACGATGCTGCTGACTATGGCGCCCTGGCGGGTGGCCTTTTTCCAGAAGAAGGCCGCCATGGCCGGGATGAAAACCGCCGATACGTACACGGCAAAGGCCAGCAGCAGTATGTCGAAGATTCCGCGCATCACCATCGCAAAAACAATGCCCAGCGCCCCGACCAGAATGATCACCAGCTTGGCCCACAGCAGCAATTTGGTTTCGCTGGTCTGAGGGCGGGCTGCCTTGATCAGGTCGTTGGCAACGGTGGTGCCTGATATGAGCAGCGCAACCGAGGCAGTGCTCATCATCACGGCCATCAGGCCGGCCAGGCACAGGCCGACAAGTCCCATCGGCAGATATTTCACGATCATCACCGGGATGACTGCATCGGTGGAGCCGTAATTCTGCACGATATTCGGCACCAGGAAGATGCCGAGGATACCGAGCAACACGACCACAACAGACCAGTATACGTAAACACCGGCCGTGATGAACATCGAGTTCCTGATGACTTTTCCGCTGGTCGCGGCATTGGCCCGTTGCCACAGCCCGGGATCCACCAGGCAGAAGCAGAAATCTATGATCCAGATGGATATGAGGTAAAGCGGGGATATGCCGGGCCCGGTGCCCGAGGCGGCTGATTGCCAGGCCCCCGCCAGTATCGAGCCGGAATCGTTGGCGAGGATGAAGATCGGCAGGATTACACCGATACTAACCAGCATGATGACGGTCTGTATCAGGTCGGTGTAGGCGACGGCAAACAGGCCGCCCAGCACGGTATAGAGGATCATGACGACGCCGGCCAGTATAATCGAGGTGGTATAGGTCAGTCCCAGAGATTGGCCCACCGCCGTGAATATGAGGCCTATGCCGATGATCTGCCCGCCGAACAGAGCGATGACCGTGATGAACATGGCGGCGCCGCAGGCCAGGTTGATGCCCTTGCCGTATCTTTTGAAGAGCGCGTCCGGGATAGTCCAGATACCCAGTTTGCGCAGCCTGCCCGAGAGCAGCCCGAAGACGACCAGTCCGGCGATGTAGCCCAGGCCGGCTGTGACGAAGATGATCCCCAACTCATAGGCTTTGCCTGCTTTTCCCATGGTGGAGGCTGCGCCGATGGCGGCGCCTACCAGCGTTCCGATCATCACCAGGAAGCCCAGCGATTTGCCCGCCAGAGAGTAATCCGTAAGATTTTTGATCTTTCGGCTGGTCCAGATGCCCACGGCCACCATGCCGGCCAGGTAAACCAGGATGATGCCGATATCCACCCAGCTTACAGAAGCCATGCGCGGTTTCTCCTTATGTTTACTTCAGCGGTTATCTTCAGGGCATGGTGAGTTTGACCGTCGGGCCGGTGGCGTATTTATCCAGCGCCGCCGTATCCAGCGTAACGCCCCAGCCGGATCCCGCCGGGAGCCTGGCGGTGCCTCCGCTGTAATCTACAGGAAACGTGATGAGATCATCCTCCAGCATGACATAACCGAAGAGCTCGACGGCATGTCCCAGCGTCGGCAGGCGGGCCGCCGCCAGGTGAATCAGGGCTGCAGATGATATGCCGGCCGACTGGTTATGGATGACTATTTTCATCCCGTGTTCAGTGGCAAAATCCATAGCCTTGAGCGCAGCCGTTATGCCGCCCGGACGTTCCGTATTGATGCCGACCACTCGTATAGCGCCAAGCTCAGCCAGAGTGATTATATCGCCCAGAGAGAAGCAGCCCTCATGTGACATAAGCGGTGTTTTTACGCGCTTTTGCACGAAAGCCATTCCCACATAATCGGTGGCGGCCACGGGCTGCTCGGCAACATCGATACTAAAAGGTTCAATAGCCTTAATAGCTTTAACGGCTTCCTGTGGCGAATAAGCTTGATTGTAGTCAACCCGTATGCGCACCTGCTTGCCGAATTCCTTCCTCACGGCCTGCAGTATGGCGACGTCCTCGGCTACCCCGTGGCCCAGCTTCAGGCGTAAAGTCCTGTACCCGTCATCGAAGAACAGCTTTGACAGGAAAACCATGCTATCCGGGTCCATCAGTGGTATCAGCGCGGCCAGCGGGATGTCCACCGCTTTTCCTCCCATGATTTCGCAGGCCGGGACGCCTCTGACCTTGCCCATCAGGTCGTAGCAGGCCATATCCAGAAGTCCTTTGGCCGCCTCGGAGCGCGCTACGTTGTTATCCATGCGGCGGCAGATCTTCTCAGCGTCGAAGGGGCTCTCGCCCAGCACATACCTGGCCAGAGCCTGACGGATAACCTCGATGATCTGATTGGGCGAGGTGCCGGTCTCGGGCCACCAGACGTAGGATTCCCCCAGACCGACGTTGCCCGCTTCATCGACCATTACGCAGATGGCGCAATCGATGCCTGTCCAGGCTTCCTCCGCCGGGATAGCCATTCCCAGGCCGCCCGCCTTGCTCATAGCATCGCGGACTATCTCCTGGAAGGGTATGACGACAGGCGTGAGCTCGATGCTGACAATGCGGGGCGCGTTCCTGTCCTTTCCTGTCAATTGCAGCCGCCTCTGGTTGCTGAGACTGAAATATATCATCAAGTATGTCCAAAAGGCAAGGCATAGCGGGTCGGGGGTATTGTTTGCACTTGCGCGGCAGGCTGTCAATCTATAGAATGGGGAGTAATTTGCGCAAATTTCGCGGCGCGTAAAAAAGAAATCACAGGAGGCTGACAACAGAATGGCAGAGAAAGTAGTGGAACAGGTTGAAGAGCGAAAAGTAGCCGGTATGCTGCCCCCGCATGTAAAGGAGTTTTACAGGAAGGCCGAGGCAGACCTGGATGGCTTTTGGGAAGAGGCGGCGCTGAGTGCCAGGCATGACCTTCATTGGTTTAAGATGTGGGACAAGGTCTTCGAACACAATTACCCCACCTTCAAATGGTATGTGGGCGGCAAGACCAATATCTGCTACAGCGCAGTGGATTTCAAGGTCAAGATGGGCAAGGGCGCCAAGGCGGCCCTCATCTATGAGAACGGCGACACCGGCGAGGTGCGGACCGTCACCTATATCCAGCTTCTGAACCTCGTGAAAAAATATGCTGCCGCTCTACGGGGAATCGGCATAAAGAAGGGAGACCGCGTGGCGGTCTATATGCCGATGGGCGTGGAGGCGGTGGGGACCATGCTGGCCTGCGCCAGGATAGGGGCGGTGCACGTGGTCATCTTCGCAGGCTTCTCCCCCAGGGCTATTGCCGACCGCGTTGAGCTGAGCGGCGCTAAATATTTGATCTGCAAGGCGCGCGGCACGCGCCGCGGCAAGCCCGTTGATCTCAAGGAGATGGTCGATGACGCTATCACCCGACTCCCTAAAGAGATCGGCTTTAAGCATACGGTTGTACTGGATGAGCCGCATGATAAAAACATTCCCATGACCGCCGGGCGTGATATCTTCTGGAAAGACTTTTTGGCCAAGGGAGCCGGTCAGAGCGGCGACTACGTCGAGATGGAGGCCAACGAGACGCTCTTCCTGCTGCCGACATCGGGCACCACGGCCAAACCCAAGGTCAGCGTTCAGTGCCACGGCGGCTACCAGGTCTATGTGTACTCCATGGGCAAATGGATCTACGACCTTAAAGCCAGCGATATCTGGTTCTCCACCTCGGATATAGGCTGGATCGTGGGCCACAGCTACAATGTATACGGCCCGCTGCTGCACGGCTGCACCTCGATTTTATATGAAGGAACGCCCGATTATCCCAATAACGAGATGTGGTTCGACATTATCGAACGCAACCGGGTGACCGGCATGTTCACATCCCCCACGGGCATCAGGGCCCTGGCCAGGTTCGGCGTAGAGCCGGCGCATAAACATGACCTGACGTCACTTAAGAGAGTTGTCTGCGCAGGGGAGGTGCTCAATCCGGCTGCCTGGAAATGGTTCCAGGAAGATGTCTTCAGGGGCAGCATTCCTGTCATCGACCACATGTGGCAGACTGAGACCTCGGGCGCCATTATCGGCAATCCCTACGGCCTGGGCATGGCGCCCATCAAACCTGGCTCGGCCACATTCCCCACCCCCGGTGTGATAACGGATATTGTGGACGAGAAGGACGGACATTCCATGGGCGTCGGTGAAAAGGGCATCATGGTCATCAAGAAACCCTTCCCCGGCCTTACACCCACCCTGTGGGGCGATCCTGAACGCTACAAGACCGACTACTGGGAAGCCCGGCCCGGCACCAAGGGCATGTACTATGCCGGCGATGCCGCCTCGAAGGATGAGGACGGCTATATCTGGTTCGCCGGCCGCGCTGACGAGGTCATCAAGATAGCCGCTCACCGCATCGGCACCGTCGAGGTTGAGAATGCGCTTGTATCGCACCCCGCCGTGGTTGAAGCCGCTGTGACGGGTGTTCCGGATGAACTGCGCGGCGAGATTGCCAGCGCCTTCGTAGTGCTGCGGGCCGGCTATGAGCCCAGCGACGCCCTCAAGAAGGAGCTGATCGACCATGTCAGGAAGGAGATGGGCGCCATCGTGGTGATGAAGGACATCGGCTTCATAAAGATGCTGCCCAAGACGCGCAGCGGCAAGATCATGCGCCGCGTCATCAAGGCATTGCTGATGGGCAAAGACCTGGGCGACCTCTCCACTATCGAGGAAGAGGCCTCTGTTGACGAGATCAAGGAAGCCATCGGCAAGATAGGCAAGCTTTAAATAGCTTTCAGCATAGAAGAAGGGCGGGGCCGAAGTCCCGCCCTTCTTCTCAATAATCTGGTTGCAGTGTATTTACTATCCTGCTTTCCGCTTCTTTAGCTCCAGCGCCGTCTTCAGCCCCTTCTCGCGGATTACCTTGAAGGCCAACCCCTTCTCCGTCTGGTGGTAGAAGCGCGTGCCGTACTTTTTAAGCAGCTTTTTATCGATCTCGAAGCCCAGTCCCGGGCGTGTGAAGGGCTGCAGCATGGCGTTCTTATCGGGGATGATGGGCTCGATGATACCCTCGCGGAACTGAGGTATCCAGGAGGGCGGCTCGTTGGGGTATTCCAGCGGATGGGTATTGCCCGTATCGGCCAGTACCAGGTTCCAGCCGATGTAGAAGCCGATGCCGCTGGTCCAGGTATGCGGTGAAAAGATGCGGTTGTGCTTGTGGCAGGCATCGATAACTTTCATAACCTGCTGTATGCCCCCGGCAAACGTGGCATCGGGCTGATAAATGTGAAAGCAGTCCTTCTCGAACATTATTTTAATCTCATCCCACCCGTGGTTGAGCTCCCCGCCCGCTATCTTGACCGGCGATGCTTTTTTGAGGGCGGCCAGACCGTCATAGTCGTGCCAGTCCAGCGGCTCCTCCAGCCACTCGATTTTATTATCCGCGCAGGCTTTGGCGAAGTCGGTGGCGCGCTTCAGGTCCCAGGCCGGTATGCGGTCGACGATGGAGACCAGCCAGCCCTGGTTGGCGTCCACGCCGATGACAGGGTCGGGCCCTACGCCCTTGCGCACCTCTTCGATCAGCCGAACGTCGTCTTTGAACTCCATGGCCTTGGCACGCAGCTTAAAGGTTTTAAAGCCCTGCTCTTTCAAAGCCAGCAGCTCCTGTATGCGCGGGCCGGGCTCGTGCAGCTCGCCGAAGGAGTTGTAAACCTCGATAGGCCTGGCGGTGCCGCCCAGAAGTTCGTAGACCGGCTTACCTTTGGCCTTGCCTATGATGTCCCAGCAGGCAGGCTCAATCCAGAAGTTCAGCCAGCCCAGGATACCCGCCTGCTTTAACAGGCTCTGAATGCGGTCGATGTCTGTTGGGTCGGAGCCCAATAAATAGCCACCCAGCAGGTCTCCCAAACCCTGCCGCTCGGTGCCCATGGCCGTGCCGGCTGAGTAGCCCTCGATACCGTCGTCAGTGCGTATCCTGATCAGAGTAAACCGGTTATGCGTCTGAGGGTAGCCGGGTATCCATGTCGGCCAGAATGTCTCTTTCAGGGGGATATTAAGGTGAAACAGTTCGATCTCAGCGATTTTCATTTACGGTCCTCCTCTTCAGTGTTTATTACTTTATTTGGTATGCCCGAGCCGCTCGATCTCTTTGTTGAGGAAGTAGCTGATCACCGTCCTGATGGCGACGATAGCCACCAGTACGGCCACCTCCTCCAGGCTCGGCTTTACGATGGTGCGGATTATATCCGCTGCGATGAGAAACTCCAACCCCAGCAGCAGGTAGCGGCCCAGGTCGATGCGTATCTTTTCCAGCGGCAGCGATTTCTTGTGCTTGCCAAGGTGGATGATTTGAGCGTGTATGAATTCCACCAGTCCGACGATCACACCCCATAACACGATGAATATGCCGACTAAGCCGATGCCGATCGAGATGTATTCGAGGATATTTATCAGTGCGTCCATTCCCATCCGATGCCCTTAATCAGGCTGTATTTTAAGCTAAATGCCCGGTGATAACAAGGATGTGATATTGCCTTGCCGCCGCATTTACAATAAGATGGACGCGGATTTGCCGGATAGTGCGAGTTTAAACGAGGAAAGAAAATGAAATATAGCGAAGGAAAAATCGGCCGCGTTTTTGTGATCAGGCTTGAAGATGGAGACGAGCTTCCCGGCTGCGTCGAGAGATTTGCCCGCGAAAAAAATATCTCGACGGGACAAGCCGTGCTGGTGGGTGGGATCGGCAGTGGGGAGATAGTCGCAGGCCCTCGCCGCAATAAGGAACGACCGATCGATCCAATGCTGGTTCCCATTGACGGCGTTCATGAAGTGGTGGGACTGGGAGTGCTGGCGCCGGGTAAGGACGGCAGGCCTTCCCTGCATATCCATGCTGCACTGGGCAGGGCAGGCGCAACCACTACCGGATGCCTGAGAGAAGGAGTTAAAACCTGGCTGGTAGGCGAAGTTATACTGTGTGAGATTCTGGGAATAAACATGGCACGGCTGCCGGATGAAGCCAGCGGTTTTGATCTGCTGACGGGAACAGGTGCATAAATTTGATGTTATATGATACGATACCGGAGGCGGAAGGAAACGCAGGGCGTACCCGATATAATTACGGTTTGTCGTGGCTTCGTCCTGCACAATACCCGGACTAACTTAACAGCATAGGGGGCAGATATGGCAGGAGTTAAACAGGAAGTCTTTGCAGTCACGTCCACAGTGGCGAACGCCTTTATTGTGAGGGGCCAGCGTTCGATTATCGTCGACACCGGCTTTCCCGGGCTGGGTGAGAAAATATTGAAAACCATGAGTCGCCACGATATCAAGCCCGGTGATATCTCTCTAATCGTCATCACGCACGGGCACCATGATCACACCGGCAGCGCAGCTTACCTGAGAGAGAAGACCGGCGCTCCCGTGGCCATACATAAAGCGGATGCCGAAGCGCTCAGGACGGGGGTGAATCCCAGGCTCCACCCGGTTGATGGTCGGGGAAGGTTTATGATGATAATGTCCGATATTGTTAAGCCCAAAGTGCAGGGAATGGAGCCACAGGTTCTGCTGGAAAGTGAGTTTGATCTAAGCGATTACGGGATCGAGGGTAAGATAATACCCACGCCCGGACATACACCGGGATCCGTATCGGTGCTGCTGGCCGGTGGCTGCGCGCTGGTGGGGGACATGATTTTCGGCGGTCTGTTGAGAAAGAACACTCCGGGCTTCCCCTATATTTGCGAGGATATCGAAACGGCCACCCAAAGCATCCAGGCTATTCTTGATCGAAGGCCCAAGATATTCTATGCCGCGCACGGCGGCCCGTTTACCGGCGGGCAGGTCTGGCGCAAGTTTTTCGTCAAGCCCTGACCCGTTTATTTAAGCTGATCTCGCGTGTAGTCCAGCAGGCGTCGGGCAACCACCAGCGTATTTATCTGCCCGGTGCCTTCGAAGATGTCATTGATTTTGGCATCCCGCATGAACTTCTCGAAAAGGTATTTGCGAGAGTAGCCCAGCGGCCCCATCAGCTCCACAGCTCTCTGTGTAATCAGCGTGGCGGCGCGTCCGGCTTTGGCCTTGGACATGGATGCCTCCAGAGCATTGGACTGGCCGCTGCCTAGTTGCCACATGGCGCGTATCATAAGCAGGTGGGCCGCTCTCCAGTTCGCCTCCATCTCGATGAAATCACGTTCCAGCGCGGTCTGTTTGCTGCGCGGCAGCTCGTAGCGTATTTTGATGCCCCGCTTATCGATCTCGTCGCGCAGCATGTCCAGTGCGGCGCGGGTGACGCCCAGCGCCTGCGCCGCAACCATGGGACGCGTAACATCGAAGGTGGCCATGGCGCCCTTGAAGCCTTCGGTCTTGCTCTTGACCTCGGCCTTGCCCAGTATGTTGCTGAAGGGTATGCGGCAATTATCGAAGGTCACGGTAACAGTATCGGACGCCTTGATACCCAGCTTTTTCTCCTTTTTCTCCACCTTCATGCCCGGTGTGCCGGCCTCGACCACGAAAGATTTCATGCCGGCCCTGCCCGCCGATTTGTCCACGGAGGCCCACACCACGATAATGCCCTCCGAAAGGTCGAGCGCGCGGTGCCCCATGGTAACGAAAATCTTCTCGCCATTCAGCACCCAGTAGTCACCGTCGCGCGTGGCGGTGGCCTGGATGGCCGACGTGTCCGAGCCGCAGCCCGGCTCGGTCATGGCCATGGCGCCCCACTTGGGCTTGCCTTCATTAAATCGCGCCAGGAACTTGCCCCACTGCTCTTTTGTGCCGGCGGCGAAGACGGCGGCGCCGCCCAGCCCGGGTCCGGGGCTGGCCAAATAGAGTCCCGCGTCGCCCCAGCAAAGCTCCTCAACCATCAGTGCGCCCACAACGCCCAGCCCGGTCACGAAGCCCTTGCCCCGGTTGTCCCACATGAAATCGATGATCTCCTGCGGCTCCTCATGCTCATGCTCGTCGTAGTAACGGCTGACGGGGCGGAATTTTTTCTCCGCCACTTCTTGCGCTTCCTGTATTTTGGCCTTCTCTTCAGCGGTCAATTCAAAATCGATCATCGCTACGCCTCCTTATTAAACTATGGCCAGGCCGGTGAAGGTCACGAAACCGCGGCCGTTGCGGAACCACAACTCGACGGGATTGTCACGTATATAGCCGTGGCCGCCCATAACCTGCACGCCATAGTCCGTGCATTGCATCACCATATTATCGGCATATGTCTTGGCCAGACAGCATTCGCGGGTGGCCTCCTCTTTCTTATCCAGCAGCCAGGCCGCCTCCCAGTTGAGCAGGCGGGCCGCATCTATCTCGATTGCCATGTCGGCCAGCATGAAGGCAATGGCCTGGCGTGAGGCGATGGGATCACCGAAGGCATGGCGGTCTTTAGCATAGTCCCGGGAGAATTCAAAAGCGCCGCGGGCCAGTCCTACCGCCAGGGCAGCCAGTGCAACGCGAGAGAGGTTGGCCAGGCGTTTGAAATCGCAGCCGCGGTCACCGCCCAGCTTTTTGTCGGCAGGTAGTTTGCAATCCTTCAATGAAACCTCATAGGTGGCCAATGCCTTGATACCCATGTTCTTCTCGCGCTCTCCGATGTCGAAGCCTTTGGTCCCCCTGTCTACGATAAAGGCCTGTGAGGAATTGCCTTCCTTGGTGTAAACCAGCGTGAAGGCGGCATCGGGGGCCAGCGGAACATAGCACTTTTCACCGCTGAGGGTATAGCCGCCGCTCTTTTTAGCTACGGTATCAAAGTCGTTGCAATCGAAATCATATTTAGGCTCGACGAAAGCCGCCGAAGCAGCGCTGAACTTGCCCCCGCAGACCATAGGCAGGTATTTTTTCTTCTGCTCCTCGGTGCCCATTTCCACGATCGGTAAGACGCCCAGCCAGGGGCTCAGGATGTGCATCGCCATGGAAAGGTCGCCCCAGGCCAGTTCCTCGGCCAGCAACGTGCCAGTGAGGGCCGAATGCTCCCAGCCCGCGCCGCCGTAGTCCTCGGGAATGCAGCTGACGACCAGTCCCAGGTCCCAGGCAGTATTGATTATCTCGTCAGGTATCTGCCCTTCCTCATCGCACTCACGGAATTTCTTGCGCATGACGTCATTGGCGAATTGTTTGACCGTGTTGACGATCATTTGCTGTTCTTCAGACGGGCTGAACGAAAGCATACGGCACCCCCTCTATTAATCAATATTGGCGCGGGAAAAAGACCCTGCATAATGTATCACCGATTGAATGGGTAGTCAATGGAAATTGGGAGAACTGTTAATGTTCTATGATTTTGTCACCCCTTAACTGTTCAGTGAAAATGTCACCTTATGAGAGAAGAGTTGGTATTGAACAAGAAAGAACAGAGACGGCTAATGGTGTTGAACAAAATGGAACGGAGAGAGAAAAGCGTAGCAGAAGCTGCACAGTTGCTATCTTTAAGTATGCGTCATGTTAAGAGGATGTGAGTAGGCTATTATCGCTAACACGTGTTTCTAACTGGGGATTTTATTGCGTAAAGCACCCTGTATTCTCTGGGCCATACTTTACCTTGACTTTTGTTATCTTGCAAAGATACTATAGGGCAGTAAAGTCATTCATTTTTAGGATTGGTAAGGGCTGTTTTTGGTTACGGAATCTGATTTTAGTTCCCACGTTTTCCGATCCTCAGCATTCCGTAGTGTAGTAAACGAGGCGCTGGACTTTTTTAGCGGCACTCCCGTTCACCAGCTTCCCCCCCAAGGTAGCTTCTTTGGTGGAGGAGTGTATGCCTTGTATTATGTTGGAAATTGCAAATACTACTTGCAAATCTCCAAACTTAATAAAAGGAATTGCACACAGCCTATATATGTGGGAAAGGCAGTCCCGCCCGGGTGGCGAACCGCTCGGTCTAGGGAGTCGGCCACACCGGACTTGTGCAATCGACTACAAGAGCACGCAAGGAATATCCAACAAGTTTCAAACTTGGCTCCGAATGATTTCCGTTGTCGTTTCATGTTTCTTACGAAAGAAGAGAGTGACCTCGTAGTCCCTGTGGAGGCGGCTATGATTAGGAAATATCGCCCACTATGGAACACGGTGGTTGATGGCTTTGGAAATCACGATCCTGGTGCAGGTAGATATAACCAAGCTCGTTCGGAATGGGACATCATACACCCTGGCAGGGTTTGGGCCAGTAGGTTAACGGGAAAATCGCCGGTCTCAGATAAGGTAATCGACAACATCAAGAAAGCTTTGATATAGCTACTGCTTCCTTAATTCCACCACTGCCTCGTATAATCGTGACTGCTCCCCTGCCTTGGTTACACGTACGCCAGATTGAATAATACTATTTCCTATACGAGTTGCTCGTGGCATGTGGATCTCGACCAACTCAAGGCCATTGCGTTCTGCAATCTTACCGAAATATTCATCTGTTGGAATTTCGAGACCCTGAAGAATGCTGTTACCAATAACTACCAGAGCTGTGCCACCTGGCTTAAGAAGACACCTAATTGCCTGTGAGAATCGTTGGCAATCATTGAAGTACGTTGCAGCGTAGTTGGCCCACCCGTTGCCTCCGTAAATCCCTTTATCGCAATTAATCTTTCTCAGAGCCTCCAGTTTTTCAACTATGTCAGTATTGGGTAGCGTGAATTTAAGAGGCACAAGTTGCTGTTCTCTAACCGTTTGCCAATACTTACCAAAATTTGAATCCTCCAGCGGCTTCATATCCTGGGGGTTCTCTGCATAACTCAACCAGTAAAGCTGCGGCCTTGTATTCCGGTTATAATGATAGTTATTCAGGTAGGGCGGTGAAGTTACTATAAGATCAATTGATGAGGAATCTAAATACTTCTGATAATTGAAAAAGGAATCATTCACTATCTTAGAAGAAACATTCTTCCTAGCTGCATTTTCTTGCAACCACACAACGTCTTCAAGCATTTCACGTAATTTGCTCAGGAGTTTTTCACCAACAGGATAATCTTCAATTTCGCTCTTACCGGCGCTCGTGCGTCGGCCTAGACTAGGCTCATACGAATAATTTGAATAGGTTATCATAGTTGAGGCAAACGCGAGCCTGAACATGTCCATCAATATCCCATTAGTAATACTGTCGATGAAGTCCCAAGATAACAGAACTTTGTTAAGAATTGCCGTGCTGTAAAACTGAGCTCTTGTCTTAAAGCCAGTTGGAGGCTTCCTCTTTGGTCTATAGCCGTTTGTGGAATTCTCAATATAGAAAGCTTGGAATTTCTCAATTTCAGCCTTCAAGTTTTCAACTACTACTATGCCTGCGCCCGCCTTAACCCGACATGCTAACGCCGCAAAAGGATTAATTTCGAAGCCCACTGACTCATACCCCAGTTTTGTGGCTTCAACAAGCGTAGTTCCAACTCCGCTGAACGGATCCAGAACAACCCCCTCTCCGTCCAGATGCCTATTTATGGCATCTCTGACGAAATTGCTTGAAAATCCTGCGATCCAAGGAACCCAGCGATGGATTGGTAACAACTTATTGTTGGCGAAAGCGGGATCGCTAAAACCGGAGCCGTTTCTTACTGAGGCGTTGCCATCGTATTCTAGGAGATTAAGCTCCAGTTGCTCACCTACTCTGGGAGTATATACCATTGGATTCACCTTCTGCTCAGTTCTAAGTCAGTCGAGGGATTGACCTAATCGGTATTTTGGTCGCACTTCTTTGATTAGATGGAGTGCTTTGCCTCTTTCTGAACTATCTTGCAGGATTCCTGCAAAATCATCGACGCTTAGCATAACGACATGAGGCATCCCATTACGTTTAACGATATAACGCATGTGATTGTGTGTGATGTCAGCGAGCACTTGGCCAAAGTTGTTCTGTACTTCAGTTGAAGTAATTGATTTCGTCGCCATCTTAGTTCCTATATTAGCTAATATAGCTATATTAGCTAATATGGGATAGTTTGTCAAGCTAAATAATTGAGATTGTATGTGGTATTACAGAAGCGAACTTTTCAAACAATGATAATTATCCCATGACATCATGTAACAGACCTGTTATACTGTATTTAATTAAGAGGTGGTTATGATGAAAGAAAAAATCAAACAGACACCGTTTACTTCCAGAGACTTTGAAAGGCTATTTTCTGATGATAAGGCGTGCCTGGAGTGGATAACCAGGTTGCGTTATCCCAATGGCATACTATGTTTTACCTGTAAAAAGATCACTAAGCATCACAAACTAAAGAATCGACCAGTCTATGAGTGTGACCGATGCGGGCATCAGGTTAGCCCGCTTGCCGGGACCATCTTTCATAAGACCACAACGCCTCTTAAAATATGGTTTGATGCTATTCACGAGATGGCTACTACTCGCTCCGGCTTCTCTGCGAAAGCACTACAGCGCAAACACGGCATGACTTATAAGACGGCATGGCGTATGTTCAAACAGATCAGACAGCTTCTTGATGAGAATATAGATATATTTACCGATGAGGTTGAGATTGACGAGACTTATATGGGCGGTAAGCGCAAGGGAATACGTGGACGTGGTGGCGAGAATAAAACAGCAGTAGTTGGTATCGCTGAACGACAAGGCAAGGTCAAATCTACTGTCACCACTGATACAAGCAAATATACTGTGATGCCCTTGATAACTAAGAACGTATCACCTAAAGCCATAATCTATACTGACGAATACCACGCTTATAAGATTCTCGATAGGTTGGGATACAAGCATGAGACGGTGAATCACAATAAACAGTCCTATGTAATAGGGAAAGCCCACACAAACACCATTGAGGGCTTCTGGAGCTTAGTTAAGAGGGGAATTGATGGTGTTTATCACGCAGTCAGCCCGAAGTATCTTCAGTCTTATTTAAATGAGTATCAGTTCCGATATAATCATCGTCTGGAAGAATGTCCGATGTTTCTAACGGTGCTGAATCAGATTCCGTCGCATTAACAGGCTGCGCAGCCTTTCGTAATATCTTAAAGAATTGCGCTTCTGTGATGTCTCGTTTAGTTATCATTCGTTTTGGCATATCAGTTAGTTTCAAGTGCAAAATTAAGCTTTTTTTCGAGGACAAGTACTATTTCTTTTGTTGCATGATCTTGGGATAGCTTGTAAACCATATCTTTTTTCTCTTTTTTGAGGGGAGGGTCAGCAGTAATTGTAACCTGTAAATGGACAACACTGGGCCAATCAGAAAATTCCAAATTCGAGCTAACGTTGAATAGAATTAAACGAGTGGAGGACTCAGAATAAAATCTTTGAGCTGCTATATTAATTACCCCCGTGTCACCTTTATTAAGAACAACTTTTTCTTCTCCTCCCTCCCAACACATTCTATATGGTTCTGAGGGCTGAAATTGATTTTCATATCTCATTAGTGTTCTAAAATTGCCCTTGAGTGTTCCAGTGCCCCCACTATTATATATCTCTAATGTTGCACGTCCATTGCGAGTAGGACTTTTGATCTTTATTTGAGGTCTTTGTTGGAAAGCTAAATCTATTTCTCTGATAAATGTAATCACTATAAAAACTATAACAGCGATAAACCCTATTTGCCCCCAATTATTGGGCTGCACAGAAAGTAGGCTATAACCCGTGAAGTCGAATGCGAAGCCAAAGGCAGCTACTAACCCTGCCATAATCCGGCCCCCCGTATAAAAGAGGATTCTTGCCCAACCCATCCCCTCATTTTACCATACCCCCGTCGCAGAGGATACATGTTGTGCGGGGATACTCGCCCAAATAATTTACTAATAATTTGCCTGTATTCTGTATGTAAATGAGGAAAAATGCCTCAGCAATTCCACTCAAAAGGAGGATTCATATGTGGAAAAAAGTCTTAGGTCTGGCTGCCGGGATGCTTGCGGTAGTATTGCTGATAACCGGCGTAATGACCGCCGTTAATGCGGATAACACGGGTGCTGCCGCAAAGGCGCCTGCCGGAATGCCGCAGGGCGCCCCGCACGGGAAAGGTCCGAACGCTGCCTTCAACAGCGATATACTTGCGAAGGTTGCAGCCAAGCTCAATATCGATAAAGCTGCTCTGCAAGACGCCTTCAAACAGGTGATGCTGGAGGAACAGCAGGCCCGCACCGATGAAATGTTTGCCGCGTGGGTCAAGGATGGCAAGCTGACACAGGAGCAGGCGGATGCCTACAAAGCCTGGCTCAGTGCAAAACCGGCCGATATGCCCGGCTGCCCGTTCTTCGGCGGAGCTAACACTAACGTGCTGGACAAGCTTCTCAAAGACGGCAAAATAACGCAGTCACAGTACGACGCTTATAAGGCGTGGATTGCGCAGAAACCGGCGGTCGAATTACCCGGACCCGAGAAGCCCGCGGGAGGGCCGCCCTTCCAGAAGAACAGCCAATCAAAATAGCAATGCCTTAGTATGATATCCCGATGCAAAGAGGCGGCGGGTTTACCCGCCGCCTCTTTTATTTCACTACATTAATCCGCAGCAGGGAAAATCTCATCCAGCGCTTCAGGTGCGTATTTCTTTACCATTTCGGCTGTCAGTGCATTGGCCCTGGCTATCTCACCGTAAAATGCAGCCGATGGTCGCGGTTTCCTCTCCTGAGTTACAGGATCTACGGCCACCAGGCCGAATTTCATAGAGTAACCCAGGGCCCATTCGAAGTTATCCACCAGCGACCAGTGGTGATAGCCGAGTATCTTATGCCCCTCCTTGATCAGGTCGTACATGGTCCTGACCGCTGTGGCGATCACCCAGGGGCGCAGCTTATCGTCCCGGTCCGGCACGCCGTTTTCAAGTATAAAAAAGGGCTTGCCGTATTTTGCCAGCCTCTCCACTACGATCCTTATTCCCTGGGGGTAGATCTCGTCGAACATGGGTACGCCGTCCGGCGGGAGGTCCCCCGTACGTCCGCTGGGCGGGTCGATGCGCCTCACAAAGCCGGTTTTAGGTTTGGTTATATCGAAGGCAACGTCCACGCCGCCGTAGATATTCACGCCGACGTAGTCCCAGGTATCTTTTATCTCGTCAAGCCGTTTGTCGATACCGCTGAATAGCGGTGCACGCCGGCCCGTCACCATGTTGATGAAGATGTTGTTAAAGGAGTCTCTGGCCGCGCGCACAGCCAGCCTGTCGAAAATCTGTGTCTTGGCGGCGGTGAATATCAGAAAATGGTTGGCAAAGCTGACGCTGGCCTGCTGTTGCAGGTTATGGATGATGTGATAGGCCGAGCCGTGGCAAAGCCCCATATTGCCAAGCACTTTGAAATACTGGACCAGGTGGTCATGCAATGCCGGAGGGTGGTTCCCGTCCACATACCCCTCGATGCCATAGATGTTCGGTTCATTGAAGGTCAACCAGTCGCTGCAATAGTCGCTGAGCTCATATACCGTGAATTTAACAAAACGTGAGAAATCCTCCACACAATCCCTGGAGAGAAAGGCGCCTTTCCTCTCGAACCACACAGGATGGGCAAAGTGATGAAGACAAACTATGGGACGAATTCCCCGTTCGACCAGCGCGGTCAGCATCTGGCGGTAACGTTCGATCGCGTGTGGGTTGAACAAGCCCCGCTCGGGCTCGATCCTGGCCCAGCTTACCGACAGCCGCAGTGAATTCAGCCCCATGGACTGCGCGATATCGAAATCCTTCTCTGCGTTATGCCACCAGTTGCACGACTTTCCGCTCGCATCCCCGGTCCTGATGCCGTCAGCCTTCTCGAACTCATACCATTGAGTGTTAATGCTGCCGCCTTCCATCTGGTAGGCGGATGTGCCTACGCCCCACATGAAATCTGCGGGGAACCTCAGTTCCTGAGAAGATGGGTGTGAGCTCAAGTTATTTTCTCAAGGGCAGCTAGGCTGCCGAGGAATGTTTTCACTCCGAAGTTATCGAAAACTACTATAACATGAAAATCTTTGGCCTGCTTGATCACACGCGTTACCCTTCCTTCTCCGAAGCTGCGATGCCGGACAATGTCTCCCGGCCTGAACGACACGGCCGGATTTTGCCCGGGCGTTTCAGTCGGGACGGGATGCTGTGCGGAGAGCGGCTGTGCCGGCACGGGGCCGGCCAGATTTCGGCTGACGACCAGTGAGCCGGGCAGTTCCCGCAAGAATCGGGACGGCGTTCGATAACTGAGTTCGCCGTGGGCCAGCCGTTTCTCAACATATGTCAGATAAACATCGTCCATGGCCCTGGATATGCCCACATAGCACAACCTGCGCTCTTCCTCCAGCTTTGATTGCTCGTCCGACGACCTGCTGTGCGGCAGCAATCCCTCCTCAACGCCGGCGATAAAGACCACGTGGAATTCAGAGCCCTTGGACCCGTGCAAGGTATTGAAAACGACCGCGTCCTGCGGATGCTGCGCCTCAGCAGCCTGGGAAGCCTGGCTGATCCTGCCGAGCAGTGAACTGACAGCGGTCGGGGGATTGAGATGTTCATAGGCCGCAGCCAGCGAAATGAGCTCCAATACGTTTTCCAGTCGTTCATCAGAATTGTCCTCGCCTTTGAGGTGCTCCAGGTAGGCCGTCCTCTCCACAATCAGGTTGAGCAGCGATGTTAAACTGATGTGCCTGCTACGAGTGTGCAATTCCTGCAGGAGCGCGTTGAAATGGCCGGCCGAATTGCGGGCGGGCTGGCCGAGCGAGGGCAGCCCGCCGGTAGCTGCCTGCTCCAGCGCCTGATGAAGATGAATCTTTGTTCCGGCAGCCAGCTCCTGCACCCGGGCCAGAGTCTGGGGGCCGATGCCTTTGCCGGCCAGTTTTATCACGCGCAGGAACGCAGCGTCATCGGCGGGATTACGTATCACTCTGAGCCAGGCGGCCAGGTCCATTACCTCCCGGCGTTTGTAAAAGGGCGTGCCGGTGGCCAGCCTGTAGGATAGCTTCTCGAGATTGAAGGCATCCTCCAGCTCCCGTGACTGCGCGTTGACGCGATAGAGTACGGCGAAATCGCTCAATTTCATACCGGATTCGGCCGCCAGGGCTTTGATACGTGTGGCGATGAAATGGGCTTCGTCCTTGCCGTCCTTGAGCCGTATTACGGACATGGGGCTGCCGGCCTCGCGTGATGTTGATAGCCGCCTGCTTCTGCGCATGCTGTTGCGAGCGATCAGAGCATTAGCCGCCTGTACAATGGTCAACGTCGAGCGATAGTTCTCCTCGAGGTCAATGATTCCGGCGCCGGGGAAATCCCTGCGGAATATGTCCGCGTTGCGAACCTCGGCCTGTCTCCAGGAATAGATGGTCTGATCGGGATCTCCAACGACGCATACATTGCCATGCCCGGACCCCAGCATGCGGATTATGCGGTACTGGAGGCTGCTTGTATCCTGGAATTCGTCGACCAGGATATATTTGAACATCTGCTGATAGCGCCGTAAAACGTCAGGGTTGTCCTGTAACAGGCGGCTGGTGAAGACCAGCATATCGTCATAATCCAGGGCGCGGTTTTTCTTAAGGGCGGACTGATAAAGGCGATATATGGCAGCGGATGCCTCATCAAGGCGCTCCGCCCCAACAGAAGCGGCTTCAGGATTGACCCCGCTGACCTTAAACTGGCTGATTAATCCCTTTGTGCGGCGGAGATTGGTTTCTTCTAAGTTCAAACCGGCTTTCACTATACATTGCCGGATAAGCTTGTTGCCCTCTTCGTCGTCATACACGGTGAAGCCGGTGCCCATGCCGGGCACACCCTCCCTGCCAAGTATGCGCAGGCAGGCTGCATGGATGGTGCTGACCGTTACAACAGGCGGTTTGTCGAACATTTCTGCAAGGCGCTTCTGCATCTCTGCAGCGGCCCGGCGGGAGAATGTCACGGCCAGTATGTGTCGCGGGTTGATGCCGGCGCAGGAAACCATATAGGCGATGCGGTGAACGATAACCCGCGTTTTACCGCTGCCCGGGCCGGCATACACCAGCAACGGGCCTTCCACTGTCTGTACGGCCCTTTTCTGAGCGGGGTTGAGGCCTTCTAAGGGATCCATTCCGATAGTCAAGATAAATTGATTCGAGTGTATTAATCAGATTTTCTCGAGCAGCGCCATACTGAGCAGCAGCTTTTTAACGCCGCTTTCTTCGAAAGCCACGATAACCTCGCGATCCTGCCCGGTCACCCTGACGCCTATAACCTGGCCGTCTCCGAATTTGGCATGGCGCACGCGGTCACCGGGATTTAACTCCGCCAGTCCCGCAGCAGGTTGCCGGAGGCCGCTCTTTTTTGCCAGGAGGTCTGCGATATTAATGCCTTCATCCTCGTCTCGCCAGCGCTGTGTGCGCACTCTCACGCTCCCGCTCGGTTGCTCCTCACCCGGGACCATACCTTTGCGTTCAACCAGGTGTTCCGGCAGATCGTCCAGGAACCGGGAGGGGGTGCTTTCCGAGCTCATGCCGAAGATAGCTCGCCGGGCGGTGTGCATCAGGTAGACGTTGCGCTCCGCGCGCGTAACTCCGACATAGCAGAGGCGGCGCTCCTCCTCGAGCTCGTCCCCGCCCTCTTCCATGGAGCGCCTGTGCGGCAGCAGCCCCTCCTCCAGTCCCACGATGAAAACAATGGGGAACTCCAGGCCCTTGGCCTGGTGCAGGGTTATCAGCGTGACGGTGTCCTCCCTGCTTTCGATCTCGTCAGTGTCCGCCACCAGGCTGACCTTCTCCAGGAACGGCGCCAGCCCCTCACCGGGCGGGAGATCATCATAATCGGCTGCAACGGTGCGCAGCTCCTGTATATTTTCCCAGCGCTCCTCACCATCCTCCTCGCCTCTGATCGTCTCACGGTATCCCGACCTCTCCAGTATGGTGTCCATCAGTTTGATCAGGCTGAGCTGCTGCCCCTCCATAATCAGGTCGTTGAGCATGCGGTAGAAGCCTGTCAGGGCGGTGTTTATCCTGGCGCCGAATCCCGGTCCCCCGCCCTCGTTGACCGCTTTGACGGCGGCAAACAGAGAGAGGTTGTTTTCCCGCGCCCAGTTGGTGAGGTCGGACAGGGTTTTCGCCCCTATGCCCCGGCCGGGTATCCTTATGATGCGCGACAGGCTGATATTATCGAAGGGATTTTGAATGACGCGCAGGTAGGCCACGGTGTCTTTTATCTCACGGCGCTGGTAGAAACGTGTACCGCCCACCAGCTTGTACTTGAGCCCGTAGCGCATGAAGGCCTCTTCCACGGCGCGCGACTGCGCGTTGGTGCGGTACATCACCACGCAATCGCCGGGCTTGATGCCGTCGCTGCCGCTTAACTTCAGGATCTCGTTTGCTACGAATTGCGCCTCTTCCTGCTCGTTGTAGGTTTTAACCAGAAAAACGGGTGTGCCCTTTGTATTATCCGTCCAGAGCTCTTTTTCTTTACGCTTCTTGTTGGCGGATATGATGGCCGAGGCTGCCCCCAGTATATTTTTAGTGGACCTGTAATTTTGCTCCAGGACGATGACCCTGGCGTCCGGGAAGTCCTTCTCAAAGCTGAGTATGTTACGTATATCGGCGAATCTCCAGGAGTAAATGGACTGGTCGGGATCTCCGACGACGCAGACATTGCGATGTTTACCGCCCAGCTGGCGTATCAGCTTATATTGAATCAGGTTGGTATCCTGGAATTCATCAACCAGCAGGTGAAGGTAGCGGGAACGATATTGCTCCAGGACCGCCGGGTGTTTATCAAACAGCTGGACCACCTTCATCAGGAGGTCGTCGAAATCGGCGGCGTTGCTCTGTCCGAGCTGCTCCTGGTAGCGCTCATAGACACGACAGACAATATCGTCCCAGGGACTTCTGGCCCTGGCAGCCAGGCCGGCATACGTAATCTGCTGGCTCTTGGCCTGACTGATGGCGTTGCGGATTTTCTGCGGATTATACTGCCTGGGGTCCAGGTCGAGATCGAGCAGGCATTGTTTGACCAGGCTCTGCTGATCTTCCTCATCGTAAATAACGAAGTTGGTGTCGAGCCCCAGGGACTTGCCGTCCTTGCGCAGGATGCGGGCGCAAATGGCATGAAATGTTCCTGCCCATACCTGTTCTGCCAGGTTGCCGAGCAGCCGTTGCAGGCGCTCCTGCATCTCGCGGGCAGCCTTGTTGGTGAAGGTGACGGCCATAATATGGCGGGGGCTGACTCCCGTGGTTTTAACCAGATAGGCTATGCGGTGGGTGATAACCCGCGTCTTGCCGCTGCCCGGGCCCGCCAGTATCAGTAAAGGCCCTTTAATGTACTGAACGGCCTCACGCTGGGCCTCATTCAACCCTGCCAGTATGTCCATAGAATTATTTAGTGGTAGCCGGATCCCATTTGATCTCGATCTGATCAGGCTCTAATCCGGTAAAAGAGATGCCGTCAGAACTGCTGGTGATGACGGCGTTTGAGGGCTGCAATCTGATCGTCGTCATGCCGCCTGACTGACTGACCAGAACCTTGGTGGTCTTGGCCTTAATCACTATATTGACTCCCTGCACAGGCAAACCGCTGATCGGTTTTCCCCCGGATGAGAGGGAACCGATGCTGACGCCTTCAAGATAAATATCCGCACCGCTTGAGCTGCTACAGGAAAGAGATGCGGGCAGCAGGGCAAGAACCGTAGCAATAAGGGCGATCGCAATAACATTAAAATGCTTCATCTTAAAGTACCTCCCGTTTACGAGGATAATCGCCATGAAACCAGTGCTGAAAAGGGACATTCATGCGGCTGCTTAATTATAGCATCATTTATGCGGACGAATGGGTTACTGATTGCGATATGGCCTGCAATCTGACGGGAGGGTACTGGTTACTTTATTCCCGAGTGAGGAGGTGCGTTATATATTTTAGTCGGTTTTATCTGCGTGGTTTGAGTTGTTTCTTTTCTCCTGACGTGGATTTAATAAATGGGGTGGAGTGTACTGTGAGGGATAGATGATCAGATCAAAGACAGGGGAATTTCTATTGCTGTATCCGGACGTGCCGGCATCTGCCGACCCCTGTGGGGCGCCATTGGTGCTATGCCGGTAAACTACAGCTATGCTGACCGGAGCGTGTATATCCACCCTGCCGAATAAGGCGGGGATATGTACTATTTGTGGCGCAACAGCTTTACCGGCAGCGGTTTGATGCGGGGCGGGATCGGCGACTGAGGCATATGTGGTCGATTGTGCCGTCTGGGGGATGGATAGATCGTCCACCAGGCACCTGTTCTTGCCCTCTTCCTTGCAGCGGTACATGAAATTGTCCGTCCTGGCCAGGATACTTTTATCCATGTCATCAGGTTGGGCAACTGCCCCTCCGACTGACACGGTCACATGGATGATATTTGGACCGAGTCGCAGACCGGCGTTCTGAACCGCAGCCCGCACTCTCTCGGCGGTGGCAAGCAACCTGCGCTGGTCCACATTGACCAGGATCAGCATGAACTCGTCCCCTCCCCAGCGGAAGATGAAATCAAAGGGTCTTATATTCGACAGCATAGTCTGGGCCGCCAGTTTCAAAACCTCATCGCCTGCCTCGTGCCCGTAGGTATCGTTGACCGATTTTAAGTTGTCTATGTCGGCGAAGAGCACTCCAAAGGTCGACCCGTAGCGTTTGAGCTCGGCCAGCTTTTTCTGCAAGGTGAGATCGGCATAGCGCCGGTTTCCTACACCCGTCAGCCCGTCACAGGTCGAAAGTTTCTCCAGCTCCGCAGCATGTTTTTTTACGTATAATAGAGACGAATTATCGTTAAAACTCTGAATTCCGCCTATTATTTCGCCATTCGCATCATGTATGGCGTTGACCTTGACCAGAACGGGCAGCATGTGTCCGTCCCGGTGCTTGAGGAAGGCGTTGAGTTCCCTGCTTTTGCCGTCCTTTATAGCTGCCTGCAGCGGGCAGCCCGACTCGCACAACGGGTTCCCCTTTTCATCAATGTGAACCAGGATATTATCGGAGCAGCCCTTCCCCACCACGTCCTCCCAGGCATAGCCTGTGATATTCTCAGCGGCCCTGTTCCAGTAGGTTATGACCTTGTTGGAATCTACGAAAAATACACCGTCGTAAAGGTTGTCCAGCAGTTCCCTGTAAAAAACGTTCTGTATCGCCATAAAACCAAGTGCCTCCATGATAAATGGATACGATCACCATCTATATGCAGTACCAACCTCCTTATTAACACTAACAGGTGAACTGGTAAATTTTAGCTAACAGAGCTTTGCAGAGGATGAAATCCAGCCTAGATTATAGAATATTCAGAAAAAAAATTCTGCTCTAGGTATGGTCGGCCAGCCACATCCCCATGTCGGTAAAGACCCTGTCCTTGCCCGGCTCATTGTGGACTTCGTGGTAGAAACCCTCGTATATCTTAAGGGTCTTATCCTTTGAGCCGGCCTTTGCGTAAAGACCCTTGGCGCCTTCCTGATTGACCATCTTGTCCTCCGAACCCTGCAGGATGAGCAGCGGTATTACGATGGACTGGAGCTTTGAATCGACGGCTTTCATGGTTGTAAAAAGCTCCGAGCCGAGCCGGGCGGTAACCTTTCCGCGGTAAACGAGAGGGTCCTTATCATAGGCTTCGACCACCTCCTTGTCCTGGCTGATGTAAGTTGAGTCCAGCGCCTGCACGCCCATCCTGGGTGTGACGGCAGAGAGGAACCTTGCCATGCCGATGATGGCCGGGGAAATACTCTCGCCCGGCTTGAGCGCGGGGGCGGATATGACCAGTCCGACCAGGTCGTGCTGGTGCTGGAGCGCATAGACGGTGGCGATCAGGCCGCCCATGCTATGGCCGTAGAGGAAAACCTTTTTGTCGGGATTATCAGCGTTCGCCATTTTGTAAAGCGTATGGAGGTCGTTCAGGTAGGTCTGAAAGCGTTTAACGTACACTCTCTGGCCCTCGGACTTGCCATGGCCCTGGTGATCGAGGCCGTACACTGCGTAACCCAGGGGGACAACTTTGTTAACGAGGTTATTATAGCGGGATATATGCTCGCCCAGGCCGTGTGCTACCAGTATCACTGCCTTGACCTGGCCATCGGGCAGCCAGCACCTCCAGTAAAGATTGTGATTGTCGGTACCCTTAAAATGGCCCTCTTTCTGATTCATAGCAGTCTCCCCCATTTTTGCCCATATTATGCGCTTGCAGGCCCCGGCCGACAAGTCACATAGCGATGACGTATGGGGACTGAACTATGACTCTGCGGTACAGGACCGGCGCGCCCGGCAATTTGTCCGGGAGAGGTGAAAAACGTAAAATTGACAGGCGGTTTTCAAATATGCTCAAAGCTGTATTATTCGATCTGGATAACACTCTCATCCTATTCGAAGAGGTTAAATTCGTTAACGGCTACTATCCCAGGCTGGCAGCCAGGTTTGAGGGAGTTTTCCCCGACGGGCAATTTGCCGAAAGGCTGATGAAAGCCACTGTCGAACTGCGTAACAACGACGGCAGCAAAATTAACCGCGAACTTTTCATCACCGCGTTATGCGACGGGCTTGATGTAAACAGGAAAGAGGTTTGGGCCCGGTTCGAGCAATTCTTCAGCCTGGACTTCGACGTTTTCCGGGATACCGTTGTGGCCACTCCCGGGGTCGGCAACGTCTTCAGGTATGTCAAGGAGCGTAAGTTAAAGTTAGTGGTGGCCACCAATCCCATCTGGCCGCTCTCCGTGCAGCAGAAAAGAATAGTCTGGGCCGGATTGAGCGGTGCAGAGGTTGACCTTATCACGCATATCGACAATATGCGCTACTGCAAACCCCAGCTCGGATATTTCAGGCAGATTTGCCGTTTGATTGATGTTCAGCCTGAGGAGTGCCTGATGGTCGGCGATGACCCGGCCAACGATATGGTGGCTGCCTTGACAGGTATGAAGACATATCAGACAACGGACAGCCGCGCGCACTCGAAGCAACCTCTCGAGGTAAGCAAAAAGGTCATCGGCAATAACCTTGAAGGTATACCGCCGGCAGATTTCAGCGGCCTGTTGGCAGACGTCCCCCGGGCGGTCGACAGCCTCCTCGGGTTATAACCGCTTGTCCTCCGCCCCAACACAGTTAATCCAGATACAATAATTTGCATTACACAAACTATTTATATTATACTAATCATCGAGCTATTACTTCGGCGGCGTGAGAGAATGATAGAAAAGAATGAGACGGTCGACCGGATTTTAGGCAGGGTTGAGAGCGCTTTCCGGCAGCTTCTTCCTCTGGCGCACCAGGAATTGCTGGATCTTGACCTGACCACACCGCAATTGAAGGTCGTGCTGTTACTTTACCTGAACGGGGCTGCCAGGATGAGCGAATTGGCCTCTGCCCTGGGCGTTACCCTTGCCACGGCTACGGGCATCGTGGACCGCCTGGTGGGCAGAGACATTATAACGAGAGAAAACAGTAGAGAGGACCGCAGGGTTGTGGTCTGCCGTTTATCAGCCAGGGGGCATGGACTTACGGACCGGCTCTACAGCTCAGCCCGCGAGCGGGCACGGGAATTCCTGCAGGGGCTGACTGAAGATCGATTAAATAAACTTGATGAGGCGCTGGCCTCCCTCCCCGATGGGAGCATGGTTAAGGAGATAAAATGAACATAGTTGTCACCGGTGCCACCGGTCATATCGGCAATGTGCTGGTACGTGAATTGCTGGCCCAGGGACATAGCGTCAGAGCGCTGGTTCCCCCCTTTGAGAACGACCTGCCAATCCGCGGGCTCGACGTAGAGATCGTTGCTGCGGATGTGTGCGATGCGGCCTCTTTAAGCACTGCCTTCGAGGGCGCGGATGCTGTATACCATCTCGCCGGGATCATAGCCATCACGCCCGGCAGAGAAGCGCTGCTGCAGAAGGTCAATGTCCAGGGTACGCGCAATGTAGTCGATGCCTGCCTGGAATCCGGCGTCGGGCGGCTCGTTTATACCAGCTCTATCCACGCTATCCAGGAGCCTCCCCAGGGAATCGTCATCAATGAAACCTTCCCTGTCGATCCTGATAATGTGCTTGGACCCTATGCCAGGAGCAAGGCAATGGCGACCCTGGAGGTTAAAAAGGGGATGGCGCACGGATTAAATGCGGTCATCGTACATCCCACCGGTGTGATCGGTCCCTTCGACTTCAGGATATCGGAGATGGGACAACTCATGCTCGATTTCATAAGGGGAAAGTTAAAAGCCTACCTGGACGGTGCTTACGACTTCGCCGATGTTCGTGATGTGGCACATGGAATGACCCTGGCCTGCAGCAAAGGCCGCCGGGGCGAGAGCTACATCCTTTCGGGTGAAAGAGTCAGCATCAAACGGATTATGGAGTTGCTGGAGGAAATCAGTGGCGTAAAAGCGCCTAAGTTCAAAGTGCCGGCGTGGCTGGCCCACTCTGTCGGCAAATTGGCGCCCATCTATTACCGGATCGCCCGTAGCAAGCCGCTTTTCACGGACTATTCGGTGGATGTGCTGCGCAGCAATTCAGTGGTCACTTCGGAAAAAGCCCGGATGGAGTTGGGCTATAAACCACGCTCGGCGCATGAATCGATCTTCGATTCCGTGGCATGGTTCAGACAATATCTGACACCGGCGCAGCTGGCGCTGGCAGTTAGGCGGGTGTAGACCGGCACTACCCGGATCTTACGGCGCAGATTTCGCCTGTTGCCTTGTTCTTCTACATCTTTCACCTCTGCCGATATGCGTCCCTGCGTTGATAGTCGAAGGTTATTGGTGTATATTAATTAGCGGTTTGCAGATATGCCCGCAGGCAGTGCTGCTTTAAGGAGGCGAGATGGCTGAAGATTATGCGGAGAAGAGTTTCTGGCTGGGCAACTCCGGGGCCTATCAGGAAAGTCCGCCGCTGACAAACGACATCAAATGTGACGTGGCGGTGGTTGGAGGCGGATTTGCCGGGATCGCCACAGCCTATTACCTGAAAAAAGCGCAGCCTTCGCTCAGGGTCGTTGTGCTGGAGGGATGGGTCATCGGGTGGGGCGCCTCCGGACGCAACGCCGGCTTCGCCATGACGACCTTCGGACTGCAGATGTCCATCACCAAAATGCTGTTCGGAGAGGAGAGGACCAGGCAATCGCATCGCTATATGGAAAGGGCGGTCGATATCGTGGGAGAGCTCGTGGCGGAGCACAAGCTTGATTGCGACTACGAGAGGCCGGGCTTCCTGCGCATCGCGACTACCCCGGCCTATGTCAAGCGCATCAGCGAAGAAGTACACCTGGTTAAACAGCTGGGCCTGACGGGAGTGGACTGGATTGAGGCGGCCGAGGTGCAGAAACGCGTAAAGTCGCCGCTTTACATGGGCGCCTGGTGGGAGCCGCGCTGCGCCCTGGTCAATCCCGCCAAACTGGCGCGCGAGATGAAGCGCGTGGCGGTGAAGTTCGGCGCCGAAGTCTATGAGCGCACGCCGGTGATGGAGATTAAACGCTCCACGGCGGGCTTTACTATTAAAACGCCGAAGGCTACCGTCAGCGCGGGCAAGCTGGTGCTGGCGACCAACGCCTACTCGCTGGCCATACCGGAGTTGAATGCCATGCAGCAGCCGGTCTGGACCTATATCGTACTTACGGAGCCGCTGAGCAAGTCCCAGTTGGATGAGATGGGCTGGCAGGGCCGTGAGGGCATCGAGGACTATCGCAACATGGTACATTATTACCGGCTGACGGCGGATAACCGCCTGCTAATGGGGGGTCGGGATATCGCGTTGACCTACGGCGCCAACATGGAGAAAGACTTGAATCCGAAGATATTCGCCCAGCTTGAGAAGGACATCGTCGATTTCTATCCCTGTTTAAAGGGAATCAAGATAACACACCGCTGGGGCGGGCCGGTCTCCGTTCCCATGGATATGACGCCGGCGCTGGGATACCTGGGCGGCAAGGATGCGGTTTACAGCCTGGGCTGTATGGGGCACGGTGTTTCGCTGACCCACCTCAACGGCGAGGTCATGGCGGACCTGCTGCTGGAGCGCAAGTCCGAATGGACGGAGTGCTTCCCCGTCAACCGCAAGGTCTTCAAATGGCCGCCCGAGCCTATCAGGTTCGTGGGCGAGCGGGCTATTTTAGGCTATTTGCATGCCGAGGACGCCTGGTTGGAACGCAAAGGCCTGGGCCCTGCGCAAAAATAGAAGCTCATCCCGCACCGTTTCGTCGCGACGCTGCGCATGACAGCGCAGGCCCGGCGTGCTAAAATCCTTGAGCCCTGACAGCCGCCGCTGATCAGGCGGCTGTCCATCCGGGAGCGATATGGATCCCCTGTTAATACGCATCTTTCTGCTGGTGCTCGTGCTCATATTTGCCCACACGGTGGAAACCGTGCTGGGCTTCGGCGCGAATATTATCGCGCTGGCCTTGGGCATTTTCATCTTTCCGCTGGAAACCTTACTGCCCGTCCTGGTGATCCTCGGTTTATTACAGAGCCTGTGGCTGGTGGCGCGCTGGTTCAAGCACATCAGATGGAGGGTGTTGTTTCTGAGTATCCTGCCTGCGGCCATCATAGGCATGGCCATCGGCATCTCCTACCGGACGCTGGTGGGCAATTATACTCAGCTGCTGATATTGCTGGGTATCTTTATCATGGCTGTTTCGGTGATGGAGATAGTTCTCATATATAAAACGAGGGCGGCCGGCGGAAGCCTGCCCTGGTATCTGGGATGGCCGATATTGATCGTGGGGGGCATCTTTCACGGCATCTTCGCCAGCGGAAGTCCTCTCATCATCTATTATTCCAGCCGCCAGTTTAAGGAGCCCGCCGAATTTCGCGCCACCATATCCATGTTATGGCTCATTCTGTCCATCATACTGGTCGTCAACCTCTATTCCATCGGCCAGATAAATATCACCACACTGGCGACAACGGGCATCGTGTTGCCCGGGCTGATCCTGGGTATCGTATTCGGCAGCCGCATGACCTTCAGGGCGCTGGTTTACAAGGTGCTGATCTATACGCTGCTCTTCGTTGCAGGGCTGCTGCTGGTTGTACAGCAAATAATCTACCGTTGAAGCCGGATTGTGCATTCCTGCTACAATAAGCAGGGCCGGGTGCTCTACGGAAAATAATAGAATGAAAAAGAATCAGCGTAACCTTGTCCCCCCCGGACTGTCTTACATAGCGGACAATATCGGCAGCCGTGACAATATACTCGGCCTGCCGGTCGAGGCCAGGGCCAAATGGGCCGAAGGGCTGGAGTTCTCCGATGACCGGTCGACCGTCTTTTTCGCCGGCTGCGGCTACCAGTACTCCTCCATGCTCGAGCCGCTGGTGACGCTGGTCAGGACCGCCGACCGCATGTCCATCGATCCCGACCTTCCGGTGGTGCTTGCCGGGATACCTAAAAAAATGGGAGTGGACGTGGCCGGTATTTACACGAAGGTGCTGGCCCGCGGCGATGGCGGCGACAGCGGAGTGCTTCGGGACGCCGTGCGCGTGCTTAAATATCTGGGCATTGAAGTGGGCTATCTGGATGTGAACGAGCCCTGTTGCGGCGCACCCCTTTATCACATGGGGCTGCGCAGGGAATTCGCCGCGAACGCCGGGAAGGCCGTTGCCCGCTTCAGGGCATACGGTGTGAGGAAGATAGTAAGTATAGTCCCATCCTGCACACATGCCCTGCGCACGCTTTTTGCCGCAGCGGTGCCCGGCTACGATATCGGGGTACGCCACTTCATCGAAGAGGTTGCCGACAGGGTCAGGCCCGGTCAATTCCGCTATCCACATAGTGTGAAAGTGGCCTATCACGATCCCTGCCAGCTGGGCAGGCACATGGGCCTCATCGATCAGCCACGCCTGGTTTTGCAAGCAATTGAAAACCTCGAGCTGGCCGAGCCGGAGTGGACATCGGGTGAATGGTCGACCTGTTGCGGCGGCGGCGGCGGCTTCGAGGTCGTATTTCCCGATATGAGCCAGACGCTGGCCGAGGGCAGGGTAAGGGAGCTGGCCGATACCGGCGCCGATATTATAACCACCCAGTGCCCCGGCTGCCTGATGCAGCTTAAAAGCGGGCTGAAGGCATTGAAAAAGGACAAAATCGAAGTCGTCGACCTCGCTACCCTGCTGGCCAGGTCTGTGAACACAAAATAGGAACGTATATAATCAGGGTTATAATTTTAAATGTCATCGCGAGGAGCGTAGCGACGTGGCGATCTGATGGATTGCTTCGCCCACGCTCGCAATGACGCGAATTTGAACAAATGTCTATATCGAAGGATTATAGGAAGGAGCTCAGGGACGCAGCCGGCAGCGGGCGTATCCGGCTGGCGCTTTCCCGTGCCATTAAAAGCTACCGTGTGAACACGGATAATGCTCTTAAGAGGTTCCCGCACACGGTAAAAATGGCTGAGGAAGTCAGGCTGATAAAAGAGGCGTCCGTCCAGCAGATGGCGGAGCTGGCCAGGAAGGCGGGCCGCAGCATCGAGGAGAACAGGGGTAAATCCCACATCGCCAGGACGGCCGGGGATGCGCTCAGGATTATCGGGGAGATAGTGGGGAACAAGAAGCTGGTGGTCAAGGCCAAGAGCATGACGGCCGAGGAGATACAGCTGCGCGAGCATCTGGAGAAGGCAGGAAACGAGGTATACGAGACCGACCTGGGCGAATTCATAATACAGAAACTGGGGCAGCGCCCCATGCATATCCTCTCCCCCGCCATACATGTGCCCAGGGAGGATGTCGCCGAGCTGTTTACGCAGATAACCGGCCGTAAGCAGCAACCCGATATAGACAAGCTGGTGGCGACGGCGCGGGAGTTACTGAGGGAGAAATTTTTCAAGGCGGATATCGGCATCAGCAGCGCCAATGTGGTTTCCGCCGATACCGGCACGCTGTTCATGATCGAGAACGAGGGCAATATCCGCCTGGCCACAGGCGCCCCGCCCGTGCATATCGCGCTGGTCGGCCTGGAAAAACTGGTCCCGACGCTGGAGGAGGCCTTCAAGGTCGCCGAGGTCACCTGGCGTTACGCCAACTATACCGTGCCGTCTTACGTCAGCCTGGTCTCAGGCCCCAGCAAGACGGGCGATATCGAGAAAGTGACCACTTACGGTGTTCACGGCCCCAAAGAGTTCCATGTCAT
>Ga0172380_10000881_pt1 | contig 54342 bp, 56 predicted proteins | sample Leawe162metaG_FD_119747 | JGI IMG/M metagenome (GOLD analysis project Ga0172380, IMG submission 119747) | Leachate microbial communities from a municipal landfill in Southern Ontario, Canada - Leachate well 162 metaG | ecosystem: Engineered > Solid waste > Landfill > Unclassified | place... | reverse complement strand
TAGCGCTGCTAAAATGAAGTACGCATCGGGTGATAAGATATTCTTTTTCCTTGTGCTTGCGACCGCCTTTGCGGGCCTTGCCATCTTCTCCTCGGCCGCGCTTGGTATGCTTGCGCGCGAGAGTAGCTCAGTCTCAAAGGACATTTTCCTGCAGGCGGGTCTTGGTTTGGGGCTGGGCTTCGTGGTGCTCTTTCTTGCCCGAGCCATACCACTTGGCTGGTTGAAGAGGGGGGCTCCGTATGTGTACGGCGCCACACTGCTCCTTACGGCTCTCGTGTTCATCCCGGGGATTGGGTTTCGCGCGGGAGGCGCGACTCGATGGATTAATCTCGGCTTTACGACCGTACAGCCGGCCGAGTTTTTGAAGATTGGCGTAGTGCTGGTGCTCGCGTGGTGGCTTGCGCCACGTGCTCGCGAGCTACGGGATCCAAAGCAAGGCATACTCCCGTTCCTTGGATTCCTCGCGCTACCCGCTGCGCTCCTGCTCGCACAGCCGAACACCTCGACCACGATGCTGATCCTGGTTACGGCGGGGATTATGTACTTTGTCGCAGGGGCTCCGTGGCGCGACTTCGCTATCCTCATTTCGGGCACGATTGTGGCGCTCCTGGTTATTGTTATGCTCCGTCCGTATGTCCTCGACCGCATCAAGACCTTTGTTAACCCCACGCATGACTCATTAGGGAGTGGCTACCAGATACAGCAGTCAATGATCGCTATTGGCTCCGGCGGGCTCGCTGGGCGCGGCTTTGGCCAGAGCGTGGAGAAGTTTAACTATCTGCCCGAGCCAGCGGGCGACTCGGTCTTCGCCGTCTACGCTGAGGAGACAGGCTTTATTGGGGCATCACTGCTCTTGCTCCTTCTGGTGGCTCTGGTTGCGCGGGGTATGGTGATTGCGGGCGGCTCACGTGACTTGTTCGGCGGGCTGGTAGCTCTTGGCTTTTCTGCACTCATCATGACGCAAGTGTTTATCAATATCTCTGCCATGCTCGGCATCATCCCTCTTACGGGTCTGCCGCTCCCTTTTGTCTCGCACGGGGGCACCGCCCTCATGGCGGTCTTGCTCATGTGTGGCTTAATCTTGAATGTGGCCGGCCACAAAAAGGCTTAAAGGGTCATCTTCTGATATCCTTAGTCCTATGAAGATTGTATTTACTGGCGGGGGGACAGGGGGGCACTTCTACCCGATTATCGCGATCGCTGAGGCGATGACTGATCTGGTACGCGAGCGCCGTCTCATTGAGCCCCAGCTCTACTTCATGGGGCCGGACGCCTATGACAAGGAAGCTCTTTTTGAGAACGGCATCGTGTTCATCCGCGTACCGGCAGGGAAGTGGCGTCGCTATTTTTCACTGCGCAACTACAGCGATCTCTTTGTGACGCTCGCGGGTACGCTCAGCGCTCTGGCGATGCTCTTTCGCTTGTATCCCGACGTGGTGGTGAGCAAGGGCGGGTACGGTAGTATCCCTACGCTCATGGCGGCACGCCTCTTGCGGATACCGGTCGTTATCCATGAGTCAGATTCGAAGCCGGGCCGCGCGAGCCTCTTTGCCGCTACGTTTGCGGCGAAGATTGCCATTTCATATGAAAGTGCTGCGGCCTTCTTTCCAAAAAAGGTACAGGGCAACATCGCTCGCACGGGCACGCCGATACGCAAGGCGCTCATGCGCGTAGAGCCCGAGGGAGCGCGAGAATACTTGAAGCTCGAGCAGGGCCTACCGACGGTATATATCACGGGAGGGTCACAAGGGTCACAAAAGATTAATGAGACCGTTATCACTGCGCTGCCAGCGCTTGTTGCTCTCGCGAACGTCATCCACCAGACCGGTGAGAACAATCTGAAGAGCTGCGAGGCGATCGCGCAGGTAATCTTAGACAAAGACCCTCACGCCAGCCGCTACCACGCGTTTGGCTATCTCTCACAGATCTCTCTACAGCGAGCCGCGGGCATTGCCGACGTGATAGTCTCGCGCGCGGGCACCGGCACTATCGCGGAGATATCTACCTGGAAGAAGCCGGCAATATTGATACCTATCCCAGAATCGGTGAGCCATGACCAGCATGGCAATGCCTACGCCTACGCGCGTACCGGTGCGGCAGTGGTGATAGAAGAGGGGAACCTTACGCCGCACCTCCTCGCCTCAGAGATAGAGCGCATTATTAAAGACAAAGAGGTCGCGACAAGGATGAGTGCCTCTGCCGCAGGCTTTACCGACCCAGATGCGGCGCGCATACTCGCCGGCACCGTGCTTGGCATCGCGCTCTCACACGAATATGAGTAAGGTCGTCACACGCTTTGCGCCTTCGCCCACGGGCCTACTTCACTCTGGTAACTACCGCACGGCTGTTTTTGCATACCTTTTTGCCAAGAAACATGATGGAGAATTTCTCGTGAGGATAGAAGACACTGACAGAGCACGCTCGAAGGTAGAGTACGAGGATAACATCTTTGAGACGCTGCAGTGGCTTGATTTTCAGTCAGACAGGGAGATATCTCGCTCGAGCGATCGGATCGACCGACATAAGGAGATGCTGACTAAGCTTATCGCTGAGGACTTTGCATATGTGTCACACGAGCCAAAGAAGGATGATGCAGACCAAATGGTGGACGTGGTGCGATTTCGCAATCCTGGGACAACCGTAACCTTTCATGATGAGATACGCGGCGACATAACATTTGATACAACAGAGCATGGCGACTTCGTAGTGGCTCGCGCAGTAGACGATCCTCTTTTCCATTTTGCGGTTATTGTCGACGACGGCGACGCTGGCGTTACCCATGTCGTTCGTGGTGAGGATCATATATCCAACACACCACGTCAGATTCTGATTCAACAGGCTTTAGGATATTCGGTGCCCGTCTACGCACACTTGCCGCTTATTCTTGGAAGCGACCGCACTAAAATGTCCAAGCGTAAGGGAGCAAAGGCCCTGACTCACTACAGAGACATGGGCATTCTACCTGAAGCGATGCTGAACTACCTAGCTCTGCTTGGCTGGAACCCTGGAGACGATCGGGAGTATCTTTCGCGAGAAGAGTTAGTGGACGCTTTTGACCTTTCTCGCGTGCAGAAGGGGAGTGCCATTTTTGACGAAGTTAAGCTCCTCTCAGTCAATCAGCACTGGATGCGAAAACTCTCGGACCAGGAGTTCATAGAGCGCGGACAGCTGACCGGGCTCGATAATGCAAAACTCCTTAAGGCCGTGCCGCTATTGAAGGAGCGCGCCCATACGTTTACTGAGGCACGCGAAATGCTCGCAGGGGAGCTCTCCTGCCTCTTTATAGTCCCGGCTCTCGACCAAAAGGCGCTTGTGGCTAAGGAGCCAGCAGACCGCACAGGACTTACTAAAACAGCTCTAGAAGGCGTCCTCGAGGCTGTAAAGGCCCTCCCAGACGGCGTCTCAGCCGAGGCGGTCAAGGATACGCTTATGCCCCTAGCCGATGCTGAGGAGGCAAAGGGCAAAGGGGGCAGGGGAGGGGTCCTCTGGCCCCTACGCTATGCGCTCTCGGGGCAGGAGCGTTCACCCGACCCCTTCACCCTTATTTCAATACTCGGTAGGGAGGAAGCTGTGTCTCGCATACAAAAAGCTATTGCTATACTGAGTTGATGATTCGTCACCGTCTGCTGCTCCTCTTGCTCGCGTGTGCATTGAGTGGGTTCTTGTTAGCGCCGCGTACGGTCATGGCCGACGCAGCGTCGGAGATTAAGGCGCAGATAGATGCTCACAATAATCAGATAGCGACGCTCGAGGCAGACATTGCGGCGTATCAGAAACAGCTCGACTCGCTCGGCTCGCAGAAGAGCACGCTGCAGTCCACCATCAATCAGCTCACGCTCTCTCAGAAACAGCTTGCGTCGAAGATTGCCGTGACGCAAAACAACATTGCGTGGGCGAACAAGCAGATACAACAGCTCTCGCTGTCGATAGGGGACAAGGAAACGGCAATCCTTGGGCACCAAGCGTCTATCGCCAAGGCGCTCCGTAGTGTCGACCAGGGTGAACAGGAGTCGCTCCTCGAACAACTTTTTTCCACGGACTCTTTTAGTGACGCATGGAAGGCCGCTGATGCGGCAATCCAGTTTAATCGTGCACTTAAAGACAACATTGCCGACTTGCAATCGGCACGCATCACCCTGTCGACAAACCGCGACCAAGTAAATGCCGAGAAGGCGAAGCTCGTCTCCCTCCAAAAAGATCTTGCCCTCCAAAAGCGCTCGGTAGATGCGAGCAAGGCCACCCAGAGCCAGCTCCTTGCGCAAACCAAGAACCAGGAATCAAACTACCAGAACTTGATTAAGCAAAAGCAGGCAGCGGAGAAAGCGTTTGAGCAGCAGCTGGTGAGCCTGCAGAGTCAGCTTAACCTCATTGTGAATCCGGGCTCATTGCCGAAAGTTGGCTCAGGTGTACTCTCGTGGCCGTTCTCAGCCGCCTTTATGAACAACTGTGCAGGCAGGAGCAAGGTGTTCGGCAATAACTTCTGTATCACCCAATACTTTGGCAACACGCCGTTCTCGACGGCTAATGCGCAGGTCTACAATGGCCGCGGTCACAATGCTATCGATGTGGGGGCGCCTATCGGTACGCCACTGCTCGCGGCTGCCGCAGGTACGGTGCTCGGCACGGGCAACACCGACCTGGTGCGCGGCTGCTACTCCTTTGGTAAGTGGGTAATGATCCAGCACAACAACGGTCTCAATACGCTCTACTCGCACCTCTCCACAATAGACGTTACGCGCGGGCAACAGGTGGGGGCGGGGCAGGTGATAGGGCTCTCGGGCATGACCGGCTACGCCACGGGCCCGCACCTTCACTTCGGGGTGTACGCCACCGAGGGTACGAAGATTCAGACTCTACAGCAGTACCGCGGCGCCACAAGCCCATGCGCCAGTGCGAGCATGCCGGTGGCCACCCTGACGGCCTACCTGAACCCGTTGTCGTATCTTTAGTTGTATTTACTCATGAATGTAGTATAATTTATAGACATGCTTACAACGCTTTCCATACCGTTTACGATTTCGGGCACAACAATTACTCTGCCGTTCTCGGCCATTTGTACGGTAACTGACAAGTCCTTTGGCGGCGAAGTGGTCATTGAGTCTCCCGCTAAGTGACAGTCTTCATATGGATTTTGTTAGACGTTTTTCAGAGATATCAAAAAAAGACACGGCATTGGCAGGAGGTAAGGGTGCCTCGTTAGGCGAGATGATGCGGGCGGGGATTCCCGTGCCGAATGGCTATGTGGTGTTGGCGGACGCCTTCGAGCTATTTTTAGAGGAGACGAAGCTGCGCGCAGAGATCGACGCCTCTCTCGACTCTGTTGACCCAAACGCGATGCATACAATCGAGCAAGCATCTGAAAAGATTCAGGCTCTCGTGCTTGCGGCAGCAATGCCCGCGGACATCGTGTCGCAGATTATGAAACAGTTTGAGGAGTTGGATGCGCCATACGTCGCAGTACGGTCTAGCGCCACGGCAGAAGACTCAGTGACGGCAGCGTGGGCTGGCCAGCTCGATACTTTTCTCAATACAACTGAAGCAACATTGCTTCAGAATGTGCAGCGCTGCTGGGCCTCACTTTTTACACCGCGGGCCATCTTCTATCGGTTTGAAAAGGGACTGCAAACGCAAAAGATTGGTGTGGCAGTAGTGGTGCAGAAAATGGTTGAGAGCGAGACGTCTGGTATTGCATTCTCAGTGCATCCTGTGACAGAAGATTCGAATCAACTCATTGTTGAAGCGGGCTACGGCTTGGGCGAAGCAATTGTCTCGGGAGCCGTTACTCCAGACAGTTATGTCGTAGAAAAGGTGCCACGACGAATAGTCGAGGTGTGTATTAATACGCAGACTCGAGCGCTCCATCGTACTGAAGGCGGGGCAGGGAACACCTGGAGGACAATCACAGAACCTAAGTCCTCCTCGCGGGTTTTGTCGACGGATCAGATCCTCAGGCTTGCCGACATTGTTATGCGAATAGAAAGGCTCTATGGATTCCCGTGTGACATTGAGTGGGCGTATGAAAATGGCGGCTTCTACATAACGCAGAGCAGGCCTATTACGACCCTCGGCGCTCCGACCGATCGTAGTGGTCGCACGCCGAAAATTGACGCGGATGACTACTACCTAAACTTTAAAGTTGGCGGATACAGCCTACCGTTTGTTGAGCTTATCACTGCACACTATGACCCCAGTAAGGTGCTAGCTCTCGTTGATGGCGCGGGCGATTATTACTCGTTCTATAGCCTGCAGGACGAACGGCAGATGTCGCAAAGAGCGTCTGAGGACGACTTCGTCAGTATTCTAGAAACTGCAGCAGGCGAAGTTGCGGAGGCCTGCAGTCGATTGTCGGTGCTTGGAGAAGCGATTGCCGCGAGAGCGACAAGGAAAGATTATCAAGAGGCGCTAGATACTATCGCCCACCTATGCGCGCACTTTGGCTACTTTAATAATGCGTATCTCGACACACTTTCTCTGCGTGCAAGTGCCGAAGTTACTCAGAAGGTGGGCACCTGGAAGAACATTGCGAGAGAACACGCAAACGACACATTTTTTACTGGTTGCTTGGTATACCCAACGATGCTGCGGGATATCGAGCGGCAGTTAGGCGTAGTCAAGGGAAATCTTGATTGGCATCGCAATGAGGAAATCCTTGCTTTGCTTGATGGGCACGCGACTCTGCCACCGCAAGCACAAGAGGAGAGAAAGCAGGGCTACGGCTTTATTAAGGAAGGTCGTGGCAAGCAGCTCTCGTTTGTGACTGGTACACCAGTCATCGAGCTTCTCAAACGACTTTATGAAAATAAGGGCGCCGAAGATGTTATTACTGGTATTACCGGGCACGCGACGGGGCAGATTGTTCGAGGGAAAGTGTGTCTTATAAAAACCGACTACGCAAACCTCGAGAGGATGGCTGCTGATATGGCGGCGATGGAATCGGGTGACGTACTCGTGTCGCAAACCACCGCACCAGAGCTCATGCCGGCTTTTTATAAGGCCTCGGCCGTGGTTACTGACATTGGTGGTCTTCTTTCGCACGCCGCAATTACCTCGCGTGAACTTGGCCTCCCGTGCGTTGTAGGTACCAAGAACGCCTCTGAACGCCTGCAGACAGGCGATCTCGTTGAGGTTGATGCCGATAATGGGATTGTGAGGATCTTGAAAACGATGAATAAAGAGGAAGTTGCCCTTAATAAGGAGGACTACATTCTTACTTTTTGGGCTCGCGGTGTGAGTCCTCTGGTTGTTGATATCAATACGAGAGCATACGCGCGACTCGAAGCGCTATGCATGCTAGATCACGGACTTTTCAAGCAATACTTTAAGAAGAGCGCTTATACAGAAGTCTTAAATGAGGGCCTAGCGTTCTATGCAGATGAGAATGCTCCAACGGAGTATCAAATCGGACTCCGCGCTCATTGCTGCACGTTTCAAAACTTTTTTGATACAGTGATACGAGACGCTGATTCTCTTTCTGTAGAATCCATCAAAACTTTTCTTGCATACAGCACGACACTGTTCGGTGAATACAATAAGATGAACTATGAGTATACTAACAAGGCTTTTCTTCAACAAGACAGCGACCCAGTGATAGCCAAAAACTTGGAGGTTGTTACTAGCTTTAAGGACGAAGTGCGCGCATTTATGAATGAAGTTTTCTTTGACGAGCGGGGATATGTCAGTAGCATTTCAGCGATTTTGTCCGGACAATTTGCCCTGCCGGCAAACGTTTTTGCAAACCTTACACAGCGAGAGTTGCTCGGTCTATTTGCAGGGCAGAGCGTAGGCGGGCAAATAGTGTCGCGTCAGACAGGCGCTTTTGTTGTTTTTTACAATGAGGAATTGCCGCTCGACGGTCAGGAAGCACAAGAGACGGTGGCTCTCTTCGAAGAGCGGGTTGCTGTTAGTGCCGGTGAAGTTGTTGGGCAGACTGCAAACAAGGGAAAGGCAAGGGGAAAGGTAAGAACGGTTCTTGTCGACTACAGCACCCTGTCTGACGTCCGGGCCACGATTGAAGCTATGAGCCAAGGAGACATATTAGTTGCAGAGACAACGGCTCCCGAGCTGTTGTTTGCGTGCAAAAAAGCGGGAGCTATCGTTACTGATATGGGAGGCCTTATGTCGCACGCTGCAATTGTCTCACGAGAGCTCAATATCCCATGCATCGTTGGCACGAGCATTGGATCCAAAGTCCTCAAGGACGGCGATCTCATTGAGGTTGATGCTGACAGGGGGGTGGTAACTATTTTGAAAAGGGCCTAACGACAGGGTAGGCGAGTGTATAATAAGAACAATATGCTACGACTCATTTTCTGGATTGCGGTGTTGCTGCTTGCGCTGTCATTCTTCGGTATTTCTATACAGGCGATTATAAACTCGCCCACGGGACAGGAGAATTTTGGGTTCGCCTATCAGATTGCATTGCAAATTTGGAACTTCATTCTAGGTATCTGGCATTGGCTCATCGCCCTCTTCTCGAACTAGTATAAAAAGAAAAGAGCCGTCCCCGCCTTGCGTCGCACCAATGTGCGTACGCGAGAACGGAAGCGGTCTCTTTTGTCGGTGCGAGCCTCAGATCCGGATTTGTACCAGAGTACGGTTGTCGACGACGAACCCCTCGGCTTCGCCGAACCCAGCGTGCAGAAGATCACTCGCGTGTTGGGTGAACAGCACGCTCCCGAGTGCCGTGAGCAGGACCCGGTCGAGGCCGACGATGAGCACGTCACTCAGAGTGTTCTCGCCGCCAGCTTCCTCAACAGCCTCCCAGACAGCGGAGGCGCCGAGGGCTCCCCAGCTGGCGAGCCAGCTGTGCTGTCCCTGCTCCTCGAGGTAGCGGAGCGCCGTCGCTCCCGAGAGTCCGCGCGCGGCAATTTTCATCCTCGAGTAGTCCTCCCCCGTGGGGTAGCCGAGCTCGGTGAGCTCGAGGATCTTTTGGAAGGTTGCCGGCAGGATCTGCCCTGCCGTCTCGACTGCCCGTCGATACGGGGGCATAAGCCCCAAGCTTGGCGCGAAGTCAAGGCCCGTGAGCCTGGTCAGACAAAGCCTGGACTGCCGGATTCCTGCGGGGGTTAGGCCGCAGTTCCCGTCACCGCCCAGTCCTTGCACTGCCTCTGCGCAGTGTATCGCTACTATTCGCATATCTCCTCCTTCTACAAGTAACGTCAAGATCAAAAGGGAAGGGGACCCTCCCTACCTGTGTGTACGATAACACGCGAACGTCTCATGTCAAACATCTCTCGATACAAAATCTAAGAGACCGTCCCGTCCCTGCACAGTACCTGCTTGGTATGTGCGGGACGAGAAACGGTCTCTCTTGTTTCTGACGGCCCCGTGGGGGCTGCTCAGTGGTGGTTGAGAATCTCGAAGCGCTCGCCGTCGAGGAGGAACCCTTCGCCTGGATTCAGACCCACATGCAATAGGCGGTCGGTGTGGGTCCCGCTCAGCCCGATGCCCACGATTCCGGTGAAAGGGTTGTGGGTCACGATGATCACTGCGCTCGTCTGGCGCCCGATGATGCTCGTGATGCCCTTAACTGCCGAGAAGCCCAGCTTCAGCATCGGCCCAGGGATCTCCTCGAGGCACCTCAGAAGCGGCGTGCAGGCTCGGTTGCACACTCGGCGTATTGCTCCGCGATCCTCCGCACAGTCAGGATAGTACAGCTCATCGATGGCCGAGAGCCCAGCGACCTTCGGTGGCGCAAGGATTCCGGCTGTATGGAGTGCGCGATTTGCCGGCGAAGTGATCACCTGCGTGGCGCGCCCGGAAAGCTCCTTGTGCACTGCCGTACGCAGCCCTCCAACCTTCGCGATCCCGACTGGTGTGAGCAGACGCGATTTGTCGTCGAGTGTAACGTGCTCTGCAGCGCCCGCTCGGACGATGATAAATATCATTTGATTATGTTCCAATGTGCTACTCCTCTGCGCCTATGCGCTCGTACACCCAACCGCCAATCGTGGGGAAGGGGAGACTCCCCCTCTGTCGTGCAGAATGTCACGTCATTTGCCCTGTGTCAATTTTCAGACAATGCTCACCGCGCGGACGCAGAAAATGGTCTGAGAGTTCTCCGTAACGGCGCACAATGTGGTGCAGGACCAAAAGTAGGCATGTGCGAGCCGGGAGCAGAAACCGCTGCGGCCCAAGAGGGGCTTGGCTTGGCCAGATATAAGTGCGCAAAAGGTATATTGTGCGCACTTCGGCTACGGCAAGAGAGGGGCTGCTCTGCCCCTCTGCACAGCCCTAGCAGGTCACGTTTGTACTAATGTACTCAAACGCCTCGTCAACGCTGTCTACGACCTTATAGAGCTCCAAATCTTTCTCATCAATTGCGCCGCGCTCTTCCAACATCTTTTCCTTAAAAAAGGTCAACAATGGATTCCAGTACTCTCTATCAAACAATACGATCGGTACGCGCCGAATCTTTTTGGTCTGTATGAGGGTGATGATCTCAAAAAACTCGTCGAGTGTCCCGAAGCCGCCCGGGAAATACACGTAGACCTCCGAAGCATAGGTCAGCATCACTTTACGTACAAAGAAGTGATGGAAGGCGTACTTCTCGGTAAGGTACGGGTTGTCGGCCTGCGCTATTGGTAGCTCGATATTGAGACCGACTGAGCCACCGCCTTTTTCAAAAGCGCCTTGGTTGGCCGCCCGCATGACGCCAGCACTGCCGCCCGTAATTACCGCGAAGCCTCTCTCGGCAAGACGGCCCGCAAGTTCTTGCACTTGCTTGTACTCAGGGTCGCTGGGCTCCAAGCGAGCGCTGCCGAAGAAAGTAGCTGCCAAACCATATTTCCTTAGTATGTCAAATCCCTCGACAAACTCCGACATAATCCGGAAGATGCGCCACGGCTCCATAGTGCGTGGCTTGCACACGAGGAGCGGACGAGTCTCGGGCATGGTGCGCTGCCCTTCGTGTATTGCCTTGGCAAGGTGCTCGCCCATCTGTGCATCGTCCATCATTGCGTTTATTGTAGCAGACGAAATTTACAGACCGGTGCAATTATCCGCTGGTTCGTAGCCTTGCGCGCGCGCAAGATAAGGTGAGGCGAAGTAGATTCTGTTCTCCTTAGATATTCTTTTAGCACCCGCGCAGGTAGGCGGGTAGTACTTGGTGCCCGCCTTCGAGGCGACGACCTCCTCCGAAGTGTTTGTCGGGCTGCGAGCCCCTTCTGTGGAGAAGCCACTCCCCTGCCCCAACAATTTGTAGTCTCGGCCGGCCAAGAACCCTAGGCAAAAGCTTGTTATAGAGGCAAGTAGGAGGATGCTGATAATGAGAATGTCTCGAGGGATGGCAGCGAGGGTCTTTTTGCACTTTTCCCGTATATCTGCTATATTCATCAGGTAAAACTATAGCACTATGGCATCAACAAAGGCTGGCGGCTCAGCAAAAAACCTCAATACATCAAATCCTAAATACCTCGGCGTAAAGCTTGCGGACGGTTCTTCTGCGCGCCCGGGCATGGTCATTGTGCGCCAGCGCGGCACTAAGATAGAGGCAGGCAAGAATGTAAAGGTGGGCCGCGACCACACACTCTTTGCAATGACTGCGGGCAAGGTGGCATTCCGTACTATGCGCAAGACCTCGTTTACGGGCCGCATCTCACAGAAGAAAGTAGTTGACGTAGTCTAAATAATCAAAGACCCCTGCGGCCCATGGGCCGCAGGGGTCTTTGCTTTTGCAGCCGGCTACTCTGCCTCGATAGTGACTGAGAACTTTCCGAACAGTTCACCCTCTGCAATGGCTATCTCAAAAGTCCCGAGCTCCTTGATTGGCTTTTCAAGCTTGATGGCATCTTCTGGGAGGTCGATACCTGCCTGCTCCTTGGCAGCTTGCGCGAGCTCTGTAGCACCTATACCGTCGTAGAGGTGACCCTTTTCATTTGCCTTGGCTTTGATGACAATCTTAGCTTCAGCGAGAGAGGCAAAATTCTGCTCGAGGAGCTTCGCATCGATCGCTCTGCGATCGGCCGCCTTCTTGAGGTGTATAGCAGCTCCATTGGTAGCACCAAGGGTGGCAGCGACCGCGTATTTGCCAGGAATAAGATAGTTCAGCGCGTAGCCGTCGGCGGTGACGACCGTCTCGTGCTTGCGCCCAATGCCCTTCACGTCCTTCGTTAAAATTACTTTCATATCCTGCCACTGTACCTGACTATTTGCCTGTCGTCAAAAACTGCACGGCACGAGCCATTTGTGGGTCCTGCTTAGTGTCGGCGTCTTTCTTGGTGAACGGCACGATGATATCGGGGGTTATGCCGTTACCCATGATCCAGTGCCCCGATGGTGTAATCCACCGCGCGACGGTGACCTTGAGCGAGCCGCCATCGAGCGGGATAAGCTGCTGCACGGAACCCTTGCCGAACGACTTGGTGCCTATGAGGGTTGCGAGCCGAGCGTCTTGCAGAGCCCCTGCAAGTATCTCAGACGCAGAGGCTGACCCGCCGTCGATAAGCACGACAATCTTCGCGGTGCGCGGCACGCCACCATAGCCCGCGCTGGTGTGCACTTGATTCTTCTCCTTACCATCGAAGTCTTCGGTCACAACGGTGGCTCCCTTGGGGAGGAAGTGGCTCGCGATATCGACCGAGGCGTCGAGGTACCCGCCTGGGTTGCCGCGCAAGTCGATGATGAGCTTGTTGGCACCTGAGTTCTTGAACCGAGTGAGGGCTTCTTCGAAGTGCTCGGCCGAGTTGCCGCTAAACTCAAAGAGCGCAATGCGGTACACGCCGTTGCTGGTGTCGAGCTCGTCCTCAGTCTCGGGCACTTGGATTGTCGCGCGGACAATCTTCACCTCCTGCAGAGCCCCGTTGCGTACAATGGTGAGAGTCACGGTTGAGCCGAGTGGTCCGCGAATCTTGCTCACGGCAGCCTCAGTGGAGAGGCCGTCAGTCGTTTTGCCATCGATAGCGACAACCTGGTCGCCCGCAGTAATGCCAGCGGCCTCTGCCGGCGTGCCCTTGAGTGGTGCAATAACCGTGAGGACGCCGTCTTTCACATCGATCTCCATGCCCACGCCGCCAAAGCTTCCTGAAATGCTCTCTGCAAAGCTCTTTGCCTCTGCTGGTGGCATGAAGACGGTATAGGGATCGTTATACGAGCTCGCGAGGCCCTTGATTGCGCCGTACAGCATCTCCTTGTTGGTGGGAAGAGTTGAAGAAGCGTGCGTGATGACGTAGTTGGCACGGAGTGCGTTCCAGGCCTTCCAAAACGCGGTGAGGTCGACGGTGTGGTCGGGGCTCGCGTCGAGACCGTCTCCGACGAGTGGTATATGCGTAATGACGGCGGCGGCAGAACCCGTGTTCCCCACCAGTATGCCTGCCCCGAAGGCTACCGATGCGATGAGAGCAAAGGAGATGCCGCGGGCAACAAGACTTTTGTAGAGGGTGGTCGGCATAGGTTTTGCTCATTGTACCACGCGCCCCATGAGGCCAAGGGGCTCATGGTATTCTGCTCCTATGACACTCTCCCCTTCCCTGCCTCGTTGTCTTGCGTATGAAGTGGATTAACAGATTTTTCGCTGGTCGTACGGCGCCGGTAAGTGAGCGTGCGGCGCGCGTTTTTCTAAGCAATACGCTCTCGGGCGAGCGCGAGGTGTTCATTTCGCAGAAGCCAGGTGTGGTCTTGTTGTACTCGTGTGGGCCAACCGTCTATGGCCCGGCCCAAATAGGTAACCTCCGGTCGTATGTATTCTCTGATACGTTGGCCCGAGTGCTTGCGGGTGCGCAGTATCGAGTGAACCGCGTGATTAATATCACTGACTTTGGCCACCTCGTTTCCGATGGTGACGAGGGTGAGGACAAGATGACGAAAGGGCTTAAACGTGAAGGGCTCGAGCTTACGATGGCTAATATGCGCGTGCTTGCTGAGCAGTACGCCGCGCTCTTTATGAGCGACCTTGAAGCGCTGAATGTGGACACTGAGTCGATTCGTTTCCCGCGGGCAAGTGACTACATTCCCGAACAGATAGCGCTCATACGCACGCTCGAACAAAAAGGGTATGCGTATAGAACCAAACAAGGTGTCTACTTCGATACGGCGCGTTTCCATGGCTATGGCAAGTTGGGCGGCATTAACGTAGACGCACAGGTACAAGGTTCGCGCGCTCAGACCAACAGTGAGAAGCGCAGCCCCGCCGACTTTGTGTTATGGAAGCCAGATACAAAACTGGGGTGGCAAAGCCCGTGGGGTATGGGCTTCCCTGGCTGGCATATCGAGTGTTCTGCCATGGTGCGCTCGTTGTTGGGCCAAGAGATCGATATACACACCGGCGGCGAGGATCATATCGCGGTGCACCATAACAACGAGATCGCGCAGTCAGAGGCGGCGAGCGGGCGACCTTTTGCGCGGTACTGGCTCCACAACGCGTTTCTCACGGTAGGCGGCGAGAAGATCTCAAAGTCACTCGGTAACGGTTTTGTGCTCGCCGACCTTATTGAGAGAGGCTTCCATCCGCTCGCCCTTCGTTACTTCTTCCTCCAGGCGCATTATCGCTCTCCCCTCTCCTTCTCGTGGGAGGCGCTTGCTGGTGCTGCTGCAGGACTCGACCGTCTTTGGGCTACGGCACAGCGTATCGCAGAGGAGTCTAAGCGGGTGAGCCACCCCTCCGAGGCACGGGTCAATTTCCTTGCATTGCTGCGCGATGACCTCTCCACGCCTCAGGCGCTCGGCGTCCTCTGGGAAGCGCTTAGGTCTGAGGACTACGCCCCTGAGGAGAAATGGGGCCTCATTGAGGATGCTGAGGCGCACCTGGGGCTCTCTCTGATCAATCCGCCACGAGCGGGCGCTGTCCCGGAGAGCGAGATTCCTGAGGAGGTACGCGCTCTTCTGCGGGAGCGCAACACTGCGCGCTCCGGCAAAGACTTTGAAGAGGCGGACCGTCTCCGAGGCGAGATAGCGCAACGGGGATATCGTGTGGACGACGGGCCCTCTGGGGCGGTGTTGACCAAGACCACTCTTTGATACACTGGTAGCAATGGCTACCGCGAAAACCTCTCCTCAGAACTCTGCCACTCGAGTGCCGCCCCAGTCGCTCGAGTCTGAGCGGGCCTTGCTCGGAGCGCTCCTCCTCAAGCCCGATGCTATTCACGACGTCTCTGACCTTATTCACGGGGACTCCTTTTATGCCGAGAAGCACCGGATTATCTTCAGCGCGATGCGCGAACTCTCTGAGCGGGGCGAGCCTATCGACCAGCTCACGCTCTCAGAGCGTTTGCAGAACCAGGGGCTCCTGGAGCGCGCGGGTGGCCGCAGCTATTTGGCAGAGCTCGCGAGCGCAGCACCAGCGCCCGGCAACTTCTCGCACTATGCCGAACTGGTCTCGCGCAAGTACCTCATGCGCGCGCTTATCGACGCCGCCTACGGCATTAGTGAGTCGGCCTATGACGACTCACGAGAGACCATGGAGGTGCTCGATGAAGCAGAGAAGAGTGTGTACGCCATTGGTAACGCCTCGGCCGCGCACAAGTTCGTCGCTATTGCCGACACGATTCACCTCGCGTGGGATCGTATCGAGGCGCTCTCTAAGCGTGAAGACGGTATCCGCGGCGTCCCCTCTGGCTTCCCTGTTCTCGACAATCTGCTCTCCGGTTTTCATCCCTCCGACCTTGTTATCCTTGCGGCGCGTCCTTCGGTTGGTAAGACCTCGCTCGCGCTCGATATAGCGCGCAATGCTGCCGTGCGTCACAACGTGCCGGTCGGTATCTTCTCACTCGAGATGAGCTCTGAGCAAATCATTGACCGCATGCTCTCGGCAGAGTCGTTCGTAAACTCATGGAAGCTCCGCACTGGCCAGGTGAAGGAGGAGGAAGACTTCGGTCGTATCCGCGACGCGCTCGAGACGCTCTCGAAGGCGCCCATCTACATAGACGACAAGCCGGGCAACAACATCCTCGCCATGCGTGCCGTGGCACGCCGCCTGAAGCGTGAACGCGGCATTGGGCTTATCATTGTCGACTACCTCCAGCTCATGACGCCCACCAACACCAAGGCCTCTGATTCGATGGTGCAGCAGGTCACCGAGATCTCGCGCTCGCTCAAGAATCTCGCTCGTGAGCTTGAGGTGCCGGTGATTGCCCTCTCGCAGCTCTCGCGTGATGTGGAGAAGCGCGGTGGGAAGCCACGCCTCTCAGACCTTCGTGACTCGGGCTCTATCGAGCAGGACGCCGACGTGGTGATGTTTATTCATCGCGATGATAAGGCTAATTCGGCTAAGGAGGCCGACCGTACGGGCATTGCCGAGATACTCATAGAGAAGCACCGCAACGGCCCCACCGGCTCGGTGGAGCTCTTCTTCGACGATAAGCGCACCAGCTTCCAGTCGGTCGACAATGCCTACGGTGGCCTCGCGGCAGAATTTTAAAAGCACGCATGGATAAAATCGACGAACTTGCTCAAGCGCTCGCGCGACTACCGGGCATTGGGCCTCGCCAGGGTAAGCGTTTTGTCTTTCACCTCCTTTCTATACCGCCGAGCGAGCGCACCAAGCTCGCTGAGCTTATTGCCGATTTAGGAAAAAACGTTCGCCAGTGCCCCGACTGCCTACGCTTCTACAATGGCTCGAGCGCGCTCGTCTGTAGCTACTGTGGCGACGCGCGTCGTGATGACTCGCTCCTGATGCTCGTCGAGAAAGATCAGGACCTTTCCGCCATAGAGCGCGCAGGTACCTACAAGGGTCGTTACTTCGTACTCGGTGGCGTGCTCACGCTCACGGGCAAGGGTGGTATTCGTGAGAAAGAGCTCATCTCTGCACTTGAGCGGCGCATCCAAAATGGGTTGCAAGAGATCGTGCTTGCGCTCTCGGCCACGAGCGAGGGCGAGCATACCGCAGACCACATACGCCTTATGCTCGCGCCCTATCGCGACCTCGTAAAGACCTCGGTGCTTGGTCGCGGCCTCGCCACTGGTAGCGAGCTTGAGTACTCGGATGCTGAGACTCTGCGCGCCGCGCTCTCCAACCGTAAGGAGGCGTGAGGCGCTTTTGTTATACTTTGTACTCATGGAACGATTCCCGTCGGCGACAAATAAAGGAGAAAAGATTCCTATTGACGCAGACGCACTCAATCAAGAGCAAGGTACAGTGCATGCCATTGAACATACGTTTAAACAAGTTTCCTGGAATGAGGAGCTGCTGACTCGTTGGTTGAAACTTTTCTATCGTTTAGACGTTGCGATAAAGGAAAACCCAGAGGGCACGTTAAATATAGGCGTAGATGCTATGCCAAATGGTATTCCAGACTTACCCGCAGGATATGGAGTAAAGGGTGGTGGAGCTAGGGCCGTGCTCAGATCAGTTCTTAAAATCGAAGCGGAACCGCCTCGCGATATTGACTTAGTGTATGTCGGAAAGAATGAGCAAGACACAGAAATGTCTCGAAAATTAGCGGAGACGTACATGCCTGACGATTTCGCGTCTGGGTACGGCGTCGAGACGCTTGAGAAAGATTATTTTTTGAGTCGTGACTTTACGTGGAATGAGGTTTTATACGTAGATGGACACATCGTGTGCACAAAGCAGTGTCTACTGGATACGGTGAGGAATGTCGTGCGCGTCAGTGACTATGAAAAGCGAGAATCATATAGCGGCCAGGCCTTCTATGTAAAACCAAAATTGCTCGCAAAAGCAGTGCGGTTTGTAGCTGCGGCACGTGCCCACGGCAACAATAAAATGGCGCTCAGTGAAGAGACTGACCGAGCGGTAGAGATGGGGATAGATTATTGGCATATCGCACTACATTTAAATCGGTCTTTTGAGCAGAGCGAAGCGGTGGCTGAGGAGTACGTTGACGCGTTAATCGCGCGAGAACTGTTACCCTCAACAATTCAAAGTCCCGTTGAGGCGCTCCACTATTTATCGGAGGAGACAGATTTTATATTTAGAGCGGAGGCGGCTGAAGTGCTCGACCGTGAGATCCGACTTGCTAAAGAATTGGATCTAGAGAAGGAGATTACTGATGAAGAGACGTACGAGACGTACGCGCAGTATTCGAACGTAACTCCATTTTGGCGTGCAGCAAAATAGAAGCTCTAGTCGTGGCCTCGCCACGGGCAGCGAGCTTGAGTACTCGGATGCAGAGACCTTGCGCGCCGTGCTATCTAATCGTAACGAAGCATAAAAGCACAGCGCCCTTCGGGCGCTGTGCTTTTAATTGTAAAATCTTTAGCGACCTTGAACGAAGGTCAGTGCCTTGCCCTTGTGTGCGGCACGGCCGGTACGGCCGATGCGGTGCACGTAGTCCTCGTAGGTCGAGGGTAGGTCATAATTGATGACGTGCGAGACTGCAGGGATGTCGAGGCCACGAGCGGCGACGTCGGTCGCCACGAGCACGCTCACCTTCCCTGCTTTGAAGGCCTCAAGTGCGCGGATACGTGCGCCGTGGGTCTTGTTGCCGTGGATGCTCTCCGCGTGGATATGGAGGCGCGAGAGGTCCTTGGCAATCCGCTCTACGCCGTGCTTAGTACGACCGAAGACCAGTGCGCGGCTAAACTCTGGCTCACGCAAGAGATTCACCAGTACCTGGAACTTGTCCTGGCCACGCTCGATGCGCACAACGTCTTGATCGATGCTCGACGGTGTGTCGGTCGTCTTGACCGAGATCACCACTGGGTTATCGAGGAAGTCGCCGACAAGCTTCTCAATCTCACGTGACATAGTCGCCGAGAAGAAGAGGGTGTGGCGCTCCGCGCGCATCTTGCTCATGATGGCTTTCATGTCGTCGATAAAGCCCATGTCGAGCATGCGGTCAGCCTCGTCGAGTACGACGGTGCCAAACTCAGTGAGGACAAGCGCCTTGCGCTCCATGAGGTCCTTCAAGCGTCCCGGAGTACCGATAACGAATGCTGGATCGTGACGCAGCTGTGAGATCTGGGGGCCAATGCTGGCACCACCCACCGCTACCATACCGCGGAACCCGAGGCCTTTGGCGAAGCCGGCGAGCTCCTTCTCTATCTGTACAGCGAGCTCACGGGTAGGTGCCATGATCAAGATGCGCTCCCCTTTCTGCTTCATCACTTTGTCGATGAGCGGGATGAGGAAGGCTGCGGTCTTGCCGGTACCGGTAGCGGCGAGGCCCACCACGTCTTGGCCGAGAAGTGCATGAGGAATAGACTTGTCTTGAATAGGTGTCGGGAGGTCGTACCCCTTGGCAAGAATGTTCGCCTTGAGGTTCGCGTTGATGTCGAAGTCGGCGAACTTGTGCTCAGGCACGAAAACCGGCTCTGAGGTGGTTACGACGGACTTGTTGGTAAACTTTGCGATCTCGTGCTCAGCCTCGCCGAACACGCCGAAGCCACGCCCGCGAGAAGGGGCACGTCCACCGCCGTAGCCACCGCCACGAGAGCCGCCGTATCCGCCACCCTGTGCGGGGCGTCCACGGCCATAGCTACTACCGCCACGTGCGGGTGGTCGAGACGAATAAGAGCTCGAGCCGCCACGCGTATCGCGCGATGGCCTCGATGGTCCGTGAGACGAACCTGAACCGGTTGTTGATTGATGATTCCAGCGCCCTACCTGCATAATGTGTATTGTATAAGATAAATAAAAAGCACCGACTCTCACGAGCCTAAGGGGAAAAGCGTTATCAAATGATTAGATTAAGAAATCGAATCGATCTTCACTTGGAGTACCGGCTGGCGATGGCCAACGCGCTTGAAGTAACGGCTCTTAGGCTTGTACTTCACCACTTCGATTTTCTTTGCTTTCCCGGCGAGGACGACCGTACCCTTGACCTCAGCACCCTTAATAGTAGGTGCACCGATGGTCGTGTCCGAGCCGTTGTCGACGAGGAGTACCTCATCAAATACGATTGTGTCACCAGATTTCAAGTCCCCAGGGAGCTTCTCAATAGAGATAGTGTCGCCTTTTGAGACGACATATTGCTTCCCACCGGTCTTGATTACGGCCACTTCCATTGGGGGCAATGTAGCATTCTTCTCTAGAAATGACAAGGGCCGGGTGGGGCGTCTCCCGAAGGAGAGCCCAACCCGACCCCGAAAAGTCACTTGACCCAGGCGACGAAGATCATCGCGAAGCCTGTGAGCGTCAGAATAGCCGCACAAGCTTCCATTCCCGGCTTCTCGACGCTGCGCCCCCCAAAGAACACCAGTCCCAGAGCAAGTAGGACCGCGAACAGCTTTACCTGGTATATGTGATTCAGTGCTTCGAATCCCACAGCACCACCTCCTCCACATCAAAGAGCGTTTATTCGTAACATATCTATCATAGCACAATGCTATGAATTAGTCAAGCTCGTTATCAGAGGGCTTCTCCAGGAGCTCAGGCTCAATACCGATCTTTGTCTCAGCGATGCGGTAGACGTCCTTGTCAATTTTGCCCAGCTCTTTATATCCGGAGTTGTAGTGCGAGACGCTCGTGCCAAGTGAGTTGCCGAGTTTTTTATAAAATTCTTGCCATGAGGCAATGTGTTTGCCGAGCTCCCCTACTCTCTTCTGTATCTCTTCAGCGCGCTCCTCTATCTGCAGTGCCTTGAGGCCTTGCATCACCGTCTGCAAGTACGCGAGGAACGAGGTTGGGGAGACGATAATCACTTTGTACTTCCCTGCGGCGCGCTGTATCAGGTTCTCCTCTTCTCCCCCACCCACTTGGTTGGTCAAGAGGTCGTAGTAGATACCTTCGCTCGGGATAAACATAAAAGCGAAGTCCATAGTGCCCTCTTCAGGCCGGATATACTTGGCCGTTTCGGTGATGCGCAGCTTCAGATCGTTTACAAAAGCCTTCTCGGCCACCGTACGCTCGGCGCTCCCCACCTGCGTACTTACGAAGCGGTTGTAGTTGTCGAGCGAGAACTTAGAGTCTATGGGTACGAGCTTTTTATTGATGATCACCACCGCGTCGACTATCTCGCCGTTTTTAAAGGGATACTGTATACGATAATCCTGTGGCGACATGACATTCTTGAGCACGGTCTCGAGGTAGTACTCGCCGAGGATTCCACGCTGCTTCGGGTTCTTGAGCAGGTCTTGGAGGCTCTGCAGCTGCTCGGCGAAGCTCTGGGTCTGCCGGCCTATCTCCTTGACCGAGGTTATCTCCTGCGTGATCTCTTTTATGAGCTTGTTTGACTCTGAGAACTGTCGGTGCGAGCTCTCTTGCATAGTGCGAGAAGATTCTGATACCTGCGAGTTGAGCGAGCGCTCGAGCGACTGGAGTTGCTGCTGGAGGAGCAAGAGTCCGTTGCCATCTTCCTTCGGCTCCTCACGCTTCTTGATCACAAGGTAGAAGCCTATCCCCTGCACGAGGACGATAACTGCGACGACGAGAACAATGGTGAGTGCAGACATGAGTTGATTATAGCCTATATCAACTCTGCGGTACTATGGGGCCTATGCAAGCACTTATTCTTGCCTCTGGTCGCGGCACTCGCATGGGCGAGCTCACTAGTGACACTCCTAAACCTCTGCTCCAGGTTGCGGGCAAGTCGCTCATTGAGCACAAGCTCGAAGCCTTGCCCTCGGCAGTAGACGAGGTAGTCGTGGTGGTCGGGTACCAAGGCGACGCCATTAAAGAGTGCTTTCGAGACGAGTCACATGGGCGCCGTATCGTCTATGTCCAGCAGGAAATACTTGACGGTACCGCAAAGGGCGTGTGGGCCGCGAAGGATGTGCTCCACGATCGTTTCTTGGTGCTCATGGGTGACGATCTGTATTGTCGCGAAGACATGGAGTGCTGCATCCTAACGCCCGACTGGAGTATGGTTGTCGCGCCGGTGGGCGCTATGGGTGCCGGAGGGCGTGTCGAGGTGGACCAGCGCGGCGTGATAACGGGAATAGAGGAGGGCGACCATGAGGGCCGGCCCGGCCTTGTGGGTACCAACCTTTTTGTGCTCGACACGCGCTTCTTTGACATGCCGCCCGTGCCCAAGGCTCCCGGCAGCGAGGAGTACGGCCTGCCGCAAACAGCAGTGATGATAAGCACGGCAGAGGCAATACCCTTCCACGCCATAGAGACACGCTTCTGGCACCAAGTGACCTCGCCAGAAGATCTTATCGAAGCAGAAAAAAGGCTTAGCGTGGTAAAGTAGATGCATATGATCCACGAAGATTTAAAGAAAGCCATTCCAGACGCCCTCCGCGCTCGTGATGAAGTAAAGCTGCGTACGCTACGCTCGCTCGTAACCGCGATGACGAATGAGGTTATGACCAAAAAGCGCCTCCCTACCGAATTCCTCACCGACGATGAGGCATTGGCCGCATTGAAGCGTGCTGCCAACCAGCGCAAAGACTCTATCGAGCAGTTCGAGAAGGCTGCTCGGCAGGACCTCGTCGGGCCCGAGCAAGAGGAGCTCGCAATAATCAACACCTACCTCCCTGCCCTCATCAGTATTGGCGAGATAGAGATCATTGCGGCCGCGAAGGCTGCCGAGCTTGGGGCCGCAACCAAGGCAGACGCCAACAAGCTCATCGGCGCGCTGATGCGCGATCTTAAGGGCAGGGCCGATGGCAACGACGTGAAGGCCGTTGTGGATAACTTGCTACAGTAGAATATTTAGGGTTTAATTAAGCTTGGAGGCACACGTATGAACAGAGAGCGTATACCCCATACACAGCCCGAGGCTGCAAGCGCCTCGCGTGAGGCCAATATCGAGGCGACGCGTGCGGTGCTCGACAGGTTGCAGGCGAAGGTCGTGGCGAGGGACGCGCTCGCCGCAGAAGAGAAGCGCCGACAAAAACTGAGAAGGCTTGCAACGCAGGCTGCCAGTGAACGTGACCCGTTCTACGTAGAGACTGAAGACGGCGAGGTTGTTGCGCCTGATACGGGCGTAAAGCTGAAGATCGCCAGCGACTTCGAGATGACGCATCCCGAGACGTCGCGACGCAAGAATCCGTAACTGCACGGGAGCACGCCAGCTTCCCGCACAGTTACGGATTTTTCCATGCTTCCCTCCCAGGGATTTTTTTGTTATAAAACAAGGGCGTGCGCAGTCGGGCCCTACAACCAAGCGGAGCGAGAGAACAAATCCTAATTTGTTCCGAGCGAAGCGCCGGGTGTATGGCCGGGTGCACAACACGGCCCTATCGTCTAACGGTTAGGACGGAAGCTTCTCAAGCTTTAAATCCGGGTTCGATTCCCGGTAGGGTCACAACTATTTTGTGCTTATTTTACGGGCTCGTGCGGAGTATCCAAACGGGACGATCGAACCAATACTTTGCGTCAGCATAAATTAAAACACTCACCCGTATCTCGACTGGAGGTCGAGTATACGAATGAGTGTTGAACGAACCTGACGGCCTTCGCACAAGCCGGTTGGCGTACGCTCCCGTTACGAGCGAGCGTAGATCTTGCAGACTTCGTGCTTGATCGCGTTGAAGATGAGCTGGCGGTTCTTCGGCACCGCAGAGAAGGGCTTGAACGCCGCCTTACCGTCTTCGCAGACGATATCGGCGAACTCATCCTTCTCTCGGCCGAAATAGCTTCGGAGCCACTTGCTGAAGTGGTAGCCCGCGTTGGGATACCTCTCCTCGAGCTTCTCCTTGCCCATGAACAGTCCGACTCCCGCCGCGATGATGCTGGCGATTGCCACCACCGTACCGAGACCTGCGATGAGCAGGTTCCAGAAGGTGAAGCCGTACTCCATGAACAGACCGGGAATTGTCCCCAGCACCAGCAGCACGAGCCACGTTAGCGGCATCTGGAGGATGCCGATCGGCGTCCACCAGCCCACGTCGAGCTCATCGTAGTGCTGTCCTTCGTCCCCTTCCTTCTCCTGCAATCTGAGAAGCCATCCACGAGCGATCGTGGGGAGGGCCTCCTTTTCCGGCAGGAACATGCTCGCCGTTCGCATCGCGAACGGATGGAGCAGAGGTTTCCACGCCTGCAACGAGCCGAGGAGCAGGATGCGCCAGCCGAACGCGAGAAGCGCTCGCCAGAGCACGATGCTCAGTGCCCACGGGCCGATGTAGGCGATCTTGGGGATCGCCCAGAGCACCTGCTTGCGGAAGTGGCACTCGTCGTCGGGCCGGAACTCGTCGCTGTTGGGGAACATGATCCACCATGCGAGCCATGGCGAAGGAGGAGGAGCGAAGAGCTTCTCATCGATCATGATCTCCTTCTTCGAGAGTCCGAACCCACTGACAGTACCCTTGTGGATGCTCAGTCGCCGGCGGGCCTCAGCCTCGTCGACGCCTTGTTCATCCATGATCCGCGGAATGCGGTCGGCATGCAGAATGTCGGTGTCGTATCGAGCACTCGCAGAACCGTTGTCACGTACCAGGTACTTCATGAGCGACCTGTCGTAGTCGCCGGAGACGACACGAGCGTGGATGGTGAAGGCACCGGGTTTGCGGAACGGGATCCACGTCTGCACCTGCATGAGGGGGACGATCTGGCGCATGCCAGGAACTTCCCACCCGTTTTCATCCGTGATGCAGAAGAGCACATGTGCGTCGTCTGCCAGCCATCGCCGCTTGAGGGCCGCAATCAGCTTGGGCGCGACGCACCACTGCACCGGCAGGTTGGGTTCCTGCAGGCCGATGTGCGGGAGGAGGATTTTGATGAGTCCTTCTCCCTCGACGTCGTCGGGGTCGAGAGGCTCTTCTTTTTCTTCCTCATCGTCCTCGGTTTCGTCTTTGAGGTCGGCGGTCTCGGCCGTCTGGCCATCGTCGCTGGTCTCGTTTTTGTGCAGGGCATCGCCCCGGGGTTCTTCTTCCACTCCGTCTGCGGTTCCGTTGGTGATGTCGGTCATTTCCTCGAACCTCCTTGCGCGTTTCAGTTGTCAATCCGTCAGTTTTGGGGACATCCCCCAGGTTTTGGGAGAATTCCCCTTCCGTTGTGTATACTACACAGAACATACGTTCTGTCAAGGCTTACAAAAGATGCGCTTTCGGTTAGTTCTAATCCCTAAAGGCAGTATTACGACCCTGTTCTCTCTTGTTCTAGCGAGCGCCCAAAGTCGAGCTGGCGATTAAGCTCCAGGATAAGTTGGTTCCGATTTTGTCTCATTTTAGCATAACGACTTGACACGCGGGCCAGAACATGCTATGATGGCTTAGAGCCATAGGTGGCTCTGCTCTTTTACCTCAACAAGATCTCAACCGACCCTAAAGGAGGGCGTGATGTCGAATCGAAAGCAACGACTCGCAGACTTCCTTTTCGGGAGTCAATTCTTTCTCGTGGCGTGGTCCACCCACGGCCAACTCGTCCAGATGACGACGTCAGCAGCAGGAGTCAGCGTCAGCTGGCTTGTGTTCTGGCTCATCTTCTTGGCAATCAACCTACGTCTCGTTAAACAGGCGGATCGGATCCAGCCTAGCCGTGTCATGCGGCAAACGATCTGGAGCTACCGACTGTCTTTTGGATGGTGACGTCTTTCCTCGCCGTGATGTTCTGGAAAGGGACGGGTCAGTGGAACGAGCGGGATACGCTCACGACGGTTCTTGCGTCAGTCGGTATCGTACTGACGCTTGGTGCGGCCCGGCTTCGCGGCTTGTCGTACAAAGACCCGATCGTGAAGGGTGTCCTGGCGATCTTCTTCAAGGCATTACCACAACTCATGTTGGCCTACAACATGTACGTGATGCACCAAGGGAAGCTGACGTGGGAGATGGTACTGATGGGTCACCTGACCATCAGTCTCCGCCTCCTCCAACTCGCCTTCACAGTGAGAGAGGCCGCGAACGAGCGCAACAGGCGCGGGTCGGCTATCAGTGAGATCGCGAACTGTCTGAGCTGGGTCGTCGCGACGATCGCCTGGTTCAAGTATTGCTGAGGTCGAGGCCCGTAGCGCAAGCTGCGGGCCTCTTCTGTTTCTTACATGCTCTGCCGTTTCTAATCCCTAAAGGCAGTATTGCGGACGCCTTCTAGATCCCTTCCGAACACAAGCCAGCTGTTAAGCTCTATGATAAGCTGGTTCCAATTACGACTAACTGGGGTCACAAATGCAAACCGCCGAAAGGCGGCTTTTGCATTTGTGACCCTAAGCAAAGCGTGGGACGCTTTGCGCCCGGGAATCGAAAACCTTGTGAGCAGATTATGCGATTTCCTGAAGCAAAATCTCCACAAGGTGTACTGATCCTGTAAGGATCGATACGCGTAATCGCGATCCCGGTAGGGTCACAAAATTGACATATACCGGCTGTAATGTATAGATACGTGTACATGAATCGCAGCAGAATGATGCACAGCTGTATTGTTGTACTCGTACTCATTGTGGCGGGCGGGTTAGCTTACTGCACGCACAATGGTACTACGCAAGAGCCGCAGACCTCTTCTACAGGACAGATTGAGTGGCGAGTCATCGATGCTTCAAAACCTTTCAAAACAGTGAAGTCGCCCTTTGCTCCTTCGTATGGTCCCGCACCGATTATGGCGGTCCACGATGTTGCCACATTTCACTCCGGCCCATACGCCGGATCTCACCTCTATTACGCACGAGGCACGAATCGCATAACGTACGGATACTTTATTGGTGACGCGGGAGGGAATCCCATTGCGTGGTGGGGCGACTTGGGATGGCGTCGCGGACCCAAGGGCGACATTGAAGCCCTGGGACTCCTAAACCTCCCCCTGGCTCCCGCGGATACTTTTCCGACGCAACTTTACCTCCCTGGAACACAAAGCGAGGCGAGATACGTAACCGATTCAAACGGTCACCGCTTCCAAGTATGGGCAACCGATCTGTATGCGAGCGATTGGGGAAAGGTCACTCCCGTTACGCCGACCACTACTGTGTCGGGAAGCACCCTGGCACGTCCAGACGCGGACACACCGGACTACGATGCTGATGATATTGAGGAGCACTTTGTTGAATATGGATATATGGGATCGCGCCCCACCTATGTCATTCAGACACCGATAGGCATTTGGTATGGCGCAAATCTTGTAACTGATTTTTCAGAGAAAGTACTGCATATGGAAGTCCCTGGTATTGCGTGGAAGGATGGGTCTTCCGCCATTGCTCAATACGACGGCGGGGCTCTATATGCCAAAGAGCAGTGCTATAAAGACTTCAAGACTATGCATGCTTTGGAGGTGTTATTTGTGCAGACCGGCACAACTCATAAAGACTCTACGGTATACGAAATTGACTCACAGAAGAATAGTGCCGTACACCAGTGTCTGTATAGTCTTGTCGACATGACAAAGTCCGATGCGCCATCATATGCCGAGTTTCTCGCCGCACACCCTGTAGTCTTCTGGAAAGATCCATACGGCTACTGGTACAACATGGTTCAATTCGATCTGTTCGTGCGAGGTCAAGTCGATGGCAACGTGTAGCCTCTTTCAGCTCTAATCCCGAAAGGCAGTAGGCCTACACGGAGGAGCGTTCCTGTTCGAGGGAGCGACCAGATACAAACCAGCTATTAAGCTCTCTGATAAGTGGCTTCAATTACGACTAATTGGGTCACAAATGCAAACCGCCGAAAGGCGGCTTTTGCATTTGTGAGCCTAAGCAAGCGTGGAATGCCGCGCTGAGAGACGCGCGAGTGTTGACGGGAGCTTTGATAAATTGTATGATTACAGATAGAGCAATCCCTCTCCTTTCACAATTTGCAGGAGGAGATCCGCAAATGAAATCTGAAGAGATACTTATTCCGGCGGTGCGCTACCGCCAGCGCTTCATCAGGGTCTGGACGTGTTACTCCACGCAGATGGCCCCGGGGTTTCTGGTGGATACCGAAAGCTATTATCACGACCTGCTGCTCTCCGAGGACGTCGAACAGAATCCGAGTCAGGAGCAGGTCATTCGGCACTTCCAGGGGTGGAATTGCGATGATCTGATCATGCTCGCGTACCGACTTGTCGACATCGAGTTCATCCAGGACGATCGGCGCACGTGGTCTCACGACAGTCAGACGAGCGGCCGAGAGGTACGGTTCATCGGCAAGAGGGTCATCGTCTACACGAGCAACTTCGGCTGCCCCACGCTGACCATGGCGCGTCTCAAAAAGGAGGCGGACTGGGCGAAAGCGTACCGGGGAAATATTCGCAAGGATGAAGAACCTCGCTGGAGGCGCATCACGGACGATACGAGACTCCTATACGACCAGTTCGTCAGAGATGGACTGGCCCCTGACCAGGAGCTCCTGAAGCTCGGCCCCTGGGCCTTCGTCGTTCTCAACGACGAGACCGAATACCGCCCGGTGGAGGGATTGAATGCCGAGCCGAAGTGGTAGGGCGCTACGCGGGTGCATAGACTCAGCCCGATTTCGTCTCGGGAGCCTCGTACCATTGCGGTACGAGGCTTTCTTAGTTCTTGTTGCTAGTTTTAAAGACTCCGTTCGAGAAATGAAACGTCGCCATAAAACATCCTAAGGCCCAAGAGCCTCGCCTTCAGTCCCCTACCAAACACAAAAGAAAAGGGCCGACGTATTCAACGCCGTGCCCCTTCGCAGTGACCGTTGGCTACGTGCTTGAGTAGCACAAAGGTCGTCTTGTTGTCTGGATCGTCCTGGATACCCTGGGCCAGAATTCGAAGTCCGTAGGCCTCTGCCGCAAGCCTCGAGGCGATCGCCGCAAACCTTGCCTGATCTCCCAGTTGTGAGACAATCTTTGCTGCTCCAGCAGTGGAGTTTCGACGCAGGCGCCGATCATGCGGTATGCCAAGGTTGTCGAGATACCTCTGACATTGCTCGAAAGCCCTGCGGTACGTCAGGACGCACTCGAGCTCGGCTGCGCTCTCTACGCACGCCTGAACCAGCAGATGGTGCTCGACCGGCAAAACAACACGGTCAAGCTCTGCGAGATGCAGACCCTTCGCGCGAAGTGCTGCGAGAGGTCTGGTTACTTCCGTGATCTCAGATCCCTCGATGGTGGAGTTGCGCACAGGGACTACGGCGTAGACCGACTCACGCGCAAGCCGAGCTAGCAGCTTGTCGAAGGAGCCGCAAAACAAGAGCACGCACTCCGCGTCAAGCCAACCCTGCCTTCTCATAAAAGCTATTGCCGCCTCGTGCCCATTTGTGAAGGCATCGAGGACTAGAATTCTCTTCATCAGATGCTTCCTCTGGTTGAGACAGAAAGAACAGCTTTGTTCGCATCCTCCCGAAAGTTAACATATAATAACGAGATTATGAATCTCCCCACTAAAGGCTTCTACTACCACTACAAGCACGACCCAGCGGGCCCGCTGGGTAATTACACCTATGAGGTGATCGGCGTCGGGCGCAACACCGAGCTCGAGACACTGGTGGTGCTGTACCGCCCGCTCTATATAAACCTCTGGCTCAAGCCCGCAGAGTACTGCTCGCGCCCACTTGAGATGTTTCTGGAGGAGGTCGCCAAGGGCGACACTACGTCTCCGCGTTTTCAAAAAGTCACCGACGAGAACGTTATCGCCGAGCTTGAGGCGCTCAAGAATACAATGTATCCGTAGCGGATTACCGCTTCTTCCACTGCTGCTCCTGTCGTACTAGCTTTGCAGAGTCGGCCGAGTCGGCGAGCAATGCCTCGACGACGCGCTCCATGCGGATAGACTGTGAGCCCTTTATAACCACAACATCACCTGGCTGTATGAGGTCGATGAGTTCGCGCGCGGCGATGTGTGCATCGTCGAAGAGTGTCACGGGCGCCTTCCCTTTAGCATGCGCAAATACTCGTGAGCGGATGCCTACGGCCACCACTAGATCTACCGATTCTCGCGCGAGCGTCGCGATGCGCTCATGCTCTTGTACCGAGTAGCGGCCGAGCTCGAGCATGTCGCCGAGCACGGCGATACGCCGCTTTGCCCCGGGGAAGCTCTTGAGCGTGGCGAGCGCCTCCTCAACAGCCACTGGAGAGGAGTTGTAGGTGTCGTCGATAAGCGTGCTGCCGTGCTTTCCTCTCAGGAGGCGGCCACGACCCGGCGGTGGCACATAGGACTCGAGCGTTCTGAGTGCGTCCGTAAGCGATATGTCAAAAGCCTGGGCAGTGGCGAGTGCTGCTGCAATGGGCAGTATCTGTACCGCACCCACCGAGCCGCGCACGATAATCGTCCCCTCCTCGCCGCCGACGGTTACGCGGGCAGTCATGCCCTCGACGGCACCCTCCTCATTCTGATAAAAGCCAGCGTCGCTAGTGTGTACAAATGCTCCGGGTGTTGGGCCGTAGGAGAGAATGCGGGCGGGCGTGCGCTCAGCCATCTCACGCAGGTGTGGCTTGTCGGAGGGGATGATGAGCGGTGCCGCTCCTCGTAGGGCGTATGCTGGCGAGAACTCCTCCTCTTGTACTGCCTCGGGTGAGGTGTAGGCCTCGACATGCACCGGGATATCAGGCAGACGGGTCACTACCACTGCGTCGGGTGTGGCGATGCGTAATATGCGCGCGAGGTCGCCCGGCTTGTCGGCGCCGGTCTCAAGCACGAGCATGTTGGGATAATGATTGGGTAAGAAAAGAAGGGCGAGACCGTTTTTAAGTACTGAAAACCAGGCGAAGGGGTTGCCCCACGGGTTGCCCACATTCAAGATGGTAAAGGGTACGCCAAACTCGCTGTTGAAGCTTTTGTCGCTCTTGCGCACCAAGAAGCGCGCGGTGAGCACCTCGCCTACAGCGTCCTTGGTAGAGGTCTTACCCACCGAGCCAGTGATCATGACAATCGTGGGGCGATATTTGTGCAATACGGCGCGAGCAAAAAGTCCGAGGAAGAAGGCGACAATAGCTTTGAGTAGGTCTTTCATGGTGTGGGGGTGGTTACGGCTCCTGCTTGTGTGGGGACGCCACGGTCTGGCGGTACCTCATAGTACTCGATAAGGAAGTGGACGAGGTCGAGGAAGCTCTGGTCGAGCGTCTCTGAGGCGTACTGTACACCACGCGGGTCATTGGTGTAGAGAAGGATTATAAAGCGTGGCGCGTACGATGGAAAGAAGCCTACGAAGGAGTGGAAGTAGCGGTCCTTGTAGTAGCCCCCTTCCCCGTCGGTGAGCTGGGCCGTACCCGTCTTGGCGGCGACCGACATGGTGGGGATCTTGGCCTTGCCGTTATCGAGCTTGACGTCGACCATCTCGGTCATCATTGCGGCGGTGGCGCGGGCCGCCTCAGGCGAGAACACGCGCACCTTCTTGTCCCAATCGATGGGGCGCTCGATACCCGTGTTGAGGCGGACGGCCCGGGCGAGGTGTGGCACGACCATGACGCCGCCATTGGCGAGCGCGCCTTCGGCGCGGATCATCTGCACGGCATTCACAGCAATGCCTTGCCCAAATGAGGCGGTACTATAGCCGATCTGCTGGGGCTTCTGCAGGTTGCTCATGAGCGAGCGCCCTTCGCTCGGGAGATCGACGCCCGTCTTCTCGCTGAGCAGCTTGGTGAAGTACGTGCGAAACTGCTCCTGCCCGAGCTGGCCCGCGATCCACGCGACGCCCATGTTCAGTGACTGCATGATCACTTCCTTCATGGGGATCACGCCTCGCGCCTTCAGGTCCCAGTTACAAATAGTCGCCTTGTTGACGGTGATACACCCGGTATCATTGTAGGTACTCTGCGGCGTGATAACGCCAGCGTCGAGGCCGGACGCCATGGTGAGCGGCTTGACGATAGAGCCAAACTCGTGGACGCGCTCAACGAGGGGATTATTCAGTAGGGCCGGGTTAACGCTCTTTAAGTGGTTGGCGTCGTAGGTGGGAAAGCTCGCAATAGCGATGATAGCGCCCGTGGCGGGGTCCATGATGATGCCGCCGGATTCCTTGCTTGAGTACTTTTGATTGACCTTTGCGAGATTGTCGGCAAGACGAGTCTGCACCTCAGGCTCAATGGTGGTGATGATGTCGCCCTCGTGCGCGTCGCGGGAGTTTACGAGCAGATCGCCTATGTTTGAAAAGAGTTGTGCGAAGAAATTCTTATAGAGCGAGTCGCCTGAACGAGAAAGGGTCTCATCGTACACCTTCTCAAGACCGGTCCTGCCCGAGAGGGTGTCGCCCGAGCCGTAGCTCACAATACCGATGGATTGCGAGGCGAGCGTACCACCTGGGTAGTAGCGCCAGCGCTGTTTGAGTACTTGGACGCCGGGCAGCTCCTTGGCTGCCAGGGCCTGGCCGTCTTCTGCGGAGAGGCGGTGCGCCACCTCGATGTAGACCTGGCCCTTCTTCTTTGCGGCCGCAAGAAACGCATCGTGGGACAGGGTGGTCGAGGAGAGTGGGGCTATTTCTCGATACACCCCTTCTGGGTCGCGCAAGGTCTGAGGATTGATGGCAACGAGAAATCCGGTGACAAGCGTGGCTGCAGAGATGAGCGTGCCGTCCTTGCGGGTGAAGTAGATCGAGCCGCGATCAAATAGCCCGCTACTGCCCGAGGCGAACTGCCGATCGGCCTTGTCTGAGTAGTCCTGCCCGTAGACTATCTGTATGAAATAGAGTCGCACCACGATAAGCACCGCCACCAGGACGATACCGACGAGCACGATGCGGATGCGAGTGCGAAACTGGGCCCGCATGATTCCTTAGCGGAGGGCCGTCGCGCTCTGAGTGGCAACAAAGGTCTTGGCGACCGGCTTTGCGTAGCCCGCGCTCGCGTAGTCGGTCTTCGTAATCTTGGAGACGGTCGCCAGATAGCGCGCCTCGAGCTGGGCGACCGCTGCCTCGTCGTTACGGACCGACTGCGAGTACTCCACGGTGAGCGCCGCGTAGCTCACCACCACCGCAATGAGACCAATGTATATCACCGCAAGCGTCGCGACCATGCCGTATCCAAGTGCGACGGCCGAGTACTTAAACATGAGTGGGTGCTTATACATAGGTCAAAGAATTGGTTAGTGCATTAATTGTTTCTGGCAGCGTGCGTGCTGCTGCCCGCGTAAACACGCGGAGCTTGGCGCTGCGCGCGCGACGATTCGCAAGCAGCTCGGCGCGGCCTGGTGCGATCGCCTTCTTAGGAGTGAGCGCGCCAAGACCCGTCTCCACCGCATCGCGGAGGAGGTTCTTCACAATCCGATCCTCGATGCTGTGGAAGGTAATCACAGCGAGGCGGCCGTCTGGCGCAAGCACGGAGAGAGCGGCCGCAAGACCCTCGTGCAGGCTGCCAATCTCGTCGTTAACGGCAATGCGCAGCGCCTGGAACGTCTTGGTGGCTGGGTGGGTCTTGCGCTTGTGGTACCAGGAGGGTGTGCCCTGCAGCACGGCGTTGACGAGCGCTCCCGTGGTGAGGATGCGTGCCTCGGCACGTGCGGCCACGATGGCGCGCGCAATGCCGCGCGAGAAGGTCTCCTCCCCGTAGGTGAAGATAAGGTTCGCCAGGTCCTCTTCGGACGAGGAGTTCACGATATCTGCTGCGGTCTCTCCCCCCTCGCTATAGCTCATGAGAAGTGGTTCGTCGGCCTGGAAGGAGAAGCCGCGTGGTGAGGCAATCTGATATCCGCTCCACCCAAGGTCGAAGAGTATCGCGTCGACTGAGCCGATGCCGAGGCGTTCAAGGATGTGTGCGACGTTGCGGAAGTTGTCATTGATGAGATGTGCAGCAGGGCGGTCGGGCCTGCGGTCGAGCGCATAGGCCTCGCGTGCTCGCTCAACCGCGGCCGAGTCGGCGTCAATGCCCACCATCACGCCACCTGCGCCAAGCTCGGCGAGCAGAGCGGCGAAGTGCCCTGCCCCGCCGAGCGTTGCGTCCACGACCGTATCGCTCGGCTGCACCTTGAGTGCCTCGAGGGTCTCCTTCATCAAGACGCTGTCGTGCCTGGCTTCCATACTATTTTGAAACGCCCACCTTCTCGGCGAAGGCGTCTGCGTCGCGCTCTATCTGCTCGGTGTACTGCTTCCATGCCTTCTCCTCCCAGATCTCGACGCGGTCGGCAACGCCTGCCATCACGGCCTTCTCATTAATCCCCGCAAAGGCTTTTAGGTTCTCTGGTATGAGCACGCGGCCTGAGCTATCGACCTCGGCCTCAAATGAGCCTGCGAGAAAGAGGCGCGCAAGGCCGCGCTCTGCTGCGGTACCAGTGCTTGCTGCCGCATACTGCGCTGCCTGTTTCTCCCACGCCTTGCGAGCATAGACGTAGATACAACGATCAAGGCCGCGTGTCACAACGACAACGCGGCCTAGGTCCTTACGAAATCGTGAAGGGACCGAAATACGGTTCTTAGTATCAAAGGTGTGTAGGTATTCTCCGAGGAACATAGGTATTTCGTTGTGAGCGCTAGCGATCTAGGAAATACTTACCCTGTTAAATCCTCTGCTGCAGAGGACAGCGAAGCTGTATTTAACAGGGTTCTCCCACAAACACTCGCTGCGCTCGTTAAGGCTAATTGTGTGGAGAACGGCCATGACCCCGCTTCCCACTTCACTAACCTGTATAGGATTATATCCCACTCCACCCCACCACCCTAGCGTAAGTTATGAACACTTGACTCAGGCTAGTAAGATTGTATTGTGTAAGATGTGAGAGTGAGACGGGTACGCAACTGTTCCTGAAGGAGAATCAATGAGCCAGGGTATGAACGAGGAACTAGCGGAAGAGCAAAAGTCCTTTTTGCAGGTTGAAGCCGTTGCGGCCGTCGAAAGGCATTTCGATGACCGCGGCATTCGGTCCGTCTGGACCGGGGTACGCGTCAGCAACCCCAAGTCGAGGCAGTGCACGGTCGATGGGCGTGTCTGGCACGGTGAGGGCGACTCCACGATCGAGTCCTACGTGGAGTGCTGCGTCCTCCCGCCAGGAGTGGATGGTGTCGCGACCGTGAGCGTCGCGAACATCCATTCGGCGGACACTCCCCACGGGGTCGGTCGTCGATAACGGACGGACAGACTCGCATAATGGCCCGGAACCCGAAAGGGTCCGGGCCGCCTTTTTGCACGGGCTACACAACCGCCTCCTTCAGGCGCTTTATTACAAAATCTCGATCGAGACCGGCGAGGAACCACCCCGCTTTGGGGCCGGAGTCACGGTTGAGGAACACGCGATATATAGCTTGAAAGAGTTCTTTTGGCTGAATAGGAATTTCTTCTTTAAGCTCGTGCAAACGCAGATGAATGTCATCGCCATTGCGTTCGTTACTCTCTAGATATCCTGCGAGCGCCCCAAGCGCTTTCTTTTGTGTGTCGCTAAGATTGACAGCTGGTAGTGATTCCTGCAGCGAGTACTTAAATTCTTCTGGAGCGTAATTTGCAAGCCAGTATTTCGCATAACGTGCACGCTCTTCAAGTGCTTGCTCTTCGTCTGCAGTAAGTTCGCTGCCCTTTGTTCGTATGGCTTCGTCGAGCAATGAAAGGTGCGCCATTTGTACGATAAACGCCACTTCGCGAAAACGCATCTGCCATGGGGCCACTAGTCCAGCACGGTTCTCTCGCAACTGACAGAGTGTGTAGAGCCGAGCGTAATCGTCGGCTGCGCCGGTACGTACGCTTTCGGCAAGATCGTCGTACCAATCATAGAGTCGCGGCACCGATTCGCCCGCGGGGTCGACATCAATTTGTTCACGGATATCTTTACCGATAAGGACAAGACGAAACACTTCGGGGGGAAAAAGGTCGGACATCTCTCTTGCGGAGGCTCCTCGACCTTTTGACGAAGCCATCTTTTTGCCGCCGACTAGGAAAAATTCATAAGGCGTGTCAAACGGGGGCTCGGTATCGAAAATCTCTTTACTTATGTGGTTAGAGACGTCACGCGAGCCGCCCTTGGTCGAATGGTCTTTGCCCCCGCCCTCTACGTCCACTCCAACCGCTATCCACTTGGCAGCCCAATCAACCTTCCAGAAGAGCTTTGCAGTGCCGCTATATGGGGCTACTCGGCCCGTGTGGCCGCAGCTTTTTGCATCGTCCGGATTTCTATCGCAGGCGTAGCCCACCGTCTCGCCATCGAAATCAAAAGCGCGTGTCGTCATCATCTTTCCGCAGTCCTCACAGACTACTGAGAGCGGTAGCCAGGTCGAATCCTTTTCAGACCCTGAGACGGCCTTCAAAATACTGCGCACCTCGTCCGCCCGTTCGAGAGCCGTCTTTATAAGCCCGTCCATACGTCCCGACTGGTAGAGCTCTGTAGCGCGATAGTACGTAGGAGTAAAACCGGCCTGCTTGTGTACGTCCATAAACTCTTCGCCAAAGTATTCGGCATAATTTTTAAACCCTGGCTCTGGGCTCGGGACGGTGTAAAGAGGCTTTCCCAAATGTTCTCTGAATTTTTCCGCGTCGAGGTAGCCTGGTATTGAATCAAATGGGTCAAAATCGTTTAACTCGAATTGGAATTCATTGGGAGTATTTAGCTCGGAAAGGGCTTCAGCGACCATGCCGTGCACGGCAACGCTACGCATTGAGCCCACATGCACGCGCCCCGAGAGGGTCTTCTCGTCGCGTATAAGAAAAGACGTGCCGTTTTTAGGCTTTCTTGTCTCACGTATCTCGCTCGCAATGCGGTCTGCCCACAGCATGAGCGTATCGTACCATGCGGCCCGTTAGGCCACCTTCTCTATGGTGTAGGTCTGCTTGCCGCCCGGAGTCTCAAAGGTGAAGGTGTCCCCCTTTTTCTTGCCCATGAGTGCCGCGCCAAGTGGTGAGACGTGCGAGAGCTTCTTCACGCGCATGTCAGCCTCCTCGCTGCCCACGATAGTGTATTCGTGTACTTCAGAGTTCCCTTCTTTCTTGATCGATACTTTTGAATTGAAGCTTACCTCGTCTTTCTTCTTGCCATCGGTGATAATCTTGGTGTTCTTCACCATGTCCTCAAGCTTCTTGATGCGCTCCTCGGTGGCTGCCTGCAGGTCGCGCGCCTCTTGGTACTCAGCATTCTCGGAGAGGTCGCCGAGCGCACGTGCGTACTCAAGGTTCTTGGCGATCTCGGTACGGCGTACGGTCTTCAAGTGTTCGAGCTCTTTAACCATCTCGTCAAACTTCTCCTGCGAAACAACGGCGGTTTGTGCATCAGTCATGTTTAATTTTTAGAACGTAGTAAGCGCATTGTACGTGCCCCTTGGTGGGAGCGCAAGTTTGTGGACATTGACCGAAAAACATCGAACACCATACAAGACTTTGTTTTTGAGTGGTATGCATTTTTGAATGGCTTGGGAAATAGGCAAAACATACTGCAAAAACAAGTCGCAACGTAAACAGAACTACCACAACAAGAGTATTAGATGAGTATCTGATGTTGAGGTCGCAACAAAGGCGTTTTTGCCAATTTTTTGTTATAATTTCATTTATGGAGCACAAGAAGTTATATCGCTATACATCAAACAAAGAAGGTGTATTTTCTGCGGGTAAAAGATTGCTTCCCGAATCGTTAGGAGATGAAGCTCTCGAAGCAAGAAAATGGATGCCGAAACCTCAGTTACCAGAAGGAGATTATAGATTTTTTCTTACAGAAAAAGGCAAAAATCAATATGAGCGGACACTTTTCAAAGTGCATCAGAAATACCTTTCTAATTTTGAATGTGAGGAAATTGACCCTCAAAAAATAGGCAATGTTGTTTATGAAGATGAGTGGCAAGTGGTAATAAAAAAGGAAATCCCAAAAACCATAAAAGAAGTCGGCTTTGATTTTAGTTGGGATGAAAAGAAAGTGTGGCAACTTGATATTCCTGTTACAGAGATGGATATTACTGAACTTATATGGCACTTCGATATTCCCTTTTTATGGGAAGGTGGCGGTATTTATAATCTCACTCCACAGGATGTAATTGATGATAAAGAGAGGCATATCAGCGAGTACGAAAGAACAATGAAAGCAGACCTCGTACATCCGATTGATATTATGGAAAATAAAGGACGGTGGCTTATTCTCGATGGATTGCATCGCTTGATGAAAGCATCAATCCTAGGGATGAAAAAAGTGAAAGTTCGCATCATACCAAGAGACAAAATACCAGAAATAACAATATGAAAACACATCTTTACCACGCACAAATAAATGTTTCCGATGCTTCAAAATCACTACCGAAGCCGATAGTGCACCAAAATATGACTACGCCGTTCCTTATCGAACAGCCCTCAACAAAGTGTTGGGTGTACTAAAAGAACCTTATGATACTTGGTCAGAATTGAATGTGTTTGAGCAACAAAAGTTCTTCTCGTTCCTTTTGAGACTAATTTGGTGTATAGCAAAATTGAGGGCTATCGAACACCAAAATACACAGTCCTTAAAAGGGTTTGTGAGGAAATAGAGCACACTGGCTCTGTGAATGTGGACCTAGGGAGAGTCGAACTCCCGACTCGTCCATGCCATGGACGCACGTTACCACTACGCCATAGGCCCACTACGCGGTGGTACTAGCTCAACTTCTTTGCGTTCGTGTGTACAAGCGTCGCTTCGATCTCGAGCAGGCGGTTGTACTTACAGACGCGCTCACCTCTCGTGAGCGAACCGGACTTGAGGTACTTACAGGAGAGCCCGACCGCGAGGTCGGCGATAAAGGTGTCCGTGGTTTCGCCCGAACGGTGCGAGACAAAGGGTGTCCAGTCAGCCGCCTTGGTCATCTGAATAGCGCGTATCGTCTCAGAAAGTGAGCCGATTTGGTTCAGCTTAATGAGCACGGAGTTGATAGACCGCTCCGCGATAGCCGTCTCGATGCGTTTTGGATTGGTTACGGTAAGGTCGTCACCCACAATCTGGATTGTGTCACCGAGCTTGGCCGTCAACGAAGCAAAACCCGCCCAATCGTCCTCAGCGAGCGCGTCTTCAATTGAGATAATGGGATGCTTATCTACGAGGTCTTGGTACCATGCGATCATCTCGTCGCTCGTCCGGCTCCCCTGCTCTCCTGCGATCTTTACTTGGTAGGCGCCATTCTCGTAAAAGCTCGAAGCAGCTGCATCAAGCGCAATCTTGATCTGGTCGAAGGTGTATCCTGCATCAATAATGGCTTGTTCGAGGTACTCAAAGGCCTCCTCGTTGGACGTAAGCTTGGGTGCGAAGCCGCCTTCGTCGCCTACGCCTATCGAGTATCCCTTCTTGCTCAATATTTTCTTGAGCGCAGTGATAACCTCAGCGCCAGCCTGTATCTTGCGGCTAAAGGTGTCAAAACCAATAGGCCCGAGCATAAATTCTTGAATATCGAGACCACTGTCAGCGTGTTGTCCGCCGTTAATAACGTTTAACATGGGCTCAGGCAAGGTGAAGTCCGTATTGCCCGCGAGACCGCCTAAGTATTGATACAGCTCAACCCCTTGCTCTGTTGCAGCGGCGCGTGCAAAGGCGAGCGAGACGCCGAGTATTGCGTTAGCACCAAAGCGTGACTTGTTCTCCGTACCGTCGGCCTCGATCAAGGCCGCATCGAGTGTGGACTGATCGAAGTCCTGACCTTGCACGAGTTGATTGATGTCTTGGTTAACATGCTCGACTGCGTTGAGTACGCCTTGTCCGCCGTAGCGCGCCGCGTCGCCATCACGTAGCTCAAGGGCCTCGTGCACGCCCGTACTAGCCCCTGAGGGCACCGAGGCGGTGGCCACTACCCCACTCGCGAGAGCGCAGGTCACTTCGACGGTCGGCTTACCGCGCGAATCAATAATCTCGCGAGCACTCACTGAGCTGATCTTTGTCATAAATAGGGGTTGCTAGTTGAATAGTAATTATGCGTGCACGTGCGATTCTGTCTGACGAACCTCCTTGCTCAAGATACGTCCATCGTGGTCGACCTCGTAAATAAGTATGGCACCGAAGGGCATCTCAACATCAGCGATGCCTTCGTCTGAGATACCCTCGATGTACTTGATCAAGGCACGCAGCGAGTTGCCGTGGGCAACGGCAAGGACGTTCTTGTCGGCGTGCACCTGCGGCAGTATCTCCTCTTTGTAGAATGGCACGACGCGGTCGTATACCATCTTGAGCGTCTCGCCATTGGGGACGAGGTAGTCCCAGCTACGGCGAAGTTTCTTGTACTCCTCGTCTCCCAGGATTGCCTGCATTTCAAATTTGTTCTTGCCAGTGTAGTCGCCGTAGTCGCGCTCGTTGAGTGCGGCGGCGTGTTCGGTAGGCACGTTGTGTTTATCAGACGCAGTGAGCATGTGAGCGAGGGTTTCTTTGGTGCGAGTGAGTGCCGAGGTGAGTGCCTGATCAATGGAGAGGTCTTGAATCAGCGTGCCCATGTCACTGGCTTTTTCTACCCCGTACGGGTCGAGAGGGCTGTCATAGAGCCCGGTCCACTTACCAAGCTTATTCCATTCAGACTGATGATGTCGGGCGAGTATTAATTTTCCCATACGTGTAATGTGCTCGTAAGCATTGTGTTGCAGTAATTTTGCATTGTAACCGGCTGTGACGTAATCCTCAAGCTCGCGATCGGTACATCACTGTGCCCGTTGGTCTTCGGGATCAAATATCGAGGGCGGCGGCGTCTCTCCTCTGAGCCAGCGCGCAATGCGTTCGCCCCCATAGACCGAGGGAAGGATACCGACCCCGTTGCATCCGAGATTGTAGAGTAGCACCGGGTTGCAAGGCTCAGGACCGATGCGTCGAATGCCGTTGGGGGTGTAGCCCATAAGCCCGTGCCAGCAATAGTCGTAAGACACGTTCCCTTGAGGGTGCTGGTGATAATTTGCGCGGAGGAAGGTGTCAATGGCCTCGCGCATCTCTTCGGAACAGGTGTCGTGGCGTGAGTACGGCGTACCCTCGGGGAGGAGTCGGTCAGGCCCACCCGTGCACAGCAGATTGTATGCTTTGCCGTCTCCCGGGTCATGAGGTCGGCGCGTGAGGTAGTAGTAGCTCTCGCCGGTCGGGTCGTTGCTCGGCGCATGGTGTTTCGAAAAGTAGCTAACAGCGATGGGCGCATGATGGTCGGCCTCGAGATAGCCCGACATATACCCCACACGGCCGGTGACCATGTGGTGAAAGGAGGTGTCGATCTCAACTCCCCCTTCGTTCGTAATTGAGAAGTTTTCGAATCCGTTGGTACACAACACAACGTGTGCTGCTCGCAAGGTGTGCTCATGCACCTTGAGTTCGGCCGCACTTGCCGCGAGCGCGACCGTACGGACGGGGCTGCCCTCGTACAGAGAGAAGCGGCCAGGATAGGTCGCTACAAGGTACGCCAGCAACTCCTCTGAGAAGAGGGCGCTATTCGTACAGCCTTTTTGATAGGCGAGTAATGCAATGTAGTCCGTGTTATCGGTTTCAAGTTTGGAGAGGATCTCGCTCTGCGGCGCCGTGGCGTAGAGGGCGCGGTGCTCAGTGGGGAGCGCTGCTTGCTCTCGCCACTCCTCGGCTACAAGCATTGTCTCTGCGGGCATACCGCCTTGGGTTCGATACGCATTATCCTGTAGGTGTTGAAGTACCTGCTCGTAGGTAGAAAGGCCCGCATACCCAGTAAAACGATACAGAGGCGTGGTGAGCCGTGCCTCGGTGATGATCTGGTCAAGGAGGCCCCACCCAGACTCCACGGCGCGTTGTGCGTCGACGGCCAGGTCGAGGCCAAACTCCTGGACCAGCTCGGAAAGTGGGCGTTCGAAGTACGTGGTTACTTGACCGGCGTTGTGTCCGGTCGCTCCATGTGCCACTTTGTCCGCCTCTACCAACACTACTGAGGCATCAGTGTTGCGGAGTGTAAAAAAGGCGGTGGTGATTCCCGCAATGCCTCCTCCAACAATGACAACATCCGTGTCGAGGTCCCGAGTTACGGGAACCACTGGGCGCGTGCGATTGAGCTGCTGTATCCACGGTGAGCGGTTCTGGGTCACTTACCCATTCTTACATACGCGTGCGAGGCTGTCTTCCTCTGACTATGCTGGTGCACCGAGCGCCTCGTGGTACTTTCTGTCCTCGTAGCCGATATGGCCCAACCACCACTGACCCAAGAACTTCTCCATCTCGATGAGGACGCTCTCAGCGGTCATGCCAGCCTCAAGTTGTGTCTTAAAATCGATGTACTTTTTACGAAAATCGTCGTGAATCGTCTTGTGATGTGCGAGGTCCTTAAATCCTAGTCGCTCCATGTAAGCCTCCTCGTAATCTAAATGCTCGTTGGCGTACTGACCCAGAAACGCTACCGCTGAAGCAACCTCCTCTGACCCTGCTCCATAGACCATTGCGTCTATGAGCTTATTGACCTGGGCAAGCAGCTGCTGGTGCTGTGTGTCTATCGTTGCTTCCCCCACTGACAAGTCTGTATTCCACTCAAAATGAATCGACATAAAAAAATTATTCCAATATAAAGATCTGGTCCTGCTTGCAGTATAGCGCGTCCGTGGGCCGTGCGCCGTATTTTTTGCACCTATTTCCTCTTTTTTGGCCCACACTGTCCGTCGGGCTGCCGGGAATCGGTCACGGATAATCCACTCGCCGTCGCTTGTGGATTTCCGCTACCCCGCCTCGCGGTTTTGCATGCTTGCAAAACATCGCTGTGGCATTCGATTCCTGGCCAGACGCGCCGCGTCTTCAGTCGCCGTCACTTCGTTCAGTCGGGCTGCCGGGAATCGGAACCGGTCTTAACTAACCCGAATCGCTCGTACTGCCGGCATACTCCAGCCCGAGTATGTGGATACGGGCTTGTGCGCTCTGGAGGATTCGAACCTCCGACCTTCCGCGTGTGAGGCGGACGCTCTAACCAGCTGAGCTAAGAGCGCGTACTCGCCAACGATACCAGATAAGCATCAGAAAATCTAAGTCTAGAGGACGACTGGAACCTGTCTGTATCACTTTACTGCGCTAGCGGTAATTTCTTTGAAATATGTGCGGAGGAAACTATGAAAGCGTGTTGCGGCAAGAGCTTTTGATTTGTCGGTCCGCTGTAGCATGTAGTGATACGAAACTGCAATAAGGGCAGAATACGTCACGAACAGTGCGTCCAGCGAGCGGTCTACCTTGATTGCCGCAGTTTCTTCGTATCCCGCAACGAACGCCTCAAAGAGCTCCTTGTTGCCGCTTAAGCCCCATATATCAGTACCTATCCGATACAGAGGGAGCAAGTGGTGCTCTATCAGCCAGGCATCTTTGGGAGGATACGTGTCCATCAGAAGGAGTTGTCCATCGGTGACGACGACATTGTGGCTATGCGTATCTCCTCCGCGATCGAGTTCAAGACTTAACGTCGACTCGAACAGCGACCGGTTGTTGAGCCGGAACGTTTCGAGGAAATCGATATAGGCTTGCACCTCTTCGAAGGGGACGTACTCGGCCACGTCCTTAATGAAATTGTGAACGTCGACGATATTTGCCTTAAAAGTTTCGAAGTAGTTGTATCCAGAAAATCTTTGCGTCCGGGCCTTTGTAAGACTGTCTGCAAGCTGTGAGCCAAGGGAGAAGCAATCCTCTCGAGAGATACCGTTGCTTACAATCCTCTCAAACAAGAGGTGCTCGCGTGCGATGCGGCGCATGACAATCAAGAACTCCTCCGGGGCGTCATCAAAGGCGAGGAAGCGTATCTGGTCATTGGCTACAGAGACCCCCTGCAGCTCAAGGTAGATAGAAGGGCTAAGGGCGTGGTTCCATGCGAAGTCGCTGCGGGTAAAAGCGATGCGGGTCTCGCGCCTAGACAAGTCGCGAAAGTTGGTATTAAAAAACTCGTTGTCGTTTTTGTACAGCTTGTATACTACGTCGTCGAAGAGGTACACATCTGACATGACCGTCTCGATGTGTTCTGGGGACGCCCCGCCGCCCGCTATTTTGCCTGACATGAGAAGGCGTCGAAGCGGCTCCTGGGAATACGACATGACCCGAGAATAGCAAGGCTCGCAGCAAAAAGAAAGCGCGGACGCCGGAGACCATTCTCCAGCGCCCGCACCTCGGTGTGGCCCTCCCCTACGGATTGCAGGCCGCGAGAGCTTCCATCAATAGCTCGTGGATCCGTCCGTTGCTCATGACGTGGCCGGCAATTTTGCCGCCCTCGTAGGTGAGCAACTTCCCGTGAACATCCGTCACGCGGCCGCCCGCCTCGTCGACGATGATGTGCCCCGGGGCCGTGTCGTGATGAGCGGTGCCTGGGAAGACCGTCCCCGCGAGCTCGCCCGTCGCCACCGCAACCTCGATGTAGCCGATGCTACACAAGTTGATCGAGGTGATGCCCCTCTCTTCGAGGTAGTGCATCACTTTGAGTACGTTGTACGGGCTGTCAGGCCATGACACGTAGCCAACGATCGGACGCTCACCACGGGTTGCTGCTTGCGAGACGCGCAGGCTGCGACCGTTCATGTGGGCACCCTTGCCCCGTTCGGCGCTGAACATGCGATCTGTGAATGGATCGTAAATCACGCCAATCACCGGTACTCCCTCGAAAAGCAATGCAGCCATGAATGTGGCCACGGGCATCCCCCAGGTAAAGGGGAACGTGCCGTCGACGGGGTCGACGACCAGTTGCCATGGGCTTTCCTTGCGACAGCTCTCCTCCTCGCCGACCACGTCGATGTGGGGTGCGATTTCGCGGACTCGTTCGATGAACATCGTGTTGATCAACGTATCCGCGAGCGTTACGGGTGTTTTGTCACCCTTGACGTCACGGGCCATTCCGAAGTGGGTGAAGTGGTCACGCATGATGTGACCAGCGCGATATGCAATGGTCGTCAGCTGTTCTCGACTAATGGGGAAAGATTGCTTCACGGGGGCTCCCTCCTGTGTGGTTATGTCTTGATGTTGCGGCTCTGCGGCTTTGGTAGAGCTGAGTGCTCCCGAATGCAAGGTACCATGTAAACGATAGTCCGTCAATGCTTCGAAGGATTGCAAGCCCATCGGTCTTGTCCGTGAGCTTCTGGGCACGCTACCCCTTCTTCAACTGCTCAAGGTCGGCGAGGAGGCGCTTCACGTCTTGAGTGAGCTGCTCAATGGCCACTACCTGGCGGTGCTCGTGTTGCTCCGCCTCGGAGTCTTCTTCGGTTATCTCTTCGACATCCTCACTAATTTCCTCAACGTCTTCCTGAATCTCGTCCACATCCTCCTGAATTTCATCCACATCTTTCTGAATCTCATCGACATCGTGACTAATCTCCTCAATGTCTTCTTGGATCTCCTCAACGTCTTCGCTAACCTCGGCCAGGTCTTGGGTGTGGCGATTCACCGTCATCTGGATAAATATCGAGAGATAGATCGCCTCGAGAGAAACAATTGTGGTGAGGACGAGGAGCATTGTCTCCCATGCCAGGTAGCTTGTTGCCGACAGGAGAAAAGCACCACCAAAGATGAGGGTGTGGAGCACAAGCGACGACCCGGAGCCGATCCAGGTCGTAATACGCTCAACGATAGTTCTCTCTCTCATGATAGTCTTAGTATCCCACACCCTAATAGATGTGTCCAGCAGTGCGCGGCGAGCTTGGCAGCGATGCGCTCGTGCTAGGACTTGCCCCGTGTTGGCACGCCGAGAAAGTTGAGCGCCTGCTCTGATTTGGCATAGATGAGCCCCTTCTCCTTGAGATGCTTGTATCCGTGCGATAGCTGTTCGAGCAGGTCGAGCGTGCTCTGGTCGATGCCAGTCAGCAGCACTTGCTGTCCACGTGCCTCTATGGTCCCTATAATCTCATCGAGTGCCTCTACACCGTCTGGGTCAATAAAGTAGACCTCGCGTAGCCGTAGGATGATTGTCTTATACTTCACTAGGTTGTCCTCGAAGCGCTGCACGTGAGCGCGGCTGTTGATGTAGCAGAGCTTACCCTTGATCGAGTAGAGCAAGACATCCCCATTTTCCTCAAGCGCACCGAGCTTTACGCCGGAGTCTGAGTCGACAATCCCTTCGTCAAAGCGATTCACCGTGAGGTCAAAGTGTCCGTGGGACATCCTGTTTACGAACATGAGGAGCGACACCGACACGCCAAGCAGTATGCCCACGATAGGGTCGATGACAATGGTCACCAGCGCGACGAGGAGTGAGACGTAAAAGCCCGCTCGGTCATACTGCCAGAGTTTGCCGAAATGCTCGGTCCCGACCATTTGAATAGCGACGTAGACGAGGATCGATGCGATCACCGCCAAGGGGATATACGTGAAGTAGCTCAAGAGCAAGAAGGATATAACGGCGATGCTGACGGTGTTGATGACGGCCGAGGTGCTGTGCGTGGCACCGGTCTTCACATTGAGCGAAGTCCGCGCAAGAGCCGCGGTGGCAGGCATGCCGCCGAAGAGGCCGACTACGATGTTGGCGAGCCCGAGACCAAAGACCTCTTTGCGTTCGTTGTGCTTGGTGTGCGTCATCCCGTCAGCAATCTTTGCAGAGAGCATGGTCTCGAGGATGGCGATGAGGGCCACGACGGCCGCCGTCTCAACCAGAGCGAGAGAAAGACCGAATTGGGGGACCTCAAAGAAATGGAAACTTATTTGACCGAACTTAGATCCGAGTGTCTGTAGCGCAATAGGCACGAGCTGCGCCTCGCTTGCCCAGCCGAGCACGATACCGACCGGTGCAAGGACGATGGCGCCTGGCACGCGCGGTGCATACCTCTTAAACAACAGTAGGCCGATGAGGAAGAGCACGAAGACCCAGAAGGTCTCGAGCGAGGTAGCGGGCAGATGGCGGAACGACTCGATAAGATTGGCAAACAAGGTCTCGTGGGCGGGAAGGTCCTTGAGACCGAGGGCAAAATTGAGCTGCCCGAGGCCGATGATAAAGGCAACGCCCAGCGTAAAGCCGTGTATTACGCTCGACGGAATGAGAATGATATAGCGCTCCAGGCGGAATGCGTACGCTAGCATGATGATGACTCCGGCCGTAATCGCCAGCATCGGCAGGCTGCCCATGCCGTGCAAAATCACGTAGGTCATGATGACTCCCGAGAGTGCGCCCGTGGGACCAACGATATTGAAGTTGCTCCCGCCGAAGAGTGCCGCGATAAGGCCCGCCCAGATGGCGGTAATGATGCCGATGGTCGGTGTGGCGCCGGAGGAGACCGCAAGAGAGACGGAGAGGGGTATGGAAATAAGGGAGACCGTGAGGCCCGAGGTGAGATTTTGCTTGATGTTATCTAGGACCATAAAGTGCCTGTGCGGTTAAGGGGTAAAAATTTGAAATAAAAAAACGGGTCGATGTGTTGCCACATCACGCCGTAGCTGTCTGCACCAGGAGAGTTTAGCAGTCCTTATAAGGAATTCAACTCGCCTATCAACAAAGAAAAGTGCGCCGGTCCTCCTGGGCCGGCGCGCTCGTTGTCTATTGTTTTCAGATCATGCGATGAGACGGTACGCGCCGCCATCGAGGGGTGTGAACCGTCGCGTTTTCATGTCGGTAACCCCAGGCAGTACCGTCACGTACGGTCCGAGCTTGGGCACCTGGGCGCGAATGATTGACGTTGCAATGTGCTCGAGCCGGCGTGAACGTGACTCGGCGAACCGTTGGCTGGTAAGGTCACGCTTCTTGTAGATGCCTGAGGTCATGAGGACAACGCCCTCACTGGGCGCAATCCGTCCTTCCCTCAAATTCTCAAGAATCAGCTCCGCGCCGGTCTTGATCGATGCGGCGATGTCCATAGAATACGGGCCGACAATGACGGCCCAGTTCGAACGCCTCATCCAATCGAAGTCGCGGCCGAGGGCAAACACCTGCTCACGGTGCTGCATATCCTCTGGTCGTCGCGGCTGCTCACGCATCTTTGCCACATGGCGAAGGTTGCCCATCACCAGTGGTACGAGATCGAGTAGCATCTCCTCCCTCATGTCTGGGTACATCTCGCGTAGACGCAGGTCAATCACGCTTGCGGGCGTCGTTGTGGGTGTCTGCGACAGGTTGAGGTCGTTACCGTCCCGCGCACCGTAGAAGGTCAGCGCGTCCTCGTCTGTCTCGATCCTGATGTGGATCGGATAGACGAAGGGGTGGTGCTCTGCAAAGTGCCACGCAAAGCGGTCGCGCAGTTCACTTGCATACGCCCTGGCCTTTGCTGTGTCGTATCCGTGCCCTTTGCAGCAACGGCCCCGGTCTCCCTGCGACCAGTGGTCGCAGACAAGCGGTATGACGCAACGGTTTTTCCGCCGGGCGCGGTACACCCACCGCTTCATCACATGATCGAAGTGAGGCGAGCCAAACTCGAACCGCGCACCGAGATCGCGGAAAGGCTGAATGATGCCAAGCGGTGTCTCCGTGAAGACGGCAAGGCTCATTCGCCCGTCCATGCACTTCAACACCCCAATTTCCGTAGAGTGCTTGGTTCGGTAGTCCTCTCGCTCGTCCCGTGCCTCTCGACTTGAAAAGAGAGCAGACTGCTCTCGGTTGTGTTCCAGTACTTCTTCAACAAGACTCAGTGCCACCTTGACCCCTCCTCCTCTTCCCTTGGTGTGAATACCGATTCGATCGTTGCAAATCTTAGACTGCGGTCCGCTTGGCACGATACACCCTTTCGTAAACTAATCAACCAATATGGTCAGTACGTTGTTCCCGTCCATGTGCAGGAACCCGTTCGCCGCGGGGAACGCCACGTCGGTACCCTCAAGCGTCTCTATTCGTATACGCGTTTGGGGTGCGAGCACTGAGATGAGCGGTCGGTGGTGGTCGAGCAAGGTTATGTCGCCTGATTGGGTGCGAGCGTGCACGGCCTTTGCCTCGCCCTCGAAGACTACCCCGCTGAGTGTGACGACCTTCGTTTGCATGGTTACGCGTCGAGCGATCCCTTCATGTAGAAGAAGTCCTCCGGTTTGTCATCGTGCTTGCCGGCGATGATTGCCGCAAAGTCGCGCACGGTGTCTTCGAGAGTCACGTAGGTGCCGTCGCGACCGGTAAACTGTGCGGCCACGTTAAATGGTTGCGAGAGGAACTTCTGGATCTTGCGGGCGCGGTTCACCGTGAGCTTGTCCTCGTCGGAAAGCTCCTCCATACCGAGAATCGCAATGATGTCCTGTAGCTCTCGATAGCGCTGGAGGATCTTCTGCACGTTGCGGGCCGTGTTGTAGTGGTCTTGCCCCACGATAGCTGGCGAGAGTGCTGAGGAGCTCGAGGAGAGCGGGTCGACCGCTGGGTAGATACCGATCTCGGTCAAGGCGCGCGAGAGCACAATGGTGGAGTCAAGATGGGCAAAGGAGGCCGCTGGCGCTGGGTCGGTGATGTCGTCGGCAGGCACGTAGATAGCCTGTACCGAGGTCACTGAGCCCGTTGTGGTCGAGGTAATGCGCTCTTGGAGCGCGCCCATTTCTGTCGCGAGGGTTGGCTGGTACCCCACGGCGCTCGGGAGGCGCCCGAGGAGTGTAGACACCTCAGAGCCGGCCTGCGAAAAGCGGAAAATGTTGTCGATAAAAAGAAGCATGTCTTTGCCTTCCTCGTCGCGGAAGTATTCGGCCATGGTAAGAGCCGTGAGAGCGACGCGGAGGCGCGCACCCGGCACCTCGTTCATCTGCCCAAATACGAGCGCGGTCTTGTCGAGCACGCCCGACTCCTTCATCTCGCCATAGAGGTCGTTCCCCTCGCGGGTACGCTCACCAACACCGGCGAAGATAGAGGCACCACCGCTCTCTTCGGCAATGTTGCGAATGAGCTCTTGGATGAGCACGGTCTTCCCCACACCTGCACCGCCGAAGAGGCCCACCTTGCCACCCTTCACGAAGGGCGCGAGTAAGTCGATGACCTTGATGCCGGTTTGAAACACCTCTACCTTGGTCGACTGCTTGTCGAGGGTGGGAGCCTCGCGGTGTATTGGCCAGCGCTTCCCTTTCGCAAAGTCATACGTATTGGTGGCGGCCTGGTCGAGCGGCTCACCGAGTACGTTAAAGATGTTCCCAAGCACCTCCTTGCCTACCGGTACCGAGAGTGCGGCTCCGGTGTCGCGTACGGTCGCACCACGCGCGAGGCCGTCGGTCGAAGCAAGAGCGATAGCGCGCACGCGGCCAGGCTCCAAGTGCTTCGCCACCTCAAAGGTAATCACCTTACCAGCGAGTGTGGCGACCAGTGCGTTGTTGAGTGCTGGCTCACTACCAAGGGCGAACTCGGCATCGATCACTGGGCCGGTAATCTGCACCACCCTTCCCTCGCTTCGGTCGGTCTTGGTCTCGTGTGTTGTGTGATGTGTTGGCATGGTGGTGATAGTTAATTGGCTGCCACTTGGGCGCTGCTAATCTCGATCATTTCTTTAGTAATAAGGGCCTGACGCGCATTGTTGTACTCGAGGTTGAGGCTCTCGCCAAGCTCCTTCGAGTTCGTGCTCGCATTCTTCATAGCGACCATGCGCGCCGAGTGCTCGCTCGCATTGGCCTCGAGCACCAAGTCAAATACCTGCATGGTGAGCAGATGCGGCAGCAGTGCGCTGAGTACTGCTTCTGGCGAAGGCTCAAAGATATACTCAGTCAACTTCTCCTCTGGTGCCGCGCCGAGGAACGCGGCGCGCAGCTCTGCGAACTTCCCATGCTCGGGGACAAGCTCCTGAGCAGTCTCTTGCACCCATTCAAGCTTCATTGGCAGTATGCGACGCATCACAGTGACCTGAGAAAGAGTGGTTTTGAAGTGTGTCGAGACGACCACCACGCGGTTCCACCGCTTCTCGTTGTAGCCAGCTAGAATCAACGAGACGAGTGGCGAGACCTCGTCGGGTGTTGCGTAATCACCGTAGTCCGTAAACATGCGCTCGACAGGTAGCCCTGTTTTCTGCGCGTATGTCGCAAGCTTCTTGCCTACCACCACGAGGCGATAGGTGGGGGTAATGGCGCGGGGCTTAGCTCGGTCTCGGGTGAGAAATGCCTCGGTAGCACGCGCAACCGACCCGTTAAAGGCTCCAGCGAGGCCTCGGTCTGACGCGATCATTACCACAAGCGTGGTTGGGGGTGCGCCCTCGATGCCGGCGACAAACGGATGATGCTCAAGGTGGCTGCTCGGCACTCGTGCGAGTAAGTCAGCGAGTGCCCGTAATGCGGCAAAGGCATACGCGCGAGAAGAGAGTGCGAGACCCTGCGCCCGGCGCATCTTGGTAGCGGAGACCACCTCCATGGCCTTGGTAATAGTCCCGATGTTCTTCACCGAGGCGAGGCGCGTGCGGATGTGGTGTATTGATTCCATTAGAGTTTTTTAAACTGCTCGAGCGCTGCCTTAAGTGCTGCCTCTGCAATCTCATCGAGGTTGCCAGTCTTTTCTATCGGCTCAATAACATCCGCTCGGTGGCGGGACTCAAGATACTCAACAAGACGGTCCTGGAACGCGAGTAGCTCGTCCTTCGGCACGTCGCTCAGGTACCCGTTCAGTGCCGCGTAGAGTACTGGCACTGTGTAGAAGTAGCCCTGCGGTGCGCCATCGGGTTGCTTGAGGAGCTCGGTAAGGAGTTCGCCGCGGGCAATCTTCTGGCGCGTGCCCTCGTCGAGGTCGCTCGCAAACTGTACAAAGGCTGCAAGCTCGCGGAACTGCGCGAGCTCGAGCCGCAGCTTTCCCGCCACTTTCTTCATGGCCTTAGTTTGTGCAGAGGAGCCGACGCGAGAGACCGAGAGGCCTACGTTTACGGCGGGGCGAATACCCTGGTTGAAGAGGCTCGACTCAAGGTAGATCTGGCCGTCGGTAATAGAGATCACGTTGGTAGGGATGTACGCCGCGACGTCACCAAGCTTAGTCTCGATAATCGGTAGTGCGGTCATTGAGCCGCCACCATGCGCCTTGTCGAGGCGTGCTGCGCGCTCGAGCAGGCGTGAGTGGAGGTAGAAGATGTCGCCTGGGTATGCTTCGCGGCCAGGGCTGCGGCGCAAAAGGAGCGACATTTCGCGATAGGCGTCGGCGTGTTTGGAAAGGTCGTCATAAACCACAAGCACGTCCTTGCCCTGGTCCATGAAGTACTCGGCTATAGCGGCGCCGGCGAAAGGAGCGAGGTACAGAAGTGGTGCGGGACTGCCGGCAGGCGCCGACACGACTGTCGTGTAGGCCATCGCGCCGGCGTCAGCGAGCTTGCGCACTATCTGCGCTACCTTCGACTGCTTCTGACCAATGGCGACGTACACGCAGTACACCTGGGGGCGGCCCGTATCGTTGAGCTGATTCAAAATAGCGTCGAGCGCAACCGCTGTTTTGCCGGTGCCACGGTCGCCGATGATCAGCTCGCGCTGGCCACGGCCTATGGGGATCATGGCGTCCACGGCCTTGATCCCTGTGTGGAGCGGTACACTGACGCTCTCCCGCGAGACCACGTCAGGGGCGGCCCGCTCGAGTGGATACTGCTTTGTCGTATCGGCAGTGCCAATGGTCCCTTTGCCATCGGCCGGTGCGCCTAGCGAGGTAACGACGCGGCCGAGTATTTCGTCGCCTACGGGTATCGAGAGTACGCGGCCCGAGCCGCTCACACGGTCGCCCACGCGCACGCCGGAAACAGGGGCGAGGATAATCGCACCGATAAACTCTTCTTCAAGCGAGAAGGCAATCGCCGGAATATCGCCCACTTTTGTCTGTATAGAAAGGAGTTCCTGACTCACGGCCTTGGTGAGACCCGAGATGCGCGCGATACCGTCGCCTACCTCTACCACCGTGCCTATGGCATGGAATTGCGGATCGTCTTTGAATCCGGCGATCTCACGCTTGAGTTTTTCGATGACTTCGTAGGACATGGTGAGGGAATTGAAGGTTAGTAATGGAACAAGGCGCGCATCTTGCCCGCGAATGAGAGGTCGAGCTCCAGCGCATCGTCGAATGTGATACGCGTGCCAGCTATAAGTGCTGGGTTCATGCGCGCCTCGACATGATCTGTATCTCCAAGCGCACTGAGCAGCCGCTTCTCATGCGCGGGATCAGGCGTTCGCGCAAACTCAATCTGTACCATATGACCCCCATGTGCTGCGGTCTCAATCTTCTCGATCTCGTGCGCGACTTGAGGGAGGCGGTGAGCGTCGCCGTTCTTGGCCAGCGCCTTGAGCAGACCAGTCTGAGCGGACTCGTATGGAGTGCCAGCATGCAGCGAGTCTATAAATGCGCGTGCATAGTGGCTTGGGCGGGGCCTCATACCGTCTTGTGGGCGTGGTGATGGGCGCGCACCATCGCGGCCGCCTGCTCGATGAGGGCGTTGTCTATATGCTTTGGGTCGAGCTCGACCGTCTTTTGTAGGACGGCCTGCACAAAGTCCTTCGCCTCGCTTTCCAGGCGCAACATCTCCTCCTCGCGCACACGCTCCGCGAGAGTGCGTGCCTCCGCGAGCATCGCAGCATCGCGCTCCTCGCCTTTGGTGATTATCCTCTGCGCCTGAGTTTGTGCGTCCTGTTCCGCTTTGCGCATGACGCCCACGGCCTCGCCCTCGGCGTCGCTCATGCGCTGCTGGTACATCTCCTCTGCGCGTGCGAGCTCTCCTGCCGCTCGCGCTGCATCGGCAAGGCCCTGCTCAATCTTTCTGCTCCTCTCGGCCACCAGTACTGCTAGTGGTTTGTAGACGTACCAATAGAGCACCACCAGCACCACAAGAAAGTTGAGTGTCTGCCAGAGGAGTGCTGCGGGCGCAATGCCGAGCTGAGAGAAGAGCTGACCCATACAAGGAACTTCGAACTAGACGAACTTAAGAATGAGCGCAATCACGAGTGCGTAGATAGCAACCGCCTCGGCGAAGGCGAGCGAAAGAATCATTGCGGTCTGAATCTTCGGAGCTGCCTCAGGATTGCGAGCGATACCGTCGACCGCAGAAGAGCCAATTTTGCCAATTGCGAACGCAGGAGCGAGGGTGCCCAAGGTGATTACAATGGCAATCGCCAAGAATTTCATAGTCTCAAGTTCCATAATCTGTGTTTTTATGTATAAATTTACAAATGCGGTCAACCGTGGGCCTCAGCGTGTTCGCCGTGCGCCACGGTCGACATTCCGAGGAAGACGAGGGTGAGCATCGAGAAGATGAAGGCCTGAATGAGACCCACGAAGATCTCGAGAAACAAAAAAGGCAGCGGCACTCCGTACGGCACCAAGAATGCCACGATAGTGAGCAGTACCTCGCCCGCGAACACATTGCCGAACAACCTAAACGAGAACGAGATAATTTTAACAAACTCTGACACAAGTTCCAACAAGCCTACAAAGGCCCCGATAGGGTCTCGTAGGGGGTTGATAAAGAACTTGCTCAAATGGGGTCCGATACCAATAGCCGCCGCGCCGAGCACGTTTATTGCGAGTACCGAGAGTACCGCTAACGCAATGGTGAAGTTGAGGTCCGTGGTGGCAGCGCGGAAGAGGTGCGTGTCTCCCATTAGGATACCGCTAATCGGCAAGAGCCCCATCCAGTTTGAGGCGAGTATGAAGAGGAAAATGGTAATGATGAGTGGAAAATACTGCAGCGACTTCTGTCGCGATCCGAGCACCGCATCCATGGTGTCGAGAGCAAACTCCGTGATGAGCTCAAACCACCCCTGGAGCTTGCCCGGCACCTCGCGCATCGAGCGGCGAATGGCGAGACCGATGACTACCAGCACTATCGCGGTGAGCGTGCCCATGAACATAGAGTTGGTGACGGGCACCTGGCCAATGTTAAAAATGACCTCAGGGCGTATCGAGATGTGGGGGCCTGCCGTACCTACTGCGGCCTCGTGGGAGTCCTCTGCGCTCGCGGGGATTGTCTCTGTGCGTGCGAGTAGAGTGGTGTCAAAGCGTTCCATGCGAGGTATGTCTGGGTATTCAAAAGTGTGGTGGACCCTAGGAGATTCGAACTCCTGACCCCCTCATTGCAAATGAGGTGCTCTACCAGCT
>Ga0172380_10000880_pt1 | contig 54354 bp, 52 predicted proteins | sample Leawe162metaG_FD_119747 | JGI IMG/M metagenome (GOLD analysis project Ga0172380, IMG submission 119747) | Leachate microbial communities from a municipal landfill in Southern Ontario, Canada - Leachate well 162 metaG | ecosystem: Engineered > Solid waste > Landfill > Unclassified | place... | reverse complement strand
GAATTCGACGGTGACCCGAATATCGCCAACGCGATGCAGCAATGGCTCGGTCTGAGCAAGTTTGCGGGCGAGCCACGCATGGTGTCCTGACTTCTAGCGGACAGTGGAGCATCACGGATGCGAATTCATGGGAACGACATTCGCACACCCCTTTGAAAGCGGCGCTAACGCCCGCATCTGAGCGTGGACTTTTCTACGGCTGCCGCCTCCCATCCGCACAGGAACCGCCGTGACCGCGCCTCAACTGTGGCGTGCGAGCATTTACGCTTACGATTCAGGATTTCTTCAATGATTTGATCCATCGTTCCTGGTGAGTTTCCGGGGGGTTGTTCTTTTTGATGTTGATAATTTCCGATTCAAGTAGCTTCGAATATGAGCAAAATCACTAAAAGGCATCTCAGCTGGAAATACTTGCGCTCGGCGATACCTTATTATCTTCCGGCACTGATCGTCGTCGCGGCGGTAGCGATTTCAATCATCTATGCGGAACATCAGAGACAGCGCATAAACCTCGAAAACCTGCGCGCTCACGTCACCGAAGACCTCGGCCTGATCCGCGCCAAGCTCGAAGGCAACATGAGCGCCAACATCCAGCTGCTCAAAGGATTGGTGGCAGTCGTTGAAACGGAACCGGAAATCAATCAGGAGCGGTTTTCGGCGCTATCGCGGCGCATTTTCAGCTCGGCCTCGCAGCTGCGCAATATAGCCGCCGCCCCGAATCTAAGGGTTGCCTTTGTCTACCCCTTCAAAGGCAACGAACACGTGTTGGGGCTCGACTATCGCAACAACGAAGCCCAGCGCGACGGCGTGCTGAAGGCCGAACAAAGCGGCAGATTTGTCGTCGACGGCCCCATTGAGCTGATCCAGGGCGGCCTGGGCCTGATCGTCCGCTACCCCGTGGTCGTCGAGACGCACCATTCCGGCTACACATCCTGGGGTATCATTTCGTCGGTAATCGACGTCGAGCAGCTCTACCGCGAAAGTGGTCTGTACGCCGGCGATCGCGATTTCGACGTCGCCATCGCGACAATGGACGGTGGCCGTATCATCGACACGTTCTACGGCGATCCGGCGATCTTCGCGGATAAGCCGGTCAGCATGATCATCAATTTCGGCCATGAGAGCTGGAAGATCGCCGCTATTCCCAAGGGGGGATGGGACCAGCCTCAGCCCGGCGCCTGGATTTCACGCCTGCTGATGCTCGCCGTAGGTATCATGATAATAGCACCCGTGCTCTGGGTCGCGCGTTTGCTTCGCGAGCGCCAGCGCAACATCGCGGTCCTGTCACACCATCAGGAAGAGATGCGCGCGCTCTCCCATCGGCTGGAAATCGCGCTCGAGGCCTCGAAAATCGGGGTCTGGGAACTCGATACCGACAGTGGAGAGCTCAACTGGGATGCGCGCATGAGGCAACTCTACGATGTCGACCCAGGACGCCAAGGCACTTATGAAATGTGGCGCGACGCGCTCCATCCCGACGACCTGGAGGAAGCCGAGCGCGTCTTCGGCGACGCCATCAAAACGGGCAAGGACTACACGACCGAGTTCCGCATCCGCACAACCTCGGGGGAAACCCGCCACATCCGCGCATTTGGAACGACTTATCGCGATTCACTCCTCCGCAAGAAGATCGTTGGCGTGAACTGGAATGTCACGGCTGATGTACGTCTCCAGCAGGAGTTGCGCGACGCCAAGAGCAAGACCGAGAGTCAGAACCGGGAACTGGAACTGGCCCGCCAGCACATGGAGTACAATTCTCTCCATGACGCCCTGACGACCCTGCCGAACCGCCGCTACCTTGACCAGTACCTCGTCAAGCTCAAGGACTCGGCGGAGGAAGGCGAGCAGTTCACCCTCCTGCACGTCGATCTCGATCGCTTCAAGGATATCAACGACACGCTCGGTCACGGCGCCGGCGATCAGATCCTTCGCCACGTAGCCCTCAAGTTGCGGGAAACCATTCGCAATGAAGACTTCGTCGCCCGTATCGGCGGAGACGAATTCGTTGTGGTCTGCACGGGACCTTTCGACGAACAGGAGAGCACGGACCTTGCAAGTCGCCTGATCGAAGCGGTCAATACTCCCGTCACCTATGCCGGGCACGAGTGTCGGGTCGGCGCGAGCATCGGCATCGCTTCACGGGCCGAGTGCGGAACGCAAGTTGAGCAGCTTCTCGTCAACGCCGATATTGCCCTCTACGAAGCCAAGCGCTATGGCCGCAATCGGGTCGAGCGCTACACCGACACCCTGAAGTCACTGACGATCAATACCAAGAAGACAGCCGACGCCATCCTCCGCTCCCTTGAGCAGAACGGTTTCATCGCTTATTACCAACCGCAATTCGACGCCCACAGTCTCGAAATCACCGGAGTTGAGGCGCTGGCCCGCTGGGATCACCCGGAACAGGGTATCATCGGCCCGGATTCATTCCTGAAGGTCGCCGAAAACCTCAACGTCGTCTCACAGATCGACGCCGCCATCCTCGACCAAGCCCTGTTCCAGCTGGCGCGCTGGCGTGCAAACGACCTCGACATACAGAAAGTCTCGGTGAACATATCCGCCCAGCGACTCTTCGATCAGAGCCTGATCGAACACATCAGCAGTCTCGACCTCCTGCCGGGGAGCCTCTCCTTCGAACTGCTCGAATCCATCTCCTTCGACGACAAGGGCGCAGCGGTGGCCTCGAGCATCGAACGGATAAGGCATCATGGCATCGACATCGAGATCGATGATTTCGGAACCGGCTATGCTTCCATCCTCAGCCTGCAGAAACTGTCGCCGCGGCGATTGAAGATAGACCGCCAGCTGACTTTTCCGATCATCGAATCGATCCCGCAGCGCCGTCTCATCAGCTCGATCGTCGACATCGGCCGCTCGCTCGGCATCGAGATCGTTGCCGAGGGTGTCGAAACAATGCGGCATGCCGAGATCCTCCGCGATCTCGGATGTCAGACCCTGCAGGGCTATGCGCTGGCGCGCCCCATGGATGCCGCGTCCTTCCTCACCTTTGCCAAGGGCAGAGCCTGGCTTTCCTCGAAGAATGTGAAGACCGCCTAAGATAATCCTCCCCTCCCGTACCGGTTTCGCGGCATGGCGCTTTCCAGCCGGTTTGGACCCGTGTTACGTGCGAGCATTGCCACCGGATCCTCCGGGCAGCCAACAGTGGGACGACAATGACCGGGAAAACATCGGTGGCCAGCGGGCACAACACCCATGCCAGGGGTATGGAAAAGCTCAAGGCCCATCTCGCGGTACTGCTCTTTTCCCTGCTGGTCTCGGCCTCGTTTTCCTTCGGCGGTATCGCCACCCGGCTCGTCGACCCGATTGCACTCCAGGCGCTGCGCTATGTCCTGACCGTGGCGCTGATTGGCCTCCTCTGCCTCAAGATGGGGATCTCGTTGAAATGGCCACGGGAACCGTGGCGCTTTGGCGTACTCGGCCTGCTGATGGCGGTCTACATGACCACCATGTTCGTAGCACTTCAGTTCACCAAGCCCGTGGCGACCGGCGCCGTCTTCACGCTCATGCCACTCTTGAGCGCCGTCTTCGCCTGGGCGCTGATGCGCCAGCACACACGGCCCGGCGTTCTCGCCAGCCTGCTGATCGCCGCAGCCGGCGCGGTCTGGGTGATCTTTCGCGGCGATGTTGAGGCACTTCTCGCCTTCGATATCGGCCGGGGCGAGATGATCTACTTCATCGGCGTTCTCTGCCATGCCGCCTATGTGCCGTTGCTCAGGCTCTTCAATCGCAAGGAGGCGCCGCTCGCCTTCGTGTTCTGGGCCGCCTTGGCAACCCTCTTCTTCATCCTGGTGCCGGCGGCACCCCGCCTCGTCGCGGTGGACTACCTGAACCTTCCGCCGATCGTGTGGATCGCGGTGCTCTATCTCTCGGTCTTCGCCACGGCCGTGACCTTCTTCCTGCTGCAATACGCCTCGGTCCGGCTGCCGGCGCCCAAGGTGCTGGCCTACGGTTACCTGACGCCGACATTCATCATCGTCATTGAAGGGCTGATCGGCCACGGCTGGGCCTCCGCCCCGGTGTTTCTCGGCGCCCTAGTCACGGCCTGCGGCCTCCTCGTCATGGCGCTGCTTCCCGACTGATCAAGCCGGAACAGCGGCTTTCGGGATGAGTCCGCGCACGAAGAATTCCTCAAGAAACCGGGCTGCGTCATCGAAGCGGCCGTCGCATGCCATGCCCTCGCCGAGCACGGCCCTCACCTGGACGTCGAAATCGGCATAGTGCTGGGTGGTCGACCAGATCGAGAAGATCAGGTGATAGGGATCGCACGCGAAGATCTTGCCCGAGCGCGCCCAGGTACGGACGACCTCCGCTTTTTCATCGACCAGATCCTTCAGCGGTCCCTTGAGGACATCTTCTATATTGGGCGCGCCTTGCAGTATCTCGTTCGCGAAAAGGCGGCTCTCACGCGGGAAGTCCCGCGCCATCTCCAGCTTGCGCCGGATATAGGACCGGACCTCTTCTTCGGGATCGCCGTCGGCATCGAAAGCACGAAGCGGCTCGAGCCAGTTCTCCAGCACCCGGTCGATCAGCGTCCGGTGCATCGCCTCTTTTGTGCGGAAATAATAGAGCAGATTGGGCTTCGACATTCCGGCCACTTCGGCGATCTGGTCGACGGTCGTTCCCCGGAAACCGCGCAGCGAAAACACGTCCAGCGCGGCTTCGAGAATGACCTCCTCTTTTTCCTCCTGTATCCGTGTCCGCCGCTGGGTCTTTGCCGCCCTCGGTATCGCCATGTTTCTTCCTGCTCTCCCTTGCCGGATGGGGTTCCGGCCATTCACTGCCTCACAATTTCCCGCTGCGATTTTTTTGGGCAGATGCCTGCCATTTTGTCGTGATTTTTCGTGTTTTCCGACTTGAGTGCCGCCATGGAAGCTGTAATGTTTACCAATCGGTCAAATTATCCGTCAGTTGTCCGCTAAAGGCAACGACGGATATGGCAGTCCAGAAAAAGCACAAAACAAGGCTGCTGGCGACCCGGGGAACAAAGAGGGCATGCGACTTGCATGACCCGTAGAAAAACAGGTGAGGACTTTGGAATGACGGCTGCACCCGGCGAGAATTTGCGCATCAATGGTGATCGCCTATGGGATTCGCTCATGGAGATGGCGAAGATCGGCCCCGGCATCGCCGGCGGCAACAATCGCCAGACACTGACCGACGACGACGCCAGGGGCCGCACACTCTTCAAGAAGTGGTGCGACGACGCCGGCATGACCATGGGCATCGACAAGATGGGCACCATGTTCGCGACCCGCGCGGGCACCGACCCGGAAGCGCTTCCCGTTTATGTCGGCTCTCATCTCGATACCCAGCCGACAGGCGGCAAGTATGACGGCGTGCTTGGCGTCCTCGGCGCGCTCGAAGTCGTGCGCTCGATGAATGACCTCGGCATCAAGACGAAGCATCCGATCGTCGTTACCAACTGGACCAACGAGGAAGGCGCCCGCTTCGCCCCGGCGATGCTTGCGTCCGGCGTGTTCGCCGGCGTTCACACGCTCGATTATGCCTATGACCGCAAGGACCCGGACGGAAAATCCTTCGGCGACGAGTTGAAGCGGATTGGCTGGCAGGGCGACGAGGAGGTCGGGGCCCGAAAGATGCACGCCTATTTCGAATTGCATATCGAACAGGGACCGATCCTCGAGGCAGAAGGCAAGGATATCGGCGTCGTGACTCACTGCCAGGGTTTGTGGTGGCTGGAATTCACCCTCACCGGCCGCGAGGCCCATACCGGCTCGACGCCGATGAACATGCGCGTCAATGCCGGCCTTGCCATGTCGCGCATCCTTGAAATGGTGCAGACGGTCGCCATGGCAGAACAACCGGGCGCGGTCGGCGGCGTCGGCCAGATGTTCTTCTCCCCCAATTCACGCAACGTGCTGCCGGGCAAGGTGGTCTTCACCGTCGACATCCGCACCCCCAGCCAGGAAAAGCTCGACCGCATGCGAGCCAGGATCGAGGCGGAGGCCGCCAAGATCTGTGACGCCCTCGGCGTCGGCTGTTCGGTTGAAGCCGTCGGCCATTTCGACCCGGTCACCTTCGACCCGAAGCTCGTCGAAAGCGTGCGCAAGGCGGCCGAACGGCTCGGCTACAGCCACATGAACCTGATCTCCGGCGCTGGCCACGATGCCTGCTGGGCGGCAAAGGTCGCGCCCGCGACCATGGTCATGTGCCCCTGCGTCGGCGGCCTTTCCCACAACGAGGCGGAAGACATCTCCAGGGAATGGGCAACCGCCGGCGCCGACGTGCTGTTTCACGCCGTGCTGGAGACGGCGGAGATCGTCGGTTAAGCTCCGCGTCCAATCGTGAAGCCGCGAATTCGGATCCGACGGCAGACAGGAGGCCGACGGTCCAGTCCAAGAGAAAAAACAGGGAACCGGGACCAATGAGCACAGTCATCAAGGGCGGCACGATCGTCACCGCCGATCTCACCTACAAGGCAGACATCAAGATCGAGGGCGGCGTGATCGTCGAGATCGGGCCCAACCTCTCCGGCGATACGGTGCTCGATGCCGCCGGCTGTTATGTCATGCCGGGCGGCATCGATCCGCATGTGCATCTCGAAATGCCGTTCATGGGCACCTATTCCGCCGACGACTTCGAGAGCGGCACGCGCGCAGGCCTTGCCGGAGGCACCACCATGGTCGTGGACTTCTGTCTGCCGGCGCCTGACCAGTCGCTGCTCGACGCTTTGCAGATGTGGCACAACAAGACCAGCCGCGCCAACGCCGACTACTCATTCCATATGGCGATCACCGGCTGGAATGAGCGCGTTTTCGACGAAATGAAGACCGTCGTCCAGGACAAGGGCATCAACACCTTCAAGCACTTCATGGCCTACAAGGGCGCGCTGATGGTGAACGACGACGAAATGTTCGCCTCCTTCCAGCGTTGCGCCGAACTGGGCGCCCTGCCCCTCGTGCACGCCGAGAATGGCGACGTCGTTGCCTCGATGACTGCCAAGCTGCTGACCGAAGGCAATGACGGGCCGGAAGCCCACGCCTATTCGCGCCCGCCGGAAGTCGAGGGCGAGGCCACCAACCGCGCCATCATGCTGGCCGACATGGCGGGCGTGCCGCTCTACGTCGTCCACACCTCCTGCGAACAGGCGCATGAAGCGATCCGCCGTGCCCGCCAGAAAGGCATGCGCGTCTATGGTGAGCCGCTGATCCAGCACCTCACCCTCGACGAGAGCGAATATTTCAACAAGGACTGGGATCACGCCGCCCGCCGCGTCATGTCACCGCCCTTCCGCAACAAGCAACACCAGGATTCACTCTGGGCCGGACTGCAATCCGGTTCGCTGTCTTGCGTTGCGACGGACCATTGCGCCTTCACCACCGAGCAGAAGCGCTTCGGCGTCGGCAATTTCGCCCAGATCCCCAATGGCACGGGCGGTCTTGAAGACCGCATGCCGATGCTCTGGACCTATGGCGTGATGACCGGCCGCCTGACGATGAACGAATTCGTCGCCGTCACCTCGACCAACATTGCCAAGATCCTCAACGTCTACCCGAAGAAGGGCGCCGTCCTCGTCGGGGCCGATGCCGATCTCGTAGTCTGGGATCCGAAGCGTTCGAAGACGATTTCCGCCAAAAGCCAGCAGTCGTCGATCGACTACAATGTCTTCGAGGGCAAGGAAGTGACCGGACTGCCGCGCTTCACGCTATCGCGCGGCAAGGTGGTCATCGAGGAAGCGCTGGTCAAGACTGAGGAAGGCCACGGCCAGTTCGTCAAGCGCGAGCCCTTCCAGGCCGTGAACAAGGCACTCTCCACCTGGAAGGAACTGGTCGCTCCCCGCAAGGTCGAGCGTACCGGTATCCCGGCATCGGGCGTGTAACGAAGACAATGCTGGCGGTGCTTGGCCTTGCCCCCCTCTGCCCTGCCGGTCATCTCCCCCACAAGGGCGGAGATCGGGTCCGGTTGGCCGCTGCAATCTTCGCTCCCCCTGCTCCGGCGCTTCGCGCCACCTTCTCCCCGAAGAGGAGAAGAAGAGCCTCAAACATCCACCAGCGCGTCCAGTTCGGGCAGAAGCACCACGCTTTCCTGCTCGTTCGGATCTGTCCGTGCGATAATCGCCGTGCAGGGCGCGTTGGAAAGGTTGGCCGGAAGATGCGGCACGCCGGCGGGAATGTACATCAGTTCGCCCGCGTGCAGGATCACATGGTTTTCCAGCCGGTCGCCGTACCAGGTGTGGGCGGAGCCGGAGAGGCAGTAGATCGCCGTCTCGTGGCTCTCGTGCAGATGCGCCTTGGCCCGTGCTCCGGGAGGCATGGTCAGCACATGCATGCAGATGCCCTTCGACCCCACCGTCTCGGCGGAGATTCCCTCGAAATAGCTCAGGCCCTGCTTGCCGTCATAGGTATTGCCGGGCCGGACGATCCGGCAGGTGGGTTTCGATGCTAGATCCATACTTGCTTTCCTCCGTTGACCGACAGACCTGATATATTCGTGACACTCGCCGCAACAATGATAACACGCAAGACGCCGACAGCATTTGCAAGAAATTTGATTGGTTCGCCCTGATGACCGCTTCTGAATTCTCCGTCGTGTCCGCCAAGGATCTCTGTCTCACCTTCCAGACCGGAGACGGGCCGGTCCACGCTCTTTCCAACGTCGACCTCGACGTGCAGAAGGGTGATTTCGTCTCTTTCATCGGCCCATCCGGCTGCGGCAAGACCACCTTCCTGCGCGTCATCGCCGATCTCGAGAAGCACACCAGCGGCGAGATCACCGTCAACGGCATGACGCCGGAGAATGCCCGCAAGGACCGCTCCTACGGCTATGTCTTCCAGGCAGCGGCGCTCTATCCCTGGCGCACTATCGAGAAGAACATCGCGCTGCCGCTCGAGATCATGGGCTTCTCGAAGGAAGAGCAAAAGAAGCGCATCGACCAGACGCTCGACCTCGTCAACCTCGCCGGCTTCGGCAAGAAATTTCCCTGGCAGCTGTCGGGCGGCATGCAGCAGCGCGCCTCGATCGCCCGCGCACTCGCCTTCGACGCCGACCTGCTGTTGATGGACGAGCCCTTCGGCGCGCTCGACGAAATCGTCCGCGACCACCTCAACGAACAGCTCCTGAAGCTCTGGGAGCGCACCAACAAGACGATCTGCTTCGTCACCCATTCGATCCCGGAAGCAGTCTATCTCTCGACCAAGATCGTCGTGATGAGCCCGCGTCCGGGCCGCGTCACCGACATCATCGAGTCGACGCTGCCGAAGGAGCGTCCGCTCGACATCCGCGAAACTCCGGAATTCCTGGCAATCGCCCACCGCGTCCGCGAGGGCCTGAAGGCGGGGCACAGCTATGAGGAATAGTATGACCGCCGTATCTCGCATCTGTCCGATGGAAAGTCGTGCATGACCTCCCCGTCCCTCCTCCGCGACCGAGTCTTTCCGATCCTCACCGTCATCTTGGCGATCCTGGTGATCTGGCATCTCTTCGTCGTCTACCTGAACGCGCCATTCGTGCGCGATCAGGCGGCGCGCGCCGGTGAGACGGTATCTTTCGGGCAGGTCGTCGAGCGCACCTTCGCCCAGGAACGCCCGGTGCTCCCCGCCCCCCACCAGATCCTGGTGGAATTGTGGGATACCACTGTCAACAAGGCGATCACCTCCAAGCGCAGCCTCGTATATCACGCGTGGATCACCCTTTCGGCCACCCTGCTCGGTTTTGCCATCGGCACCTTTCTCGGCATCCTGCTGGCGATCGGCATCGTGCACAATCGCGCCATGGATCGTTCGCTGATGCCTTGGGTGATCGCCAGCCAGACGATCCCGATCCTCGCCGTGGCGCCGATGATCATCGTGGTGCTGAACGCCATCGGCATCGGCGGCGTCCTGCCCAAGGCCCTGATCTCGACCTATCTGAGCTTCTTCCCGATCGTCGTCGGCATGGTGAAGGGCTTGCGCAGCCCCGACACCATCCTTCTCGACCTCATGCATACCTACAATGCCAGCAAGAGCCAGATTTTCTGGAAGCTGCGTTGGCCGGCCTCCATGCCCTATCTCTTCACCTCGCTAAAGGTCGCGATCGCCATCTCGCTCGTCGGCGCCATCGTCGGCGAACTGCCGACCGGAGCGGTGGCGGGCCTCGGGGCGCGGCTGCTTTCGGGCTCATACTACGGCCAGACGATCCAGATCTGGGCCGCCCTCTTCATGGCTGCCGGCCTTGCCGCCATTCTGGTTTCGGTCATCGGCCTGGCCCACTCCGCAGTCCTCAAGCGCATGGGGGAAAAGCCATGAACAGCGGCTACCTGATCTTCGCCCTCGTCTTCTGGCTTGCCGCCTGGGCTTTCAACGAATGGCTCGTCCGCCAGCGCTTTGCCAACGCCAGCGCACGGCGAACGGCCAACATCGCAGTTCCCCTCATCTTCGGCATAACCCTGCTGGTCATCTGGGAATGCGTCGTTCTCGGTTTCAATATTCCTTCGATCCTGCTTCCTGCCCCCTCGATGATCTGGACCCGGCTCATTCATTCTATCCCCACCCTCTGGGCCGATTTCCGCCAGACCTTCCTGAAATCGGTGCTCACCGGGTATGTGTTCGGCTGTGGCCTGGGCTTCCTGGTCGCGATCCTGGTCGATCGCTCGCCTTTCCTGCAGAAGGGACTGCTGCCGATCGGCAATTTCGTCTCCGCGCTTCCCGTCGTCGGCATCGCTCCGATCATGGTCATGTGGTTCGGCTTCGACTGGCAATCGAAGGTTGCAGTCGTCGTGATCATGACCTTTTTCCCGATGCTGGTGAACACCGTGCAGGGCCTTTCAGCCGCGAGCCAGATGGAGCGCGATCTCATGCGCACCTATGCCGCCAACTGGTGGCAGACGCTGACCAAGTTGCGCCTGCCGGCCGCATGGCCGTTCATCTTCAACGCCCTGAAGATCAATTCCACGCTGGCGCTGATCGGCGCCATCGTGGCAGAGTTTTTCGGTACCCCGATCGTCGGCATGGGGTTCCGGATTTCCACGGAAGTGGGGCGCAGCAACGTCGACATGGTCTGGGCCGAGATTGCGGTTGCCGCGCTCGCCGGTTCGGTCTTTTATGGGGTGGTGGCACTCGCTGAGCGCGCCGTCACCTTCTGGCATCCGTCTGTCCGTGGTGGACAGGCGTAAATAAAGAAGAGGGAACAGAAAATGAATTTGAAATTCGCATCCCTGCTGCTCGCGGGCGCCGTATCGCTGATGGCGATGCAGGCCGCGGCCGCTGACAAGGTGACCCTTCAACTGAAATGGGTGACCCAAGCCCAGTTCGCAGGCTACTACGTCGCCAAGGACAAGGGCTTCTACGAAGAGGAAGGCCTCGACGTCGAAATCAAGCCGGGCGGCCCGGACATCGCCCCGCCGCAGGTACTGGTTGGTGGCGGCGCCGACGTCATCGTCGACTGGATGCCATCTGCCCTCGCTACGCGCGAAAAGGGCGTTCCGCTCGTCAACATCGCCCAGCCGTTCAAATCCTCCGGCATGATGCTGACCTGCCTCAAGGAAACCGGAATCACCAAGCCGGAAGACTTCAAGGGTAAGACGCTCGGCGTCTGGTTCTTCGGCAACGAGTACCCGTTCCTGTCCTGGATGGCGCATCTCGGCATCAAGACCGACGGCGGCGCCGACGGCGTGACCGTCTTGAAGCAGGGTTTCAACGTCGACCCGCTGTTGCAGAAGCAGGCGGCCTGCATCTCAACCATGACCTATAATGAATACTGGCAGGTCATCGACGCCGGCATCAAGGCAGAAGACCTCGTCACCTTCCAGTATGAAAAGGAAGGGGTCGCGACCCTCGAAGACGGTCTCTATGTTCTTGAGGACAAACTCAAGGATCCGGCCTTCAAGGAAAAGATGGTCAAGTTCGTTCGCGCCTCCATGAAGGGCTGGAAGTGGGCCGAAGAGAACCCGGATGACGCAGCCGAGATTGTTCTCGAAAACGACGCCTCCGGCGCCCAGACCGAAACCCACCAGAAGAGGATGATGAGCGAAGTCGCCAAGCTGACCGCCGGCTCCAATGGCGCGCTCGACGAAGCCGATTACAAGCGCACGGTCGCGACGTTGCTCGGGGGCGGCTCCGACCCGGTCATCACCAAGGAGCCGCAAGGCGCCTTTACAAAAGAAATCACCGACGAAGCGCTGAAATAGGCACGTCGCTCCGCGGATCACCGCCTTCTCTGACGCACGGGCTCCAGCCCGTGCGTCTTTGTTTCCACAACCGTTAAGCGTTGTCTCCACCTGAAATTTCGGCAACCGCCGGTATTGGAAACATTGATTTGTGCGTCGCAGCAGGGTAGAACTTAAGTGCAATTTTATCATCAGACAGGTCTTGCAAGTGGGCCCTTTGCCGCCCACTTGTTTTGCTCGTATCCAGTTAGGGATAGAATTGTCGATCGAGAATAAAGAAGTTATACCGGCATCCGCGAATTCGCGGATGGGGTGACACTCTTCTCCACGGTCGACCCAAATACATATTGAATACAGAATTTATGGAATTGTAACCTCGGAAGGGACACATGGCTCGAAATCCGAACATGATGGCTGCCTTGTTCGCGCTGAGCATGGCCGTCTTACCGATTCCGGCGACCGCCGAAGACGTGACCGCCGACCAGCCGAAGCAGGTTCTGCCATCCATCGTCGTCACCGAGGCGCAGACGAGGACGATCATCGACCGCGTCGTGGCGACCGGTACGATCAAGGCAGTGGAAGAGATCTATGTGCAGCCCCAGGTCGAGGGCCTCTCGATACGCACGCTCGGGGCCGATGTCGGCGACCGCGTCGAGGCTGACAGCGTTCTCGCGCGCCTTTCCGATGACAGTCTTCTCCTTCAGAAGAACCAACTGGCAGCCACCAAGGCCAAGGCGGAAGCCGCGCTCGCACAGTACGAGGTCCAACTGGCCGATGCCCAATCCGGCGCCGCGGAAGCTGACCGCCAATACAAGCGTGCGGTAACACTCGGCAAATCCGGCACGCTTGCCAGCGCCCAGGTCGAGCAGGCGGAAACGGCCGCAACCAGCGCGCGCGCCAAGGTCGCAAGCACCGAACAGGCGATCGCGATCGCCCAAGCGGATATAAAGGTTGTCGAGAGCCAACTGGCCGATATCGACCTCAAACTTGCGCGGACGGACGTGAAGGCTCCGGTCGGCGGTCTCGTCGCCTCGCGCAACGCCAAGGTCGGCGCAATTGCCAGCGGCGCGGGTCAGCCCCTTTTCACGCTAATCCGCGACGGCGAGATCGAACTCGTGGCCGATGTCTCCGAAACCGAGATCTTGAGGATGAGCGAAGGCCAGAAGGCCGAAATCTCCATTGCCGGTGGCACGACGAAGCTGAACGGCACGATCCGCCTGATTTCTCCCGTCGTCGACGAACAGACCCGTCTCGGTGCTGTGCATATCGCCATCGAAGAAGACGACAAGGCTCGCGTCGGCATGTTTGCCAGGGCCGATATCGTGATCGCCACGGCCGAGGGCCTGGCCCTGCCGCTCTCCGCCATCACCACCGGCAAGGATGGCGCCACGACCCGTCTCGTGAGCGATAACGTAGTCAAGCAGGTCATAATCGGGACGGGCATCCAGGATGGCGCCTATATCGAAGTCACTAGTGGGCTGAAAGCCGGAGACGTGGTGGTAGCCAAGGCCGGCGCGTTCGTCAGTGAAGGCGATCGTATCAGCCCGGTTCGCGACGACGCGGCAGTATCGAATTGATAAGGAAAGTACGATGAACTTTTCCGCCTGGTCCATTCGCAATCCGATCGCGCCGCTTCTGGGATTCTTCCTCTTGATGGTCGTCGGCATCCAGTCGTTCAATGCCCTGCCGATCACCCGTTTCCCGAACATCGACGTTCCGCTGGTTGCCATCACCGTTACCCAGAGCGGGGCCTCCCCCTCCGAGCTGGAAATGCAGGTGACGAAGGAAATCGAGGACGCTGTTGCCAGCATCACCGGGGTCGATGAGCTGGGTTCGACCGTCACCGATGGCCGGTCGCAGACGACCGTGATGTTCCGCATGGAAGTGCCGACAGAACAGGCGGTCCAGGACGTCAAGGATGCGATCGACCGCATACGCGGCGACCTTCCGGCCTCCGTCGACGAGCCGATCGTCTCGAAGATCGACGTCGAAGGCCAGGCGATTCAGACCTTTGCGGTCACCGCGCCCGATATGACGCTCGAGGAATTGTCCTGGTTCGTGGACGATACAGTCAAGCGCGCGCTGCAGGGGCAGAGCGGCATCGGCCGCATCGACCGGAATGGCGGCGCAGATCGGGAGATCCGCGTCGAACTCAATCCTGACCGGTTGAACTCCTTCGGCATCACCGCCGCCGATGTGAACCGCCAGCTGCGCGGCACCAATCTCGATCTGGGTTCCGGTCGCGGACAGGTCGCCGGTGCGGAGCAGACGATCCGCACGCTCGGCGACAGCCGCAATGTCGAAGCGCTCGCCAATGCGATGATATCGCTGTCCGGCGGCCGTTTCGTCAGGCTTTCCGATCTGGGCTCTGTTAAAGACACCTATGAGGAGCAGAAGTCCTTTTCGCGTTTCAACGGCACGCCCGTCGTGACATTTTCCGTCTTCCGCGCCAAGGGCGCGAGTGAGGTGAGCGTGGCCGAAACGGTCGCCAAGAGCCTGGACCAGGTGCGGGCCGAGAATCCGAACGTCGGCATCGAGCTGATCAACGATTCGGTCTACTTCACCTACGGCAATTACGAAGCCGCCATGGACACGCTGCTCGAAGGTGCGCTCCTCGCCGTCATCGTCGTCTTCCTGTTCCTGCGCAACTGGCGCGCCACGCTGATTTCAGCAATCGCCCTGCCGCTCTCCGCGATCCCAACCTTCTGGATCATGGATATGATGGGCTTTTCTCTCAATCTCGTGAGCTTCCTTGCGCTGACTTTGGCAACGGGGATTCTCGTCGACGACGCGATCGTCGAGATCGAGAACATCGCCCGCCACATCAAGTTGGGTAAAACGCCCTATCGTGCCGCTATCGAGGCGGCCGACGAGATCGGACTTGCCGTCATTGCAACGACGTTTACAATCATCGCGGTCTTCGTCCCGGTATCCTTCATGCCGGGCATTCCGGGCCAGTACTTCATCCAGTTCGGCCTGACCGTCGCCTTCTCGGTCTTCTTCTCGCTGTTAGTCGCCCGCCTCATCACGCCGCTGATGGCCGCGTACCTGATGCGGGCCGAAGACGCGATGGACGACCATCAAGACAATGACAGCACATTCATGAAGGGCTATACGCGGCTCGTGAGGGCGACGACGACCCGCTGGTATGCCCGTTATGCGACCCTGCTGGGGGCTTTTGCCTTCCTCTTCGGATCGCTGGTTCTGCTCTCTCAGGTTCCAGGCAGCTTCCTGCCTCCCGAAGACGCGGGACGTGTCGTGCTTTCGGTCGAACTGCCGCCCAACGCAACCTTGGTCGAGACTGAGCGGAAAACAGCAGCGATCTATGAGGCCGTGAAGGATCTTGACGGTGTCGAGAGTGTCTTCGTTCTCGGTGGCGCCTCACCCAAGGGAGACCTGGAACTGCGGCGCGCCAGCGTCACTCTGAATCTTCAGAGGATCGAGCATTCGCTGCTCAAGACGCTGGTCAACAAGGGCATCGGCGGTCTGCCAGTGATCGGCCAGTACCTGCCGAAGCTGCCGGTCCACGGACGCACGCGACCGCAATGGGATATCGAGAAGGAGGTCTTTACCAGGCTCCAGCCGATCCCCGACATCCGCGTAATGAAACTGAATGACCGAGGCGAGCGCGACATCTCGTTCAACTTCCTCTCGAAGAGTGAGGAGGACCTGAACGCCGCCGTGGGGATTCTCGAGGCGAAGTTGCGGACGGTCCCCCAACTGGCAAATGTCAGCGCTGACGGTGCCCTGCCCCGTCCGGAACTGCAGATCCGCCCGCGAAGCGACGAGGCGGCCCGTCTCGGCATTACGCCGCAGCAGATCTCCGAAACCGTCCGGGTCGCCACCATTGGCGACACGGATGCCGCACTGTCGAAGATCTCGCTCGACAACCGCCTGATTCCGATACGCGTGCAGGCGTCACTCGATCTTCGAAGCGACCTCGCGGCCATCCGCGCCATGAAGATCAAGACCGCGAGTGGAGCCACCGTTCCGCTTTCGAGCGTTGCGGACATCGACTATGCGGAAGGTGTGAGCTCGATCAAGCGCAACAACCGCAGCCGGGTGGTCTCGATTGGCGCCGATCTGCCTCAGGGCGTCGCACTCGACACGGCGTCGGCGGCGTTCCGCACGGCCGTAGAAGGTGCCCAGCTCCCCCCGACGGTCAAGCTTGCCGAGAGCGGTGACACCAAGGTGCAGAACGAAATGCAGCAGAGCTTCCTCAACGCGATGTTGCTCGGCCTGCTCCTGGTCCTGACGGTCCTGATCCTGCTGTTCAAGGATGTGATCCAGCCCTTTACCATCCTTCTGTCCCTGCCGCTGGCCATCGGCGGCGTGGCGGCGGCTCTGATCATTACAGGCAACCCTCTCTCGATGCCCGTGTTGATCGGCATCCTGATGCTGATGGGGATCGTCACCAAGAACGCCATCCTCCTGGTCGATTTCGCCATCGAGATGCGCCATCAGGGGCTTGAGCGTGTACATGCCATGGTCGAGGCCGGACGCAAGAGAGCGCGTCCAATCATCATGACGTCGATCGCAATGTCGGCGGGTATGCTTCCTTCCGCTCTCGGTGTCGGCGAAGGCGGCTCCTTCCGCGCACCGATGGCAATCGCGGTTATCGGCGGGATTATCGTCTCCACCGCGCTGAGCCTTCTCGTCGTGCCTGCATTCTTCCTGATCATGGACGATCTGTCCCGCCTTCTCGCACGCATATTCGGGCGGATGGTCGGCTCGAAGGAAACGGAGCCGGAAACGATGGGCCCCGGGAAACTCACGGAAATGGCGAAGAAGAACGACGAAACACTGTCGTCCCTGGAAAACCGTCTGAGCGCCATCGAGAAACGGGTGTCCGAGAGTCCAAGAAGGCCGGGCGACAATATGAAGATCGTTCCAAGACCGCCCCTCGCCGCGGAATAGCGGCAGAAGTCGAAGTCCAGAGCCGGGTTCAGCCCGGCTCTTTTTTTGCCCTTCCTGGCCAATTCACCGCAAAATTCGTCAAAACCCCTAAAAACGGTTGATCGAAATCAAATCGTATCTTCTCCGACTTGCTTATCGTTTTTCTACTGAGTGACGAGTTAGGGTCGTTTCTCGGTTTTGGGAGTGAGGCGTAGCCGGCAGCATCTGCTGCTCGTCACCTCGGGTGCCGAAGGGTGGCAATGACGGGCCAGGATGCCATCTCGCGATCGGTGCGAAGCCGGAAGCGCATTTCTTCGGATGGAATGTCCTCCCTTCCAGGCCGACACGACGACCAGCACTGACGATTGGCCTTCGCGTTCCGAAAGGAACGCCACGTGGAGCCGTGAGAACCGTGAACAAGATTTTGAAATTGAACACACGCGACAAGAACATACTGTTGAAAACGCCCTTCATGGGATCGTTGGGTCCGAGCGCGCTGACGCGCATGCTCGATATCGCCACGGTTACCAGTTTCGAGGCGCGCGACATTCTGTTCCGCGAGGGTGAACCGGCCGAACACTTCTATTGCGTCCTGAGCGGCTATGTCCGGCTCTACCGGCTCAACAAGGACGGACGCGAAGCCGACATCCGCATCTGCGGCCCGGGAGATACCTTTGCCGAGTGCCTTCTCGCTTTTGGCGACCGTTATCTCTACAACAGCCAGGCCGCCGAAAACGTGACGGTCGCGCGGTTTGAACTGCAGAAGGTCCGCAGCCTCGCCGAGCAGGAAAAGGACGTGGCCAAGGCCGTCATCGAATGCCTATCCAGTCATTTGCGCAGCAGCATGGATTGCATCGCCAATGACCGGCTGCAGACCGCGCCCCAGCGGGTTGCCCACTACCTGCTCGACAACTGTCCGCAGGATGAAAGCTCGGCCTCGATCCGCCTGCCCTTCCAGAAGAGCTTGCTTGCAGGCAAACTCGGACTTGCGCCCGAGGCCCTGTCTCGCGCCTTCTCGTCGCTACGCCGGGCGGGCGTGACGGTTCGCGGCCGGATCGTCCAGATCAGCGATATCAGTGCGCTGAAGCAGATCTAGATCAAGGACCAACTAGAGACCGCCGCTTTCCTTCAGAAAACGGACTATTTCGTCAACACCCGCGCCATTCTTCATGTCGGAAAAGACGAAAGGCCGGGCACTGCGCATGAGTTCGGCGTCGCGGTCCATGACAGCAAGGTCCACACCGACATAGGGTGCCAGATCCTTCTTGTTGATCACCAGGAGATCCGAACGGGTGATCCCCGGCCCGCCCTTGCGCGGAATCTCTTCTCCCTGGCAAACCGAAATGACGTAGATCGTCAGATCGGCCAAATCCGGAGAAAATGTCGCGGCAAGATTGTCGCCGCCGGATTCGATGAAAATCACGTCCAGATCCGGTATGCGGCGGTTGAGTTCGGCTATCGCCTGCAGATTGATTGTTGCATCCTCGCGGATAGCGGTGTGCGGACAACCGCCGGTCTCGACACCGACCACCCGATCGGAGGAGAGCGCCTGCATGCGCACCAGCGCTTCCGCGTCTTCCCGAGTATAGATGTCGTTGGTGACGACCGCGACCGAATAGTCATCGCGCATCGCCTTGCAGAGCTTCTCCGTCAACGCCGTTTTGCCCGAGCCGACAGGCCCGCCGATACCGACACGCAGGGGTCCGTTGAGGGATTTCATGCCATATATCCTGTGGTCACAAGTACAAAATAGGCGAGTTTCTCCTCGCTTGCGACCGGAAAGCTCGATCCGGCGGCCCAGGCAAGATGCAGCGCCGCGATCGCCAGAAGCCAGATGCTCACAATGACAGACAGGATTGTCATGATAGAAACAACCTCGAATGTTGGATTTCGTGGCGAAGGCTCATCTGGTCGGCAATCAGTGCGGCTCCGCCAAGATCGTCAAGACTGGAGTGCGCGGCGTTCTCGGCCAGCTCCGCGAGGACGTCTTCGAGACGCGAGAGCAGAGCGACGCCCTGTCTCTGCCCGGTGACGCCGAGCCGGATCGCCGCCGAGATCAGTTGCGACGCAAGCGAGTGCAAAAAGGCGGCAAGCGTGGCGGCAAGCGGTATTCCGTTGGACGCCGCAACCGCACCGACAGCCACGCTGTAGGGCGTCGCGTCGTCCAGAAGGGACAGGACCGGACACGGCCAGGAACCTGCGGCGGCAAGAAAGGCACCACCCTGCCGCACGATCTCGAGGTGACGCTCGGCGGACCCGGCCAATGCCTCGGCGAGCTCCGCACTTGCTGCGAGCCGGCTGCTGTCGCCTACCGACCGATATGCCTCGGCCAATAGCACCGCGTCGTTCCAGAGGCTGCCGTTGCGAAGAAGGACGAGAAGCCACTCCTCCAGTTGCTGATGAGAGGACAGGTGCCCGTCATGAACGGCGGTCTCAAGGCCGCCCGAATAGGCGAAGCCGCCGACAGGAAAGGCCGGCGAAAGCCAGGCCATCAACCGTAGCAGCATCCGCGTATCGGCATCTTCGCTCATCGGGTTCATTCGAATTCGTTGTGGCCATGACCGTGTGAGTGGCCATGTCCGTTTTCATGCCCGTTGTCATGGCCGCCGGCATGAGAGTGATAGGCGCCACGCACCGGCTGGAAGGGCTCCACTACCTCGACGACACGGGCGCCGAGCACTTCGAGCATATTGCGGATCACAGGATCGCGCAGGATCAGAATTCGATCCTCCTCGATTTGCGCTGCGAGATGCCGGTTGCCGAGATGCCAGGCGAGCTCGATCAGATGCAGACCATCGCGCGGCACAACCTCGTAGAGCTTCTCCTCCGCCGCCCGGACCTCGATCTGGTCGCCGTTGTCGAGCACCAGCCTGTCGCCATCGCCGAAAGCCACCGGCTCCCTAAGGTCGAGCATGACCATCTCTCCGTCCGCGAGGTGCAGGAGTTTGCGCCGCAAATGACGCTCGTCATGGGCAAGGACCACCGAGCCGACAGGGTTCACGGTCGAGGCTCCGGCGGGCAGATAGGTGGTAACGCGTTCCATGGATTTCCTGGCGCTGATGACCCTCAGACCATGCAGAATTACCAGACGCACTGCAACAAGGAAGTTGGCCTTGTGGGCCGGGGCCTCTTCGCGCGTCAGGCGGCATCCATCGTCGACGCGGCGCGCTCGCTCCGCGTGTTATCCGGTTCAGCAATCGCGCGATGCCCGCACTCTTCATGGACGACACGATTGCGCCCTTCGGTTTTTGCCAGATAGAGCGCCCGATCCGCAGCAGAATAGATGGACTCCTTGCGGCGGTCGGGACGAAACTCGGCAACGCCGGCCGAAATCGTGGTGTAGATCTCGAAACCATCGCACTCGGTGGGGCGCGCAGCAATCAGTGCTCGAACCTGCTCTACCATGACCAATCTGTGCGCCATGCCTATACCACGGACAATGACGCCAAACTCCTCTCCGCCGAGGCGCGCCACGCAATGCTGATCACCGAATATCTCCCGAATGGTATCGGATACCGCGCGAATGACCGCGTCGCCGGCGCAATGTCCGTGCGTGTCATTGATCGACTTGAAATGGTCGAGATCGAGGATCGCAAGAGAGGCGTTGGCATCCGTCGCGTTCAGCGCGTCGGAAAAGGCGCGACGGTTCATCAGACCGGAAAGCATATCGGTCCGGCTCAGATGCTCGAACTTGGCCCGGGAGACGGAGAGATCGCGGATCACGTTGCCGGTGACGATCGCCAGCGCTCCTGAAACGGCACCCCCCAATAACCAGGACAAGGCAACGGAGAGCTTTATCGCCTCACCGAGTCCCATCGGCAGAAGGCCGAAATAGTGAGCAAGGGGCAGGACTGCGATGCTGAACAGCGATGCAAGGATTACTGCCCTGAACGTCATCTTCAACGCGAAGCCGGCGATCGCCCCTCGGCTGTTGAAATTGCCGAGATCGATTTGAAGCGATAGCCATCGCCTGAGAAGATCCATAGTGCCGCTCCCTCATTCTGCAGCACATATCGAATAGGGCGTTTTCTGTTCCTTTATCCCTAAAACAATCGGTAAAATGCGACTGAACGGTAAAATAGAATCAGTATTTCCCGCGAAAAACGCCTCCACTTCTAAAGATTGCAAAAGCAGGAGGAGATACTACTTCCAGAGAAGCTCCCGCTTTAAGCAGAGTTCGTGATGAATACCCAAAAATGATCAATGTTCATGAATGGCGGCAACGATCCTCACGCTACAGCGCACAACCGTAATTTGTCTGGAAAGGCCACAAGAAGGCCGGACAGTCGCCCCTGCCTTCACAAGAAACTCTTAACATTCCCGCCGACGCAAGGTTTTCAAGGACTATCGGCGTTAACAAAAGAAGGCCCGGAAAACCCGAGCCTTCGCACACTATTGAAAAGGAAACCTATTTCTGCAGCCGCCTCGTTCGAGGCGGCTATAATACAAAGCCTCAGGCGGCCTTCTTGCCCTTGATGGTCGCCAGAATGTTCTGCGGCGAGGAAACACCATACGGATCGCTGTCGCAGTTGTCGGAATAGCCCTCTTCCTGGAACCACTGCTCGACGACGCCGTCATTGATGACGGCTGCATACCGCCAGGACCGCATGCCGAAGCCGAGATTGTCCTTGGCGACCAGCATGCCCATCTTGCGGGTAAATTCACCCGAACCATCCGGGATCAGCTTGACGTGGTTGAGGTTCTGCGACTTGCCCCAGGCATTCATTACGAAAGCGTCGTTGACGGCGATGCAATAGATCTCATCGATGCCTTCGGCCTTGAACTCTTCATACATCTTCTCAAAATCGGGAAGCTGATAGGTCGAGCAGGTCGGCGTGAAGGCGCCCGGCAGCGAGAACAGGATGACGCGCTTGCCCTTGAAATAATCGTCGGAGGTCATGTCCTGCCAACGATATGGATTGGGACCACCCACAGCCTCATCGCGAACGCGGGTGCGGAAAGTCACATTGGGCACACTCTTGCCGATCAGCATTTTCTTCTCCTGTAGGCCTGGAAGGTCGCCGGAAGTCCGGAAGGGAATCCGCGACGTGAATCTGTTGTTTAGAATTACCCTAAATCAGGGTGCAATGCAGCATAAAAGCGCGCCATGTCTCAGGCTGCATGGCTGCGTTGCGCAGGACGCATAGCCGCTGAATGGTGCTTGAGGATGGCTTAGAACAGGAAATACCGTTGCGCCATTGGCAACACTGTCGCAGGCTCGCAGGTGAGCAGTTCCCCGTCGGCGCGCACCTCGTACGTTTCCGGATCGACCTCGACATGCGGTGTGAGATCGTTGAGGACCATCGACTTCTTGGAGATGCCGCCGCGCGTATTCCTGACGGCGACGAGCTCCTTGGCGACACCAAGCCGGTTTGCGAGCCCGGCGTCGAGCGAGGCCTGGGAGACGAAGGTGACGGAGGAATTCGTCCGCGCCTTGCCGTAGGCGCCGAACATCGGCCGGTAGTGCACTGGCTGCGGCGTCGGGATCGAGGCGTTTGGGTCGCCCATCGGCGCGGCGGCAATGCTACCGCCGAGCAGCACCATGTCCGGCTTGACGCCGAAGAAGGCAGGGTTCCAGATCACCAGATCGGCGTGCTTGCCGACCTCGACCGAACCGATCTCATGGCTGAGCCCTTGGGCGATCGCCGGGTTGATCGTATATTTGGCGATATAGCGGCGGACGCGGAAATTGTCGTTGTCGCCTGTTTCCTGGGCAAGACGCCCGCGCTGGCGCTTCATCTTGTCGGCGGTCTGCCAGGTGCGGATCGCCACCTCGCCGACGCGGCCCATGGCCTGGCTATCCGACGAGATGATCGAAAACGCGCCGATGTCGTGAAGGATATCTTCCGCCGCGATCGTTTCCTTGCGGATACGGCTTTCGGCAAACGCGATATCTTCCGGGATCGAGGCCGAGAGGTGATGGCAGACCATCAGCATGTCGAGATGCTCGGCAATGGTATTGACCGTATAGGGCCGCGTCGGATTGGTCGAAGACGGAATGACGTTCGCCTGCCCGCAGATCTTGATGATGTCGGGCGCGTGCCCGCCGCCCGCCCCTTCGGTGTGGAAGGCGTGGATCGTCCGGCCCTTGATCGCGCCGATCGAATCCTCGACGAAGCCCGACTCGTTCAGCGTGTCGGTGTGGATCATCACCTGGACGTCGTATTGGTCCGCCACCGAAAGGCAGCAGTCGATCGCCGCCGGCGTCGTTCCCCAGTCCTCATGCAGTTTCAGCGACGAGGCACCGCCGAGCACCATCTCCTCAAGCGCACCGGGCAGCGAGGCATTGCCTTTCCCGGCGAAGGCAAGGTTCATCGGGAAGGCATCGGCCGCCTCGATCATCCGGGCGATGTGCCAGGGGCCCGGAGTGCAGGTGGTGGCGAGCGTCCCATGCGCCGGCCCGGTGCCGCCACCCAGCATGCAGGTGATACCCGACATCAGCGCTTCCTCGATCTGCTGCGGGCAGATGAAGTGGATGTGGCTGTCCATGCCGCCCGCCGTGACGATCTTGCCTTCGCCTGCAATCGCCTCGGTGCCCGGCCCGACGATGATCGTGACGCCCGGCTGCGTGTCCGGATTGCCGGCCTTGCCGATCGCGACGATGCGTCCGTCCTTGAGCCCGATATCCGCCTTGACGATACCCCAGTGATCGACGATCAGCGCATTGGTGATGACGGTGTCGACCGCGCCGTTGGCGCGGGTCACCTGGCTCTGGCCCATCCCGTCGCGGATGACCTTGCCCCCGCCGAACTTCACCTCGTCGCCATAACTGGTGAAATCCTTCTCGACCTCGATGAAGAGTTCGGTATCGGCGAGCCGCACCTTGTCACCGGTGGTCGGGCCGAACATCGAGGCATAGGCCTTGCGGGACATTTTATAGGGCATGAACTCAAACTCCTTGGGACGGGGAGATAAAATCGGCTTGCGAGAGCCGCGTCAGCTTGCCCGCGCCAATGTAGAAATCGACGAGACGCCGTTCGGCGGCAAAGGGATGGCCGTCCCACCCCTGATGACTGAAGCCGGTGAGGAATACGGTATCTCCGGCCTCTTCGGCTTGCGCGAGGATGCTTGCGACGACGACCATGCCGCTGCTCGGAACGACGTAGTCGCCCGGATCAAACGGCATAAGCGCCGCATCCACGGCTTCGTGCACCGACCGGTCGATGATCACGTGCGTCTTGCCGATGTCGCCCGCGAAGGCCGCGAGCGCATCGGTGTAGTCATCGCAGAAATCCGCAAGCTCGGGATGGGTCAGCATCAGCTCCGGAAGCAGCGCGCGGAATTTCTCCGGATCCCGGACCGACCAGATTTCCCGGCAGTCGGCGACCGGACGGCTCGCCCGCCATTCGGGCGAGGAGAGCATCGTGAACGCCGGCCGGCCGGTATTGCAGACGGCAACGACGTCCGTGCGGCTGCCGCTCGAACCGAAATTGCGGCACTCGTTGAAGCGCACGACCAGATCGGCGTCGTCGATCGCCTCCGCGGCCCCCTGCGGAACCTCACCATTTCCGACAATGACGATCCGTCGCCCCATCCGCTTGCGGCCCCCTTACTCAACGCCGTTCGCGAGTTCTTCGAGTTCCTTGGTCCGCTTGCGGGTTAGGTCCTCCAGACAGGAAGCGACGATAGTCGGATACATGCTTCCGCCCCAGACGCTGTAGCCGACGGCGTTGCACTGATTGTCGCGGTACTGGATCCAGGCGCGCTGTGCCGCCAGCAGGGCCTCGACCGCCCCCTTGTTCTCGGCATCGAGTTGGGCGTCCCAGTCAGCCATCACCTTCTTGGTCTTGGCCCACTGTGCATTCAACTCCTTGTCGGCCTTCTCGTAGTCCCGCTGCGAGCAGACGTTCATGTCGAACTGGGTCATCGCGTTTTCGCAGTCGACCTCGGGTTCATCCTCGGCCGCCGCCGGCGCGGCGAAAGCGACCCCTGCGAGGACGACCGCTGCCAGACCATGGAGGATAAATCTCGAGAGATTCATGGCGATTGAAACCCTTGGCTGAAATGCAGTTAGACCGACGCGCCGTCGAATGCCTGCGATGGCAGGGACCGCGCGTCGACATCGTCCAGGCAATTGACGTTCACGGCGACCATTTCCGTCCCGTCCGGCGTCGCCCCGAAGGAGAAGCTCTGGATGCCGCAGGTCTTGCAGAACAGATGATGGATCAGGTGCTTGTTGAACTGGTATTCGGCGAGATTGTCCTCGCCGGAATTCAGCGTGAATGCCCCCCGCGGCGCAAAGGCCAATACCGATCCGAGGCGCCGGCAGCGCGAGCAGTTGCATACGACCGTGTGCCCGAGATCGACGTCGACGTCGAAATCCACCGCCCCGCACTGGCAACTTCCGTGATAGTGCAAAATCGCCATCAGATTTCTCCCATGATCTTTTGCCGAAAACCGTAGACTTCGCGTTTGCCCGAAAGAGGGATCAGCGTGACCTGCCTCGTCTGGCCCGGCTCGAAGCGCACCGCCGTTCCGGCAGGAATATCGAGCCGCATCCCCCTCGCCGTCTCGCGCTCGAAGGAGAGGCCCGCATTGGCCTCGAAGAAGTGGTAGTGGCTACCGACCTGCACCGGCCGGTCGCCCGTATTGGAGACCTCGATGGTCACGGTCGGCTGGCCGGCGTTCAGTTCGATTTCGCCTTTTGCAGCAATGATTTCACCGGGGATCATGAATCAGTCCTCCAATGGCTTAACGTATCGGTTCATGCACGGTCACGAGCTTCGTGCCGTCCGGGAAGGTCGCCTCGACCTGGACGTCGTGGATCATCTCGGCGATGCCCTCCATCACCTGATCACGGGTGATCACATGCGCCCCGGCCTCCATCAGGTCGGCGACCGACCGTCCGTCGCGCGCGCCCTCGACGACGAAATCGCTGATCAGGGCGATGGCTTCCGGGTAGTTGAGCTGGACGCCCCGCTCCAGCCGGCGCCGCGCCACGATGGCGGCCATGGCGATCAGCAGTTTGTCTTTTTCCCTCGGGCTCAGGTTCATGACCGCTCCACGTTCTTGATCACTGTCAGAGATTCCAGACTTTCGGCATAGTTGCGCCTGCGCGCAAGGCCGAAACGATTGAAACCAGTTTTTGTCTGAGCTGGAAGCCGTCGACGGCAGTCATCCGCACAACGAGCTTGCCGTTCCATTGGCTCGCGCCGCCCGGACCGTCGCTGAGGATCGCGCGCACCTGCGGCAGAAGTGCTTCACAGAGCGGGCCGGTATAGAGGACCGTGGCGAAGGCAACCTGACCCGCGAGAACGGGGCCAAGCGCCGTAAGCGCGGCCACGTCTCCCTCCATGCGCAATTCTTCTGCATGGATCAGCCGCCCTGCCCTTCGGATGCGCCAGCGGTCGCGCAACGTCCCTCGGGTCATCGCCTCGCCCATGGCCTTGCGTCCGAGCAGGATGGCTTCGACCGCAATGAATTCGGCAGTTTCGTCGAGATCGGCCTCCAGCCGCCGGGTCAGGGAAGCATTGTCGAACAGGATCGATTCCTGCGGTAACCAGTGGACCTTGGCGCCAGGTCCGGCGACGATCTGGGTCGCAACCTCGGCGGTTCCGAACGAAGCTTTGTAGATCTTTTCGCAGGCCTGGGTCGTGGCGGTAACGAAAGTGCCCCCTCCCGCCGCGATTGACCAATCCATGCGGTCGCCGCCGGTCAGACCGCCGGCCATATTGATGATCACGGCTTCCATCTCATCAGTGAACGTCTGCGGCAGCCTGATCTTCGCGGCACCTTCCTGGTAGAGCTCGGCAATGCGGCTCTTGCCGTCCAGCGCCTTGGCCGCGAGATGCCCGCGTCCCTGCGTCCGCTGCTGCCTGCTTTCAGATAATGCCGTCAATGCGATGTCTCTCCCGTCTCGTCCCGCGCCTCAACTGTTGTTTTCTACGCGCGTCAACCTGTCAGGGAAAGCAATTCCCATGCCCGATAACCGCCTCACCTTGAAGAAAGGTGCCACGGGGCGTCATGCCGGCATATTCGCGAGGTTGAGGAAAAGCATCGGAACCGGATGCCCATCTCGAAGGCAATACGCCGGACGAAGTGCGGAAAAATCAGACGGTTGGACGAGGATCGAGCGCGAGCACACCCTGGCCAGGCGGCAAACCGCGCCGACACAGCATGAAACGAAGGAGCGCGCGTGTCTAAAGTGCGCCCGCGGCGAGTTCCTTCTTGCTGGCCGTCTCGCCATTCTGGTCACATATTGTCGCATGAGATCCTGCTTCCGGCGTGGCCGTGACAGCCTTCACCGTGCAGCGGTCGTCGGGCTGCCGATCGGACACAAGTTGTGCGTCGCCGCCGCTGAAGAAGCTCCACATCCGCCCGGCAACGTCAACTTCGCGAGCAGCCTTCCCGGAGCTGCTCCCGACAGTGAATCCGACCGAGCGCCCGGGCCAGGAATGGCTGCCGTCCGTGATCATGTAAGACAGTATCCTCACACCACCCTTGCACGTGTCGAACTCCGCCGAGGATATCCGCTCCCCCTCGGTGATCTTCATGTCGCCCTGGCAACCGTTGAGCTCGGCCCAACGTCTCAAGGCCGTCTCGCCGCCATATTGCCAGTAGGGCCCACCGCCGCCCGCGAAGGGATTGATGTTATCCTTCGAGCCCCAAAACGCGATGATTGAAACCGGTGCCGCCGGGTGGCAACTCTGGCCCTCCGGCTGCCAGATACCGTCTTTCTCGAACGGATACCCGGCACGCAGGCTCATGACGAAGCCGGCGGAGGCGAAATCCGCGTAACCGTTACAGATGTACTGCGACAGCATTCGTCCGCCCCCCGAATAGCCCGAGGCATAGAAGCGGTCCGGATCAACGCAAAAACGATCTTTCACCGTTTCCACGACATCTTTCAGGAATGCTCCGTCATCCGGGCCCTCGCCCGGCGTCACACCCGGCACGTTCCACGCATGCGTGCCCTCCACCTTCCCATCGAGGCCGCCCTGCGGCGCGACCAGGAGAAAACCTTCACGGTCTGCCACATCATCCCATCGGCTGCGGGCGATCTGGGCGCGCGGATAGCTGTTGCTGCCATGAAGATCGAATACGACCGGCACCTTCTCCTTGCCACTATAGCCGGCAGGAACGAAGAGAACGGCCTGACGATCCATTCCGCCCGAGCGCATCGTGAGCTGGTGATAACCGGGACTGACGGCGGTGCCGCATCCGGCAGCATGAGCGCTGCCCATTGCACCTGCGATAAAGAATCCGCCAAGCGCCACGGCGCGAAGCAATGCAACTGGCCGACTGAGGCCAGAAACCACGCTGGATCTCATGAGAATGCCTTCTGTTAGCAGATCCTATTGGATACCACACGGCTGGCAAGCTTCAACTAGATATTGCTAATAAATGGTCAACGCGCCCTGCATTCTCAAACGGTCAGGTGCCGCCGTGCCTCCGGCGTGTCCAGCGTCTCGGCCGGTCCCTGGTGCACGATCTCGCCACGATCCATGATATATACCTGGTCGGCAAGTTCTCGGCAGAAATCGAGATACTGCTCGACCAGCAGGATGGCCATTCCGGACGAGTCCCGCAGATAGCGGATCGCCCTGCCGATATCCTTGATGATCGACGGCTGGATACCTTCGGTCGGCTCGTCGAGAACGAGAATTCTCGGTCGGGTGACCATTGCCCTTCCGATCGCCAATTGCTGCTGCTGGCCACCGGAGAGATCCCCGCCGCGCCGTCCCAACATAGATTGCAGGACCGGAAACAGTGTGAATATCTCGTCGGGAATGAACCGATCCTTCCGCGCCACCGGCGCATAGCCGGTCTCGAGGTTTTCCTTCACCGTCAGGAGCGGGAATATCTCCCGGCCCTGAGGCACATAGCCGATCCCCTGTCTGGCACGGTTGAACGGCGCTATGCCGTTGAGTTTTGCGCCGTTGAAGCTGATCGAACCCGCCGAGACCGGATGCTGGCCGGTGACGGCGCGAAGCAGCGACGACTTGCCCACCCCGTTGCGCCCGAGCACGCAGGTGATCTTGCCCATTTCGGCCTGAAGCGAGACACCGCGCAGGGCCTGCGCCGCGCCATAGTGAAGGTTGATGTTTTCGACTGTCAGCATGGCTGGGTCCCTCGAATAGACAAAAAATCCCCCTCTGGCCCGCCGGCCATCTCCCCCACAAGGGGGGAGACACCGAACGGATAGCACCTGCCCCGATGACGACGGGGAAGGCGGAGACGGCCCCTCCCCCTTGTGGGGAGGGGTTGGGGAGGGGAAACACGCCTGTGCATCACCGCCCCAGATAGTTCTCGATGACCTTTGGATCGGCGCTAACGAAATCGATCGATCCCTCAGCCAGCACCGAGCCTTCCGCGAGGCACGTCACCTTGACCCCGAGATCGCGGATGAAGCCCATGTCGTGCTCGACCACCACCACCGAGCGGGTTCTGGCGATCTGGCGGAGCAGGATGGCGGTTTCGGCGGTTTCGGCGTCGGTCATGCCTGCAACCGGCTCATCAACCAACAAAAGTTTCGGCTCTTGGGCGAGCAGCATGCCGATCTCGAGCCACTGCTTCTGCCCATGGGAGAGATTGGCGGCGATATGATCCTTGCGCGCGGTCAGGCGCACCGTCTCCAGTATCTCCTCGATGCGAGCCTTGTCTTCGGCAGAGAGGCGATAGAACAGCGTGCCGAACACCCCGCGATCCCGGTTGAGCGCCAGTTCCAGATTGTCCCAGACCGTGTGGCTCTCGAATACCGTCGGCTTTTGGAATTTCCGCCCGATGCCGAGCTGGGCGATGTCCGCTTCGTCCTTGTTGGTAAGGTCGATGTCGCCGTCGAAGAACACCTCTCCCTCGTCCGGCCGTGTCTTGCCGGTGATGATGTCCATCATCGTAGTCTTGCCGGCACCATTCGGGCCGATGATGGCGCGAAGTTCGCCCGGTTCGACAACAAGGGAGAGCGAATTGAGCGCCTTGAACCCATCGAAGGAGACGGAGACACCGTCGAGATAGAGAAGGCTTTTCGGTCTCTTGTCGTTCATCGCGATCACTCCGCCGCCTGGGGTTTGACATCAATGCCGGCTTCGGCGTCGGCAGAGGCCGCCGCCTGGCGATATTCCTTACGTGTGGCAAAGCCTTGCGCGATGGTTCCGACAATGCCTTTCGGCAGGAAGAGGGTCACTGCGACGAACAGGCCGCCGAGCGCGAACAGCCAGAAATCGGGGAATAGGCCGGTGAAGATCGTCTTGCCGCCATTGACCAGCACCGCGCCGATGATCGGGCCGATCAGCGTGGCGCGGCCGCCGACCGCTGTCCAGATCACGACTTCGATCGAATTGGCCGGGGCGAACTCGCCCGGATTGATGATGCCGACCTGCGGTACGTAGAGCGCGCCCGCGACGCCCGCCATCATCGCCGAAACGACGAAGGTGAAGAGTTTCATGTGCTCGACCCGGTAGCCGAGGAAGCGGGTGCGGCTCTCCGCGTCGCGGATGCCGACCAATACCTTGCCGAACTTCGAACGCACGACTGCCGAGGACAGCATCAGGGACAACGCAAGGGCCACCGCCGAGGCCGCGAACAGCGCGGCCCTCGTGCCGTCGGCCTGGATATTGAAGCCAAGGATGTCCTTGAAATCGGTCAAGCCGTTATTGCCGCCGAAACCCATGTCGTTGCGAAAAAATGCCAGAAGCAGCGCATAGGTCATCGCCTGGGTGATGATCGAAAGGTAGACGCCGTTGACGCGGCTTCTGAAGGCGAACCAGCCGAATACGAAGGCCAGCAGCCCCGGCACGACGAGCACCATGAGTGCGGCAAACCAGAACATATCGAAGCCATGCCAGAACCACGGCAGTTCCTTCCAATTGAGGAATACCATGAAGTCTGGAAGGATCGGATCGCCATAGACGCCACGAGGACCGATTTGGCGCATCAGATACATGCCCATGGCATAGCCGCCGAGCGCGAAGAATGCCCCATGGCCAAGCGACAGGATACCGCAAAAGCCCCAGACGAGATCGAGTGCCAGAGCGAGCAGGGCATAGGTAAGGTATTTGCCAAGCAATGCGACCAGATAGGTCGGGATATGCACCGGATTGCCTTGCGGGATGAGAAGGTTCGAAACCGGCACCAAAATGGCAAGCGCAAGCAGAATGGCGATAGCAATCAAGATCTTGCGGTCGAGGGACCGGATGAGGAAAGCCGTGATCATGCTTCCACCGCCCTTCCCTTGAGTGCGAAGAGGCCGCGCGGCCGCTTCTGGATGAAAAGGATGATGAGGACCAGCACCAGGATCTTGCCGAGAACGGCGCCCGCATAGGGTTCAAGGAACTTGTTGGCGATGCCGAGCGAGAATGCACCAACCAGCGTGCCCCACAGATTGCCGACGCCGCCGAACACCACCACCATGAAACTGTCGATGATGTAGCTCTGGCCGAGATTGGGCGAAACATTGTCGATCTGGGAAAGGGCCACGCCGGCCATGCCAGCGATACCGGAACCGAGCGCGAAGGTGAACGCATCGACCCATGGCGTGCGGATGCCCATGGAGGACGCCATGCGCCGGTTCTGGGTGACGGCACGCATCTGCAGACCGAAAGCCGAGCGCTTCATGAAGATCAGCAGCGCGAAGAACACCGACAGCGAAAAGGCCAGTATCCAGAGCCGGTTCCAGGTGATCGCCAGACCGCCAAGCGCGAAGGATCCGGACATCCACGACGGATTGCCGACTTCCTGGTTCGTCGGGCCGAAGATGGTGCGCACAGCCTGCTGCAGGATCAGCGAGATACCCCAGGTGGCGAGCAGCGTTTCGAGCGGCCGGCCATAGAGAAAGCGGATGACGCCGCGCTCGATCACCAGACCAACGGCCCCGGTGACCAGAAAGGCGAACGGCAGCGCGATCGCCAATGACCAGTCGAACAGCGCCGGGTAATTGGCACGGATCACCTCTTGTACAATGAAGGTCGAATAGGCTCCGAGCATGACCATTTCGCCATGCGCCATATTGATGATACCCATGACGCCGAAGGTTATCGCAAGGCCGATGGCGGCCAGCAGCAGCACGGAACCGAGCGAGATGCCGTAGGCCACGTTCTGCGCCGCATCCCAGAGCGCGAGCTTGTCCTCTATACGGCCGATCGCCTTGTCGATATCGGGTTTGAGCGCCTCATCGGCGGAGACGGCAGCCGACATGAGGATGCCGACCGCGTCGCGCCCGCCGATTCCCTCGATCCCGGCAATCGCATCGCGCTTTTCCCCGATCGCGCGGTCCGATCCCATGATCGACACGGCGCGTGCCTGCTCCAGCAGCTTCCGCACCTCGCCGTCCTTTTCTACCGCAAGCGCTGTTTCCAGCAGTTCGAGATTGTCTGCACTGGGCGACTTCAGCACGGAATCGGCGGCTTGCAGTCTGACCGCCCGGTCCGGGCTCATCAGCGTGAGCCCCCCTTGCGCCGAGCGGATGGCGCGCCTGAGGCTGTTGTTGACCTTGATCTTGGTAACGGCGCCCTTCGCTTCCTCGCCAACCGTCTCGCCCGAAAGCGGGTCGATCAGCGCAAGGTTGGAGCCGGCTTTCCTGGTGATGAACACTTCACCATCGGACTTGCGGATATAGAGATCGCCCTCGCCCAGGGCTTCCAGCGCCGGAACCACCTTCGGATCGCCCGTCCTCGCCAGATTTGCGATGATCGTTTCAGCCTCGGAAAAGCTGGCAGCGCCCAGCGCCCGGATAAGCGCCTTCGGATTGTTCTCCTGTGCAAAGGATGGCGTGCCCGTTGAGAGGATCAGGCAGAACATCAGTATTTTCAGCAAGAACTTCATCGTCGTCACATTGCACCCATTCCGCCTGATGGCGCCTTCGCCCGCTCTCCGACAAGCTCGCACAAGGTGACGAGGACTCGCGGCGACACTCAAGTTCCCTCTCCCCGCCGGGCGGGGAAAGGGTCAGGTCAAGGGCACCCCCTGCCCCATTTCGTTGGCAGTGCGAGGATCAGGAACCCTTGCCGCCGCATTTGCCGGCGGCGACGTTGAAATTGCCGCAGTTCATCGGCATACGCCAATCGGAGATCAGATCCTTGGAGTCGGCGAGATAGTCCGACCATTCGTCGCCAGGCACGAGGCCCGGAGTCTCGTAGACAATGTCGAACTGGCCATCGTCCTGGATTTCTCCGATCAGCACCGGCTTGGTGATGTGGTGGTTGGGAAGCATGGCCGAATAGCCGCCCGAAAGGTTCGGAACCGAGACACCAACCATGGCGTCGATCACCTTGTCCGGATCGGTGGTGCCTGCGGCTTCGACGGCCTTCACCCACATGTTGAAGCCGATGTAGTGGGCTTCCATCGGGTCATTGGTGACGCGTTTGTCGTTCTTGGTATAGGCCTTCCAGGTCTTGATGAACTCGGCATTTGCCTCGTTGTCGACGGACTGGAAGTAGTTCCAGGCTGCGAGATGACCGACCAGCGGCTTGGTGTCGATGCCGGCGAGCTCTTCCTCCCCGACCGAGAATGCGACAACCGGAATGTCTTGCGCCTTGATGCCCTGGTTTCCCAGCTCCTTATAGAAGGGAACATTGGCGTCGCCGTTGATGGTCGAGACGACGGCCGTCTTCTTGCCGGCCGAACCGAATTTCTTGATGTCGGAGACAATCGTCTGCCAGTCGGAATGACCGAAGGGCGTGTAGTTGATCATGATGTCTTCGGCGGCCACACCCTTGGCCTTGAGATAGGCCTCGAGGATCTTGTTGGTCGTGCGTGGGTAGACATAGTCGGTGCCGGCAAGCACCCAGCGCTCGACGCCTTCATTCTCCATCAGGTAGTCGACGGCCGGGATCGCCTGCTGGTTCGGCGCAGCACCGGTGTAGAAGACGTTGCGCTGGCTTTCCTCGCCCTCGTACTGGACAGGATAGAAAAGGATGTTGTCGAGCTCTTCGAAAACGGGCAGGACCGACTTGCGCGAAACGGAAGTCCAGCAGCCGAAGACGGCCGAAACTTTGTCCTTCTCGATCAGCTCGCGCGCCTTTTCGGCGAAGAGCGGCCAGTCGGAGGCAGGATCGACGACGACGGCTTCAAGCTTTTTGCCGAGAACGCCACCCTTCTTGTTCTGCTCGTCGATGAGCATCAGCATGGCGTCTTTCAGCGTGGTTTCCGAAATGGCCATGGTGCCGGAGAGTGAATGCAGGATGCCGATCTTGATTGTGTCGTCGGCCGCAAATGCGCCGTTGAATGCCGTCGTCGACAGCATGGCGCCCAGAAGCGCGCCGGTTAGGTGTGCCTTGAGTTTCATCTGATTGATCCCCTCTTTGATCTCCGCAATCGGTGGGTAAAGGAAGCTTTGACCGTTGCTGGGAGGGACTATCCGATGCTGCGCCGCAAAATCGTATACGTCATATGACGTAGGGATGGGGGAGAAGTGTGAGGGACAGGAAGAAGCCAAGCCGAAGGGGCGTACGAACCAGCCAGTGGAAGCTTGGCGCCCACTGCGATCGAATGGAGTCCGGGCAATTCATGGCAGCCTCGCATGGCCCAGCCGCCAGTAGCTATGGACATTGAAACGGGACAGCGGATAGACCCGCGGCCCCATGACCGTTGTTGCCTGTTCTTATTCTGTTGGCGGCTCAAGCGGCAAGGTCGCCGCATAGGCCAGGACATCGATCGCATACGATAGCGGGAAAGCCCGCAGATTGATCATCTGCACCCCGGTATGGGCGCTTAAAATCTTGTGCATCACTTCGTCCGGCAATTCGGCCGCTTCGGTACCGACGTAATTGTGGGCACCATCCTCACCCCAGTCGATCAGACGCCCGTCAAATCCGTGGCAGGCCGCGCAGGTTGTCTGGAAGATTCCGCGTCCCAGTTCCTTGTCCCCTGCATTCACAGTCCTGGTCTCGTAATCGATGAAGGACCGCATATCGACCTGTCCGCGACTGACAAATGCCGCGACACGCTGCATCTCCTCATCGGTGATCATCTCGGTCGTGTAGGGATGATTGGCATCACGCAGGATTTTTGCGATCTCTTCCACCGGTTTGCCAATCGCACCATTGATGCCCTTGATGCCGGTGAAATTGCTACCCTTGGAATAGATGCCGTCTTTGCCCAGATAGTCCCAGCCGTGACAAGCCTTGCAGCGCCAGGTGCCCGAACCGGCTTGTCCCTTGTTTACGGAAACCGGAAAAGCAGGATTGGTACTTTCCGGCTTTTCACGGTCGAGCGCGTCCCACCAGTTGTCGTAGATCCGTCCGCCCGCCGCCAACGTCCAGGGCTCGGACGGCACCTCGGGCGCGCCATGGACAAAATCCTGCGCCTCGGGCTTGTGATCGTAATCCCGGTTCTCGTGTTCGTCGGCCAAGCCAGCGCCCGGCAAAGCAAGAGCCAGCGCTGCCGCGAAAGTGAAAGCAATTCTCTGCATGGTTCATTCCTCCCCCATTCGGTGGACAAACACCTAAATCGAAGGCGTCATGCCACCGCCCCCCTATGCGGCACCCAAAGTGGAGGGAATCCGCAAACAAAGTAAACACGCGCCATGATTGCGCGGCAATGGCCGCAACCGGACTTGCGTTGCTGCGGGAAGGCCCTTTAGACTTTGGTTTACATAAATGCCACTCAAGTTATAAAGCTTCTGATCGAATGTTCATCCGCAAAACACACAAAAGGGGTCGTTCTCTCATGCAGGCGACCCAGGACAAATGAGGCCATTCAACCCCTCTGTCTGGCCTGCAGCTCGGATGCTGGGGCTGATTGCCCTGATCCAGCTCCTGTGCGCGTTGTTGTTCGGTATCGACATCATCTATGAACTGCACCGCGATCTCATTAGCGCCCCTCCGCCGACCTGGCCGCAATTGCTCCATCTGGTTGTCGAATGCTTTACTGTGGGTCTCCTTTGGCTGGGCTATGGCCTGTCGCACCGCCAGATGCGCAGGCTGCGGAGTGCCGGAACGGAACAGGCCTATGAGTTGCAGTCGCTTCGCGGGCATTTCGACGATATTCTGCTAAGGCAATTTGCGGCCTGGGGACTGTCGAAGGCTGAGAGCGATATTGCCCTTCTGTCCTTGCGCGGCCTGAGGATCTCTGAAATCGCCAAACTGCGGGCGACGAAGGAAGGGACCATCAAGGCTCAGTTGAGCGCCATCTTCCGCAAGGCCGGCGTTGGCACCAGGACGGAGCTTCTTGGGCTTTTCATGGATGAGTTCCTCGATTTCGGGGCGTCGCAAGAAATAGGTAGGACTTCGGGCCGTACCGAAACCTCTCCGTTTGGGGGTCCAGGCAAGGCTCATCCAGGCGCCCACAGGGGATCATCGCAAACCACAAGATGACGAAACGCTGGCTCGCTGCCGCCAGTTTACCGGTCAGCCCACGCCTGCTTTTAGTTTATTCCCGTCAAAGCGGAAGGCAAAGTGATATTCCAACGCACCTTGTATTTCCGGTTCCAGGACCTACATTAATGCTACTGAGTTTGCTGGGAGCCATTACGTGGCCACGATCCGAGCAAGCGTTGGAATACGTTCTTGCGACCGGTGACCGCGGATGTACCGGCACCGAAGATGCAGGAATGAGAAGGGCCGGGCAAAGCTCGGCCTTTTGTTTTATGCTCATGACACTGTTGCCCTCCCTGAGACGCGCCGTGCCGCGGGCGCGGGGAGTGATGCTGCCGTTGTGCGACCAGCGACCCGCAAGATACGAAACGCAGATCTGAAGGAAGTTGTCCATGACCGCCACAAGCGAAGCAGTTTTCAAACCCGCAAAACCAACCAGAAACCTCAAAGCCCAGATAACCGACGACGCCGCCCGGGCGATCCTCGACGCCGAGGTTTCCGCCCGGGAAACCAAGACACGGGCGCTTCGCGAATTGAGACTGAACCAAGAAGCATCTCAGGCGGACGTCGAGCCCGTACTGGCCAAGAAACGACGCAAGGCCGCGCCGAAAACCCGCCTCAGCCGCCAGCGCTAAGATCGGGCCGTCGGCCGACGAGCCGGCATGTACTTACACGGCGCGCGGATCAATTCGCGCGCAAAATGCGCTTCCAGATCGTTCCGCCCAGGAAGCGATTGAAAATCACGAAATAGGCAATGATCAATCCGAACAGCAAGAACGCCGGGCCACCGGTCAGATTGAAACCCTCCTCGGTAAGACCGCCGAACATCCATGCGACAAGAAAGCCGATGACGATAAACGCCATCAACAGATCGAGTATGAACGCAAGAACAACGCGCCAGGTGGCGGGTCTTGCACCAGCATCCGTATCAGCCATTTTCAATCCCCCTTCATGAACGAGTTGGATCTGCGGAGATCGCGCGGGGACCCGCATCCACTTGAAATTTTAGCAGAAACTGAAACGGATGCAATCATCGCATCGATAGCGTCGCATTCATGCCACTGAGGAGGCCCCGGGGCAATTCCGGCGGGACGGAAACCGTCCCCTAGTCCTTCGCCCCATCAAGTCCGGAGCATCGCTAAAACAACATCGGGGATGGATCTCTGCCCGCATCATCCCCGCCCTTGCAATTCCACAGATTCCCGTCAAAACTGCCTAATCTTACATCAACTTCAGAAAAGCGCTAGAAATTAGGCATGACAGCACGCCAACGTATCATTCCCGTCAGGCGCGAATATAACCGCTGGGTCGCCAACCAGACGCTCGAAGACTATGCGCTGCGCTTTACCGCCAAGAGCGCGCGGCAATTCTCCTCGAGCAGGATCTCGCAGACGGCGATCGGGGCGATCTCCTTTCTGGCATTGGAGGCGATCGGCGGCACGATCACGCTGTCCTACGGCACGACAAACGCTTGTCTGGCGATCCTCGCCGCCGCGATCCTGATGCTTCTGATCGGCCTGCCGATCAGCCGTTATGCGATCCGCCATGGCGTCGATATCGACCTGCTGACGCGTGGCGCAGGCTTCGGGTACATCGGCTCGACGATCACCTCGCTGATCTACGCCTCGTTCACCTTCATGCTGTTTGCCATCGAGGCATCGATCATGACCGGCGCGCTGGAGATTGCCTTCGGCATACCGCCGTGGATCGGCTATATCATCTCGGCCATGGTGGTGATCCCGCTGGTGACCTACGGCGTTCGCCTTATTTCCAAATTCCAACTGGTCACCCAGCCCTTCTGGATCATCCTCAACATCCTGCCCTTTCTCTTCATCGCCTTTCTCGACTGGGAGAAATTCGATCTGTGGCGCGCCTTTGCGGGCATCGGCCATTCCAACGCGGATGCCGGCGGGGCAGCCCCATTCAACCTCGTCGAGTTCGGTGCCGCTTCCGCTGTCATCCTCGCCCTGATGCCGCAGATCGGCGAGCAGGTGGACTTCCTGCGCTTTCTGCCACCGGAGGGCGGGCGCAAGCTTCGCCACCGGTTCGCAGTCTTCCTTGCCGGTTCCGGCTGGGTCGTCCTTGGCGTGCCGAAACTGCTCGCGGGTTCCTTTCTGGCCGTGCTCACCCTCTCGACCGGCGTTCCCGCCCGCGAGGCGGCCGATCCGGCCCATATGTATCTGGCCGCCTTCGGCTACATGGTCCCGAACGAGACGGCCGCCATGCTCCTGATGGCATGCTTCGTGGTGATCTCGCAGTTGAAGATTAACGTCATGAACGCCTATGCGGGTTCACTCGCCTGGTCGAATTTCTTCTCGCGGCTGACACATAGTCATCCAGGCCGCGTCGTCTGGCTGGTCTTCAACGTGGCGATCGCTCTTCTCCTGATGGAGCTCGGCATCTACCGGCTGCTGGAGGAAACCCTCGGCATCTTCTCGATCATCGCCATGTCGTGGCTGTGCACCATTTCCGCCGACCTCTTCGTCAACAAACCCCTTGGCCTGGCACCGCCGGGCATCGAATTCAAGCGCGCCCACCTCTACGACATCAATCCGGTCGGGCTTGGCACGCTCGTTCTCTCCGGCGGCGTGGCACTTGCCGCCCATTTCGGCCTCTTCGGATCGCTGATGGCCTCGCTCGCCACCTATGTGACGCTGATTGCATTCGTGATTTCCCCCCTCATCGCCTGGGCGACGAAGGGGCGCTACTATCTTGCCCGTAAGCCTCGCCAGAGCTGGAAAATCCTCCCGTCGATCACTTGCTCCATATGTGAGCACCCCTTCGAACCGGAGGACATGGCCTGGTGCCCGGCCTATGCCGCGCCGATCTGCTCGCTCTGCTGCTCGCTCGACAGCCGCTGCCACGACATGTGCAAGCCACAGGCGAAACTGAATGCGCAGATCGGCAGCATGGCACGCTCCTTCCTTCCGGAAGGCATCATCGCCAGGTTGTCGACCCGGCTCGGACGATACGGCCTCACGGCCGTCGCCGCGATCACCGGCATCGGCGCCATCCTGACGCTCATCGCCCACCAGGTCGGTGCTGCCTCGCCGGAGACCGCGGCAGTGGTCGACCGAACAGTGCTGATCGTCTTCTTCGTCTTCTCCGTGATTGCCGGCGTTGCGAGCTGGTTCTATGTGCTCGCCCACGACAGCCGGGTTGTGGCAGAGGAGGAATCCTCCCGCCAGAACACGCTGCTCCTGAAGGAAATCGCCGCCCACCGGAAAACGGACACCGCCCTGCAGGCGGCCAAGGAGACGGCAGAAGCCGCCAACCGCGCCAAGAGCCGCTATGTCGTCGGCCTCTCCCACGAACTGCGCACGCCGCTCAACGCGGTGCTCGGCTACGCGCAAATCCTGGAGCGTGACGAAACGATCCCGCCGAAGCGGCAGCCCGCGATCAAGGTCATACGCCGTTCCGCCGATCACCTCTCCGGCCTCATCGACGGCCTCCTCGACATCTCCAAGATCGAAGCCGGTCGCCTGCAGGTCTATTCGAACGAGCTCGACATCCAGGACTTCCTCGACCAGATCACCGACATGTTCCGCCCGCAGGCGGAGGCCAAGGGGCTCGCCTTCGTGCACGAGCGCGCCCGCGGCCTGCCGCAATATGTCCGCACCGACGAGAAGCGGCTGCGCCAGATCCTCGTCAACCTGCTCTCGAACGCGATCAAGTTCACCGACCGCGGCAGCGTCACCTTCAAGGTCGACTATCGCAGCCAGGTGGCGACCTTCACGGTCTCCGACACCGGGCGGGGCATTGCCGAGAAGGAGCTCACGCGCATTTTCGAACCCTTCCAGCGCGGCGAGGCCGACAATGTTCGCCCCCTGCCCGGCCTCGGCCTCGGCCTGACGATCACCAAGCTGCTCACCAATACGCTCGGCGGTGAGATCGGCGTCTTGAGCGAGCGCGACAGGGGATCAACCTTCCGCGTGCGACTGATGCTTTCGGCCGTCGACCGGCCGAACACCGCGCCGGCGCCCGAGCGGAAGATCGTCTCCTATACCGGCCCGCGCCGCACCGTGGTCGTCGTCGATGACAACGAGGATCACCGCGATCTCATGCGCGAGGTGCTCGGCCCCCTCGATTTCGTGGTGCTGACGGCCAATAGCGGCCCGGATTGCCTCACGCTCATTGAAGGCGTGAAGCCGGACCTCTTCCTCGTCGACATTTCCATGCCCGGCATGAGCGGCTGGCAGCTCGTCGAGCGGTTGCGTGAAGGCGGGCAGACCGCCCCGATCCTGATGCTTTCCGCCAATATCGGCGACGGATCGGCCGTCAACGGCGGAAGCGACGCCCACAACGACACGATCGCCAAACCCGTGAACGTCAAGCGGCTGCGCGACAAGCTCGCCATGTATCTCGGACTAGAATGGATCTACGCGGATGATGTGCACCAGCCTTCAAAGATGAAGCCCGCGGCCAAGCCTGCATCCCCCGGCCCCGCCCATATCGAGGACCTCGTGCGCCTTGGAGAAATCGGCTATGTCCGCGGGATCGAGGCAAAGCTGACCGACCTTGCCCGGGCGGAGGAAAACCTGCCCTTCACCGAAGCCTTACGCTCCCATGTCCAGGCTTTCGACATGACCGGCTATATGGCATTCCTGAAGACCTATGACACGGAGAGAGCCGAAACCAGTGGCTGATGCAACCCAACCCCGTGATATCGTTCTCCTTGTGGACGACAGTCCGGAGGCCCTCGGCTTCCTGACTGATGCGCTGGAGCAGTCGGGTTTTTCCGTGCTGATCGCGACTTCCGGTTCGGCGGCACTCGCGATCGTCGGACGCATCAGCCCCGACCTGATCCTTCTCGACGCGGTGATGCCCACGATGGATGGTTTCGAGACCTGCCGCAGGCTAAAGGCCGACCCGGCCGTGGCGCAGGTGCCGGTGATCTTCATGACGGGCCTCACCGAAACCGAGCACGTCGTGCATGCGCTGGAATCGGGTGGCGTCGACTACCTGACGAAGCCGATCAACATCGACGAGCTGCGCGCCCGCATCCGCGTCCATCTCACCAATGCCCGTTCGGCCCAAAGCGCCCGTGTCGCGCTCGATGCTGCCGGTCGCCATCTCGTCGCCTTCCGGGCCGACGGCGGTGTGCGCTGGTCGACACCGCAGGCTTCGCGGCTGATCACAGAGGCGACCGGCCGCGACGATGGTGCCGATCTCGTGGCACGCGTCATCGCCGGCTGGATGGCGACACGCGGCAAGCAGGGACAGGGTGGAGACGCGGCATTCGCTTATCCCCCCTCCGGCGACGCCCTGCTGCATTTCTCGTTTCTGGGAGCGATCGGGCCTGACGAATACCTCTTCCGCCTGACCGCGGCCGCAAAGAGCGGCGACGAAGCCCTGCGCCGGGCCTTCGGCCTCACCTTGCGCGAATCCGAGGTGCTACTCTGGATCGCCAAGGGCAAGTCCAACCGCGACATCGGCGAAATCCTCGGCTTGTCCGCTCGAACCGTCAACAAGCATCTCGAGCAGATCTACGTGAAACTCGGCGTCGAAAACCGCGCATCCGCCGCTGTCAAGGCGGCGAACGTGCTGCACGAGACGTGAGGGGCACCAACTCTGCAGACGTCCTTCAGCCTCGGAAACGACCGATCGGGAGTTCCCGCACGGGCCTCGTAGCAGCGTAAGCCCACTCAATCGAAACAGGAGAAAACATGGACAACTTCGTCGTCATCTCCGGCTGCTCGGGCGGTGGCAAATCGACGCTTCTACAAGAGCTGGCCGAACGCGGTCATGCTGTGGTTGACGAACCGGGCCGCAGGATCGTCACCGATCAGATGAGGAACGGCGGCTCCGCCTTGCCCTGGGTAGATCTCGAAGCCTTTGCTCGAAGAGCCATCACTTTGGCCGAACGGGATCGCGAGCTGGCTAAAAGCAACAACGGCCCCTGGACATTCTTCGACCGAGGGCTGGTGGACGCCTACGCCGCTCTCGCCCATGCGACAGGCGACACGGCCGCAACGCGTCACCTCGCGTGGCAGCACCGATACAACTCTACCGTTTTCATGACGCCTCCGTGGCCTGAAATCTATCACCCGGACGCAGAAAGACAGCACCTCTTTCCGGCGGCCGAAGAAGAATATGAACGTCTGCTCCCGCTCTATCCACAGTTGGGCTACCGCACGGTCATCTTGCCGAAGGTCCCGCCCCAGGCCCGTGCCGATTTCCTCTTGCAGCAACTGCCGGAGCGTTAGGGTCGATACGCTCCGTGACTTGAAACGCAGAAAGCCCGGCATGAGGCCGGGCTTTCCTTCAAGAATGCCGTTGAGGCAATTCTATCAGTTCATCTGGAAGTAGCTGTACTTGCCGTCTTCGCCCTTCTTCCACTCATACATGACGTAGCCGGGCAGCTTCGGGTCACCCTTTTCATCAAAGCCCATGTCGCCGAGCGCGGTCGCGAAAGTGTTGGCCTTCATCGCTGTTGCCACGGCTTCCGGGTCGTTCGAACCGGCTGCCTTGGCCGCACCTGCGATTACCTGCATGGCTGCGTAAGAGTACAGGGTGTAGGCTTCCGGCTCGAAGCCAGAGGCGCGGAACTTTTCAACCAGTTCCTTGTTCTGCGGCGCAAGGCGCGGGTCCGGACCGAACGTGTTGAGCGTGCCTTCAACGGCATCGCCGGCGATCGAGGCCAGTTCGTTGGAAACGATACCGTCGCCCGAAACGAGCTTAGCCTTAAGGCCCTGGTCGGCAGCCTGACGAATGATCAGACCTGCCTCGGTGTGGAGACCACCCCAGTAGATGATCGAAACGCCGGCTTCCTTCATCTTGGCGATGAGAGCGGAGAAGTCCTTGTCGCCGGCGGTGACGCCTTCGTAGACCACTTCTGTCACGCCAGCGGCATTCATAGCCTTCTTGGTTTCATCGGCGAGACCCTGACCATACGGGGTCTTGTCGTGAACGACAGCAATCTTCGCGTCCTTGAAGTTATCGGCAAGATACTTGCCCGCGATACCGCCCTGTGCGTCGTCGCGACCGCAGGTACGGAAAGTGTTCCACATGCCGCGCTCGGTAAATACCGGGTTGGTCGAAGCCGGGGTGATCTGAAGGATGCCGTTTTCAGCGTAGACTTCGGAAGCAGGGATCGAAACACCCGAGTTGAAGTGGCCGACTACGAACTTGACACCGTCAGCCACGAACTTGTTGGCAACGGAAATACCCTGCTTGGGGTCAGCGACGTCATCACCGAGAACGATCTTGACCTGCTCACCATTGATACCACCGGCAGCATTGATGTCTGCTGCAGCCTGTTCCGCACCCTTCTGAAGCTGTGCACCGAAAGCGGCATTCGGGCCGGTGATCGGACCTGCGACACCGACCAGAAGCTCAGCCGATGCGTTGCCCGCGAAGGCAACCATTGCGGAAATCGCAACGGCAGAAAGAAGAAACTTCTTCATTTTGTTACTCCCAATTATTTAGGCGGGTTAGGTTTCAAAAACCCTGCGCAATACCCACCATGACTGCGCCGGAAAAGCTGTTCCACTCTTATGAAAGCTCACGCTCTTGCCGCACATGTGAGACAAGAAAAACGCGGCTGTCAATCTTTCTTCTTCCACGAGAAGGCCGAGGTCTTCTCGTATAGCCAATAATAGTTATCCACCATCTGCGTTGTACGCCGCATGCGGTAACCGGCGGTGGAAAAAACAAGTAAAATCAATACATCAATTCCATAAAGCAACGGACTGACAAACGGCCCCTGGAACAGCGCGTAATGCAGGAAACGCATCACCATGCCAAGCAGAAGCGTATAGATCACGACAGTCGCATAACCCTGCCAGCCCTCGGCCACCGCCTTTCCGGTTCGCCACGCGGTCCAGAAGCCTAACAGGAGCACCAGGAAGCGCAGAACCATCCGCACGCCGGTATCACTTTCGAAAAACAAGCCTTGCATATCTATTCCCCCTGCACCCTCAGTGGTGGCCGCCTTCGAGATAGGCCGCGCGGACCGAAGGGTCGGCGAGCAGTTCCTTGCCAGTCCCGCTCATGGTGACCTTGCCGTTGACCATGACATACGCGCGGTCGGAGAGCTTGAGCGCAGCAAAAGCGTTCTGCTCGACGAGGAAGACGGTGAGCCCCTCTTCCTTGTTGAGCTTCTTGATGGCCTCGAAGATGCCCTTGACGATCAGCGGCGCGAGACCGAGTGAAGGCTCGTCGAGCAACAGAAGCTTCGGACGGGCCATCAGCGCACGCCCGATAGAGAGCATCTGCTGCTCGCCGCCAGACAGAGTGCCGCCGCGCTGGGCCTGGCGTTCCTTGAGGCGCGGGAAGAGCGTGAAGATCTTCTCCACGTCCTCGTTGAAGTATTTCAGATTGTCGAGACCTGCCCCCATCTGGAGGTTCTCATACACGGTCATGCGCGGAAAGATGCGACGACCTTCCGGCGACTGGGCGATACGACGGCGGGCGATCAGGTGGGTCGGCATCTTGGTGATGTCGGCACCATCGAAGGTAACGGTCCCGGCGCGCGCCTGCGGGCTGCCGCAGATGGTCATCATAAGCGTCGACTTGCCGGCGCCATTGGCACCAATCAGGCTGACGATCTCACCCTGGCGGACTTCGACGTCCACGCCGTCCAGCGCCCGGATATTCCCGTAATAGGTCTCAACGCCCTGTACTTTGAGAAGCGGTTCAGAAGTCATCAGATCTTTCCTCCCGCAACGGCTTCGACTTCGTGGATTGCTTCATCCAATTCTTCATCCTCGACACCCAGATAGGCTGCGATGACCTTCGGGTCGTTCTTCACGTGATCCGGGGTGCCGTCGGAGATCTTCTGCCCGTATTCGAGCACAACGACGTGGTCGGAAATCTCCATGACGACGGACATGTCGTGTTCGATCAGCAGCAACGAGGTGCCCTCATCCCGAATACTGCGGAGCAACGCGTTGAGAACGAGCGATTCTTTCGGGTTGAGGCCCGCCGCCGGTTCATCGAGGCAGAGAAGCTCCGGTCCCGTGCACATGGCGCGGGCGATTTCCAGACGGCGCTGTGCCCCGTAGGGAAGGTCACCGGCCGGATCGTCGGCACGATCCACGAGATCAGCCTTTTCCAGCCAGTATTTGGCCTTCTCTATTGCCGCATCGGCCGCACGCTTGTAGGCGGGCAGGCCGAGCAAACCGAGGATGGTGTAGCCCGAAGCCTTCATCAGTGCGTTGTGCTGCGCGACCAGAAGATTTTCGAGAACGGTCAGGCCGGAGAACAGCCGGATGTTCTGGAAGGTGCGGGCGACCTTGGCTTTCTTTGTGATTTCGAAGTCCGGCAAGCGCTCCAGCAGGTGCTGGCTGCCATCTTGCAGCGTCAGCGTGATCATGCCCATCGTCGGCTTGTAGAAGCCAGTAATGCAGTTGAACACCGTGGTCTTGCCGGCACCGTTCGGTCCGATCAGCGCGGTGATCTCACCGCGCCTGGCTTCGAAGGAGAAATCGTTGATGGCCATCAGGCCACCGAACTTCATCGAGAGATGCTCGACTTTTAGGAGAGTGTCTTTGGTCATCATATTGGTTCCGGAAGTCATTAGCCGTGACCTTCCTTGGTAAAGCTACCCGAGACGGCCCTGCTCTCCTTGAGGAAGGCAGTCGGTTGACGCGAGCCGACAAAACCACGCGGCTTGAACAGCATGACCACGACCATGGCCAGACCGAAAAGCAGCATGCGGTAGAGTTCAGGTGTGAAGTCAGGTCCAAACACGTGCTTGAGGAACTCCATCTCACGCAGCAGTTCCGTGCCACCGACCATGACGATCGCGGCAACGGCAATGCCGGTCAGCGAGCCCATGCCGCCGAGAACGACGATGGCGAGGATAACAGCCGATTCGAGGAAGACGAAGCTTTCCGGAGAAACGAACCCCTGGCGTGCCGCGAAGAACGAGCCTGCGAAACCGCCGAACATCGCACCGATGGCGAAAGCCGTCAGCTTTGTCGTAACCGTGTTGATGCCGAGCGAACGGCAGGCGATCTCGTCCTCGCGCAGCGCTTCCCAGGCCCGACCAATCGGCATGCGACGGAGCTTGATCGTCACATAGGCGGTCAGCATGCACAGAGCGAGAATGAGATAGAAGAGGAAGATCTTGTAATAGGCCGACGACATCGGCAGATCGAACAACTTGGCAAAGCCGGTCGGCGAAGCGTCGAACTTGATGCCGAACAGCGTGGCCTTCGGAATGCCGGATACGCCGAACGTACCCTTGGTGACGTCCGTCCAGTTGATCAGCACGAGGCGGATGATCTCACCGAAGGCCAACGTCACGATCGCCAAGTAGTCGCCGCGAAGACGAAGGACCGGGAAGCCGAGAATAATGCCCCAGAAGGCGGCGAGAATACCCGACAGCGGCAGCAGGACCCAGAAGGACAGGCCGAAGTGCTGCGACAGCAGCGCATAGGAATAGGCACCGACCGCGTAGAAGGCGACATAACCGAGGTCGAGCAGGCCAGCCAGACCGACGACGATGTTAAGACCCCAGGCAAGCATCACGTAGATGAGAATCTGGATGCCGAAGTTGTCGACGAACTTGAGCGAGCCCTGGACGCCCATCAGCCAGACGATAACCGGCGGATAGAGCACAAGTGCGAGAAGGGCGATCTTGAGAAAATGCTTGTGGAAGAAGGAGGGCTTGGCCTCGATCTCATGGACCGGCATTTCCGATAGCCGTTCCTTGCGGGCCCGGCTCCAGGGCTGGAAGAAGCCGACGACCAGAAAACGGCCAACGGTTGCGACGGCGACGAAGATCGCGAGAAGACCCCAGCGCGGATACCAGATCAACGCATTGTTGATGTCCTGATCGGTCTTGATGCCGACGTAGAGGATGAACAGGCCGAGCGCGAGGACACCCGCGAAGATGCCTTCCTTGAGCGCGCGCGCAAGGGTACCGGTTTGAGACGTGCCGGCCACGTTTGCAGGATTTGCCATGGGATCAGACCTTTTCGACTTCGGGTCGACCAAGGATACCGGTTGGCTTGAAGATCAGCACGAAAGCCAGGATCGCGAAGGTTGCGACATCCTTGTAGGCGATACTGAAATAGGCCGACCAGAGCGACTCGATGAGGCCGATCAGCAGGCCGCCAAGTACGGCGCCCGGCAGCGAACCGATCCCACCCAGAACCGCGGCGGTAAACGCCTTGACGCCCGGAATGAAGCCGTCATTGAAGGACGCAACGCCATAATACATCAAATACATCGAACCCGCGACGGCCGCGAGCGCGGCGCCCATGACGAAGGTGATCGAAATGGTCTTGTCGACATCGACACCGAGAAGGGCCGCCATCTTGCGATCCTGCTCCGTGGCGCGCTGGGCACGGCCGAGTGGCGTCTTGTTGACGATGTACCAGAAAGCGGCGAGCAGAACCGACGTGATGACGACGATGAGCAGCTGCTTCAGCGAAATCGTGATCGCACCGAAATGGAAAACATCATTGACCAGTGTCGGGATCGGCTTGTTGCGCGGACCCTGCGTGACCTGGATGAAGTTCGAAAGCGCGATCGACATGCCGATCGCGGTGATCAGCGGCGCAAGGCGGAACGAACCGCGCAGGGGCCGGTATGCGACCCGCTCGATGGTCCAGTTCCATAGCCCCGTCATCAGCATCGCCACGATCAGCATGACGAGCAGCGCGAGCGCCACCGGGATGCCTGCGAAGAACGATGTCAGGATCAGGTAGACGATGAGAGCGGCGAAGCCGCCAAGCATGAATATGTCACCATGGGCGAAGTTGATCATGCCGATGATGCCATAGACCATCGTGTAGCCGATGGCCACGAGGCCATAGATGGACCCAAGAGTCAGCCCGTTGATGAGCTGCTGGACGAAATACTCCATTTATTATCCCCCAGACGCGGCCTTTCGGCGCATCTCTTTTTATGTTGTCCCGTTCGGGTTCTTAACATGAGGGGATTTGATAGCGGTTTCAGTAAAAATGTGAAGGGCAAAAGCTGTGCAGCGCACATTTTGTTGCCACCCACTCAAAATTTGGTGGTTTTGACATCAAAGGCGCTAAAAAATCACCACAAAATGCATTTTTGATAGCCAATTCGGAGAATTCCACTAGCGGCCCTTGGTCGAGGTTCAAGATTCGCCACAGGACCGCGCATGATCGGGCACGTGGTGTCAGTCGCAGACCCGTTCGATCCGGGGCGAGTTCCGGACTCCGCCGGCAAGCAGCACGTGCATCCACGAACGGCTTCCCGTTTTGTGCTTCCTGGCATAACGATGGGTAAAGAGATTCCAGGACACCTGTCCTTGATCGCCTCGAGAGCGCCGGCAACCACCTCAAACAGGACGCCGGGGAGTGACGCCAAGCCAAACGGGACCAGACAACGAATGTTGGAAATCTTTGAGAAGGCAGCAATCGCCGCGGGGCGAACAATACTGGATGTTTATCAGGCCGGAGCGAATGTGAAGCTGAAAAAAGACGCCTCACCGGTGACAGAGGCAGATGAACGAGCCGAGAAAATTATCCTTGCCGCGCTATCAGCCAACCTGCCCGATATTCCGGTCGTCGCCGAGGAGTCGGTTGCGGCAGGCAAGGTACCCGATGTTCGTGGCAAGCCCTTCATCCTTGTCGATCCCCTGGACGGTACGAAGGAATTCATCAACAGGCGCGAGGATTTCACGGTCAATATCGCCTATGTCGCCAATGGCATTCCAGTTGCCGGTATCGTCTACGCGCCAGCCAAGGGTGTGGCCTATGTCGGCTCGTCCACGGGCGCGCAAAAACTGTCGGTCACTTCCGACTTCACCATCGCTGATCGGCAGGCAATTGGGGTCCGCGAACGAGGTCCCGATATGGTCGCGGTCGCCAGCCGCTCCCACAACACACCGGAGACGGAGGCTTTTCTCAAGCAGAACGGCATATCATCCAGAACGGCGATCGGGTCCTCTCTGAAGTTTTGTCTGATTGCGGAAGGCCTCGCGGATGTCTACCCCCGCTTCGGACGCACGATGGAATGGGATACGGCAGCGGGCGATGCGGTCCTCCGTGCCGCCGGCGGCGTGACGCTCGGAATTGATCGCTTGCCGCTGTCTTACGGCAAGGTCGCTCAAACCCATGATGCCGACTTCGCCAACCCCCATTTCATTGCCTGGGGCAAGCGGGACAAATAGTCCGCCATCGTGATGGAGGTGAAAGACAGAGGCGGAAAACCTTTATCTTTCAATGCCGCCATGGTGTTTTCGTCCCCCTCAACAAAAACTGCGGGAAAATGGGTGCGTTGGAATGCGTCGGTATCGCTCGGGCCATTGATATGTCTGGGCGCGAAATGCCGGCGCCTGAACCGGAGAGCGCGCCCATGTCTGAGACGACCGTGAATATTGCCCTGCCCTACATCCTGCCTTCCCAGGCGCAGAAACACGTCACCCATAACGAGGCCCTTCAAAGGCTCGATGCCACCATCCAGCTGGTCATTGCGGCGAGACTTTCCGCCCCGCCGGGAAATGTCGCCGACGGGGAATGCTACTGGCCGGTCGCACCGGCCACGGACGAGTGGAGCGGCAAGGAAGGACAACTCGCCTTCCGTCAGGATGGAGCGTGGATTTTTCTGACGCCGCGCCCAGGCTGGCGTGCCTTTGACATGACGCGAGGACGCCTGAATTATTTCAATGGCGGCGAATGGGTGGATCTGCCGCTGCCAGAAAACGGGGTCTTCTCCACGGTTGGCATCGGGGCTGACGCCGACGGCAGCAATCGGCTGGCCATTGCGTCCGATGCCAGTCTGTTCAATCACGCAGGTTTCGGGCATCAGCTCAAGATAAACAAGGCCTCGGCCTCCGACACCGCCTCGTTCCTCTTCCAGTCCAACTGGCAAGGAAAGGCAGAGATCGGCCTCACCGGCTCAGATGACCTCTCAATCAAGGTCAGCCCGGACGGGTCCAACTGGAACACGGCATTGGCAATCTCATCCGCCGGCGTGGTCCGCATGGACGCCCGTCCCGTGGTGCGCGCCTCGCTGGCCGCTACCACCTTCACTCCGGCGGCTGCCACTCTGACGGGCTTCGATGACTTGCATGTTTCACAAGGCGGCTTCGCCCTTGGCGCCGCCCTGCCCTCCGGCTACGGAAGCCGCCTGATCGTCCCGGTGACCGGCATTTATCAGATCGTCTTGAACACCAGCTTCCTCGCCTCCAGCGGACACGAGGTTGCCGTCAAGATCAAGGGCACCGCAGCCGTTGCGACCACGCGTGGCGCCAACGCGTCGGCAAGCGCCCTGTCCCAGTCGGCCACGGCTGCAACATGGCTTTCGGCCGGCGACTGGATCGCGCTCGAGCACGGAGGAACCGGCCAGTTCCAGTTCGGATACGGTTTGACGGAGATCACGGTCGTGATGCTTTAGCCCCGCTACGTCTACGCGGCCGCCAAACTGCCAGTCCAGTTGACGACTGCCCGGCAGTGGGGGCCGCGTTAGAGCAGCCGGAATCTGCACGCGCGTGCAACTGCCTGCATGCGATTGACCGAATCGAGCTTGCGCATTGCGCTCTTCAGATAGCTCACCACCGTGTGGCTTGAAATGTTCAGGATGATGGCAATCTCATCGCTGCTCTTGCCCGCGGCCGACCAGCGAAGGCATTCGAGCTCCCGGGCCGAAAGCTTCTCGCGCGGCCCCTCCTGCGTGCGGAACCGTCCGAAGCAGGTATCGAGCAATTCCATGCAGCCGAAATAGAGGGTGGCGATTTCGTCTTGCGCCATCTCGGTCCTGCTGCCCGAGAATACGAAAATGAAATGATTGAGGGCGCTGTCATGCATCGAGAATGCCAGGCTGCCTTTGAACCCGCGATCGCAAAAAGTCCGCGCGAGTGCCCCGTCCTGCGCCTCGCTCGGTCCCCCGGCAAACAGGCACTCGGTCGAAAACACGGGCCGTATGGATTCCTTCAGGTGGCCCACCAGTCGGCTCAGGGCAAAATTATCGTTTGCATCACAGGCTTCCCGCAAGTCGGCCGGCCAGTTGGAGAACACGAGATTAGCGCCAAATTCCGGATTATCGGCTTTTGGAAAAGTCGAAACGAGGAAGTATTCCATGCCGTAGCTCTGGCCAAGGGCACGAAACTCCTGACCCAGGGCGCACAGGCCATCTTGGTCCACCGGAACCCTCATCGACAATTTATGCTTGCCATCACGACAAATCACATCCGTATCCCCGAACATCGCGATCCTTTATGCCCGAAACCCGGGACCTTTTCGACAACAAGTATGAACTGACGCATTTACTGAGACCGCGCGGCGGAGATTGGCACGTAATAGATCTCGTGAGGTCTCGATGCAGGAAGTGGCCTAATGTTCAAACTGGCCGGCCAGGCTGCAGCAAGCAACGAAGCCTGCCCGCTACGTTCGCGGGCCCTTATACACAAGGCCTGACCAAATAATATCCATCTTTGGGCATAACTCCTATGCATCTGCCGCAACTTTACGCAACGAAAGGTACCTGTTCGAACATCGCTGGCTGGGCGAACGCAACCCGTTAAAGTTATTATCAAATAGTAACCAGGCGTTTAGGCAAATTTTAAAGGTGGGAGGCTAGGATGCCTAGGTGTGGTCTTGAGTATGTATAGAGAGTCCAATGACCGAAATGATCCGCCCCCGAGTAAAATATGTCATCGGTCCTGATGGCAGCCCGTTGACTATCGCCGATCTGCCCCCGGCCAATACGCGCCGCTGGGTGATCCGGCGGAAGGCCGAGGTTGTCGCGGCGGTTCGCGGTGGCCTGTTGAGCCTCGAAGAAGCGTGTGAACGCTACACCCTGACGGTCGAGGAATTCCTTTCCTGGCAGTCGTCCATCAACGACCATGGCCTGCCGGGTCTTCGCACCACCCGCATCCAGCAATATCGCCACTGACCGGTTTCGGCTGCGCAGGAAGTTTCCACAGAGAAAACTCCGCGGCAGCCGGCGTCATGACCTTTGCAAGGCGTTCGGATCTTCCGGACGCCTTTTCCGCAGATGCGGGTTCGCCACCAGCCCGCCCCGCCTTGTCTTACCGAGGACCTGATCCGAAAGGCCGCGCATGCAGCAAGCCGGCGATCACGGCGGAGGCGGCATAGAACCAGAGCCCCGGCTGTGTGAAGGCTTCGGCCAATCCGCTCGTCTTTGCCGCAAAGATGACGATGGCCACCAGCAGGACATCCATCATCGACCATTTCGAAAGCAGCGGTACGAGAGCGTGCATCAGACCACGCCCTCTGTCGCCACCCGCAGTCCCCAAGGCCTCCACCATCAGGCCGACCAATTTGACACCCGGAAAGACTATCGACAGCAAGCCGACGAGCGCCGCGAGGGCAGAATTGCCTTCGCGCCAAAGCGACAACACGATCTCTACAAGCGATGGATTGTCCGAAAAGAAGTAGAGCGTCTCGAAGCGCACAAGCGGCAACATGATCCCCAAGGTGAGAAAGGCCGGTGCGAGAACCAGCAGTATCGATTTCACCCAGATCATTCCGCCGCTTGCTCCTGCCGATTTCGCTGACCGGTCCTGTTACATCCGCCGCAACGGCCGCAGATTCGCATTCTGCTATCTTTGACGGCTATTGGTGCTGATGTTAAGCCGTTTCGACGATGAGCGACGGAGCCGACAATGGAAATCAGACATGAGGAAACGAAATCCGGAGGACGCTACATCGCATCGATCGGCGAGGCGGAGGCAGTGATGACCTACTCGCGGGTATCCCCCGCGCTGGTCATCGTCGATCACACCGAAGTCCCCGACGCGTTGCGGGGTCGGGGCGCGGGCCAGGCTCTGGCCCTTCATGCCGTCGGAAAGGCACGCAAAGGCGGATGGAAGATCATACCCCTGTGCCCGTTTTTTCGGAGCCAGGCCGATCGCCACCCCGAATGGCGCGACGTGATCAAGTTCTGACCGGGGCCGCAGGGGCGCAAGCACGCCGTTCTGGCAAAGACAAAGGAAAATCGGCCATATAAACGAACAGATGCCGCGGACGGAGCCCGCGACATCCCGATATATTCTTTGAGCCGCCGTGAACGGCCTTCGGAACGTTATGCCCTCATGCGCATCTGGCTATCACGCTCTTCGAGCGCGGCCGCCTTTGCATGTTCGGCTTCCGCTTCCTCCAGCGAAAATTCGGCCGATTCCTGCTGGACCTTGAGTTCCCGGATAGAGACCTGCAGATTGTCCGCCCTCTGACGCGCCGCCTTCGCGAAGGTCGGGTACGCGAAATGGCTCGGATCGGAAATGCCGGACTTCTTTTCCTCAAGCGCGATCTGGTTCTCCAGCTCTTTCGCCATCCGTTCGAATTCAGACATCATAGACTGCAGCTGCTGCAATTGCCGACGCTTCTCGGTGACCTGAAATTCCTTCAGGCGCAATAGGCTCTCACGCGACTTCATACGCAATACTCCCGTGATGCGAGACCCCCCGCCACACATGCTTCTAACTAGCTGCCCACGCCGATCGGACGAATCACTCTTAAAAAAAATCCGCCGGAGTTAACAAAAACCTACCTCTGGTAACCTTTCGTTTACGGGCATCGTTAATGATAACGGCGATCATTTAAGGGTCAGTAAATGCCAAGGTCGAAAAACGGCCGGTGACAATGATGAGTCAAATGAATCGGTTAGCCTTGTTTTCTCGCAATCCGATTCATCCGTGGCGATGCCGGAAACCTAAGAAAAATCAGGAGACTGGTATCTTTGTTTAATAAATTCGGTACACCTTGCCAGAAGGAATCAGAATTTGTTAACCATTTGGTGGCAGCCTTCAAATCAGGCAACGACTGGATCCGTATCGCGTAGGGGGCCAAGTACGACCTTTCGGCGGCGGTAAAGGGGATAATTATGCGGGTTCTACTCATTGAAGACGATAGCGCCACGGCGCAGAGCATCGAACTGATGCTCAAATCGGAGAGTTTCAACGTCTACACGACCGACCTGGGCGAGGAAGGCGTCGATCTGGGCAAGATCTACGACTACGACCTGATCCTGCTGGACCTGAACCTGCCGGACATGAGCGGCATGGACGTGCTGCGCACCCTGCGCAATCACAAGATCAACACCCCGATCATGATCCTGTCGGGCTCGGCCGAGATCGACACCAAGGTCAAGACCCTGGGCGGCGGCGCCGACGACTACATGACCAAGCCGTTC
>Ga0172380_10000879_pt1 | contig 54375 bp, 45 predicted proteins | sample Leawe162metaG_FD_119747 | JGI IMG/M metagenome (GOLD analysis project Ga0172380, IMG submission 119747) | Leachate microbial communities from a municipal landfill in Southern Ontario, Canada - Leachate well 162 metaG | ecosystem: Engineered > Solid waste > Landfill > Unclassified | place... | reverse complement strand
TTGTGGGATAGCGTATTCGCTGCATGACGACACAATGTTTTTACAGCATTGGCATCCCAACTGCGCGATACTTGAAGGCCCCCCTCTGAAGGAGATCTGCCATGCGCCGTACCCTGATTGCTCTTGCCCTCGCTACTCCGCTCGCGGCTTTCGCTGCCAACCCGACCATCGAGAAGATTACCGCCACACCCTCTCCAGCCAAAGCTGGCGAGCCTGTCACCATCACCATTGAGGCCAGCGATACCGAAGGCGGCATGTGCGGCCTTGACCTCAACTGGGGGGATGGCAACCGCATGCCGCCGAAAAAAGTCGGCGGCAACCACAAGAACTTCCCGCTGACGCTGCAGCACACCTATACCAAACCGGGCACCTACGAGATCAAGGCCGACGGCAAGCGCGCCGAAACTTATCTCGGCTGTATGGGCAAGGTGAAATACATGCTGACAGTCGACGGCGCCGCCACCCCGGCAGCGGCCGGCAAACCCGCCTGCCCGGCTGACTGGGCGCTCAAGGGCAAGGCCGGCAAGGATGGCAGTTTCACCTGCACGCCAAAGAAGAAAGGCGCCACCAAGCCGGAGAAGGAACTGACCTGCCTGGCCGGCACCAGCTATTTCTTCGGCAGCAAGGCGCTGGGCTGCGAAAAAACACAGTAACCCGGCCCAGCAATTTCACCTGAGCCCCCAGGCCGCCACAAGGCGGCCTTTTTCCGGAGACAAGCGTATGACATCCCCTTCCCATCGCTGGCGTTTCTTTCGTGCTGGAGGATTTGATCAGGTCAGGCTGGACAATGGCGACGACCTCCTCCATCTCGACCAGCTCGACCAGAAGCTGTGGGTCGCACTCTCCTGCCCGGTCAAAGGGCTGGAATTCGACACGCATACGCTGACCCTGCTCGATGCCGACGGTGATGGTCAGGTGCGCGCCCGCGACCTGATCGCGGCTTGCCAGTGGGCTGGAGGGCTACTCAAGGACAAGGAGCTGCTGGCAAAGGGGGGTGCCCCGCTACCACTGGCAGCGATCGACGATAGCAGTGAAGAAGGACGTGCGCTCCTGGCCTCGGCACGGCAGATCCTGATCAACCTCGGCAAATCCCCGGAGAGCATCGGTAGCGAAGATACCGCCGACAGCGCCGCCATCTTTGCCGCCACCCGCTTCAACGGCGACGGCATCATTACCGCCGGCTCGACCGATGACGAAGCGCTCAAGACCGTCATCGCCGACATCATTGCCACCTGCGGCAGCCGCGTCGACCGTAACGGCGAAGCTGGTATCGGCAAGGAAGAATGCGAAGCCTTCTTTGCCGACCTCGACACCTGGAGCCAGTGGCTACGTCTCCCCGAGGCGGCCCCTGCCACCGCCCCCCTGGGCGCCGATAGCGACGCCGCCTGGGGGGCGCTGTCGGCTGTTCGCAGCAAACTCGACGACTACTTTGCCCGCTGCAGCCTCGCCGAATTCGATCCGCGCGCCAGTGCGGCAATGAACGGCAGTGACGAAGATTTCCGGGCATTGTCGCTGCAGACACTGAACCCGGACAGCGTGGGCATGGCCGATCTGCCGCTGGCACGCATTGAAGCTGGCCGGCTGCTGCCCCTGAAAGAAGGCATCAATCCCGCCTGGCAGACCGAGATCGCGGCCTTGCGCGATCTCGCCATTACCCCGCTGCTCGGCACCCGCGAAAGTCTTTCGGCTGCCGACTGGCAGACGCTCAGCGCACGCTTTGCACCCTACGCAGACTGGCAGGCCGCCCGCCCGACCACCGCGCTCGAAGCCCTCGGGGTCGAACGGGCACTGGCCATTGCCGCACAGGCGCCGCGTGCGCAACTCGAAACACTGATCGAGCAGGATCTGGCGCTGGCAGGCGAAGCAGATGCCATTGCGGCCGTCGACCGCCTCGTCTGCTACGCCCGTGACCTGGGCCGGCTGTGCAACAACTTTGTTTCCTTCCGCGATTTCTACACCGGCCAGGGCAAGGCGATGTTCCAGTCGGGGACGCTCTATCTTGATGGCCGCAGCTGCGACCTCGTCGTGCCGGTGCTCGATGCCGCCAAGCATGCGACGCTGGCAAGCCTTTCCGGCATCTACCTGGTCTATTGCGACTGCACCCGTGGCAGCGAGAAAAAGACCATTGCCGCCGCCTTTACAGCCGGCGATTCGGACCAATTGATGGTTGGTCGCAACGGTGTCTTCTACGACCGCGCCGGGAACGATTGGGATGCGACGATCACCAAGATCATCGACCACCCGATCAGCGTCCGTCAGGCTTTCTGGTCGCCCTACAAGAAACTGGCCCGGCTGATCGCCGAGCAGTTGCAGAAGCTTGCCGCCGCAAAAGCCAAAGCTTCCGACGACCTCGTCGCCGGCGGCGTCACCGCTGCGCAGAAGCAGGCCGAGGCAGCCAAGCCAGCGCCGGTACCGTTCGATGTCGCCAAGTTTGCCGGTATCTTTGCGGCCATCGGCCTCGCTGTCGGCGCCCTGGGTACCGCAGCCGCGGCAGTTGTCACCGGTTTTCTCGGACTCACCTGGTGGCAGATGCCGATCGCTTTGGGCGGGCTGATCCTGCTGGTGTCAGGGCCTTCGATGGCAATGGCCTGGTTCAAGCTCCGGAACCGCAACCTCGGCCCCTTGCTCGACGCCAACGGCTGGGCGGTCAACGCCCGGGCACGGATCAACATCAGCTTCGGCACCTCACTGACGCAACTGGCGAAGTTGCCGGAGGGCGCAGAGAAAGCCGTGACCGATCCGTATGCCGACCAGAAGACGCCATGGAAGCTTTATCTCGCCATGCTCGTCGGCGCGCTCGTATTGCTGGTATGGGTATCAAGGAGCGCCGGACAGTAAGGGCGCCTGCGGTCTACGATGCAGGTAGTTCGCTATCAGACGTTTGCACGTCCGTCTGCGTGTGGCTGGAAACGACAAATCGATTCTTGCCGTGCCGCTTGGCCAGGTACATGGCCTGGTCTGCATGGCGCAACAAGGTATCGGCATCGCTGTTGTCGAACGGAAAGAGGGTGATGCCGAGGCTACCCGAGACGCAGCGCTCGTGTCCCTTGACCTTGATCGGTTCGGCCAGGGCGGCGAGCACACGCCGGGCGGCCATTTCGCATTCCTTGACGCTGGCTGCGCCGAGCAGGAGCAGGACGAATTCGTCGCCGCCGAGACGCGCGACGGTATCGGCAGCACGCAGGGTTTCCGTCAGCCGGCGCGCCACCTCGATCAGCAGGGCATCGCCGGCATCGTGGCCAAATTCGTCGTTGATCGCCTTGAAGCCATCCAGGTCAAGGTAGCCAACGGCCACCAGGGCCTGTGTCCGCCTTGCCTGAGACAAGGCCTGCGCCATACGGTCGGAGAGCAGGGCGCGGTTCGGCAGGCCGGTCAGTGCATCGTAGTGGGCAAGGTGTTCGAGCTGCGCCTGCTGCTGCTTGGAAACGCTGATGTCCGAAAAGGTGCCGATGTAATGGGTAACCTTTCCAGCACTGTCAGATACCCGTGAAATACTCAGCAATTCGGCATAGGCCGTACCGTCCTTGCGCCGCTTCCAGACTTCCCCCTCCCAGAAGCCACGGGTTTCGATGGCCTGCCACATCGACTGGTAGGACTCCGGGGAGTGCTCGTCCGGGCTGAGGAATTTCGCCCGTTTTCCAAGCACTTCATCCCGTTCATAGCCGGTAATTTCCGTAAAGGTGGGATTCACTTCCAGGATGACTTGCTGCGCGTCGCAGATGACGATCCCTTCATGGGCATGGTTGAAGACGCTGGCCGCCAGACGGAGTTCGGATTCGGCATGTCTGCGGCCTGTCGTGTCACGCGTCACGGCCAGCAGCGAAACCACCTTGCCCTCAGCATCGCGCAAGGGTGCTGCGTGGGTTTCCAGCCAGCGACGCGTTCCGCATTGGCCGACCACCTCGAATTCCAGCACACCGCTTTCCCCCTGCAACACGCGCTGACTCAGATCCAGAAAGGCCTGACGGTGCGCATCGGCGATGAAACTGATCAAGCCGCTGGCATTGACCGCCTCGACGCTTGTCGCTTCCAGCATCGCCAACCCGGCACGGTTCATCTGCAGAAGCTTGCCTGCCGAATCAACGACCTTGACGCATTCCGGTTCGTTATCGATGATCGCGCGCAGGCGCTGCTCGCTGGCTGCGAGGCTGGCCTGTGCCTCGCTGCGTTCGATCACCGAACCGACCCAGCGTGCAAGCAGGCCGACAAACTCCCGGTCGCCGTCGTCAAAACCGCGTCGATACGGGTTCGGCGAACTGAAATTGACGGTGCCGAAAACCTCGTCCCGGACCAGAACCGGGGCACCGATATAGGCCTCCAGCTGAAATGCCTGATAACAGGGATGTCCCAAGTACGGGGAACGGCCCATTTCGGCAATGGCGACGACGCCTTCCTGCTCGATGGTGATCTGGCAATAGGTTTTACCAAAGGGGAAGGTCTGGCCGTTGTGCAGCGTTTCGGGCGGGGAAACCTGGGCAACGACGACATAGGCGTCATCGACGATATGGCTGACGATGCCGAATTCAAGCCCCAGATGGGCCGCGCCGAGGGCTAGCGCCTGCTGCAGCTGTTCGGCTTGCGGCAGGTGCGAGAAAGCGCTGATCCGGTTAAGACTGGCCAGACTCTCCCGTTGCCGCCGCTCGGCCGCCTCGCTGCGTTTGCGTTCGCCGATATCACGCGAAGCCGCGTAGAGCATGGGTTTTCCGTCGATGACGATGCCGCAAACGGTGACCTCGACATCGATCAGCGAACCGTCCTTGCGCCGATGTTGCGTCTCAAAGGCGGACGTCCCCGGCATCTTCAGGTACTTGGGAAGCATCATGCCGAGCACCTCCTCGGCGGACCAGCGGGCATCCCATTGCGTCACATTCATGCCGATGACTTCGTCGCGCTCGTAACCCAGCATCTCGCAAAACCGGTTGCTCGCTTGAACCACGTTGCCCTGCGCATCGAGAACGTGAACCCCGTCGCCCGCGTGCTTCAGATAGAGCTTGTTGCGCAAGCTCTCCTCAGCCATCCGGCGGAGAAGGTAGAGCACAAAAAAGCCGACGAGCATGGAAAGCAGAACGAAGCCGGCAAGCCAGGCGGCAGTTTTGTGGACTTCGGCATACCAATCCGCAAGATAGTCATCGCTGGCCATCGTCGCGAGTACGACCATCGACGCAGAAGGCAGGCGACGAAACGTCGCGATGCGTTCCTTGTTATCGGCCGCAACACGGGTGTAGTAGGTTGCGCTGGAAACGCCTGATGCCGCGAGCTTGATCAGTTCCTTCGAAACCGCCTTGTTGCCGATTTCGGAAAGGGGCCCGCTGGTCTGTGCCGGATGACGGCCAACCAGTCCAAGGTCGGCATCACGAAGGATGATGGCGCCATTCCGGCCAAGATCAAAGGACGCCAGGCTTCCACTCAAATAGTCGACGGAAACCGGTGCCGAGACGACACCGGCGAAGCTGCCGTCCGGATGGTTGTAGCGTCGCGCAAAACCGACAATGTAGGTCTTGGCAACGCGCCCCATGCGCGGCTTGGAGATTTGCAGCCCGCCATCCGGATGCGCGCGCAGGTAGTTGAAATAATCGCGGTCGGCCCAGCTGATGCCGGCCGACGGATCCAGGCCCTTGCCGAAGACTACGCGACCGTCGGCATTCGCTACCCGGATCGCCTCCACTTCGGGGAGGCGCTGCTGGTAGCGCTCAAGATAAAAGGCAACCTGCTGCGGGTCGATGCCGCCGGTGGCGATCTGGCGCTCGAATTCGTCGGTGATGGCGCGCAGTGCCAGGTCGATTTTTTCGATGCTGTGGGAAAGACTCAGATCCACTGCCTGCGCGATGTTCTGCGTCCGCACCTGAGCGCGCAGCTCGGCCTGCTGCCGACCGTGGTAGAGCGAATAGCCGGAGAGTGCTGCGACAAAAAGATTGGCGCAGAGGGCGCTCACCACAATTAATGTCCGCAACCGACCCCGTGCAGCAGTAGCCAATCGGGCACTATTCTGACCCATTTTTATGCTTCCCTGCTCGCCCCGGCCAACACCATACCGGCAGTGCAAAAATCCAACTGGAACGCTGCAAACGACTCAGCGGCAACACTTCAGAGACAGTTGAATTATATGACTTTATGCATAACAGGAAAAGTTGGAGCCGCTGCGAAAACAAGCCATTTCAAGCAACCGGCATCGCCTTACACCTGCCTTAGCCGTTCGCCGGCGGCAGCCAGGGTTTCCTCCTTTTTGGCAAAACAGAAGCGCACCACACGCTCGTCATGGCCGTCGTGGTAGAAGGCCGAGACTGGAATCACCGCAACACCGACCTCGCGCGTCATCCACTCGGCAAACGCCCGATCGGGCTTGTCCGAGATCGCACCGTAGCGCGCCAGCTGGAAATAGGTGCCGCGACAAGGCAGCAGCTCAAAGCGGGATGCCGCCATTTGCTGGCGGAAGAAATCGCGTTTCTGCCGGTAAAAATCCACCAGGCCAAGATGCCGCGACGCATCCTGCATGTAGGCAGCGATACCCAACTGCCCCGGCGTATTCACGGTAAACACGTTGAACTGGTGCACCTTGCGGAACTCGGCCATCAGCGGCTGCGGGCCGACGACGTAGCCGATCTTCCAGCCAGTGATGTGGTAGGTCTTGCCGAACGAGGAGATAACGATGCTGCGCGCTGCCAGCTCTGCGTGCCGGCACAGGCTCTGGTGCTCCCCCTCGTAGCAGATATGCTCGTAGACCTCGTCGCCGAGGACGACGATATCGGTGTCGCGAGTCAGCTCGGCAAGCGCCGCCATGTCTTCTGCCGTGAACAGGCTGCAGCTTGGGTTGTTCGGCGTATTGACGATGATCATGCGCGTGCGCGGACCGATCAACGACTTGACGTGGTTCCAGTCCGGCCGGTAGTCGGGGAAAGACAGGCGCGAATAGACCGCCTTGCCGCCCACCGTCTCGATCGCCGGCACGTAGCTGTCGTACACCGGTTCGAAGACGATGACCTCGTCGCCCGAGCGAACGAAGGCGGCAATGGCCGTGTAGATCGCCTGCGTCGCACCGGCCGTTACCGTCACCTCAGCGTCGACGTCATAACGCAGGCCATAGAGCGCCGCCACCTTGTCGGCGATGCCCTGGCGCAACTCCGGCATACCGGCCATCGGTGCGTACTGGTTGCGCCCGGCCAGCATGGCCTGATGCACGGCGTCGAACAGCGCCGGCTCGGCCTGAAAATCGGGGAAACCCTGCGACAGGTTGATCGCCCCGCAGTCGGCAGCAAGCTTGGACATGACGGTAAAGATGGTGGTGCCGACCCAGGGCAGCTTGGAGTCGATGGCAACGGGAGAGGTAAGCATGAGTGTCCTTGGAAAAAGCAGAAACCACGAAGGGCACGGAGACCACGAAGAGAAGCGAACTTCCTTGTATCCATGTATTTTCCCTGTGTTGTTTTCTTCGTGATCTTCGTGCCCTTCGTGGTTAAGCAAAACCACACTGTAAAATGGCATCCATGAAAGTCAATGGCACCCCTACCCGCAGCATCTGGCGCGTCGAAGCACAGCCGGTCGTCGAGATCATCGACCAGACCGCGCTGCCGCACGCTTATCGCATCCTTCGTCTGGCCTCGCTGGAAGACGCCGCACATGCCATCCGCAGCATGCAGGTGCGTGGCGCACCGTTGATCGGTGCAACAGCGGCCTATGGCGTGGCCTTGGCGCTTGAACGCCATGCCGACGATGGCGCGCTGGCCTCGGCCATTGCCACTCTCGGTGCGACACGGCCAACGGCCGTCAACCTGCACTGGGCGCTGGCGCGCATGCAGCAGCATCTGACCCCCTTGCCTGTCGCAGTGCGCAGCGCGGCCGCCTGGTGCGAAGCCGCCGCCATCAACGACGAGGACGTGGCGCAGAATCGCGCCATCGGAGAACACGGGCTGGACCTGCTCAAACCGCTGACCGAGAAGCATGGCCGGCTGGACATCATGACCCACTGCAACGCCGGCTGGCTGGCGACCGTCGATCACGGTACCGCGTTGTCGCCGGTCTATGCCGCCTTCGCTGCCGGTATCGATGTCCGTGTCTGGGTTTCCGAAACCCGGCCGCGCAACCAGGGCCTGCTCACCGCCTGGGAACTGAAACAACACGGCGTGCCACACACGGTCATTGCCGACAACGCCGCCGGCCTGTTGCTGGCACGCGGTGAGGTCGATGCGGTGATCGTCGGCGCCGACCGCATTGCGGCCAACGGCGATGTCGCCAACAAGGTCGGTACCTACCTGAAAGCACTGGCGGCGCGCGAAGCCGGCGTGCCGTTCTTTGTCGCCGCGCCGCGCTCGACGCTGGACTTTGATTGCGCCAGTGGCGGCCATATCCCGATCGAGGAGCGCGAGGGTGACGAGCTGCGCGTCATCCACGGCCGCAACGGTGAGGGCCAGCCGGCTTCGGTACGTCAGTTACCGGAAAACGAAGCTGTCGCCAACCCGGCCTTCGACGTCACCCCGGCACGCTTCGTTTCCGCCATCATTACCGAGCGCGGCAGTTGTGCGCCCGACAGACTGCTGACGCTTTATCCGGAGATGAAACCGTGACTACCCTGCGCGCCGAACTGATCACCACCGCCCGCAAAATGGCGGCTTCCGGGCTGAACAAGGGCACCGCCGGTAATCTTTCGGTACGCGAACGGGAAGGTTTTTTGATCACGCCGACGGGCATGGATTACGACACGCTGACGCCCAGCGACCTCGTCTTCATGCGGCTGGACGGCAGCTTCGATGGCCAGCGCAAGCCCTCCTCCGAATGGCGCTTTCACCGCGACCTCTACACCGCGCGGCCGGAAGCCGGCGCCGTGCTGCACGCACATTCTCCGTTTGCCACCAGCCTGGCCTGCCTGCGCCGCGAGATTCCGCCCTTCCACTACATGATCGCCCGCTTCGGCGGCGACACGCTGCGCTGCGCCGACTACGCCACCTTTGGCACACAGGCACTTTCCGACCACGCACTGGCCGCCATGGCCGGCCGTTCGGCCTGCCTGCTGGCCAACCACGGCATGCTGCTCTTCGGTCGCGACCTGAAGCAGGCGCTTGATCTCGGCGTCGAACTCGAATGCCTGTGCGAACAATACTGGCGCGCCTGCCAACTCGGCGAGCCAGCGCTGCTCGATGCCGAAGAAATGCGCGTAGTGCTGGAAAAATTTGCAGGTTACGGCCAGCAACCCTAGCGACCAGCCGCCGCTTACCGCACGCGCCAGCCCTCGCGTGCCAAGGCCAGTAGCCCCCATAGCAACAGCAACGGAATGACCAGGGTCTGCAGCACGAAAATCACCATCAGTTTGACGACGTGCTCGGTCGCGCGTTCGACGGCCTGCTGCACACGCTCGAAGCGCGCCTTCCATTCCGCCCCCTGCGCCCCCAGCCAGCCTTTCACCCGATCGAGCAGTCCTTGCTCTTCAGCGCCGGATGACGGACCCAGTTGACGGGCGTCACCAGCGGCCGAGTCGATCACCTGCTGGCTGCTGCGGTAGTCGTCCGCCAGAAATTGCTGAAAGACCACGTCGCTGCCAATCGTCGCCACCGGGATGGCAAACCGTGTCAGCACCAGAACCAGCAGCAGGCGCGGCAACCATGGCGGCATCGACTGGCGGCGCAGGAGAAATGCTGCCCAAGCCAGCGCAACTGCAGTAAACAGCAGTGAAACCAGCCAGTGCGCGCCAATTTCCAGCAGCACCTTCTGAATACCAAAGGCGATGCTCGCCGTCAGCATCAGGTCGGAGAATCTTTCGACCAGATCATTGAGCGGGTCGAGCACCTGGCCGACGCCGAGATTGACCCCCACCCCGGCAGGCTGAACCGCGATCTCGGTCCCTTGGGCAAGCGAGATGACGGCGTTGAGCGCGCGGGCCGAGGCAAAGCTGACCAGCGCGCGCTTCAAGCCGGCGTCGACCTGCGCGTTGGCAGCTGACTCGAGCGGCCCCAGCCACGAACAGGCGACCAGGGCGAGAAGCAGCGCGACGAGCGCACGGCGATACAGTAGCGCCAGGACTTCAGCTTTCACGGCGCCTCCTTTCGTGATGAGACGTTGCCAGTTTGCAGACAAGCAGGTCCGCTGTCGATCGCGCTGGCTCGCTGCTCGGTCATTTCGCCGTTGCGGCCGCGCTGAGCCAACTGCGGTGACCGCGCTTCAGATCGTACCGGCAGCAAAGATCGCCGCCACCTCCTCGGCCGGGCGCGGCTTCGAGAACAGGTAGCCCTGGCAGAGCAGGCAGCCTTCGCTGCGCAGGGCGGTGAGCTGTGCAGCGGTTTCGACCCCTTCGGCAACCACTTCCAGCCCCAGTGTCCTGGCCAGCGCGATGATCGAGGCGACGATGGCAGCGTCCTCTCGGTCTTCGCACAGGTCGCGGACAAAGGAACGGTCGATCTTCAGGCGGCTGACCGGGAAGCGTTTGAGGTAAGCCAGGCTCGAATAGCCGGTACCGAAATCGTCGATGGCCATGTGCACGCCCATGTCGGCCAGCGCCTGCACCTGCGCCAACGCATCTTCGACGCTGTGCATCAGGCTGGACTCGGTGATTTCGAGTTCGAGCGACTGCGGCGACACGCCGGTTTCGTCGAGGATGCCGCGCACACGGGCGACCAGGTCTTTCTGCTGGAACTGGCGCGGCGAGAGGTTGACGGCTACGGTTACCTGCGGCCAGCCAGCGTCGTACCATTCACGCAACTGCCGGCAGGCTTCACGCAGCACCCATTCGCCGATCTCGATGATCAGCCCGGTCTCTTCGGCCACCGAAATGAACTCGGCCGGCGGCACCAGCCCGCCCTCCGGGTCCTGCCAACGCACCAGCGCCTCCAGCCCGCAGACGCGATGAACGGAAACATCAACCTGCGGCTGGTAGTGCAGGACAAATTCACCCCGTTCGACGGCCTGGCGCAGGCGCTGTTCCATCTGGAAGAAGCGGGTAGCGGCGACATTCATTTCCGGTGAGTAGAACTGGAAGTTGTTGCGTCCCCGACTCTTGGCCGTGTACATCGCCGTATCGGCACTCTTCATCAGCGTCTGCGCGTCGCGTCCGTCGTCCGGGTAAAGGCTGATACCGATCGAGGACGAGGCGCGCAGCAAGTGCCCCATCACCTCCACCGGCCGCGCCAGCACTTCGACGATGCGCTCGGCGACCATTACCGCGTCGTCCGGGCCGGCGACCGAACCGAGAACGATGACAAATTCGTCGCCACCCAGCCGGCAGACCGTGTCGAGATCCCGCACGACCGATGCCAGGCCATTGGCTACCGTCCGCAGCAGCGCATCGCCAACATCGTGGCCGAGCGAATCGTTGACACTCTTGAAGCGATCGAGGTCGAGGAAGAGCACAGCTACCCGTGAACCACTGCGCTCAGCGACCATCAGCGCCTGCGCCAGCCGGTCCTGCAACAGGCTGCGGTTGGGCAGGCCGGTCAGCGAATCGTGGTGGGCAATATGCCAGACCTGCTCCTCGGCCTGCATGCGCTCGAAGATTTCAGACTGCAACTGGACGTTGGCGTTTTCCAGCTCAGCGGTGCGCTCGGCGACGCGCACCTCCAGCTCGTCATGGGCACGCAGCAGTGCGTCCTGCGCCTGCCGGCGCTCGGAAATATCCTCAACGACCCAGATGGCGCCGCCACCCTCATTCCAGGCCACACGCTGTGCCGTGCCGCGTACCCAGAAGGCGCTGCCGTCCTTGCGCCGCATGCGGACTTCGCCAACGAAGCTGCCATGGCGACGCAGGGCATCCTCCGCCTCCCGCGTATAGGCTGCGGCGGTCTCGTCGTCGAAGAACAATCCGCGCACCTGCTGTCCGGCGAGCTCGCCAGAGGGATAGCCGAACATTTCCGAGAAGAAGTCGTTGCAGCGCTGCAGGTAAACGCTACTGACATAGGCAATGCCGAAAGCGGTGTTGTCGAAGATCATGCGCTGCTCGGCCAGTGCCGACTGCAGGCGTTCATCCTGCCGCTTGCGCTCGCTCATGTCCTCGAAGATCCAGACCGAACCGATTTCTGGATGATGAACATCGATGAAACGGCCGCTGATCAGTGCCCAGAAAGTGCTGCCGTCCTTGCGTCGCATCCACTGCTCGCGGCGGTGGGTGCCACCGGCGGCAATGATCGGATAGATTTCCCCGGCAGCAACAAAGTCGGCATCCGAAATGTAGAAAATGCGGGAGGAGCGGCCAATGGTTTGACCGGGTTCGTAACCGAACATCTCGTCGATACGCGGGTTGCAGCGGATGACTTGGCGGTCGCGCAGCAGCAGGATGCCAACGTGGGCGGCAGCAAAGGTCGCCTCCAGGTCGCGCTGGGTATCCCACAAGGCATCCTTGATCCGCGTCTGCTCTTCCAGATCCTCGACGATCCATACCGTACCGCCACGCGGATTTTCACGATCGACTGCCGCCGCGTGCAAGCGGCAATGCACCAGGCTGCCGTCACGGCGGCGCATCGGCAATTCGACATCGAAGGGATCGCCGGCGAGCAGCGCCTGGCGCGCCCAATGCCGGAGGCGGACATAGTCGGCATCGCTCTGGTAGAGGAGGCGTGCACGCTGGCCGAAAACTTCGTCCTCGGCGTACCCGAGGAGATCGCAAAAACGGCGATTGCAGTTCTGCAACAGGCCATTGCGGACGAACACGATGCCCACCGGCGCATAGTCAAATATCGCCAGCAGCTCGGGCACCGCCATCTTACGGTTCATTGTCTCCTCCTGATCTTGCGCGCTGCGGGCCCTCTTCTGGAGCCTGTCGATCGGCTTCGGGGCCGTTTCAATATGGGGCAGATGATACCAGTTGCGAGCGGGTCAGAAAGACGCAGGAAAAAGGCAAAACAGGGAAACCACTGGCCTAGCTGCGGCCGCCGATTTCCAGCACTTGCAACAGTGCGGCGGTATCGCAGCCCCCCCAGCCATTGGCCATCAGGGCATTGAGTTGCTGGCCAACGCTAGCAACCACTGGCAAGGTCACGCCCATGCCACGCGCTGCATTCAGCAGCAGGCCAAAATCCTTGTGATGCAGACGCGCCTCGACGCCGGCCTTGAAATCGCGGGCGACCATGCGGCTACCAAACACTTCCAGCACACGGCTACCCGCCGAACCGCCAAGCAGTGCCTGCTGCACCTTAGCGGGATCGACGCCGGCGGCAGCCGCCAGGCGCATCGCTTCCGCTGCCGCCTGAATGGCGGCAACCATGATCATCTGGTTGCAGGCTTTCGCCACCTGACCGGTACCGCTGCCGCCGATATGCACAAGGGTCTTGCCGAGCACCGCGAATACCGGATGCACACGTTCCAGCACGGCTGCATCACCACCGACCATGATCGCCAACGTGCCAGCCTCGGCGCCGACGCCACCGCCGGAAACCGGCGCATCAAGCAGGTGCACGCCTTGTGTTGCCAGACGACTGGCGATGTCGCACGCCAGTGCCGGGGCGATGGTGCTCATATCGACGAGTATGGATCCGGCAGCAAATCCCGTGGACAGCCCTTGCTCGCCAAAGACCACGGTTTCGACATCGTGGCCGTGAGTAACGATGGTAAAAACCACGTCGCTGCAGCGCGCCACTTCGGCCGGATTCGCACGCAGGATGGCGCCAGCGGCCAGCAGCGGCGTTGCCGACTCCGGACGACGCGCCCAGACCGAAACTTCATACCCGGCTTCGAGCAGGCGCCGGGCCATCGGTCGGCCCATGACGCCGAGGCCGATGAACCCAAGCTTCATGGGGTGATTGCGCCCGGCGTCATTGCTGCCCGGAGAGGTTTTCGAGGAGTTTGAGTACAGCGATGGAATCTTCTTCGCCGAGACCTGAACCGACCATCGCATTGAACATCTGCGCCGTCATCGCCGAACCCGGCAGCATCAGGCCGAGTTCATGCGCACTCTGCATGACGATGTTCAAATCCTTCTGGTGCATCCAGCTCTTGAAACCCGGCTTGAAGTTACGGTCGAGCATGCGCTGGCCGTGGTTTTCCAGAATCTTCGAATAGGCAAAACCACCTAGCAGCGCCTCGCGTACGCGCGCCGGATCGGCGCCAGCCTTGCTGGCAAAGCACATGGCCTCGGCCACGGCCATCACTCCCATGCCGGTAACGATCTGGTTGCAGGCCTTGGCCACCTGCCCTGCCCCCGAATCACCCACATGAACGATGTTCTTGCCCATGCATTCGAAAGCCGGCCGGGCCTTGGCAAATGCTGCCTCCGTACCGCCGGCCATGATCGACAGGGTGCCGGCGATGGCACCGACCTCACCGCCGGAAACCGGCGCATCGACGAATTCGATCCCCTGCGCCTTCATTTTTGCTGCGATATCCTTGGCTGCAGACGGCGCGATGGTACTCATGTCCACGGCCACCAGCCCGGATTGGGCACCGGCGGCGGCGCCGCGCTCGCCGAGCATCACCTGCGCCACATCCGGTGCATCGGCAACCATCGAGATCACGACCTCGACCTGGCGCGCTACATCGGCGGGGTCGGCTGCCACGGTTGCGCCGGCATCGGCCAGTGGCGTCATCGATTCGGCACGGCGTGCCCAGACGACGACCTGATGTCCGCCCTTCAGCAGATTGAGCGCCATCGGGCGCCCCATGATGCCCAGACCAAGAAATCCGATTTTCATGCCCACCTCCGGAAATGCACGACGAACAATGCTGCGACCTACTCCAGCACGAAGGATTGCGCAGTCGGTACGGAGAAGCGACCGTTCAGCTTGATGAGTTGGACTCGGTGGGCATTGGCCAGGCGATCAACGAACTCTTCGCCCTTGGGCATCAGCCGCACTTCAATCCGCCGACGATCTTCGGTTGAACGCCGGCGCTCGACGAAGCCCTGTTTTTCACAACGGGAAACCAGCGCGACAACACCGTGATGCTGCGCCTGCAGACGCTCGGCGATTTCACCAATGGTCGCCCATTCACGGCCAGGAAAGCCCTTGATGTTGAGCAGCATCAGATACTGCAGCGGCGTAATCCCCGCCTTGCGGGTGACCTGCTCGGAAAAGCGCAGGAATTTCCGAATCTCGTAGCGAAAATTGGCGAGGATTTCGAATTCACCCTTGGTCAGGGGAGGTAAAGGCTTGTCGCTCACGTTTGAGGCTCCGGGGGTTCACACATTTGATTTGTCGTTTGAGCAACGATTTTACCGGTAAACATCGGCCGCAAAAAAAGAAAAACCCGCTGACACCAAGAAGTGCCTGCGGGTCCAAATGTTACCTTTCGGGGGGATGAAAGATAACGGGAGAGGTAAATACGAGAAGGCTATGCCGCCGATCTCGAATCACGCAGAGATAGTACATCACAGAGCGATATAAAAGCAAGGGGCCGCGCCGCCAGGATTGGCAACGCTATGAGAACGGGCAGCGAACAGGGAGTGGCGCAACTAGCCGAGGTTTGAGGCTTCGCCTGACTCAGCGCCGGCGGCCGTTTTCTCGCTCCGGGCAACGCACGGGATGGTAATGACGAAACGCGTTCCTTCACCGGGCTCACTCTCGACAAGCATGTCGCCTCCTAGCAGGTCGCGTACCAGATTGAGCACGATCGACAAGCCGAGGCCACTACCGCCCTTGCCCAGCTTGGTGGTAAAGAATGGGTCAAAGATACGCGGCCGCAGCTCGGCGGGAATGCCGGCGCCATTGTCGGCACAGACAATCTCCACCTGGTCGCCATCAAGATGGCGCGCATGCAGCGATACCGCGCCCTCGCGACGCCCTTCGAAAGCATGCACCAGCGCATTCTCGACAAGATTGGTAACGACCTGCCCGAGCGCACCGGGGAAGCTGTCGAGTTCCACGCCAACCTCTGCTTCCAGTTCAAAAATGTAGGGTGAATGCTTGAATCGCGGCAGCAAAGTCATGCGGATTTCTTCCAGCACGGTCCCCAGGTCGAACTGACGCCGCCGGTCGCTTGTCTGGTCAACCGCCACCTGCTTGAAGTTCTGGATCAGGTTGGCGGCGCGCAGCAGGTTGCGTTCAAGCAGGTCGTCCGATTCCCGCACACTGGCAAGAAAATCCTCAAGCACCGAACGGCGCAGCGACCCGCTGGCCAGTTCGACCTCGAATTCGGCAATACGGTGTCCGACGGCCGAAGCGACCATCCGTGCATTGCCGATCGGGGTATTGATTTCGTGGGCAATGCCGGCGACCAGATTACCCAGAGACGCCATCCGTTCATTGCGGGCCAGCACTTCGGCGGTACGCCGCAATGCCGTGACGTCGGTCTGCAGCACGAGGCGCCCTCCTTCCGAAGTCATCAGGCGCTCAATATTGACGATGCGGCCATCCGGCAAGGGGCGATCCCATTGTCCGAAGCGATTCCAGTCGCTGCTCTCATCGTTGCGTAGCGGCGCATCGCCGCGTGCGGCCATTCCCTGGCGCAACGCTTCCCGCGCCACGCCCTCGCACAAGAGTTCGGCAGAGCTTGGGTAGAGGCGCTTGAACGCATCGTTCCAGGCCACCAGATGCTGGCCCTTGTCCCACAGCAGGATACCGATCGACATGGTGTCGATGATCTCGCGCAACCACTCGGCCGACTGGCGTACAGCCGACTCGGCCTGACGGCGCTCATCGACTTCCGCCTCCAGTCGCTGCGTGCGCTCGGCAACCCGAAGTTCAAGCTCGGCATTGAGTTTTTCATAGAGCCGGTTCGCCGAGAGCAGCCCGTGTTCGGCTTCCTTGCGCGCGGTGATGTCCCGCCAGATGCAATAAAGAATGTTGTGACCATGATCATCCAGCCGAGCCAGTGTCACCTCGACGGGGAAGCGGCTTCCGTCGCGCCGCTGATGCTCCCACTCGAAGCGATGGATACCCCGGAGGTAGGCGGTTTCCATCATCTTCTCGGCCTTGTCGAAGGACGGCCACCCATCCGGCTGGAATTCCGGTGACAACTTCGACGGGTGCGTGGACAACAATACCTCCCGGCTCTCATAGCCGAGAATTTCGACTGCGGCATGGTTGCAATCGATGAACAGTTTGCCGTCGATCAGCCAGCAGGGATCGGGAGAACGGTCAAAGAGGTCACGGAAACGCTGCTCGCTTTGCCGCAACTCGGCATCGGCCCGCTTGCGTTCGGTGATGTCTGTGTAGGAACTGACAAAACCGCCCCCCGGCAGCGGCGTGCCCCGCACTTCGAGCACCGTGCCGTCAGGCCGGGTACGTTCGAAGTGGTGCGCCTCCTGCAGGTTGATGCGTGCGGCTGCCTGTGCAACATAGGCCTCGACATCGACGTCGCCATATTCGCCACGCAGCACGTTATAGCGAACAAAATCGAGCAGGGTATGTGCCTCGCCTTCAAACATCTCGCGCGGAAAGTCCAGCAACTTGCGGAACTGTTCGTTCCACTCGACGATGCGCATCTCGCTGTCGGCGACCGACACCCCGCCGGGAAAATGCGCCAGTACAGATTTCAGGCGGTTGTTATGGACCTTTAACGCCTCTTCAGCGCGCTTGCGATCGGTAATGTCGGTGGCCAGTACCAGCAGCGCCGGGCGCCCTTCGAAGGCGACATGCAGTGAAGTGATATCGACATCGATCAATCGACCGTCCTTGCGCAAATGGTGCCATTCTCCCCAATGCTGCGCCCCGTCCGGAGACAAGCCGGAGAGATGTGCCGCAAGGCGCTCCCGCTCATTATCCGGATGCAGCGTAGCAAACTGTTTGAGCAGCAACTCCTGACGCGAAAAACCGTAACCGGAGAGAAAGGCGGCGTTGGCATCAAGCAAGTACTGCCGGTGCAATTCATAAACGACCATCGGCACCGGGTTGCTATCGAAAAGCGCGCGGTATTGTGTTTCGCTCGCGCGCAACTGCTCGGTCCGTCGCGAAACTTCCTGATGCAGCAGACGCGGCTGACGGAGGAGCAGATAGGCGGCAAAGCTGGTGAGCCCAGAAAAGGTCAGCACACCGAGCAAACCGAAAATCAGATTTTGCGCCGACACCCAGCCGGCTACCGGCGCAATGCTCAGCACCCAACGTCCATTCGGAACAGTAATAGGAATTTCCACCGCCGCGACAAGCGCGTCCTCGCCGGAGCGGGAGAACACCTGTCGCGTGCCGTCCGGACGGATGCGCCACAATTCATAGGCGTAACCGCCCTCGACCAGCGCATTCAAGCGTGTTGCCGCCAGCAGGTCGGGGATGCGGATGAGGACCTGGGCTAGCCCCCAGAATTGATCGCTGCCCTGTTCATCGGGAACGAAGATGGGGTGGCGGCCAACAACGCCGACCCCGCCCTGCTTCAGATCAAAGGGGCCGGTCAGACCAAGCTGCCGCCGCTCGATGACCTGCCGGACTTCCGGTCCCTGCAGCGGGTCATTCAATGGCGAAAAGCCAATCACCGCCTCGTTGCCGGCCAGCGGTACCACCTGCCGTATCGTCCCGCGGGGGGCCAGTTGCAGCGCGGTAATGCCGCCATAGACGCGGATCATCTCCGCACCAAGCGTTTCGAAGTTGTTGATCTGCCCTTTACCCTGGCGCACCAGGGTCGCCAACGCGTAGGAGGCAGACAGCGAGCGATCCAGGCGTTCGCCCAGATCGTGGGCGACGGCACTGGCCAGATGGCGCCCCTGGTCCTCTGCGGTGTGGCGACGAACCTTCTCGACAAACCACATCAAGGTGCCGGCCAGCAGCAGCGACACGAGAAAGGTCAGCAGCACGCCAGGGACCAGCCAGTCCCTCGCTACAGCTCTGCCGGTTTCCCGCCTCTCATTTTCAGCCAAGATTCACCCTTTCGGCCCGCCACACCCTCGGCAGAGATTACTCCCAAAGGATTAGGGCGTGTTCACCGTAGATTCGTGGAGCGCGTTGCTATGCAAAGGCGGTGAATGCTAGGCGCGCGGCACCGCCCGCACTAATGTGCGGGCAAGCTGTGCAACGACGCAGGCGCCGTCTTTGCACAGCAACCCTTCGGGACGATGTCTGTGTGGGCGCGTCGCGGTGTTGCATCGGCTTGCCTGGCACCAGCCAGGCTACGCCGCCGCGCCTTGCGCTGCATCCCACACAGACATCGTCGCGCCCATGAATCTACGGTGAACACACCCTAAGCGCTCCAGATATTACGGCAGCGGGTTTCCTTGACCCGCCACGCCGCCAGGGCGCCCCCGCAGGCGCTGAGTGCTATCACCAAAAGCCCCCCGCGCCAGGCATCGATTTCGTAGAAACGGGCACCGTTGAGCATGCCGCCTTTCCAGCCGAGATCCATGATCCAGCCAAAAATTGGCTGCAACAACGCACCGGCGAGAAAGCCGCCCATATTGGCCACCGAGGTCGACATGCCGGAAAGCAGCGGCGGGTTAACCTCCTTGGCACAGGCCCAGGTCAGGCTGAAACCGGCGGTGCACACGCCCATCAGCGCGAACAGGGAGTACGAGAGCCACAGGGGCATGGTCGCCCCGGTAAGCCAGATCAGCCAGAGCAGGGCGAACATATTGGTCGTCACCACCAGCACCGGCTTGCGGCGGCCAAGGCGGTCGGAAAGCGTGCCGAGGAAAAAGCAGCCAACGGCAAAACCGCCGAACCACAGCGACAGGTGCCCGGCCGCGACATCACGCGAAAGACCATGGACCTGCACCAGATACGGCGTTGCCCAGAGGCCGGCAAAAGCAAAGAAGGCCCCGGCAACTCCCGTGTTGGTAAGCGCGGCCGGCCAGGTCGAACGGTTCCGCAACACCTGCATCAAGCCATTGAGAATCACCGTCCGGTCAAATTTCGGGCGATGCGCGGTACTGCCTCCATCCTTGCCATCGCGCACCCAGATCCAGCAGGCAATGCCGAGCAACAGTGAAATCACACCAGCGACTACAAACACGCTGCGCCAGCCAACGGCCTGTGCCGTCAGGGAAAGCGGCACGCCAGCCAGGACTGAACCGAAGTTGCCAACCAGCATGCACAGCCCGGTGAGCGTGGCGAAATGTTTTTCATCGAACCACACGGCAATGATCTTGAGCATGGCAATGAAGGTTACCGAGACCCCCAGCCCGACCAGCGTCCGCCCGACCAGCGCCACATTCATCGACGGCGCCAGACCAAAAAGGATGCTGCCGATGCAGGCAATGATCGCGCCGAGGAGCAGGATGCGGCGTGGCCCGAGCGTATCGACGAGGATGCCGGTCGGTACCTGCATGATCGTATAAACGTAGAAATAGGTCGCCGCCAGCACGCCGAGCGAGGCGGCGGTAGTCTGGAAGGAGACCGCCAGATCCTGGGCGATACCCGCCGGGGCAAAGCGGTGGAAGAAGGACAGCACATAGGCGCCTGCCACAACGGCCAGCATGAGCCCGTTGCGGCGCATCGAATCGGTCATTTCCGGTCCTGTCTACGCAACAGCGCAGTAAGAATGGGGGGCGTCAGCAGGGTGGTCAGGATGACCATGATGACGATCACCGAGAACATCGCTTCATTAACCACGCCAAGCTGCTTGCCGACAGCGGCAAAGATCAGACCCACCTCGCCACGCGGCACCATGCCCCAGCCGACGATCCACGGATTGTGGCCGCGCCCGGCGGCAAAGCCGGCAACCAGCTTGCCGACAACCGCCACCACGGTGATGCCCAGCGCGACGATGACAATCTGCGGATCAGCCAGCGTACGCAAATCGACCTGCATGCCGGTGAGCACGAAGAAAACCGGCACGAAGAAATAGCCGATCGGCTCGACCATGTGCTCGTGCTGATGATGGGTGTGCTTCTCCAGAATGGCGCGGATGCGATCGCCAACGCCCGGCTTGATCTCGGCCGGCAGCGTTTCCTCGATATCCTGCACCAGCTTTGGCGTTTCAAAACCCTTGAGATACACCGGCTCGAACAGCAGGCCGGCGGCAAAGGCGCCAATGATCGGCGCCAGCCCGATGGCATGCGCCAGCCAGGCAAGGAAGAGGCCGCTGGCCAACACCAGGGCAAAGAGCATCGAATGGCCACTATCGAGTTGCGCCAGTCGGCCGGCAAAGCGCCTGGCCAGCATGCGCCCGATGATGATGGAACCACCGAGGAAGGCGACGGCCTCGAAGATGATCATGCCGACCTGACCGAGGCTCACCGAGCCGGCCTGCACCAGGCTGGAAACCACCGCCAGAATCACCAGGCCGAGCACATCGTCGATCACCGCCGCACCGAGAACAATCTTCGCCTCGGCCATGCCGAGACGGCCGAGATCGCGGAAAACGCGACCGGTGATGCCGACCGAGGTCGCCGCCAGCGTCGCCCCGAGGAAGAGGTAGGTATTCTCATTCTGCCCGGGCAGCAACAACGGCCCGACCACATAGGCACCAAGGGAGAAGGGGACGGCGATGCCGATGGCACCCACCATGAAAGCCTTGGCGCCCACCTTGACCAGATCGTCGAGGCGCGTCTCCAGGCCAATCTGCAGCAGCAAGACGATGACGCCGAGCTCGGCAAGAAAGGCAATGATCGGATCACCGGCCACCTTGTCGAAATAGTGGAAGCCAAAGATCGCCAGGTTGCCCAGCACCACCCCGAGCAGCAACTCACCCAGCACCGCCGGAAAGCCGATGCGCTGCGTCAGCGGCGAAAACAGGCGCGCCGCCATCAGGATGATCGCCAGCCACAGCAGGTTCTCGCCAACGACACCGGAACCGGCGGCAAAGGCCGAGGGCAGGCTGACGACAAAGGCCAGAAAAAGGATCAGCGGACGGCTGACAGCGCGGATCGGATGCATGCGAACTCCTGGTTTGGTGGCCGTCGGCTACGGCCCTGTTTCCTGTTACCGGCAGCGGTCGCCTACTTCAGTGCCGCCATGGCTTCCGCATGCGTTTTACCTGCCGCGTTCCTGCGCGCCTCGACATAGTGCCCGATGGTATCGCTCATCGACCGGCCAGCGCCTTTTTCGACCAGCGCATCGAGTACGTCAAGCGAAGTCGCCGGCGACTTGGTCGCGTCGAAGATAAAGCGGGCGGCACGCGTACAGGCAGCCGCCACTGCCTGCTCGGTCTCGCCGGTGGCCTTGATCGCCTTCGCCATCTGCGCCCGTGCATGCACCACGCGCGGGTCATTGGCAGCCACATCCTGCTTCGCCGCCAGCGACACCATGCGCTGCGGAATACTTTCCTCCCCGCGCGCAGTCACCGACTCCAGCGGCGTGGTGGCAGCAATGGCCAGGGCGGGCAACAGGCAGGAAAGCAGGAACAACGAACGCATGAAAAATTCCTCGGAAAGAAACAGTCAGGCAAATCTTATCATCGGGCCGCAGCGCCGCCCGAACCGGACGTCGCCAGGCGAAATCGTTTCTCGATACCGACCACCAGCGATGCGCAGAAGCCGACGAGCAGAATCGCCGCCCACTCCACCCAGCCGATCGGTGCCGTGCCGAAGATGCGGTTCATTGCCGGCAGGTAGGTCATCGCCAACTGCAGCGCCAGCATGATGCCGCTACCGATCCACACCAAGGGGTTGGAGAAGACTCCGACAGAAACAAAGGAGCGCGTCAGCGAGCGGCAGTTGAACAGGTAAAAGGTTTCGACGACGACAAATACGTTCACCGCCACCGTGCGCGCCTCGGCCAGCGTATGCCCCTGCCGCAGTTCGAGCAGGAACAGGCCGTAGGCCCCCAGCAGCAGCATCGTGCTGACCAGCACGATGCGCAAGATCAGCGGCCGGTCGAGAATGGGTGCGGCCGGCGGCCGTGGTGGCCGGTGCATCAGCCCGCGCTCGACCGGTTCAAAGGAGAGCATCAGCCCGAGCAGCACGGCAGTGGTCATGTTGATCCACAGAATCTGCAGCGGCGTGATCGGCAGCGTGGCGCCGGCAAGAATGGCCGCAAGGATGACCAGGCCCTCGCCGAAATTGGTTGGCAGGGTCCAGGTAATGAACTTGACCAGGTTGTCATAGACGCCGCGTCCTTCCTCGACGGCCGCTTCGATGCTGGCGAAGTTGTCGTCGGTGAGCACCATCGCTGCTGCCTCGCGCGCCACGTCGGTACCGCCCAGGCCCATGGCCACGCCGATGTCGGCCTGCTTCAGCGCCGGCGCGTCATTGACACCATCGCCGGTCATCGCCACCACTTCGCCGCTTTCCTGCAGGGCACGCACCAGCCGCAGCTTCTGTTCGGGTTCGACGCGGGCAAACACCGCCGTGGCATTGGCGGCGGCAACAAACTGCGCGTCGTCCAGCGCAGCCAGATCGCGGCCACTGAGTACCGCCACCCCCTCGCTGGCCGAAACGATGCCCATCTGCCGGGCAATCGCCAGCGCCGTGATGGCATGATCCCCGGTGATCATCTTCACCTTGATGCCGGCGGCGTGGCAGGCTTTCACCGCACTGATCGCACGCGGCCGGGGCGGGTCGATCATGCCGACCAGGCCGAGGAAGCTCAGCGCATTTCCGGCCAGTGTTTCATGGCTCAGTTCACCGCCGGAGGGGCGATTGCCGCGGGCAAAGGCCAGCACGCGGAAACCGCGTTCAGCCATGGCCTGCGCATGGCGCTCGACCGCAGTAGCATCGAGAGGAACGATTGCCCCCTCGCCATCGAGCATGTTGACGCAACGCGGCAGGATGCGTTCGAGCGCGCCCTTGGCATAGACCAGATGCTGGCCCTCGACATCGTGCGCGGTGGCCATGTACTGGGCAGCCGAATCGAAAGGCAGCACATCGAGCCGGGGGAAGACCGTCAGCAGTGTCGCCTCGTCCAGCCCGGCCTTGCGGGCGACGACAAGCAACGCCCCTTCGGTCGGGTCACCGACGATTTCCCAATGCTTGCCTTGACGTGACAGCGCGGCATCGTTGCACAACACGCCAGCGAGCAGGGTCTCGCGCAGCGCACCGGCAATCAGCGCGGGCTGATCGGCGGTGGTGACATTCCCTTCCGGCGCATAACCACTGCCGCCGACTTCGTGGCGGTCGCCGCCAGCCCAGACCTCGCGCACCGTCATCTGGTTCTCGGTCAGCGTCCCGGTCTTGTCCGAGCAGATCACTGTCGTGCTGCCCAGCGCCTCGACGGCCGGCAGCTTGCGAATGATGGCGCGGCGTTTGGCCATGCGCGAAACGCCGATGGCCAGCGTGATCGTCACCGCCGCCGGCAAGCCCTCGGGGATGGCGCCAACCGCCAGTGCAACGGCCGCCATGAACATGTCGAAAGCCGCTTCCCCGCGCAGCAGGCCGACGGCAAAGGTGAGCAATGCCAGCCCGCCGATGACCAGCAGCAGCCAGTTGGAAAAGGCGGCCATCTTCTTCGTCAGCGGCGTCTGCAGATCGGCCACCTCGGCAATCAGCTTCGAGATGCGCCCGGTCTCGGTGGCGCCACCGGTGGCCGCCACCAGCCCGGCCCCCTGACCGCTGACCACCATGGTGCCGGCGTAGGCCATGTTGCGGCGATCCGCCAACGAGGTCTCCGCCGGCAAGGTTTCCGGCATCTTGTGCACTGCCGTAGACTCTCCGGTCAGTGAGGCTTCCATCGCTTTCAGGCCGTGCGATTCGATCAGCCGCAGGTCAGCCGGCACCCGGTCGCCGGCAGCCAGCAGGACCACGTCGCCGGGCACCAGCACGTGGGCGCCAAGGCGATGCTTGCAGCCTTCGCGCAGGATCATCGTCTCGCTGGCCAGTGTCCGCGCCAGCGCCGCCAGTGCCGCTTCCGCCTTGCCTTCCTGGACATAGCCGATGATCGCATTGACCAGCACCACGCCGAGGATGACGCCGGTATCCACCCACTCGCCAAGCACCGCCGTGACGCTGCCAGCGAGAATCAGCACCAGCACCAGCGGCTGCATCAATTGTTCGGCAAAGCGGCGCCAGGCACGCTTGCCCGGCGGCACCGGCAGGCGGTTCTCGCCATGTTGCAGCAGCCGCGCCGCCGCCTCGGCATGGCTCAAGCCAAGCACCACATCAGAGGCCAGGTCACGCACGGCTTCCTCGGCCGACAAGGTGTGCCAGGGAGTAGAGGTTTCAGGAGGACGGTTTGTGTTCATTTGGAAAATCTATTTTTTAACCACGAAGAGCACGGAGAACACGAAGAGAAACAGAATGCAGTTTATTTTCTGTGATGCCTGCGCGGATTGGAACGGCGGATTATCCGGATGAATCAGAATTTTTTATTTTCTTCGTGTTCTCCGTGCTCTACGTGGTTAATCGCTTCTCTTCCACTATTCCACCACCTTCGAATCGATCGTCAGCGTCACCGGCCCGTCATTGATCAGATGCACCTGCATGTCGGCACCGAACACGCCGGTCGGCACCGGCCGACCTAGGGCGGTGGCCAGCTTGCCGACAAAACGTTCGAACAGCGGCTGCGATATTTCCCCACGTGCGGCACGACTCCATGAGGGACGGTTACCCTTCTTCGTCGAAGCGAACAAGGTGAATTGCGAGACGGCGAGAATCCGCCCATCGACCTGCTGCACATCGCGGTTCATCACCCCCTCGCCGTCGGCGAAGATGCGCAGACGGACGATCTTTTGCGCCATCCAGTCGAGGTCGGCCTCGCTTTCATCTTCGCTGAAGCCGGCCAGCACCAGCAGGCCATGACCGATGCTGCCGGTGATTTCCCCGGCGACCGTGACATGCGCCTCGCTGACACGCTGGATCACTGCACGCATTTGTTAAGCTCTCACGGATGGGGCCGAAAAACGGCGCCGGAAACCACGCCACGCACGGTACCGGCCAGCGTCACCATCCAGACGACCAGCAGCAGGAACCAGCAGGCGACACCGAGCGTATCGACACCGCCGATGCCGGTCAGCGGCGACAGGCGCAGGCTGGCAGCAACGAAGGCGCCAAGCGGAAAGGTGAAGCCCCACCACGACAGTGCGAACGGCAGCTGGCCGGCACGGTGCGCCGTCCACGTCAGCAATGTGGCCATCACCAGCCACCAGACACCAAAACCCCACAACAGCAGCGAAATGAACAGGAAGGGTTCGTGCGCCACGGCGAACGGCAACTGGTCGAGCACGTTCAACAGGCTGACCGGGATGACGCCCAGTGGCGCCAGATGAATCCACGCCGTCGGCGTCAGGATGCCGACCGCCGGCTTGGCCAGCAGCTTGCGCTGCAGGGTCAGCCCGAGCAGGCCGAGATACATCAGCGTGCCCGCACCCAGCCCGACGACGTTGAACAGCAAGCCCAGCTCACGCAGGGCGCCCGACTGCAATTCGAGCAGGGGGCCGCCGGCAACCGGGATGACCACCAGGCCCACGGCCGGTATGAACTTGGCCGGCGTCACATGTTCGAGGTCAACATGCTCGCCGCGAAACATCAGGAAGAGCACGGCGAAGCTGAAGACGAAGACCAGCGCCGTGCCGCCCCACCAGAAAGCCAATGCCACTGCCGGCATGCCGGTAATGGCCAGCCACTGCGCCGCCAGCACCAGCATGGCAATGGCAAAGGTCGGGTAAAAGCTGGCCTGCACCGGGTGGCGCAGGGTCATCATCGCCGCCTCGTGGAAGCACAACCAGCGCGTCAGCCAGGGCACCGACAGCACGCAGAAGAGCAGCACGTTGAACCAGTGCAGCCCCTGCGCCAGCGGCGCCATCAACGGCCAGCGCCCGGACAGCGAATGTGCGGTCAGCGCCAGCACGCCGGTGCCCATGACGGCAGCAAACCAGCCGGGGGCGAAGCTGCGGCTGATTTCGGAAAAAGAGGGGAACCCGGCGGGGGCGACCGGATGGCTTGCGGCGGGAGAACTCATGGCAGGATCCTGCATATAAGACGATTCTTATTATGCCCCACGGCATGCGGTACGTCCTGCGGCGACTGCCCGGCAGACTCAATTTCGCCGGGCGACTACAATGGACTGTTGCTGCCAATGACCATGAGGAGTTTCAGATGCGCGAGATCTCGGACGAAAAATCAGCAGTCAGCCTTTCCGGCTGGCTCGCCCTGCCCCTCTGGCTGGCGCTGCTGATCTGGGCGGCGTGGCCCTTCATCGGGCTGCTGGCATGGAACCTCGGCGTTTCTCTGCCCTTCCCGCGCCAGCCCTCGGTAGCCAATATCCTCGCCATTCCCGTGCTGCTCTTCCTGGCCAAGGGCTTCGGCATCCTGCAGCCGAACATCGCCGCCATCTTCACCTTCTTCGGCCGCTACGCCGGTACGCTGCACAGCGCCGGCTTTTACTGGGTCAATCCCTTCTTCCAGCGCCAGAAGATGTCGCTGCGCGCGCACAACCTCAACACCGCCACCCTCAAGGTCAACGACCGCGCCGGCAACCCGGTGGAAGTCGCGGCGGTTGTCGTCTGGCGCGTTTCCGATACCGCCCGTGCCGCTTTCGATGTTGAGGATTACGGTACCTACATCGTCATCCAGAGTGAATCAGCCGTACGCTCGGTGGTCAGCGCCCGCTGGTACGACGGCGACACCAACGGCCGCAATTCGCTGCGTGGCGACATGGAGGCCGTGGCTGAACTGCTCGCCACCACCATTCAGGAACACGTCGCGCTGGCCGGCATCGAGATCGTCGAGGCGCGCATCTCGCACCTCGCCTACGCCCCGGAAATCGCCAGCGCCATGCTGCGCCGGCAACAGGCCGAAGCCGTGGTCAGCGCCCGCGCACGCATCGTCGATGGCGCCGTCGGCATGGTCAAGCTGGGCATCGAGCAGCTGGAAGCCGCCGGCGTCGTTCAGCTCTCCGCCGCCGACCGGGTCAAACTGGTGACCAACCTGATGACGGTGCTGGTCTCGGAAAGCGAAACACATCCGGTGCTGTCGGTAGGCAAGGAGTAGCCCCTTTTCAGCACTGACGCTCAATGATTGAAGCGGAAATCCGTCGCCGCGTGTGACCGCCAGTCGCTATCGCCGGTCAGCTCCAGCACCTGCGCGTGAAACCTGAGGATGGTCGAGCGGTGGCCGACACTGATCAGCGTCGTCTGCGTTTCGACCAGTTGTTCATAGAGGAAAGCCTCGTTGGGGATATCCAGCGCACTGGTCGCTTCGTCGAGGATGGCGAAGCGTGGCCGGGTCAGCAGCAGGCGGGCAAAGGCGAGGCGCTGCTGTTCGCCGATGGAAAGCACCTTGTGCCAGTCCTTTTCGGTATCGAGGCCGCCAAAGCGGTGGGCCAGATCGGGCAGGTTCACCTTTGCCAGCAAGCCCAGTAATTCGTCATCGGAGCTGGCAAGCATCCTGTTCGGGTAAAGCAGCTGGCTGCGAAGTGAGCCGACCTGCATGTACGGCTGCTGCGGCAGGAAGAGGATGTCGTCCGGCCCTGGACGGAAGATGGTGCCGCTGCCTGAATACCACAGGCCGGCGATGGCGCGCAGCAGCGAACTCTTGCCGCTGCCGCTTTCGCCGACGATCATCAGCCCCTGGCCGGGCTTGACTGTCACCGACAGGTTCCTGACCAGCACACGGTCGTTGTTCGGCGTGTGCAGGGTGACCCCTTCGAGCACCAGATGGGAGGCCTCCACCGACTGGATGCTGCTGCCTGCCGCAACCTCACTTCCCGATTGCGCCGGCAGCACTTTTGCCAGGGAATCGAGGCGATCCACCCCCGCAGCAAACCGGCTCAGCCCTTCGAAGTTTTCGACGATCAGCGAAATCGCCGAGAGCACCATGGCAAACGCACCCGCCGCCTGCACCGCTCGCCCCACTTCGAGCTCGCCCGAGAGGACGCGCGAGGCAATGATGGCGCTGGGGATGACCAGCGTCAGCAGGTTGTAGCCATGCTGGAACAAATTGAGCCCGAGCTGGCTGCGGATAAGGCGGTTGAAATTGTTGAAGGCCTCGGCAAAGCGCCGCCGTACCAGGTTCAGTTCCTGTGCTTCGCCTCGGTAAAAGGCGATCGACTCGGCGTTCTCGCGCACGCGCACCAGGCTGAAGCGGAAATCCGCCTCGCGCCGCAGCTGGTTGAAGTTGAGATTCATCAGCCGCTTGCCAAACACGAAAATGACGATGCACGTGCCAGCCGCCGCATAGACCACGAGGAAGTAGACCAGCTCATGCGAGATCGACCACAGCACGGTGCTGAAAGCGATCAGTTGCAAGGTCGAGCTGATGATGATCAGGAGAAAGAAGAGCGAACGCTGGGTGAAGGTGGCAATGTCTTCGGCCACCCGCTGATCGGGGTTGTCGATGGTGTTGTTGGCGTTCAGCTCGTAGAAATGGCGGTGGCTGAAATAGCTTGCGAGAAACCGGTTGGTCAGCCAGCGCCGCCAATGAATGCCCAGCTTGTCACGGACAAAATAGTAGAAGGCATAGATCGGCACCGCAATGATGAGCAGGATGAGGCACAGCCGGATGGAAGCCCAGAAGCGATCTTCGTCGCGGGCAGCCAGTGCCGAGGTGAATTCACCGGTTTGCTCGTTGAAGAGCACGGCGAACTGCGTCTGTCCGAGCAGGAGGATGACCAACAGCAACAGCAGCCCCCACGCCTTCCAGCGCTCGTCCTCGCGCCAGAAGGGTGAGGCAAGCGCCCAGAAACGCTGCAGGATTTGGCGATCGGCCGGTTTCATTGTTTTTATGGTGATGAGGGAAACTGGCTCGGAAAAAGTCTTTGAAAAAGGGCTTTGAAGGCAGTGGAACTGTTTTACTCCACCGCTTGCTGCGGGGTCAAGCCACCGACCTTCACGACCTCCCACCACCGGCCATCTGCCGGGCCAGACCGAGCTTGGCCGAACGCTCCATCTTCCGCACGAAATCCGGGAAATCCAGCCCGAAGCGGGCGCGCAATTCCCGGGCGTGGTTGTGCAGCCAGCGCCAGCGCGGCTCGAAATGACGCTCCCTGAACGCCAGCAATACGTGGTTACCGTCGTCCGGAACGGGGATGATCAGCACCTGGTCGTCAAAAACGTGCATCACCTCGCCGACGAGGCCGGCGTAGCTTTCGCGTTCACCGGCCAGGTTGATGACCAGCACGCCTTTCGCCGACAGCTTGTCCCACGCCGATTGCAGAAATTCCCGGCAATTGAGTGCCGGGGCAAAACCATGTTCATCGAAGGCGTCGATCAGCAAGGCATCGACTCCCGGCTCGACCTCGGCAACATAGTCGGCACCGTCGGCCTGCAGTATCTGCAGCAGCGGACCCGGCGGCGGCAGCAGGAAGGCTTCGCCAAAGGCAATCACTTCCGGACTGATCTCGACAGCGGTAAAGTGCGCGGCCGGCAGATGGCGACGGCAGAATTTCAACAGCGAGCCACCACCCAGGCCGATCAGCACAATGCGCTCCGGGCGTGGCTGGAAGAGCAGAAAGGCCATCATCTTCTGCGTGTAACGCAAGGCCAGGTCGTCCGGTGCCGCCAGGCGCATGGCGCTCTGCATGAGACGCACACTGAAATAGAGGTAGCGCAGCTGGCCGTCGTCAACGACGAAGGGTTTGTCGTAGCTCTGGTCGAGCAGGCGGGCACGCAAGGAATTCAGCTGGTTCGGCGTCGCCGGCGGTTCGAGCAGCAGCAGCTTGCCGAACTCCGTTTCAAACGGACTCGTTATTTCGAACCATTGGCTGTTGTTGCTTGTCTTCATCGTGTCATCGGACGACGATGTCGTTATCGGAATAAATCGGGCAAGACCGACGAGGGAATTTCATGCGCATTACCAGAACCTTATTGTTTTTTGCGACCCTGCTGATCAGCACCCACGTATCGAGTGCCGGCCTGTTCGAGCGGGAAGTCGCTTTCTCCGAAGCGGATATCGCCTCGGCGCTGGCCAAAGCCAAGCCACTGCAATTGTCCTACGGCGGGCTGCTTTCTGTCGCGCTGAATGAGCCGCCGCGCATCCTGCTTGACGGCAGCGATGGCCGCGCCCGGATCACAACAGGCGTGGATGTTGAGTTGCAGGGCAAGCAGCCGATCCGCGTTGAAGCCAGCGGCCGTGCCGGCATTCGCTACGACGACCAGAGCAAGGCTTTCTACCTGGAAAACCCGGTCGTCGATTCGGTGAGCACCCCGGCACTCCGGAAAGAGGCCAACCCCGCTGTACGCGAAGCGGCCTCGCAACTGATCGCCGCCTACTTCCGCTCGAAGCCGGTCTACGTCCTGCGCGAAGATGGCAGCCCGCAGGAAATCGCCGCCCGCTGGCTGCTCAAATCGGTGCGCATCGAACCGGGGCGGGTGGTCGCGGTGCTGTCGACAATTTGATTCGCGAGTGGCTGTGCCGGCCCATCAGTCTGCAAACGCCCACTGCCAACGATTACTGCACCTTGTACGCTGCGTGGCAGGACGCACACTGCTGAGTCACCCGGGACAGCGCCGCGAGGGCTGGTTGCGCATTGCCGCTGTTTGCCGCTTTGTTCGCCTCAACAGCAAATGCGCTGGCTGATTTGTGCATTTCCAGCCCAATACGGCGCATACCTTCCGGCATGCGTTCATTCATCAGTTGCTCTATGCTCGCCGGCTTTGACATTTTTGGCGCAGCAGAATTATCGCTGGCGCAACCGTCGGCCGAAGGCGACTCCATGCCCAAGCGGGCATTCGCAATGTTGGCGGCCTGCACATAATTGCCGACGGACAGGGCGCCGATTATTTCCGAGAGCGCCTGCAGATGATCGCGCATATTGGCCAGCGTATGGTCGCGCATGGGCGGCGGGAAGTTGACCAGTTGTCGGCCATCAACCGGCATGTTGGCCATGTGTTTCCGGTGCATCGCAGGATCGTGAGTCTGTGCATTGGCAAGCAGGCCAAAGCTCAGGCTCAAGGAGACAAAGACAATACGCAATGAAGGCATGGTAATTCTCCGTAAGGGGCTCAGGCTTGAATCGTAGCCATCCCCAGTCCGCATGCGTATGATCGCGATCACACGCCCTTCTTTCCATTTCCGCCCCACTTCCCGATGAACTGGCAAATCCTGATCGAACAACAAGCAGGACTGGCACACATTCCCGCCGAACTGCGCAAGCAGGCGGATTGCCGTTCGCTTGACCGCAGCGCCACACTGTTTCATATCGGCGACCTGGTACAAACCGTGTTCTCGGTAATCTCCGGCGAAGTGCGTCTGGTCCGGCGCGACATGAGCGGCAGCGAAATTGTTCTTCAGCGTTCGCGTGGCGGTTTTTTTGCCGAAGCCAGCCTGGGCAGCGCGCGCTATCACTGTGACGCCGTGGCGACGGAGGTCAGCAAGGTCCTGTGCTTTCCCGCCAGGCAATTCCGCGCGGCATTGGATGACGATGCTGATTTCCGTGATGCCTGGCTCGGACATCTCGCCCGCGAGGTACGCAAACTGCGCGCCCAGTGCGAACGCCTGAATTTGCGCCGTGCCGACGAGCGGATTGCCCATTTCATCGAATCGGAAGGCACGGACGGCAGCATCACACTGAATCAACCGCGGAAGGCCTGGGCTGCCGAACTCGGCCTCACGCATGAGGCCTTGTATCGGGCGCTGAGCCAACTGCAGCGGAATGGCCGCTTATCCATTCAGGGCCAACAGCTAAGCCTCAAGAAGCCCTCCTGAAAGGCCGCCCAAGCATTTTTGCCAAACCATTGACGCACAATCAAACAACCGTTAGATTGTGCGCATGAATACAAAAACCACACGCGCCCAGCTCTACGAGCATGTTGCCCGCATCGGCAAGGCACTCTCCTCACCCAAGCGCCTTGAGCTGATCGAACTGCTCGCGCAGGGCGAAAAAACCGTCGAAACCCTTACTGCACAGGCCGGCATCGATCTGCGCCTGACCAGCGCCCACCTGAAAGCCTTGCGTGAGGCCCGGCTGGTGGAAACCCGGCGGGAAGGCAAGTACATCCACTACCGCCTGAGCGGCCCCGATGTGGCGCAGCTTTGGGTCGGCCTGCGCGAAACGGCCGAGGAACACCTGATCGAACTGCGCATCGCCCTCCAGCAGATGGCCAGCGACCCCGACAGCCTCTGCTCGGAAAGTCGCGAAAGCCTGCTGCAGAAGGCGCGGAAAGGGGAAGTCGTGGTCATCGACGTGCGCCCACCCGGCGAATACGACGCCGGCCACCTGCCCTACGCCCGTTCCATGCCGCTGAACGAGTTGCAACAACGGCTGGCGGATCTGCCGCCGGGCAGCGACATCGTTGCCTACTGCCGGGGGCCGTTCTGCCTGATGTCCGATGAAGCCGTGAAACTGCTCCGCAGCCGGGGATTCTCTGCCCGAAAGATCACCGACGGCGTCAGTGAATGGGCCGCTGGCGGCATGCCGATCGAAACTCCCTCCCTTTGATACGGAAGGCACACCGCCATGAACACACTATTCATCCTCAACGACCCGCCCTATGGCTCCGAGCGCAGTTACAACGCCCTGCGCCTGGCGAAAGCGCTGGCCAAACGCGAAGGTGAAACGGTGCGTGTTTTCCTGATGGGCGACGCCGTGGCCTGCGCCAAGGCCGGCCAGAAAGTCCCCGAAGGCTATTACAACGCCGGCGACATGGTGCGCATGGTCGGTGGCGAGGTCAGCCTGTGCGGCACCTGCATGGAGGCACGCGGGATCAACGAGGCCGAAGTGGTCGAAGGTGCGCAGCGCGGCACCCTCAACCAGCTGGCCGAGTGGACGGCTGCCGCCGACAAGGTACTGGTGTTCTAAGCGCATCACCACGCTCAGCCCTCGCCACATGTTCAAAGCTTTTCCCAACGTCCTTCTCCTGGCGACAAGCCAGGCGCTGATGCTCTCCGCTATCGTCATGTCGATGGCACTCGGCGCCATCCTCGGCAGCACGTTGGCACCAGACAAGAGTCTGGCCACCCTGCCGATTGCCTTGATGGTGATCGGTACAGCGATGGCCTCGCTGCCGGCTGCCATGCTCATGCGCCGCAGCGGACGCCGCGCTGGCTTTCTGCTCGGTACGCTGATCGGCATCAGCGGCAGCCTGCTCTGCGCCCTGGCGCTGCACCAACAGTCTTTCGCGCTGTTTGTCGCCGGCCATTTCCTGATCGGTAGTTATCAGGGCTTCGCCAACTACTATCGTTTTGCAGCTGTCGAAGCCGCCGATCCGGCGCACGCCAGCCGCGCCATTTCGCTGGTGGTAGCCGGCGGCGTCATTGCCGCCTTTCTCGGCCCTCAACTTGGTCAGTGGGGGCGCGATTGGATTGCCGGTGAGTTTTTCGTCGGTTCCTATCTGGCACAAGGCGCCCTGACCCTCGTGGCGTTTGCATTGCTTACCCGGCTCCGTTTGCCACCAGTTGCGATCACGCAAGCCAGCGACGCGCGGCCACTCGGCAAGATCCTCGCGCAACCGGCACTGCGCGTCGCCGTTTTCGGTGCCGCGGTCGGCTACGCGGTGATGATCATGGTCATGACCGCAACACCGCTGGCCATGCTCGGCTGCGGTTTGCCCACCAACAGCGTGACGCCGGTTATTCAGTGGCACGTGGTCGGCATGTTCGCCCCCTCGTTCTTCACCGGCTCGCTGATCAAGCGCTACGGCGCACCACGCATCATGCAGGCTGGATTTGCCTTGCTGCTCACGCAGGTGGCGATCACGCTTTCCGGCATCGAGTTCCTGCATTTTCTTTCGGCACTGATCCTCCTCGGCCTTGGCTGGAACTTTGCCTTCATCGGCGGCACGGCCTTGCTGACCCAGACCTACCGCCCCGCCGAACAATTGAAGGTGCAGGCAGTCAACGAGGCGGCGGTGTTCGGGCTGGTGGCATTTGCCACGCTGTCGGCCGGCTGGCTCTACGACCAATTCGGCTGGGCGACACTGAATCTCGCCGTCCTGCCGCTGCTGCTTGTCGCGCTGTTCGCCACGGTGGCGCTGGAGCGCCGCCGGGCACCGGTACCGGCGGCTGTCTGAGATAAATCACACCCTCGAATCAAAACCCCGAATCACGCACGTTTAGCAGAGGAGATTCCCGATGTCCGAAGTTCAGAAACCCGCCTTATCCACCCGCGCCATCCACGGCCACAGTGCCCGCGACGCACACGGCAGCCCGCATACGCCGATCTACAACACGACGACCTTTGCCTTCGCCTCGACCGCCGAGCTGCTTGACGTGGTCGACGGGAGAAAGCCCGGCAGCCTCTACACCCGCTACGGATTGAACCCGAGCATCTTCGCGCTGGAAGAAACGCTGGCCGGGTTGGAAAACGCAGAAATGGCCTGGGCCTTCTGCTCCGGCATGGCGGCCGAAACGGCGCTGTTCCTGACCCATGGCCGCGAAGGCGTCGTCTGTATCGGCGATGCCTACGGCGGCACGCTGGAACTGCTGGCCAGCCAGTTGCCGCTGCTCGGCATCAAGACCCACCTCATCCTCGGCAACGAAATCGCTCAACTCGAAACCCTGCTCGCGGCAGGCGTGAAACTGGTGTTTTTCGAGACACCGACCAACCCGACGCTGGAACTCCTCGACATCCGCACCATCGCTGCCATAGCCCACGCGCACGGCGCCAAGGTGGCGGTAGACAACACCTTTGCCTCGCCGGTAAATCAGCGCCCGCTCGAACTCGGTGCCGATTTCGTTGTGCATAGCGCGACCAAATATCTCGGCGGCCACAGCGACCTCACCGCCGGCGCGCTGATGGGTAGCAAGGCTGACCTGATGCCGGTGTGGAACTGGCGCAAGAACCTCGGCTCGATGATTGCCCCGGAAACCGCATCGCTGCTCGCGCGCAGCCTGCGCACGCTAGTGGTTCGCGTACGCCAGCAAAATGCGGCAGCACAGACGGTGGCCGAAGCCATGACCCGACACCCGCAGGTGGCCCGCGTCTACTACCCCGGCCTGCCCGACTTTCCCGGCCACGCGCTGGCAAAAACGCAGATGCACGGCTTCGGCGGCATGGTCAGCATTGACGTGAAGGGCGACGGTGTCGCCGCCACCGCCGTTGCCGACCGGCTGCGCCTCTTCGCGCTGGCGCCCAGCCTGGGCGGTGCGGAAAGCCTCGTCACCCAGCCGTGCACGACCACCCACCACGGGCTGTCGCCGGAAGAGCGCCAGCGGCGCGGCATTTCAGATGCGATGCTGCGCCTGTCGATCGGCCTTGAAGACCCGGCCGACCTGATCGCCGACCTGGAGCAGGCACTGCGCCCATGAAAGGACGTGAAAGCGGCATGCCGGACGAGGCTTACTGGGCAACGTTCTTCGACGTGGAATCCGCCCTTGACCGGTTGCTGCCCGGCGACGGACGCAGCGGCAACCTCATCGAGTTCGGATGCGGCTACGGCACGTTCACGCTGCCGGCGGCGCGCAGGATAGCCGGCGTTGTGACCGCGCTCGATATTGAACCGGAGATGGTCGCGTTCGTTCGTCAAAAAGCGGAGGCTGAGCGCATTGAAAAAATCCGCCCGGCCGTGCGCGATTTCGTCGCCGATGGCACGGGGCTGGAAGATCGCTCGCAGCAGCACGCGATGATCTTCAACCTGCTGCACCTCGAAAACCCGGCAGCCTTGCTGCGTGAAGCAAAGCGGGTTCTCGGCGCAGGCGGCACGCTGTCGGTGATGCATTGGCGCAGCGATATCCCGACGCCACGCGGCCCGTCGCTGGAGATTCGCCCCTCCCCCGAACAGTGCCGGGCGTGGATGGCAGAAGCAGGGTTCCAGTCAGTCGCTACCGTCGACCTGGCATCCTGCTGCCCCTACCACTTTGGGTTGCTGGGACGCGGATAGCCTTTTCTGCAGCTTTGGCTGCCGATTACTTCAGCGCAAAACGAACCGTCGCCGGGGCCTTGCCTGGCATCGACACCGAGGCCACCACCTTGGCACCGGCGAGTTTGAAGCGGCCCAGCGCTTCGAATCGCGTACCGGCCGGCATCAGCAGAACCTCCTGCCTTGCTGTGCCGACCAGAATGGTCAGTTTGGCACTGCCCCTGGAAACATCGACCGGTTTGCCCTGATCGCGCAGGTGCAGTTGCAGCGAATTTTCGGTTGTCACCAACTCATAATCGACATGACCGGCTTCGACGACAATGCCACCGTGCGCCGGCTGATGATCCTTGCCATGATCATGGACGCCTGACGCAAAGGCATGAGCAGACAAACCAAGCAGCAGTACGGAAAAAATGGCGCTGGCTTTCATTGGATTTCCTTTCATTGAAAAACGGTTGATACCCATCACCGACATCGCCATCAAAGCGCGCCGGCGTCGCGGTCGTTCACCAGCCGTACGGCATCCTTGCGCCCGAACAGCCAGAACAGCGCCGGCGTCAGATAGGTGTCGAGCAGGGTCGAGCTGATCAGCCCGGAGAAGATGACGACGGCTACCGGATGCAGGATCTCGGTGCCCGGCCGCTCGGCTTCAAAGAGCAGCGGCGCCAGCGCAAAGGCGGTGACCAGCGCCGTCATCAGCACCGGCGACAGTCGTTCGAGCGAACCGCGCACGATCATCGGCCGATCGAAGGCCTCGCCTTCCATGCGCATCAGGTTGATGTAGTGACTGACCTTGAGGATGCCGTTACGCACCGAAATGCCGGCCAGGGTGATGAAGCCGACCAGCGCCGCCACCGACAGCGGCTGCCCGGAAAGCCACAGGCCGAGCACCGCACCGACCAGCGCCAGGGGGATGTTGGCCATGATCAAGAGCGACAGCCGTACCGACTTGTAGCGCGAGAAGAGCACGGCAAACATCAACACCAGCGAGACCACCGAGAGCAGTCCGACCAGCCGGGAAGCTTCCTCCTGCGCCTGGAACTGGCCACCGAGCGTGACGAAGTAGCCTTCTGGCAGCTTCGTCGCGTCGACCGCCTTGCGGATATCCGCGACGATGTCGGAAAGCGCACGACCCTGCGCGTTTGCCGAGAGCACGATGCGCCGCTTGCCGTCGTCGCGGCTGATCTGGTTCGGCCCGTCGCTTTCCTCGATGCTGGCGATGCGCGATAGCGGTATGCGGCCGTTCGGCGTCTCCAGAAGGATGCGACCGAGTCCTTCGATCGAGCGTGCCGATTCGGGGAGGCGAACAACCAGCGCAAAGCGGCGGCCGCCCTCGACGATCTGCGCCACTTTCTCGCCCTCGACCAGACTCTGCAGCGTCGCCAGAATCTGCGGCGCTGGCACACCATACTGCGCCGCCGCAGCGTAATCGACGCGTACCTTGATTTGCGGCGCCAGCACCTGCTTTTCGATCTCCAGATCGGCGAGACCGGGGATCGTCGCGAGCTTGCCGCGCAGCACATCGGCCTGCCCGCGCAGCGTATCGAGATCATCGCCGAAGAGCTTGATGGCGATCTGCGAACGCACGCCGGAAAGCATGTGGTCGATGCGGTGCGAGATCGGCTGGCCAATGGCAATGGCCGCCGGCAGATTGACCAGCCGGCTGCGGATGTCGCCAGTGATTTCGTCCATGGTCCGCGTCGATTCGCCAGCCGGCATCAGGCCAACATCGAGCTCGCTGACGTGCACGCCCTCGGCGTGTTCGTCGAGTTCGGCGCGGCCGCTGCGCCGGCCGACGTGCACCACTTCCGGCACCTGCCGCACCAGAACCTCTGCTTGCGCCGCCAGGGCCGAGCTCTCCGCCAGCGTCACGCCGGGGTTGAGGCGCAGGCCGATCAAGAGCGTGCCCTCGTTGAACGGCGGCAGGAAGGTCTTCGGGAAGAAAGGCACGGCAGCGGCGGCAACCAGCACGGCGACCGCGCCGGCGGCAACGGCGGCACGCGGGCGTTCGAGCACCGCCGCGAGGCTCTTGCGGTAGCCGGCCTTCAGCCAGGCGAGCAGCCTCGTGTCGCCATGGTCGAGCGACTTCATGCGCGGCAGCAGATAGAAGGCCAGCACCGGCGTGATTGTCACCGAGACGACCAGCGAGGCCAGCGTGGACACGATGAAGGCGACGCCGAGCGGCACGAACAGCCGGCCCTCCATGCCCGGCAGCGCGAACAGCGGCAGAAAGACGAGGACGATGATGATCGTCGCGTAGAGGATCGCCGAGCGCACCTCCATCGTCGCCCGAGCAACCAGTTCGATCGGATGCAGCCGGTGATCAAGGTGCTTGGCGCGATCTTCCTTCAGCCGCCGCAGCACGTTCTCGACACCGACCACGGCATCGTCGACCAGGCCGCCGATGGCGATGGCCAGACCGCCCAGCGTCATCGTGTTGATCGACAGGTCGTAATACTTGAAGACCAGCGCGGTCATGAAGATCGACACCGGGATCGCGGTCAGCGCAATGACCGTTGGCCGCAGCGTGCCGAGGAAGAAGAAGAGGATCACCGCGACGAACACCGAGGCGCCGATCAGCTTGCCCTGCAGCGTGCCGATCGAGGATTCAATGAAAGTCGCCTGCCGGAACGTCACCTGGGGCGCATCCATGCCGGCTGGCAGCGATTTCTTCAAATCATCAATAGCCGCTTCGATGGTTCGGGTCAGGTGAATGGTATCGGCCGTCGGCTGTTTCTGGATGCCGAGAATGACCGCCGGCTGGCCTTCGAATCCCGCATCGCCACGCTTGATGGCCGGTGCGAAAGTCACGTCGGCAATCTGCCGGAGCAAAATGGCCTGGCCATTGCGGGCGGTCAGGGCGAGATTCTTCAGATCGTCGAGACGTGATGTGCGGCCCAGGTTGCGGATCAGGTACTCGCGGCCGTTGAGTTCGAGGAAGCCGCCCGAGGTGTTGGCCGAATAGCCTTTCAGGGCGCCGGTCAACTGCTCGTGGGTGATGCCCAATTCAGCCATGCGTACAGTGTTCGGCTGCACCTGGAACTGGCGCACTTCGCCGCCGATGGGAATCACCTGCGCGACGCCAGCCACCGCCATCAGGCGCGGTCGCAGCACCCAGTCGGCGTATTCCCGCACCTGCATCGGCGTAATCTTTGCCGTGTCGATGGGGATGGCAATCTGCATGATTTCACCCATGATCGAACTGATCGGCCCCATGCGCGGCACAACGCCCGACGGCAGCCCTTCCTCCATTGAGGAAAGACGCTCGGACACCATCTGCCGCGCCCGAAAAATCTCCGTGCTCCAGTCGAAGGTGACATAAATGAAAGACAGGCCGGCACTGGACACCGAGCGCACGCTCTCGACGCCGGGCAGGCCATTCATGGTCGTTTCCAGCGGGAAGGTGAGCAGTTGCTCCACTTCCTCAGCGGCCATGCCGCCGGCCTCGGTCATGATGGTGACGGTCGGTTTGTTGAGATCGGGAAAGACATCTACCGGCGTTCGCGACAGCGTGAACGCCCCATAGGCCATCAGCACCAGGCTGGCGATGATCACCAGAAGCCGGTTGGCGAGGCTATTGTCGAGTAGTGACTTGAACATGTCGGCGCTCCGCTCAACGCACCTGGTTGATCAGCGTCGCGCCGCGCACGACAACACGCTCGCCCGGCTGCAGGCCGGCGGTGACGGCGACCTTGACGCCGTCCAGCGGCTCGACGGTGACCACGCGCGGCACGAACTGTTCGGGCGCTGCCTTCACCCACACAATGGTCTGGTTCGACGGGTTTTTCATCAGCGCCGCTGCCGGCACGCCGATCCCCTGCACCGTCCGCCGCGTCGCGACGAAGACCTTGACCGGCTGGCCGACCGCCAGCGCGGACAGCGCATCGCCCTCGCCGCGGAAGATGATCGGCAAGGCCTGATCGCGCAGGATGCGCGAAACGCCAACCAGCGCGAGCGGTACGCGGCGCTCGCCGACGGCCAGTGTGGCGCCGGCAATGTCGTCGGCGGAGAGCGGATCGAAGGCCAGCGCCTCGACCTGCTGGCGTTGCGGATCGACGATCTCGAACAGCGTCTCGCGCGCCTCGACCACCTGCCCGCTGACAACATTCGCCGCAGCGACAACGCCACTGACCGGCGCCCGCAGCTGCTCATTGGCAACAGCCGCCTCGGCTTCCTCGATGGTCTTTCGCGGCACGGTGTCGGCCAGCTCGCGCAGGCGCTGCAAACGGGTTTCAGCGAGCGAGCGGCTGTTACCGCCGACCTCGGGCGTTACCCAGGCCAGCACCTCGCCCTTCTTCACCCGCTGTCCGGGCTGCGGCAAGCCCTTCGGCCCCGGCGTCACGCGGCCGGCGACCATCGCCTGCACGCGGCCGCCGGCGTTGGGGTCCATGACTACCTTGCCGGACAGCTCAATGCTGCGCGGCAGTTCGCCGGCAACGACCGGCTCGGTGCGCACACCGATCTGGCGCTGCGCGGGCTTGGGCAGGAAGACGCTGCCGTCGGGCTTGCGCTTCGGGCCACTGCCGCTGGCCGCCGCCGGCGCATCGCCGTGATCGTGGCCTTCGCCTGCCAGCAATGGGCTGGCGGCGGGGATGAGAGCGAGCAAAAACAACAGGGCACGCGGCTTCATGCAGCACCTCCGGCATGTGGGTTGCGGGCAGCGCGCAAACGGCGCAACAACAAGGTCAGCAGGGCCAGGCCAGCAAGCGCGGCAACGATCCAGACGGCGTATTCCCGCCCGCCGTGGCGGCTAACGTCCACCACGGGCGCGGCATCATGAACATCAAGTTCGCCAGTAAGCAGGTCGCTTTCGTCACCCACGATCAAGGTAAACACCAGCGTCTTGCTGCCGACCTGGCGCAACTTGCCCAGCATCTCGGCATCGGTCAGCGAGTAGTCGCCGTGATCGGCGTGGAACGGAGCGGCAGCGCTGCGGCCGTCGAGTTCGACGGTAAGCACCGCATCAAGCACCGGCGCCGTCGTCGCGGCGCGGTCGATCAGGATGGCCAGTTCGTCATGGCCGAGACGGCCGACGAGTTCATAGGATTCGGAAACGGCGGTCACCGACGGCAAGGCCTTGCCGGTGTCGCCAGCGGGGGCTTCGCCATGGTCATCGCCGGCAGCGGCAGGCACGCTCACGGCCAGCAGCAGTGCCGTACTGATGGCCGCCAGTACAGGTTTGATCTTCATCTTGGGGTTCCTCATTTTTGTTCGGGCAGCAAGCCCAGGGCCTGGCGCAATGCCGACACGGCGGCGGCCAGGTCGATGCGGGCGCGGGCGGCTTGTCGTTCCGCCTCGACGGCGTCGAGTTCGATGCGTAGCCGGGTCGGCAGATCGGTTTCGCCGAGCCGGAAGGATTTGTCGAAAAAGCCGCGCGACTCGCCGGCCAGCCGGGCACGTTTTTCCGCCGCCGCCTGCTGAGTTTTTGCCGCATCGACACGCAGTCGTGCCGCGTCCAGATCGGCGGCCAGCCGTTCGCGTTCGAGGCGCAGCAGGCCTTCGCTTTCCACGGCTTCGGCACGCGCCTGGCCAGCCTTGGCCCGGTTGCGGCTCTCCGAGCCGAAGGGGATGCGCACGCCGACGGTGATGGCAGTCTGCCAGTCGTCGCCGAAAGCGCCACGTTCGCGCGTGCTGAGCAGGGTGAGCTCGGGATTGGCGCGCGTCTGCACGCCGGCCAGGTCGGCGCTCTTGCGCGCAACTTCGGCGCGGTCGAACAACTCGACGACAGCGGGGTGCGACGCATCCAACGTAGAAAAATCGGCGGGGATGGCCGGCAGCGGTTCCGGGTGGTCGCTGCCTTGCGCCGCCGGCAGCCGCCCGGTCAGGGCGCGCAACTGCTGGGAGGCGGCGGCCAGGGCACTACTGGCTTCGGCCTGCGCCACTTCGGCCGAAGCGGCGGCGCCATCGGCCTGATGCTGGTCCGACCGGGCGAGGTCGCCGGCCTTGACCCGGCGGCCAACATCGGCGGCCAGGCGCTGAGCGCCCGTTAGGCGTTCGCTGGCCAGCGCCTGTTCGCCACGCGCCCGCTGCCAGTTCCACCAAGCCTCGCGCACCAGTGCGGCGGTACGCAGTTGCGCGGCCAGTGCCCGGCTGCTGGTGGCCCGCACTTCGGCTTCGGCCAGAGCCCCCATGCGCGAGCGCTCGCCGGGCAGCCACAGGGGCAAGGCAATACCGGCGACGTATTCACGACCACCATTATTCCCGGTGGCCTGATCGGATTTGCCGGAGGCTTCCAGCGCAGGCGGTTCGGCCGTCCAGCTGTCGGCGGCCTGCCGGCGGGCGGCGGCAGCATCGCGGCGCAGCTCCAGCGACTGTGCTTCGGGCTGCCGTTCCCAGGCGGCGGCGAAGGCCTGCTTCAGGGTCAGCGGCGAGGGGGTGGCAAGGGTGGCGACTGCGGGCGTTTGCGCCCATGCGCTTCCAGCCGGCAGGGCAAGCAACAGGGCGAGAAGCCGCCCGGCCGCCAGGAACTGAATTGGTGGGAAATACTTGTTGCCATGCTTGCTTCGATACATCCGACTCTCCTGTGATGAACAGACACACGGGGAATCGGCGAGGCACAACCGGAAAAGGTTGCCCTGCGGCGGACGTCAGGCCGCCATAGTCATCGGGAAAAGTGCGGGGAAAGTTGCCAGCCTTACTGTTTCCGTCTGCCTCGCCGATCAGGCGAGGACGGACCAGTTGGGGCGTTCGGGTTGGCTGCCCGGCGGCGAAGCGAGCTGATTTTTCAGCCAGGGAATCAACGGCGATGCAGCGGCAAGGGGCGGCATCGAATCATTACGAGTAACGGCAGCGGCACAGCAGCCGGCATGGCAGGCCCCGCAGTCGTTGTCGATACCGCCCGCCAGCTTGGTGTCGGGCGCGGCCTCGTGGGTATCGGCTTGATGCTTGTGCTCGTGATGGCCGAAGTGCCGTGCACTGCCTTCTGTTTCATGCTGGCAATAGCCGGCAACCGCCGCCCAGGAGAACTGGAACGGCAGGAAAACAAGGAGGGCGATGGCGAGGAAGCGGCGCATGGGGGCGGATTCTAACACCCACTGAATTGCCACGTGCTTCTGCTCAGACTGTCACGCCCCCTTACCGGCATCTGCGGGGCGCAGGTGATTGGCGACAGTACGCCAGCCGATGCCGTCTCATACATATCGAAGATTGAACCTAGAAAAAGCAGTTCACCACGGAGGGCACGGAGCACACGGAGAAAAATCAACCTGATTAGCAAAAACCTCAGCTTGTCATTCCGGCGCAAGCCGGAATCCAGAATCGGCGGTCGAAAACCTCCTGGATTCCGGGTCAAGCCCGGAATGACGAACCGAAGGACGAAGTAACTTGGTGCTTTTTTGAGAGTGGCTGACGTTCATTGCTAATCAGGAAAATCAATGCGTCGGGGTCAGCGGGACGCTCACCCAATGGGTGAAAGCAATACTTCGCAAAGCCCCAGCATTTCTCCGTGCTCTCCGTGTGCTCCGTGGTTTGAACGGAGGTTTTCAGGTTGAATCATCACTATGTACGGATTCAGATCGCAAAGTGCTTGATGGCCGCCGATTCCGGAAATGCCACGATCAGGCGCTTGTTGCTGCTGACGACTACGCTGCGACCGTTTTTTCCCCTTTTCCCTTGTGCTGAAAAAATAGCCTGCTAAGATAGTAACAAGTTACTTACTTACGGATATTGCCGGCTATGACCGAAACGCCCGTTCCAGAGAATTCCCCTACCGCGCCGCGCCAGCGCCAGTCTGCTGAAACCCGTCGAGAGGAGGCTGTTGCGGCGGTGATCGAGTTGGCGAGCGCACACAGCCCGGAAGGCATCACCACCCAGGCCATCGCAACCCGTATTGGTGTGACACACGGCGCGCTGTTCCGTCATTTTCCGGACAAGGCCGCCATCTGGCGCGCTGTCTTCGATTGGTTGGGGGTGCGGCTGGGCCGCGTTGCCGACGCTGCCATCGCCGCCGGCGGCTCTCCGCTGGAAGTGCTGGAACGCCTGTTTCACGCGCAAGTCGCGTTTGTCGCTGACCACCCCGGCGTGCCGCGCATCCTGTTCCATGAATTGCAGCGCCCGGCCGGATCGCCCATGCTATCGCTGGCTCGCACCATCGTTGGCGGCTACCGCGAACGCTTGAAGACTTTGATCCAGCGCGCGAAAGACGCTGGAGAATTGCCGATCGGGCTGGACGAAGAGGCGGCGGCGGTACTTTTTGTCGGCACCGTGCAGGGTCTGGTCGTACAGAGCACCCTGTTTTTCGGCACCCTCGACATGCAGGAAGCCGGCAAGCGAATCTTTCCCATTCTGCTGGACGGCTTTCGCGGAGTACGGTCGTGAAACTACACGGCAACCGCAATCTTGTCGTGTCCGCACTGGCTGCTGCCTTTCTAGTGGCCTTCGGTTGGGTCATTACGACGCAGGGGCCTTTGGCACCGGTCAAAGTAACTTTGGCTGAAGCCAGGGAGGTCCAGCTCGAACGCACCCTGTTCGGGATCGCCACCGTGGAGGCTCGCCGCAGCCACGCGATTGGCCCGACAGTCGCCGGGCGCGTTGCTCGCGTGCTTGTTGATCAGGGGGATGCGGTTAAAGCCGGACAGTTGCTGGCGGAAATGGAACCCGTGGATCTCGATGCCCGTCTCGCCGCTGGCACCGCTGCGGCGGCAGGTTCTGCACAGCGCGTGGTGTCGGCGGAAGCAGCCCTGTCAGAAGCGACCAGTCGCGCTCAACTGGCCAAAAACAGTGCCGACCGCTATGCCGATCTGCGCAAAAGGAATTTCGTCAGCCAGGAAGCGGCTGACATCAAATCTCACGAGGCCGCAGCGGCGCAGGCCGCGCGCCAGGCTGCCACTGCAGCACTGGCAGCCGCTCGGGATGAGGTTCGTCGGGCGCAATCGGAAGTTGTCGGCGCAGGGCAGAACAGGGCGAATCTACGCCTCGTCAGCCCGGTTGACGGGATCGTCACGGCGCGCCTTGCCGAACCTGGGTCGACGGTCGTTGCCGGGCAGGTCGTTATCCAGGTCATCGATCCAGGTTCCTTGTGGCTGCGCGTGCGCATCGACCAGGGGCGCTCGCAGGGTTTGGTGAATGGTCTGGCGGCGGCGATCAAACTGCGCTCCCGCCCCGGCGAGAAACTCATGGGGCGCGTCGAGCGCGTGGATTGGGTTGGCGATGCGGTGACCGAGGAGCGCATTGCAAATGTCGTCTTCGATGTCATGCCGACAGGGGTTGCCATCGGCGAACTGGCAGAAGTGGTGCTGCACCTGCCGCCGCTCGCGAAGGCACTCGCGATACCAGCGGCCGCGCTACAACGCCAGGACGGACAAAACGGCGTCTGGCTGCCGGACAACGGCCACGCGCGCTTCAAGCCGATAAGCGCAGGCACCAGTTCGACGGATGGCTCGGTGGAAGTCCGCGAAGGGCTTGCCGCCAGCGATGCGGTGATCGTTTATAGCAGCAGGCGGCTTACCGACAACGCCCGCATCAAACCGGTCGAGTCGCTGCAATGATCAATCTCGCCAGCCGCGACGTCCTGCATGGCTGGGGCAAGTTTTTGTTCACCGGCATCGGGCTCGGGCTGCTGATCGGCGCAACGCTGACCATGGCCGGGGTGTTTCGCGGCATGGTCGATGACGGCCAGGTGCTGATCGACAACAGCGGCGCCGACCTCTGGGTGGTACAACGGGGAACGCTGGGGCCGTATGCGGAGCCCTCTTCGATCCGCGATGATGCATGGCGCGGCATTGCCGGCATAGCGGGCGTTGCGGAAACAGGCAACGCTGCCTATCTGACGATCCAGATGGCGCATGCGGGCAAGGACACGCGCGTCATGATCGTCGGCGTCGAGGTTGATCGGCCGAACCGCCCCGGCGCACCGCCTTTTCTCACCGCTGGCCGACCGATCCAGCAGGGCCACTATGAAGCGATTGCCGACGAACGCAGCGGCCTGAAGCTTGGCGAGCGGGTAAGCATTCGTCGCCACGACTACACTGTGGTCGGCCTGACGCGGCGCATGGTGTCTTCCTCCGGCGACCCGATGCTCTTCGTACCGCTCAAGGACGCGCAGGAGATACAGTTCCTCAAGGACAACGATGCGCTAATCAACGAACGATCACGCACCGCCGCCAATCCAGCCTTTAACCGCCCGGGCGTTCCCGGCCTGCTCGAAGCGGCGCAGGCCAGCGCCACGCAAGCGCGTAGTGTGAATACCGTGCTGGTGCGCCTCTCCCCCGGTGCCGATCCGGCTGCCGTGGCTGGCGAAATCGAGCGCTGGAAGCGCTTGACCACTTACACCCGGGCGCAGATGGAAGACATTCTGGTCGCCAAGCTGATCGCCACCTCGGCAAGGCAGATCGGCATGTTCCTTGTGATCCTCGCCGTTGTCACCGCCGCAATCGTTGCCTTCATCATCTACACCATGACGCTCGCGAAGGTCCGGGAAATTGCCGTGCTCAAGCTGATCGGCGCGAAGAACCGGATCATCGCCACCATGATCCTGCAACAGGCCTTGGCCTTGGGCGTGATTGGTTTTCTGGTGGGCCGCATCGCTGCCGGCCTGTGGGGACCGGCGTTTCCGAAATATGTGTTGCTGCTGCCGCAGGACGCCATCGGCGGCTTCGCGATCGTGCTGACAATCTGTGCGCTGGCAAGTGGCGTAGCGATCCGTGCTGCACTGGCGATCGACCCGGCCGAAGCGATTGGTGGATAAGGTAATGAACGAAACGAATGTTCCCGCCATCCGGCTGATGGGGCTGAAGAAGCGCTACGGAACGGGGAGTGCCGCAGTCGACGCACTGAAAGGTGTCGACATGACTATCTGGCCCGGCGAAGTCGTTGGGCTGGTCGGCCCCAGCGGATCGGGCAAAAGCACCTTGCTCAAATGTCTCGGCGCCGTGATCGAACCGACTGCGGGGCGCATGGAACTGGCAGGCGACGTCATCTACGATGATGAATGGAAGATTCCTGATCTGCGCGCCCTCCGCCGTGACCGGATCGGCTTCGTATTTCAGGCGCCCTACCTGATCCCGTTTCTGGACGTGACCGACAATGTCGCACTGCTGCCGATGCTTGCCGGCCAGGACAATGCCAGCGCCCGCAAGCGAGCGCTTGAACTTCTCACGGCGCTTGATGTGCAGCACCGTGCCGGCGCGCAGATATCGCAGCTTTCCGGCGGTGAGCAGCAGCGTGTCGCCATCGCACGTTCGCTGGCCAACCACGCGCCGGTAATCCTCGCCGATGAACCTACTGCACCGCTCGATTCCGAGCGCGCACTTACTGTCGTGCGCATCCTCAACGATCTGGCGCGGCAGTACAGCACGGCAATCATCGTGGTCACCCACGACGAAAAGATCATCCCGACCTTCAAGCGGATTTATCACATCCGCGATGGAAAAACGCACGAGGAGGCAGGCGAAGGCCGGTCGATCTAGCGCAAGCGTTCGAGGTGCAGCGGATGAAACCGAACGGCTCGATCACACTGCTCAAGATGAACGGTGCCACCCTGCTGCGGGCGCCGGGAGGCGAGGCCTATTTCGGCAAATTGATCGCCAAGGACCGGACTTCGTCGAGCACCTGGCAGCGAAGCCGCGTGGCATGTATCGCATCATCGGTGCCTACGACGGTGTCGAGCGGCTGGTTGGACACGCACAGATGAAAGGCTACTGCGCACCGCGTCCATGAGGAACAGCTGGCGCACATTGCCCATTTTGACAATCTCACCGGTTTGCCGAATCGTCGCCTGCTCAACGACCGCATGGAGCAGGCAATCGCCCGCGGCCTGCGCAACGGCAAGATGCAGGCCGTCTGTTATGTCGATCTCGACAACTTCAAGCCGGTGAACGACAGCTACGGCCATGTGGCCGGCGACCGCGTGCTGATCGAGGCCGCACGGCGCATGGAGGAGCCGATCCGCATCGAGGACACCATTGCCCGGCTTGGCGGCGACGAATTCGTGCTGCTGCTCGTCGACCTCGAAACCGTTGCCGAATGCGAGGCCGTGCTGCGCCGGATCATCGCCTCACTGGCCTCTCCCTTCACCATCGCCGAAGGCACCGTCGCCGAGCTGTCAGCGAGCATCGGCGTCGCACTTTTCCCGGAAGACGGTCGCAGCACAGACGAACTCGTGCGCAAGGCGGACCAGGCGATGTATGCGGCGAAGCAGGCCGGCCGCAATCGGGTGGTCTTCTTCTCGCGCGCCGGCGCTCGCTGACGTGTAAAGGACGAAGCATTCGCTACAACCGGCGTCACAGGAATACTTCGGCTCTCGCATTATTGGCACACAGCGCAGCGCTTGCTGCGCCGCAGCAATAAAAGTAAAATCTGCGCCTCTTTTCCCCCGGCTGCCTCCCCGGCGCCACTTCCGGAGCACTACCCGTGTAACTGCGCATCCCGCGAGTCGGTCACCCTTTTTTCACTCGCAAGAGGCAGAACGCTGGCAGCACGCTGGCGGCACGGAATCTCCGTAGCCGCACATCCGCTCCCTGTTTTTCCCGCTTTCAGTTGTCCGTCCCCGGCTTTCCCACGAGAAGGCGCGGCAACCCCCTGTTTTGTCCGGAACCCCAATGACATTGATAAAAACCATGCGCCAGGACTGGCTGGCCAATATCCGCAACGATCTGCTCGCCGGCCTGGTGGTCGCCCTGGCGCTGATCCCCGAGGCCATCGCCTTCTCCATCATCGCCGGCGTCGATCCCAAGGTCGGCCTCTACGCCTCGTTCTGCATCGCTGCCGTGATCGCCTTTGCCGGCGGCCGGCCGGGAATGATCTCGGCGGCCACCGGCGCCATGGCGCTGGTCATGGTGATGCTGGTCAAGGAACACGGCCTGCAGTACCTGCTTGCCGCCACCCTGCTCACCGGCGTACTGCAGATCATCGCCGGCTGGCTGAGGCTGGGCACGCTGATGCGCTTTGTCTCGCGCTCGGTGATCACCGGCTTCGTCAATGCGCTGGCCATCCTCATCTTCCTCGCACAACTGCCGGAGCTGACCAATGTGTCCTGGGTGGTGTATGCGATGGTCGCCGGCGGGCTGGGCATCATCTATCTCTTCCCCTACCTCACCAAGGCCGTGCCCTCGCCGCTGGTCGCCATCGTCGTCCTGACCGCGCTGGCCATTGCCCTCGGCCTCGACATCCGCACCGTTGGCGACATGGGCCAGCTACCCGACAGCCTGCCGGTCTTCCTGCTGCCCGAGGTGCCGCTGACGCTGGAAACGCTGGCCATCATCCTGCCTTTCTCGGCGACACTGGCCGTCGTCGGCCTGCTCGAATCGATGATGACCGCTTCCATCGTCGACGATCTGACCGACACCTACAGCGACAAGAACCGCGAATGCGTCGGCCAGGGCATTGCCAACATCGCCTCCGGCTTCCTCGGCGGCATGGCTGGCTGCGCGATGATCGGCCAGTCGGTGATCAACGTGAAATCCGGGGGGCGCGGGCGGCTGTCCACGCTGGCCGCCGGCCTTTTCCTGCTGATCATGGTCGTCTTCATCGGCGACTGGGTCGCACGCATTCCGATGGCGGCGCTGGTGGCAGTGATGATCATGGTCTCGATCGGCACCTTCAACTGGGCGTCGATCCGCAACCTGCGCGAACACCCGAAGAGTTCGAGCATCGTCATGCTGGCCACCGTTGTCGTTACCGTTTTCAGCCACGACCTGGCCAAGGGTGTGCTCGTCGGCGTGCTGCTCTCCGGCTTTTTCTTTGCGCACAAGGTCGGCCTCATCCTCCACGTCGGCTCGGCCGCACAGGATGAAGGCCGGGCGCGCCGCTACCGGGTGGTTGGCCAGGTCTTCTTCGCCTCGGCCGACCGCTTCATCGCTTCCTTCGATTACCGCGAGGTGATCGAGAAGGTCGAAATCGACGTGACGCGCGCCCACTTCTGGGACATCACGGCCGTCAGCGCACTCGATAAGATCGTCCTCAAATTCCGCCGCGAGGGTACCGAGGTCGAGGTGATCGGCCTCAACGAGGCGAGCGCCACCCTGATCGACCGCTTTGCCGTGCACGACAAACCCGATGCCGTCGAACAACTGATGGGGCACTGAAATGATGAAACTGGAAAAAGCAGTTAACCACGGCGGGCACAGCGAGCACGGCGAAAAGCAAAGCGACTGCGCCCAGTCAGGCAGTCACCTCCCGGGAAATTGGACAAATTGCTTGAAAGCCTTGCTTTCGCCGTGTTCGCCGTGGTTTGAACTGGGGTTATGAACATGAATACGCTGACAAAATCTGCCAACAAGGTACTGGCCTGTGTCGACCAGTCGCATTTCGCCGACTATGTCGCCGACTACGCCGCCTGGGCTGCCCGCCGGATGGCGGCGCCGCTGGAGTTCCTGCGCGTCATTGACCGCCACCCGGAGATCGGTTCCGGCGAGGACCATAGCGGCAACATCGGCTTCGATGCACAGGAAACGCTGCTCGGAGAACTTGCCGCCAAAGAAGCCGAGCGGGCGCGCGCCAGCCGTGAATCCGGACGCATTTTCCTCAACCGGCTACGCGAACGCGCCATCGCCGCTGGCGTGCCAACCCCCGACATGCGCCAGCGCTACGGCACGCTGGAAGAAACCGTGGCCGAACAGGAAGACGGCGTCCGCCTCTTCGTTCTCGGCCGGCGCGGCGAGTCGGCGGAAACCACACAGCGCGATCTCGGCCGCAACGTCGAGCGCGTGGTGCGCGCCCTGCACAAGCCGGTCCTCACGGTCACCCGCGAGTTCCGCGAACCCCGGCAGGCAATGATCGCTTTCGACGGCGGCATCATCACCCGTCGCGGGGTCGAGATGGTCGCTGCCAGCCCGCTGTTCAAGGGTTTGCCGGTGCATCTGCTGATGTCGGGCAAGGCCAGCGCCGAGGCCGAAAAACAGCTCGACTGGGCCAGGAAAACGCTGACCGAAGCCGGCTTCGACGCCCCCACCGCGCTGGTGCCGGGCGACGCCGAAAACGTGATCGCCCGCAACGTGCGCGAGCGCGAGATCGACGTGCTGATCATGGGGAGCTATGCGCACTCGCCGCTACGCAGCCTGCTCTTCGGCAGCAAGACGACCGATCTGCTGCGGGCAGCGACGATCCCGACTTTGCTGCTGCGATAATCCTAGAAAACTCGGTTAACCACGAAGAACACGAAGTTCACGAAGAGAACCAACAAGTTGAAACAGCCTCCATTTTCACCTCCAGGGTGATTGCTGACACCTCTCGTATTTGTCTGAATTTCTTCGTGTTCTTCGTGCGCTTCGTGGTTTGAACTAAGGTTTTAAGGATAATCCGGGGATCGTTCACCCATCAAGGAAAGTCTGCCATGCGCCACACCAGCAGCGAAACGACCTTCCGCCAACGCATCGTCGCCGAGTTGGCGCAGATGGAGGCTGCGCAGGTGGAGGCGGTTGCCGCCGCCGGCACGGTGGTTCTCGATCAGGCCAGTGTCGGCCGCGTGTCACGCATGGACGCCCTGCAGCAGCAGGCGATGGCGCAGGGCATTCTGGAACGGATCAAGCAACGCCAGCGGCAGTTGCAGGCTGCCCTCAGCCGCCTCGATGCCGGCAGCTTTGGAGAATGCTGCCAGTGCGGCAGCGAGATCGAGCCGGAGCGGCTGGCCGCAGATGCCGGCAGCGTCTTCTGCATCGACTGTGAGACGGAACGCAGCGCCAAATCAAGAGGCTGAACACTGCCCTCAGTCTCACCCCTCCCCCTTCGCCTTGATCCCCAGCCGGCGCAGTTTTTCCCACAGGGTCTTGCGCGTGATGCCCAGCGCCTCGGCGGCATGCGTCATATGACCGCCGTGGCGCTCCAGCGTCAGCGTCAGGTAGTCCCGCTCGCAGGCCATGAGGTATTCGCCGAGTGATTCTGAAACGGCTTCGACAGGCGCTTCACCATCGAAGCTGCTGTCAAAGAAGGCATCTGCACCGAGCAGCGGGCCACTGGTCAGAATGCATGCCCGTTCGACGGCATGCTTCAGCTCGCGTACGTTTCCCGGCCACGGGTAGCTGATCAGCGTTTGCTCGGTGCGCGGGTCGAGGCGACGGGTTTCGTCGGGGTGCACGCGGTTGAATTCCTCGACGAAGTGGCGCACAAACCAGCGGATATCTTCCTGGCGTTCGCGCAATGGCGGGATACGCAGATGGATGACATGGATGCGGTAGTAAAGATCCTCGCGGAACTGCCCGGCTTCGACCATGGCTTTGAGATCGCGGTGCGTCGCGCAGACCAGCCGGAAATCGGAATGGACTGATTTCTCACCGCCGAGTCGCGTCAGTTGGTGATCCTGCAGGACACGCAGCAACTTGGCCTGCATCGACAGCGGCATCTCGCCGATCTCGTCGAGGAAGAGCGTTCCCTGGTGGGCCTGCTCAAAATAGCCGCGCTTGGCCTTCACCGCACCAGTGAACGCACCGCGTTCGTAGCCGAAAAGTTCAGCCTCCATCAGCGATTCGGGAATCGACGCGCAGTTGACGGCGACGAACTCGCCGGCAGTGCCGATCGCATGGTGGTGAAAGAGCCGGGCAACGTGCTCCTTGCCAACCCCGGATTCGCCCGTAACCAACAGCGCCTTGGCATTGCGTGCCAGACGCGGCACAGAATCGGCAATGCGGCGCATGGCCGGCGAAACGCCCAGGCTGTCATCACTGGTGCTATCACCGCCGGCACCATAGCCCTCGGCCAGGCCGCGCACTTTGTGTACCAGAACGTCGACGTCGAACGGCTTGGTCACATAATCGGCCGCGCCCGCCTTGAGCAGTTCGACAGCACGGTCGATCGTGCCGAAGGCGGTCATGAAGAGAAAAGGCGGTAGTCGCGGATGACGTTCCTTCAGGGAAAGAAAGAGGTCGCCGCCATTCTGGTCGGGCAGGCGGATGTCGCTGACGACCACACTGTAGCGGTGCATCTCGATCGCCCGCGCGGCCTCGGCCGCCGTACGGCAGCGATCGACATCGAAGCCTTCAAGCGAGAAGAGTTGTGTCAGCGACTCGCCCATGATCTCGTCGTCTTCGACAAGACACAGGCGCAGCAGGGATTCATGCGGGTTCGGCATAGGGGATCTCGATACTGAAAGTGGTACGGCCGGGCTCGCTCTCAACGGTGAGCCCACCGTTCAGTTCACGGACGATCTGATAGACGACCCACAAACCCAGCCCGTGTCCTTTTTCCTTGTCGCTGGCAAACGGCTCGAACAGGTAGGGCATCCGCGCTTCGGGGATGTGCTGGCCATCATTACCGACCACGAGCCGCAGCATGTCGCCGGAAGCGGCTGCAGAAAGCCAGACCTTGCCCCCCTGCTCCGCTGCCGCAACGGCATTGAGCAGCAGATTGAGCAGTATCTGCCGCAACAGGGTCGCAGGCAGCGGGAGTGGCGCCTTCAGCACGCTGAGAACCGCCACCTGCACGGCACGCAGATGCGCCTCCGACTCGATCAGGATCAGCAGATCGTCGATATCGGCCGGCTCGAAGGAGCGATCCCTGGCCTTGGTTTCAACCAGCAGTGCCGCCACCGTGTTGCGGATCTGGGTCAGGCCGCGTTCAAGCAGGGACAGCGTCTGCGCTGCCAGTGGATCACCGGCGCCATGGCGCTGATAGGTCTTGATCGCCGTCAGCATGCCGCCGAGGGGATTATTGATCTCATGGGCGATGCCGGCAGAAAGCCGGCCCACCGCCGCCAGTCGCTCCGAAGCCAGCATCTGGCTTTCGAGTTCCCGCTTCTGCTTCAGTTCCTCGACCATGCGCGTAAAAGCCGCTGCCAGCCGACCAATCTCATCGCGCGACTGCGGCAGCCCGGAAAGGTCAGCCGATTCCGGGCTGGCGGGCACGCTCTCCATGGCTTGCGCGAGTTGCAACAAAGGCTCACCGGTGCGTCGTGCCCATATCCACGAAATCGGCAGCAGCGCCAGCAACACCAGCAAGGTCACCAGGCCGGCGCGACCGGCAAGATCGAAATAGCGCGGCACAAAGGCAGCCTTCGAATAGCCGAGAACGACATGGCCAAGCAGCTCGCCATCGGCAAGCAGCGGTGAGACGACGAAATAGAAGCGCGCCCCC
>Ga0172380_10000878_pt1 | contig 54430 bp, 50 predicted proteins | sample Leawe162metaG_FD_119747 | JGI IMG/M metagenome (GOLD analysis project Ga0172380, IMG submission 119747) | Leachate microbial communities from a municipal landfill in Southern Ontario, Canada - Leachate well 162 metaG | ecosystem: Engineered > Solid waste > Landfill > Unclassified | place... | reverse complement strand
GTGGTCGATCTCGCCCTTCTGCGCCATCAGGGAAAGCGGCGCGCGCATGTCGGTTTCCATGAGCAGCAGGCCCTCGCCCTCCGAGTCGTTGGGCTTGCCCAGGTGCGGCAGGGCCGCCAGGCGGCAGGCCTTGCCCGCCGCGTAGGTGGCGCGCACCTTTTCGACGCGGTTGTAGGCGCTTCCTTCCGGGCAGCGGTTGTTGCTGCTGCCGAAGATCAGCCCCAGGCCGGGCTCGTTGCGCATATGGATCAGGTTCTCCGTTACCAGCACAGTCTGCTGGCCCACGTTCCACTCGGGACAGAGCTTGGAGACGTTGGGCGCCGACTTGGCCAGGAGGCTCTCCTGGACCTTCAGCGCGGCGTAGCGCCCTGCCACCGCACTGGTGATGCGGTTCCAGTAGACGGTCCCGGCCATGTCCGTGTAGCGGGCCTCGCCCACCGGGATCACGGCGTTGGGGTCCGCCACCGTGGCGATGAGCGCCTGGATCGTCGCCACGTAGGTGGAGACCTCGGCCGCCGTCGGCTTCAGGGGATCGGCCACCACCATGCGCGGAACGTCCAGGAAGGCGAAGCGCTCACCCAGGTTCGACGTGACCATCGTGTTGCAACTGGTCAGGATGGCCGCCCAGAGCGTAAGCGTGTCCGCGCCCACGAAGTGGACCCAATTGACATCCGTGAAGTCCTCGCTGGCCGTGATGCCCGCCGTGTAGTCGCCGTTGGCCAGGGTCAGGCCATCGTTACCGCCCGCCAGGGGGGCCGCGGTCTTCGCCGCCACCAGCCCGCCGGCGCCGATGGTCGCCTTCACCAGGGACTGGCCGGCGTTGATGGCCGCCACGAGGCCCGCGTTGGTCGTGCCCGTGAAGGCATGGACGACGTCGGTGTCCGGGTCGACGATCTCGATCGTGCGATCGCCGGCATTGGCCGTGATGGAGATGCTCACGCCGTTCCACCAGACGCCGGGGTAGTAGCCATCGATGGTGAAGGCCGTGCCGGTCGCCCCGGGAATGGACATGGTCGCCTTGGCCATGGCCGTGCCCGCCAAGCGCAAGGCATAGATGACCGTGGAACCCGCGTCCAGGCGCTCCAGGATGGCCTGCAGCAGTGGGCCGGACTTGAACAGGTCCAAGGCGCTGCGCTTGTCGCTGATGATGTAACGCGTCAGCTTGTCGCCGCCACCCGCCGCGCCGGCCACGCACTCGACGGCCGTCGGCTTCTGACTCATTCCCGCCTTGCCCGAGAAGTACTCGGTGTAGACGTCCTTGATGATCTTGCCCACGATGCCTCCCTACTGCTTCTTCGCCGGAGCCGCGAGCCACGCGGTCACCAGGGCCTCAAACTCCACCGGATCCACGAGTGCCGTCCGGGTCAGCCCGTGCTCGGCCAGGACGCCCGCCGCCACCGGCGCCGGGACCTTCAGCCGCTTGATCACCGTGGCTGCGCGCTGCTGCGTGAACTGCGCCGGATCCCCTTGCCCGCCGCCGCTCGCTTCCGTCCCTTCCTGGGGCTTGTCCTTTTCGCTCTTCATGCCGGGCTCCTAGTTCAGTTCGATGCTCTGGGAAATCGTCTCGATCAGCGGCGCGCGCTGGACTTCGTCCACCATTTCCGCCCAGACTTCCACGTCCAGCGTCCGCTGGGCCTCGAAGGGCACGCGCGTCAGCAGCGGACCCTGGTCGTTCTCGCCCAGGAAGCGGATGCGCTCCAGGTGGACGGGCGTGCTGGTCGTCGTGTCCACCAGATCCAGCGCCTGCCCATTGGCGTGAAGGCGCAGGAACGCCTGCACCGTCCCGGACACCTTGTCCAGGACAGTCGCGCCGCTTTTGCCGCTCATGGCCGCGCTGCGCAGCGTGAGGCGCAGGGTCAACCGGCGCGCCCAGGCCTTGTGGTAGACCCACTCTTGGGCCCCTTCATCCCACTCCTTCACGTCGTAGCGGCCCGTCCCCTTGCCCTGCACCCGTTCCGCCGTCTTGGTGACCATCAGATAGGGCCAGGGCTCGCCGGCCTGTGTCCACGCCAGCTCGTCCTTGAAGACGTGCAGGACCGGATTCAACATCACCAGGTGCTCGGCGAAGGCGCGCTCGACGATCATGACAGGTGCTTCTCCACGGCTGCGAAGGCCAGATCCACCGCGTGCTGGACCGTCACAGGCGCCATTGCCACGCCCATCAGCCAAGCCGGCTGCATGAAGGGCTTGGGCTTGGGATGCACGTAGAAGTAGGTCCGCGACTCGCCCTGCGGGATCTTGTGGCGCACCAGCCATTCCCTGAGGCCCGGCACTTTCTCGACCTTGACGAAGTGTCCTACCGTGCCGAACTCCACGGGCGCCGCGTACTCGGATGGCGTGCCGACCAGCACTGTCAGCGGCCCCAGCACCAGGATGTGGAGGGAGGCCCTGAGCGCGCCCAGGTCGATGGCGCCCTCGTCCGTCAGGCTGCGCTTGGCTTGGGTCTGCACGACCTTGGCGATCTCCAGAATCGCCAAGGCCAGGCTGCGCGCCAGCACCGACGGGAAGGCCGCCAGGAGTTTCTGCGTCTTGCCCAGTGCCTTCTTGTCCAGCAGCATCGTCACGCCGTCGAGCATCACACGCTCCCGTGCAGCTGCTTGGTGGACAGCTCCAGGTGCGTCACGGTGCCGAAGAGATTCCGCGACACGACATCCTCGACCTGGTAGCGATGCCCGCCGTGCGTGAATTCGTCGCCCTCCGCCACCACCGTTTCCGGTCCCACCAGCACGAGCAGTTCGTGCCCCACCTGCAGCAAGTCTTCGGGTGCCTTGGCGGTCAGGACGGCCGGGACGGCGACGGGGGATCCGAACTCGGGTGCCGGATCCCCCGCAAAGCCCGAGGCGGGGGGGGCTTGGCGCTGGCGGAGCTGGATGACGTCGCCCGTCGATGCGAGCAGGCGCGCCACATCTGCCAGGGCCAGGGTCGCCTCGGTTGCCGTCAAATGGCTCATGTCGTCGCCGTATCCGTTGTGACCACGGATCCGCGTTCAAAGAGCAGGGACTGCAGGGCCGCTTGGCGATCCGCCTCGCCCATCTCCACCAGGCGCTGGTACTCGCCCTGGGCGTGGGACAAGAGTTCGCGCCAGGCGCCGGCGGACCGCGTTGTGTCGATCTCGATGGCGCCCGCCTTGAAGCTCGGGCGCCGGGCGGCCTTGGCGATCTCGATCCGGCAGCAGGTGGGCGTCGCGGCCAGGAGCAGGAGCTCCAGGTCCAGGTCCGACAGCGCCGGCGAGAACGTCTCCTGGTCCGTCTCCATCCCGTAGGCCAGCTCGAAGTCCCGGTTCAGCAAGGCCAGACCCCGCTTCAGGGCATTGCGCAGTTGGTCGGTCGTCAGGTCGACTTCATCCGTCGCGACGAGCTCGCCGCGAAGCACCTGGATCAGCTGCGTGACCGTGGTCGCCATAGGTCAGCTACCGCCGGCCACCGGAAGCGGTCCGGGTCGTCTTCCGTGCAGGGGCAGACGGTTCAGCCAGCGCGCCCGTCGCCTCGTCGGCGAAGGGATCGGGAGGCTGCAAGGGGTCTGCCCCGGCGTCCTCGTCCTCTTCGCCACCCTCCACGTGCAGGAGAGTCACGCCGGCGAGGGCCGCATCATCCAGCGCGCCAGAGACCGAGGTGTCAACTGGGCTGGACAGGTCGGCAGCCGGCTCGCCGATCGCCGTGCCAGCGCCGGCAATCCCTGCGTCACCCGTGGCATCCGTGACAGCCGTGGCGCCAGCGTGATCCACGCCGTCGGCTTCGAGCAGCTCCGTAATCTCCACCAGATCCGTCCGCGCCGCTACCTCGGGCGGCACGCTCTCCGGGTAGCAGACGGGCCGGTCCACGTGCAGGACGTGTTCGCCGATCACCACCGTCGAGGTCCTGGCCTTCACCTGGAACATGAGTCCTCCGTGAGAGAGAGGGCCGGCCGAAAGCGCACCTCCGGCCGGCCGCGTTGTCCACGTTCTCGGGCTACGCCGAGATGGTGACCTTGAAGACCAGGTCGGGGCGCGTGATGCCCATGGCGCACTCCTGCCAGGTCAGGAAGCCCACCTTGAAGCCCTGCTTCTGCGGGTCCACCTGCAGGGCCGTGCGGATGGCGTACTTGCCCACCTCCATGTCCGGGATGAGGATCACCTCGTCCGTCTTCATGGACGCGCTGTTGATCAGACCCGCGCCCTGCAGGCGGTTGAGGATGCCCTTCTCGACGAACTCGCGCCGCGATTCGGGATCCAGGTTGAAGTCCTTCAGGTCGATGATGCGGCTGCCGCGGATCAAGAGGAAGCGCGGCGTCAGTTCCAGGTCGTTGATGCGCCCGATGGCCGTGAAGAGCGCCGTGTCGGTGAGCTTGCCGCCCGTCACGTTGACCACGTTGGTGGTGGGCAGTGTGGCCGCCGCGGCGGACAGGAGGTCCACCACCTTGGCGTTGAGCTTGTTGCGGATGGCGCTGGCGGCATCGGTCTGCATGTCGGTGATGGCGCCGATGTTGCCGTTGGCCAGATCGCTGACATCGACCTCAGGGTTGGCGTGGATGCGGAAGATCGGGAAGGACACCTCCGTGTCCGCGTTCACCTCCTGCTGGTGGGGCTGGCCGCCCACACCGATGTAGTGCGCCCGGAGCGCCGCGCGTTTCTGGTACTTGGCCTCCTGCCCGGCCTTGAGCGTGTGCTCGGTCAGGACCAGGGGCACGATGTTCTTGCGCTCGATGTCCATCTTGATCACCGGGGCGATGGCCTCGGCCAGGGCGTAGAGGCCATTCTCCCTGCCCAGAGCCTCGGCCATCAGGACCGCCATGGCGGCCATGAACTGCGGGTCCTTCGTCGAGTGCGTCTTCACGTGGGTTGTCTCCTGCTTTCAGCCTGCTGGCTGGGTTTAGGCCACCAAGCCGTGGTTCGTCCACAGGACGGAGATCTCCGCTCCGTCGACGGACAGCACGCGGCCCACGATCTTGTTCGTCGCCACCGCCTCCTTCAGCTTGGCCGTGGTGGCGTCGAAGGTGAGGTTGTTGCCAAAGGCCGGCGTGCCCGAGAACTGGTCCGTCTGGAAGACGAAGGTCCCCGTGTCGACGACACAAGGGGTCGTCTCCGTCGCGCCCTGCAAGGCGCAGTTCTTGTCGGCGCGCTTCAGGATGCCCGCCGGCACATCGGCGGCATTCGAGACCACCGAGAACTCGTTGTTGCCGACGCTCTTGAGCACCTGGCCCGGCGTGCCCGGCCCCTTGAGGACGCCGTCGCCGTACTCGATGCCGGGATGGGAGTTGTTGTACATGCTTCGCTCCTTGTCTCTTCGTTGACCGTCCCGGCATCTCCGGGTCGGGAGTAGTTACTCGGTCCCGCCGCCGGTCGCCTCGCCACGCTCGCGCGCCACGCGCTCCTCGTAGGCGGCCTGAAAGCCCACGGTGAGCTTGGTCTTGAGGTCCTGGGGCGTGGGGTCGCCACCCGTGGCCGGCGTCAGGCCGGCGTTGGCCCTGAGTGCCCCGCCGCCCGCGGCCGTGGCCGCCTGCGCGCCCTCGCCGCCGCCCTCGCCGCCCGCCGGGGTTTCCTTGGCCGGCACGCCGGACTTGTCACCCGCCTTGTCGGGCAGGGCGCTCCAGGTGTCCGCCACGGCCTTCCGGGCCTCGTCGGAGAGGGCTGCCAGCTTGTCCACCTCCGCCTGGCGCGCGGCGGGATCGGCGAAGGCCCTGCCCTTCTTCTCCATCAGCGCCACCAGCGCCTCGGCCGCCTGGAGGGCCGCGCTCTTGGCTTTCTCGACCTCCGCCGCCTGGACCTTGCCGGCCAGGTCCGTGTTGAGGCCCGCCAGCTCCTCGGCGTGCTTCAAGAGCTCCTCGTGGCTCATGTCCTTCAGGGCCTTCTGCGAGGCCGCCTGCTCCGTCTTCGGGTCCATGGCTCCCGTCTCCTTGCTGATGGTGGTCAGGATTTGGATCACGCGATCCGCCGTGTCGCCGGCGGCCTGGCGGATCTTGGCGCCGATCTCGTCCAGCGACGCGGCCTCGGCCGCGAACTGGTCGACCAGCGTGCTGATGACCGTGTGAAAGGCGTCCTGCGTGCGCCAGAGGTCGTCCCGGATCTCCTGCTGGATCAGGACCTGGCGCATGGTTTCGGGCCGGTCCGGTTGCCTGGCCAGCTCGCCGCCGTACGAGAAGGCGCGCATCAGGCCGTCCGGTTCCCAGGCCATCGACGTGATGTCGGCCTTGGGGTCAGCGGGCTCGTAGCCCTCCAGCAGCCCCGCGCCCGTGAAGGTCACGCCGTGCAGGATCTCGAAGACGTCCTTGCCATCGAGCTGCTGGCCCTTGGACTTCTTCAGGTGCTCGCAGCGGTCCGCCACGGCCACGTGCGTGTGCCCACAGATCGAGCACTCGCCCTTGGCATACGAGCACTCCATCGAGACCTTGGTGATCAGCTCCTCGTGGATGAGCTTCCTGGCCTTGGCCGCCAGCTCGTCACTGCCCGTGAAGAGCTTTCCCGCGCAGACGACGCGGCCGCCCTCCGTCTCCTCGTAGGCCGCACTCTCCGTCTTGCCCACGATGTCCTGGGCCTTCTGGCCGTGCTTGAGGTTGATCTTGGTGCCGGCCGCGCTGGGGGCCGCCGCCTTCAGCTCCACCACCGTGAAGTGGTCGCCATTCTTGTTGGTGCCGGCGTGACACAGCACGAAGGCGATCTCGTGATCTTCGCCGCCCTCGGGCTTCGCCTCTGACACGGCCACCAACCGGCCAGCGTCCAGACGCGCCTTCAGGCGGGTCAACGCGGCGACTGCCGCCAATTCATTGACGGCCTCGGCGTCCACGACCTTTGGGTCCTGCACGGGATCCTCCTTTTGCGCTTCGTCCTGAGCCTTCTTCGCCGTCCCCACGAACAGGTATTCCTTGGCCTTGGCCGGCTCCTCGTCCCGGCGCTTGCCAGCCAGGCTGCCGTAGGAGAAGTCCTTCGTCTCCAGGCGGAACTCACGCCCGGCCTTCTCAAAGACCTCCTGCAGCTCGGCTTCGGTGGGATAGCTGTGGTCGCGGTAGGAGAGGATCCAGTCCGGGATGTGCTCGGCCGCGGCGAAGACTTCCTGGAAGAAGGCCGCGATGTTGGCCTTGGTCAGGTCGCCCTGGGTCTTTTCCATCCGTGTGACGCTGTCGGTGTTGGGCGTGCGGCCTTCGCCCTTCACCATCACGGCGTCCACCACGTGGTAGTTGGCGCTGTAGTTGGCGGCGCTGAACTCGGTCACGTAGGGCGGATCGAAGTAGGCCAGGTCGGCCTTCACCTTGGGCAGGAACTCGCGCACGTCCAGGCGCTGCGCCGTGCAAGCGGGTCCGTCCAGCACCATCGAGTTCAGCCTGCGGATGACCTCGCCCAGCCGCTTATGGAACTGCTCGGGCGAGTAGCCGTCCTCACTGACCTTACTGGTGGTGAACTGGGGAAACCAACCGCGGGCTGAGAGCATGGTGGCGCCCAGGGCCGCCAATGCCAGGTCCTTCTTGAAGCCGGAGAGGTCATCGATATTCTCGCGCACTTCATCGATGACGCCGTGGATTTCTGGCTTCCAGAACTTGCCGGCGTAGTGGTCCCGGACGAAGGTGCCGGCCTTGGGATTGGGCTGGCAGAGGGCCTCAATCTCCTCATCCGTCACAATCTCGGTCTGGTTGACGAGGATGGCCCGGGCGATGTGATGGGGCCAATGCAGGCTGTCGTTGGAGTGGACGGCAAAGCCCTCGCGCTTCAGCATGTAGCTGACGCTGCCGCCGCCGGCGAAGGCGTCCACTACCGTCTTCACGCCCTCAGGAATCTGCTCGCGGATCCAGTCCAGCAGCTTGCGCTTGTTCCCGATGTACTGGACGCCATGCGTCGGCGCGCCAGCGCCCTGGGCGCTCAGGCTCAGTTCAGGGAATAGGGCGGCTTCGACGGTCAGGAATTGCATGGCGGTCCCGCGACTTGAATCAGTCGGGGGACACGGTCGCCTGTCCGAGAGGGTATGTCAAGAAGTGGTAGAAAATCATCGGGGATTGACTCTTGCACCAATGCCACAAAACTCAGCATGTGACTGATGCTGCCGCCGCCGGCGAAGGCGTCAACAGTGGTCTTCATCCCCTCGGGAAGTTGCTTGCGGATCCAGTACAGCAGTTTGCGCTTGTTTCCGATATACTGGACGTCGTGAGTTGGAACACCTGAGCCTCGGGCAACTGGACCTAGCTCGGGGAAGAGGGCGGCTTCGACGTTCAGGAAGGATATGCTCGTCCCCGTAAATTCTTGGATCCACGGAAGCGATCTTCCACCCAAGAGGGCGAGCCGATGCTGAAATGGAGAATATTGTCAGCGACTACTGAATAATTCTTCGTTCGCAATGGCGAACATGTAGCGGCGACTTCCTCCGAACGCTATTTTGCTCAGCAGCGTACTTGGTCAGACTAGCTGCATCTCATGCTCATTTTTTCATTTCCCGTCTGCTCTTTTTTGCTGTTTTCTAAATGGAACTTCAGAGTCTACACGCTGGCTACTTCGACATAGTTTGGCTCCAACACAAAGTACCTTTTTCTAAACGAGGCTGCAATGAGTTCCGAATGCCGCACAAGACTCATTACCGATGCTCCGGCTGATGAGGACGCCTTTGGCTCTCATCAGAAAATTGCATCTGCTTTGGCGGATCTAGTCCTCACGGAACCAGGAGGAAAGGCAATAGGTCTAGAGGGCGGATGGGGTTCCGGGAAATCAACAGTAGTCAATCTACTTCGTAAAGCAGTTGAATCGGACCCAGACCTACGTTTTGTAGTTTTCGATGCATGGTCTCACGAAGGTGATCCTCTACGGCGCAGCTTTATTGAAACTCTTATTAAGTCGCTTGACGTTGCGGGATGGATAGACCACAATTTCTGGAATGAAAAAAAGGAATTTCTCACAAAAAGGAAAAAAACATCAGAAACAACCACTTCCCCGCGTCTCACTTCTTTTGCCAAATGGCTTATTATAACTACTTTATTAGTTCCTATCGGTTATGCACTTTTTAGCTCTTCACTAAACAATACAGTTCATTTGATTCCAGATATCGATCTACCCATTGCTTGGCGGTTTTTGATTGGCTTATTGATTAGTCTGGCACCTCTTTTTCTTCTTCTAGCTAATAAGATATTTGGATCTAACGAGGAAACATGGGCTATTTTAATCAAAGGATCAACTACCAATACTAAATCAGAGGCGATAGAAACATCAGATCCTACTTCAATAGAATTCCAAACATTATTTGTCGAGCTGATGACGGCCGCACTTGATACAAATTTTTCCAGCCGTCGCGTTGTTTTAGTAGTTGACAACTTAGATCGCGTCACTCCTAAAGATGCCCTTTCGATTTGGGCATCTCTCCGAACCTTTTTACAACTCAACGAGAGTAATTCGTTGAGCTGGTTCAATCGCTTTTGGATTGTCGTGCCCTACGATCCCAACGGATTAGGCCGTCTTTGGAATGATGATGATGGAATAAAAGACCTTGCATCATCTTTTATAGGAAAAACCTTTCAACTTCGCCTCTCAGTACCTCCAATACTTGTTTCAAACTGGAGAGCCTATTTAAATAATTGGTTGGTAGAAGCGTTTCCTGATCATGACTCAAGTGAATTTCACGTCATATATCGTTTATATTCATGGCATTTAAAAGAGACGAAATATAAGCCAACACCACGCAATATCAAGTTGTTCATTAATGACATTGGCGGTATTCACAGACAATGGCATCACGAAATCCCGCTATCAGATATTGCATATTATGTCCTATTAGGGATCGAACGTAATGACGTTACTACTAAATTATTAAACCATGACGTTCCACACAAGGAGGTCATTGATCTTCTTAGTAAAGAGATCGCAGACAATCTTGCAGCTCTTGCGTTCAACACTACAGTGCCCGAAGCACGTCAACTTCTTCTTCATGACCCACTTACGAACACTTTGGAGCAGGGCAATGCTGAAGCACTTAACATGCAATCTTCGACACCAGGCCTTTGGGAAACTCTAGAGTCAATTGATTTTAGTCAATGGTCAGAAATTGAATCATCAAAATTGGCTAAAGCAGCTCTTTGCCTTTATAATTCAAACATCGTTGGCAACGATAAATGTCCAATGAAAGTGCAAACTTTAACCAATCTTAGAAACGCAGTGATTCTGGTAAGCAAATGGCGTCCTCTTAGCATAGATTTAGGACAAGGACTATCAGCTATCTGTCGCCTATGCCCTGATCAACCAGTTGTACAACACATACTTACAACATTATCTTCGATTGAACCAAGCGAAAAGAAGGAAACATTTCCTGAAGATTGGGTTGTTACGATTGTTTCCGTATTAACGACACTAGATGATCTTGGACGTTTCCCGCGTGCAGATGATAGAATACCGTTATTGGAGCCAGCCGATATGACACTGCAAACGTGTCATTGTATGGCCCGTTTTAATCTGAACGATCACATTTTGAGCGCCTTTAAGTCGAACGTTTCGCAAGATGAAGTAAATGATGTTATTTGTACAACCATTTCCAATGAAACTGACTTGAACGATCTTGTTGAAGCCGTACCTGTAATTCGAAAGCTGAGCGTTATCACTGACTGGAAAGCTATTATAACTACAACTAAAACTAAGCTTGAGACAATTGAACCGCTTGCGTCGTCAACTATTGATCCTCTTCTTTCACTACTTTCAAATCTACGATTAGAAGATAATGATGCAGTAACAGCTATTTCTTCCCTAGCTACATCAGGATATCTATTACATCATCTTCATACTGTACTACCAAAGGGGAAAGGCACCAATATACATACGGCTGCACAATTGCTAATTCTATATCTTGAATTTGATCCAAACATTTCCTCACCTCCTGGGACCGGCAATTCTGCAGCTGGACATCGAATAGCTACACAATTAGTCGTCGAGCCTACCGATGAGTTCGCCTCTGCTATAATTGGATACATTGCAGGACATAATGAGGCAACACTTCTTTATGATCTTGTTGGTAATAATGAAGCATTAAAACCGCTTGTTTTGAAGTGCCTGCGATTTGCAGCTACTACAAGTGATTTTAGCTTATTTTTCCCTCCTGAAGCTGTCGTTGAGAATTGGGATTTGGTATCGGAGGTGCCAACAGAGACGAAATTAGAGTCGTTTGCAACTTTGTTACGGGAAAAGACGCAACTTGTGAGTTTCCTTGCAAAGAACGATTTCGTTTCAAATCGAGGTTCATTGTATGCTTTAATGATTAGCAATGGTGCAGGAGCAGAGCTTGAACAATTTTGTATTACCGGTCTGAAAGGAATAGCTGGTAGAAGCTGGCAAAATGAACTCGAGACAGAATCAAATCTCGCTGAATTGTTAGTTGAATTAAATTCAGCAAATGTAGAATTCACTCTAGGCCATGAATTTCAAGATGCATTAATATGGCATGCTCGCGAGACAGCTGCCGGCAGAATAGAACCTTCGTATCTTAATCCAAGTCACTGGCAGCAGATTTTATCACATCTTCATGAAGATTCAAGAAAAGTATTTCGGCGAGACCTTCTCAGTGATGCCGCACTTTCGAACGGTCAGCTTTCTGAGGCGTTCTTCAATTTTTACGGTCAAGAGCTTGCACACATTGAGGTTCTTAGTGAGCGAAATGCGATTCCTGGACTTTTTACATCGATAATTAAATCTGGAAATATCAGTGGTTATCAGTGGATGATCAGTTTTCTAAGATCTAATATTGGTTTTTTCACCTCTCATCCCGACATAAGCGCTGTAGAAGACTTCAAGCGCAGAGTACAGGAGCTTGTCGAATCACCGCCTGATTCCGACACCGCGTCAATCCGAGACCTTCGGCAAGAATTAGCAGATATCCTAGGGATTCATTTGGGTGATCTAGAATCTCCACAAACTGATGAGTAGATGGGTGGCCAACTGAATTCACTAAGATCCCAATAGCGCAGAGGAAATCTTTGAAGCGAATCCCTTTAGATTTGATACTTCCTCTTCATAAACTTGACTAGAGCTACGGAAATAGCCTAGGTGCGTTTGCCAATATTCGAAGGCAGCTTGATTGATTGACCTCACCCCTGCTTCCAACATGCGATTGATGAGGTCCGACGGAATTGCCTCATCCTCCGGATAGGCTGGATCGAAGACGTAGTCCAGAGCCCCATCCACCCAGATCCAAGCTCCGATGGGCTGCTTGCGTGTGGAGTCCGGATGGAACTCGAAGACATAGAACCAGAGCACTTTCACGCGGCTGCCTCCTTGTCCCGGGCAAGCCAAACGCGGGCTTCCTCGTCAAGGATCTCAAGCAGCTTTTCTTCGCCACCAATCTGTGTCACGGAAGCCTCCCAGGACTGGTAGACAGCCTGCTGGCGATCATCTAGGTCGTGGGGATCATTCTTGCTGATGAGGAAACGTTTGTCGCCGTCCGTCTCTTTCAGCCAGCAGAAGTGGCCCTTGCGCTCGGTCACCACGCCGCGAAAGGCATGCACGGGATGGCCGGCGTTCAACACGTCCAGGACGCTCATCTCGGCGAAGAGGATGAAGTAGCGCCACGCCTGAACCACGCCCGTGTGACGGTCGAAGAGCGGCGTCGCCTCCAACACGCGGATGCCTGCTGCGGGGATGTAGATGCGGTCGCCATCGCCAAAGGTGACGACAACCGTCGCGCCGTAGTCCGCCAGCAGGGAATCGCAGTAGGCCTGGAAGGCCAGGCGCTCGGGCTCTTGGATGCTCATGCTACCTCGCGAACACGACATCCTCGATCCGCCGGCCGTCCGGAAGGGTCGTGATGCCGTGCTTCTTGAAAAGGGCGATGACCTTGGCCTTGCGGCCGGCATCGCCGACGACGATGGAGTCCATGTTCTCCAGCAGGGGAACCGCCCCCTTGATGATGGTCTCATTGCCACAGTAGTGGGGCATCTTCTTCAGCGTCTCCAGGTCCGAGATGCGGTTCTCGCGGACGAAGTTCCCCACCACCTTGCCGTAATGGTCACTGTTGTAACTAATCGCGTCGGCACGACGTAGCAGGTCGGGCTTGAAACGGATGGTGTTGGCCTGCGTGTTCGTGGAGCGCATGATGCGCGTGAAGAAGTAGCTGGCCCCGCCCGTGTTCATGTCCTGCGACGGACTCATGCCGCCGATGGGCACGCCCGTGCTGAAGCGCTCGGCGTTTGGCATGAAGGACTGGTTGGTCGGCAGCACGGCCTCCAAGAAGTCCTCGACGGAGCCCTTCGTCATGCCATGCATGAGCACATAGCCTTCCATTTCCTTGGCCAAGGTCTCCCGTGACACATCGAAGCGGTACTGCACGCGCATGCCGGCGCGCGCGCCATCCACCGCCGTGGCCGCCTGGTGCACGCCAGCCGGGTTGTAGTCGGGAAGCTTGGTCACGTCCTTGACGCCCAGGTGGCGGCTCCAGGCCTCGCGCCAAATGCGCACGGCCGACTCAGTGTTGGCCTTTCTGGCCTCTTCCGCCGCGGCCAGGAAGGCCGGGCTGTCGTCGATCTTGGCGACGAAGGCGACCTTTTGCAGGTACATGAGCTCCTCGTCCCAGGGCGTCGAGGGCGCCGTGTCCAGGCCCAGGGCTTTCAGCTTCTCCATGGCCTGGGTGACGGTGCTCTCCGAGACACCCTCGCGCACCTTGACGGTCATGCGTCCCTGCATGGCGTAGCTCTTGCCCACCGCCTTGCCCGTCCCCTGGAAGGGCTTGTAGACCGCCTCCACACCGTCGCCCAGGTCGATGTGATACTCGACCAGCGTATCGTGGATACTGGAGTGGAAACGCGATAGCGACACGTGCTCGGCCTCGACCACCAGCTGATGGCCTCTCGTCGCCACGCGATCCTCGGTCCAGCGCGGGCTGGCCGTCACGCGCAGGCCGCTGCCCTTCGTGGGTGCGCTGACGCCCTTCTGCAGGGCCTTCAGATCCGCCGCGGAAGGGGCGTATTGCTTCACCATGGGGAGCTTCGTCGGCGTACCAGCGGTCGTGGCCTCCACTGCGTGGGCAATGTCGTCCAGGGTCTTCAAGTACTGGTTCGCCATGGCGCGCTCGATAGCGTTCTTCCCGCAGGCCAGCCGTGTGAGGACCAGCCGCAGGTCCTCTGCCGCACGCAGTTTCGACGAGTTGTAGTTCAGGTCTCCCACGTGTGTGTTGACGGTCTTGGCGGCAGCCAGGATGGTATCCCAGAACTCGTCCTCCACCACCAGCTCTTTCGGAACCTCGCCGACGACATTCGCCTTCAGAAGCTTCACAAGGCGCTTGTCCGCCTCCTGGCGCAGCTTGAGCTGCAAGATGGTCTGTTTCTCCCCGTCCGGACCCAGCACCTGGCGGACGAGGATGTTCTGGTCCTCGATGTCGCCCTTGTCCACGGCCAGGGAGCGTCCCTGCCAGCCGGACTCGCGAATCGTCTCCACCTCCGCCTTCAGGTCGATGCGGCTGCCCCGCGCCCAGACCTCGCCCGCATCCCTGGCTGCGGGCGTCGTCGCCGGCGCAGCCTCTCCGAAGCGGAAGGCCACAGGCTTTCCGGTCCGCGCAGACTCGAGCTCGCTGTAGAACCTCTCGAATTCCGCCTGCAGCGTGTTCTTGCGCAGCGTGGCCGCCTTGAGGAAATCCTCCAGGGTGCCGGGCTGCCCGGCGAAGCGCCGGCCGGCGTAGGGCAACAGCATCTCGCGGTAGGCGGCATCCGAGATCCCCTGCACACGGCGCACCCATTCGCCTGTCGCCTGCAAGTCCAGTTTCAGTTTCCCATCCCGGTGGGCGCGCAGCAGCTTGTTGTAGATGGGCTCGTCGAAGCGCCCACCGGCGTTGGGCGCATAGTCAACGGACAGGCGGTCGTGGCCGAAGTACTTGTAGAGCTGGCCCTTGTCGATGCCGTAGACGCGGCCGTCCTGGGCGCGCAGGAACTGGCCCGCGTGGCCGTCGTGGTTGGAAATGAGCCAGTCCACCACCTGCTCGCGCTGCAGCTGGACCAGCTCCGCCGGGTCGATCGCCAGAACGTCCATCTTCTCGAAACTGATGGGGTCGCGCAGCCCCAGCTTCATCTTTTGGATCGACCCGGTGCGCAGGCGGCCGTGCATGTCCTTCAGCTCGATGTAGTGCACCTCGATCGCGTCCGGATCGATCTCGCGCTGGATCAGGTAGGCCACCTCGTCGCCCCAGGCACGGAACTCCTCGCCGATGGGCTTGAACAGCCACTTGTCGCCGGCCTTGTCCGTGTAGAAGTACTTCGTGTGCACGCCGCCCAGGTCGCTGGCGTCGCGCTGGAAGGTGAAAGGGTTCGTGGCCTTCAGCTCGGCCCAGGCCTCGTCGGCCCCCCTCGCCAGGACGGCTGGGCTGGCCACTGGGGCAGGCGCTGGCGTGGCCTTCGGCGCGGGTGCGGATGGTGGCGCCGCCGACTTCGGGGACGGGTTCGGAACGACCTTCTTGAGCTTCGCCGCGTCCTTGGCGGCCGCCACCTTGGCCGCCACCTGCTCGGCGATCTTGGGCTGCAGGGGCTTCTGGGTCAGGTAGGCGACGGACTCGGGCTTCGTGAACCACTGAAAGTTCTTGACCTTCGCCGCCTTCAGGACCTCGCGCAGCACCGACTGGCTCGTGCCCGCCACCTCGGCCGTGAAGGCGTCCTGGGCCTTCACCAGATAGCCGCCCAGGTCCGCCGCCTTCTGCGGGCCCAGCAGCTCCAGGTTGCCATGGACCTGCGCCAGGAGCTGGTCCATCTGCTGGTGGAAGGCCTCGAACTGGGCCGGATTCGCCTCCAAGGCCTTCAGCTGGGCCAGACCCGCGTGGAAGTCCGCCACCGCCTGGTCGGCCTTGGCCAGTTTCGCCGCGGCTTCCTCGGCCGCGTGTTTGGCCTGCTTGGCCGCCCCCTCGGCCTGCTTCAGCGCCGCTAGCTTGGCTGCATCCGTGGCGTGGTCGGCCTTGTAGAGGGCCGCGAGAAGCTCGTCCTTGGACTTCAGCGCCCCGATGGTGTACTGCTTGAACCAGGCGTCCAGCTCATTCATGGTGTGTCTGGAGAGCCACTCCTCGCTCTGGCCGGAGGCCTTCGACAGGAGCGTGATGCGCTCGGCCTTGGTGCGGCCGATGGACACGCCCTTCTGCTTGGCCACCTCGCGCAGCTGGGCGCTCGTGAGCTTCCCGTAGTCGCCGCTCGTCAGCGCCTCGACGACGACGGTTTGGCCCAGCGTGTCGCCGGCGATCTTTGCCGCCAGCGTGGCCAGGTCGGTGATGCTGGAGAGGTCCCCAGCACCGGGAGTGTGCGTGCAGCGGCAGGCCGGGTGCAGGGGCTGGCTGGGCAGGCTGGTGAGCGGGTATTCCTTCCCGTCCAAGGGCTCGCACTCCGGGCACATGCGCTCGTCGCCGGCGGTCAGCCAGTAAACGGACTTGACGCCGATCTTGGCTTCGAACTTCAGCGCGCCTTGGTTGTAGGCGCGCATGGTCTCGCTGCGCGCAATTAGCTCGGCGCGCTGCTGCACGGTCTTGAAGACGGTCTTGCCCGCCTGGCGAAACTCATCCGGGTCCTTCACGATGCCGCCGATGCGGCGGGCAATCTTCGCCGGGCCCTCACCCTGGGCAATACCCACTTGCACGGCGCCCTTGATGCCCGCCACCATGTCGTCCGAGAGCTTGCCCAGGAGCTGCAGTTGGTAGCCGGAGAGAAAGTCGAAGGCGTCCGCCGGGAAGAGCGAGAAGGCCCCGTCCGCCAGGGCCTCGCGGCCCGCTTGGTCCAAGGCCTGGTATCCACCGACCTTCAAGGCGCCGAGCTTGGCCAGCGTGCCCTCGATGCCGGTCTTGGCCATCTCCTCGGTCATGCCCTGGTAGGCCAGGGTCAGGTCCTGCTTCAGCCGCGTGCCCACCGCCGCCAGGTTCTTGTCCAGCGCCTTCAGCCGCGTGAGCTGCACGAGCTTGCCGCCCTGGCGGTCCGGCGCGAACTGCGAGAGGTCGCCCAGGCCCAGGATCTCGGCCTTGACGGCCTTGGCCGCCTGGTCCAAGTGCTTGAGGCTGGTCTTGAGGAGCTCGCCCGAGTACGCGCCGGCCTGGGCCAGACTCTCGGCCGTAGCCTTCTCGATGGCTTGCTTCTGTGAGAAGGCGAATGCCGTGAGCGCCCGGCTGCCATGGACTAGCAGGAGTGCCTCCACCTGGGTGTGGAGCTCTCCCACCGGCAGCGGGGCGTGCTGCCGGCCGCACGTGCAAGTGGCCATCGGCATCAGTCAACCAGGGCGGGGTCGGGTTCGGGATCCGCGTCCAGCTCGGCCAGACGCGCCCGCACGAGGACCTGGGCGCGCTGCAGGAGCAGGTGATCCACCTGATCGTAAAGGGCCGCCACGTCGCCTGTCTGTCCGCCAGGCGGGCCCGCCGGCGCTCCCCCCGCGGGCTTGGCGTCCGGCGCGCCTTTCAGCCGCTCGGCCAGGTTCAGCAGGTAGAAGACCTGGTCGTTCTGCAGCATGCCCTGCTGCGCCAGGCCCACGATGTCGCCTGGCGACAGAGGCGCGATCACCTGCTTGGTCTCGCGCTTAGTCTGAGCCTGCTCGATGTCGGGCGAGAGGCCCATCATCGCCTGCAGGCTGCGCACGCTGATCAGGCCGCGGTCGTAGAGGTCCACCAGCACCTTGCGCTGGTCGGCGCCGGCGGAGAGGTCGATTTCCGGGAAGGCAATGTGCAGGCTCTCGCCCTCCTTGCCACGCATGGCCAGCCAGTCATCCAGCACCCATTGCAGCATCTCGCGCGCCGTGTCACGCAGGTCGGAGAGCATGAGCTGAATCTTGGCGAAGCCCAGGCTGGCGGTTGAGAAATTCGCCCCGTCCCCGGAGACCAGCGCCCTGGTGAAGCCCATGGCGACGATGACGTCGCTCTTGGCCTCCTTGACCTTCTCCTCGGTCTTCAGCGTCTCGCCCTCGGCGCCGTAGGTGTCGATGGTGACGTAGAAGGGCACGACCGCGCCCTGGCGGGCGCTCATTGAATCGAAGACCTTCTTGATGTCCTTCAGCATGCTGGGCTTGGGCATGACCACGGTCTTGCCGAACTGCCCACCCACCTTGATCAGCCTGACGGGCGTGGCCCAGCGCTTGGCGATGGCGCGCTCGGCGCGGCGATAGTCCCTGAGCAGCTCGATGGACTCGAAGGCCGGCAGCACCATGCTGGTGCCGTGCTCGGCGAAGTCCGGCGCGTCCCACATCCAGCGCCGGAAGTGCTCCAGGGACACGTCCTGGTGGCCCGTCGGGGTGTTGGACAGATCCAGCGTGAAGGAGCGCACCTTCGTCACCGCGCCATCCTGGACCGTCGTCTCCAAGAGCAGCGGGTTCAGGGCCTTCACCTTGCCGAAGTCCTGGTAGAGCGGCGCGCCGTTCTGGTCCGTATCCTTCTTCTCTCCGCCGTAGACCTTGAAGGCCGCGGCTTCGCCCTTGGTCAAGAGCTGCAGCAACTGGTCCTTCAGCCAGCGCTTCAGATTCAGGCGCTTTTTCAGCGCATCCACGTCCATCTGCAGTTCGGGGCTGGAGGCGATCAACGTGAAGTCCTCGCCCACGGCCAGGGTGCGCCAGGCGTTGATGCAGTTGTTGACGATGGGTTCCTGCTGGTAGTACTCCCAGGCCTTGGCGCCGCGGTCAGCCCAGGCCTGGGCGATGCCGTCGCTCTCCGTCTCGCTGGAGAAGGGATCCAGCGTGGCGGCCTGGGTCTGCATCTCGCCGCCCACTTCCAGCACCCCATCGGTTTGCTTGCGGGTGAACAGGCCGGAACTCAAGAGCCGCATGGATCCCCCTTCCTAATCGAACACGCTCTCGGTCAGGACGGGCATGACGAACTCGCCCTCCAGGCCCCGGCCGTCGTCCACCAGCTGCTTGAGGAGTTCGCGCTCCTTCCTGAGCACGGCCGTGCGCGTCGAGTCGATGATGTGGTCGTTGCCCTTGGAGTAGACCAGCCGGCCCATCTGCGTCTGGCTGTAGGTGTGCGTGCAGAACTGGTCCTCCCAGTCCAGATCCACGTCGCCGGCGGGAAAGAGCAGGGTGCGTGCCGCCAGGCGTCCGTTGATCAGGCTGGTCATGTATTCCTTGATGCGCTGGACCTTGGGCCGGCCCTGCGGATCGTAGCTCGTGGTCAGGCAGCCGCCGAAGTCGTAGGTCTCCAGCCGGAAGGCGAACTGGTGGCCCTCGTAGCGGTCCTCGGTCGTCAAGATGTGCTCGACGGCCAGGCCGTTGGAGCCGGCGTCGAAGCCCAGGCCCGCGAAGTCGAAGTGGTCGTCGAGGATGGCGATCAGCGCCGCCTGAAAGGTGTAGGGCATGTGCTCGTTGTGGACGCGCAAGACGGGCACCAGGCGCCCGCGCTCGTCCTCCAGCCAGACCGTCAGCTCGCTGGGGTCGTTGGTGTAGCCCAGGTCGCCACCCATCCAATACGTGCCGCGGGCCTCGTCCTGCAGATCGAGCAGGGCCTCCAGCCGACTGTAAGCCTCGTCCACTGAGTGGATGGCGCTGAACTCCTCGCCGTCGATCCGGACCACGCGGTAGACCTTTTCCAGCTTGCGCTGGCAGTCGCGGAACTGGCGCACGTTGAAGGCCGCGTAGCTCGGCGCGCCGTGCTCGCCCGCCACCTCGTGCTGGAAGCCCGCCGTGTCCTTTCCGCCGTAGAATTTGGCCTCGCCCTCGGTGTCGGCCTGGCACCAGCCCGGCACGATCCAGCTCGGCCACTTGTAGATCCGCCAGCCGCTGGAAGGCTGGGTGATCCGGTAGTAGGTCGTGTTCCTCAGGCCGTTGGGGTTGGAGTAACAGCGCATCTGTCCGCCGCGGTTCAAGACGCGGCGCAGGGCCCGCCAGGCGGGCTCGGGGTACCAAGCGGCCTCGTCCACCAGCACCTTGTCGCAGTGCAGGCTGCGCACGCTTTTGCCCGTCGGACCGGCCGGGCGGAAGTAGATGATCGTGCCGTTCTTCCACGTCTGCTGGTAGTAAGGCTTGCGCGTGATCCGCATGCGCCCGTTCGCATCGACGGCGACCATCTCGCGCAGGAACTCGCTGGCCTCGATGTGGGCCTCCACCTCCTCGATGATCTTGTTCACATGACCGTCGTTGGGCGCCGTCACCAGCATGCGGCCGTTCCGGGCGGTCACGCCGTAGTGCAGGACCTGCACGACGATGTCCACGGTCTTGCCCACCGCGCGCCCGTCCTGGTGGACGATCTCGCGCGAGGCGTCCCGCACGTCCTCCACCTGGTGCGCCCAGAGGGCCATGGGCCGACCCGACTCGGGGCCATCGAGCTGGGAGAGGAAGCCGGCCGAGAAGGCGACGGGGTCGAGCAGAATCTGGGCGAAGGAGATTTCGTCCGCTGAGAGCTTGGCCGGCTGGGGCTTTCGGATGGTCATCGTCCTGCTTCTCAAGCGGTTCCGACTTGACTTCCCGACCGTCTTCGCGCAGACTGGTGTCCGAGACATGTTCCAGGCTGCAAGGAGACCCGATGCGCACCCGAATCCCCGCCTACGCCGAGCATCTGAAGGCCCGGCAACTCGCCGCCGGCACGCTCATGCCCTACCTGGCCGAGCTGGAGCGCCTGGCCCGCTTCCTGGAGGCGGAGGGACTGAGCTTGGAGACGCTTACGCTTCCGCAGCTGACACGGTATCTCGCCCGAGAGGGAAGGGCAAGCGGGACGACGCGCCGGGCCCTGACCATCCTGCACCAGTTCCTCAACTGGGCGAAGCATCCGCTGGCCACCGAGCTGGGCGCCATCCGTCTGCCACGTGCTCACACGCCCTCGCCCGACTACCTGAGCGAGGCCGAGGAAAAGGCCCTGAGGAAGACCCTGAAGGCCCGCACGGACCTGAAGTGCCAAGCCCGGGACCGGGCTCTCTTCTGCCTGATGCTGGACACGGGGATTCGCGTCTCCGAGGCGGCCGGGCTGACCGCCGGCGCCGTGGAGCTACTCGAGAAGCTGATCCGGCTGGTCACGAAGGGCGGCAAGCATCGGCCGCGCTTCTTGCCCATGGAGACGCGGGACCTCTTGAAGCCGCTGGTGGCTGGGCTCGCCCCCACCGCGCCGGTCTTCCAGACCAGCAGCGGGAAGGGCATCTGCCCGCGCCACATCCGCCGGCTCCTGGACGCCTGGGCCTTGCGAGCCGGGATTGAACGCTCGATCCATCCGCACGCCCTGCGGCACACCTTCGCCACCAGCCTGTTGAAAAAGTCAGGCAACCTGCGATTGGTGCAGCTGGCCCTGGACCACGAAAGCCCCAAGACCACGGCTATCTACGCCCACGTGGCCGACGAGGAGCTTAGGGCCGCCATTGAGGGCAGGCGGGCCTGATATTGGCGAGGCAAACCGCAGGCATGGCCGGCTTCGGAGGGGCATCCACGGGATGTATGCTCGAAGTCATGTCAGGAGCGGTTCGCTGGTTTACGAAGTGATCAATGTCTGTTCAACTTAGTCTTATTGATCATTCCATGTATTTTTACGACTTTAACCCCATCAAACAGAAAGACGACGATGTCCTCAGAATTGCAACTCATGAGCGCAGAGCCCTACAGCCAGACTCCAGCCGCCCTGGCCATGCGCCGGCTCCGCACCCAGCGCCGGGAAGTCCGGCTGGGCCTGCAGCTTAGCCACGAGCAGCTTCGCATCGAAACCAGCCGCTACCTCTACCCCACGGTGCGCACGGAAGTGCGGGGATCCGGCAAGGTGTGGGTCCGCCACGCCTGGGAAGGCCGTGTGCAGGTGTGTGGCCACAACCACGTCATCACGCGCAGCGTGTCCAAGTATGGCGCCCGTGGGGCCTACCTGCAGTGTCTGAATCAAGTGGGCGAGTGGCTGCTTTTGCTCTATCCAGCGGATTGGGTTGAAGCCAAGCTGGAGCTGCTGCGGGATCAGGTGCCCGAAACCTAACCCAGGAATTGAACAACCGTACACAAGCGCCCCGAAAGGGGCGTTTCCTCTCTTGATTCAAATGGGATCCGCGTAATGACGATTTAAATGATTTAGTCCGCGATTAATGATCAAACATAACTTGACTAACGAAAGTGTCTCTGCGTAGTTATGCCCACCAAACGAGGAGATGGACCCATGACGAAGATGGCGCGCAAAGACCTGATCGACCTGCTGGGTGAGGATGAGGCCGCTTTCACACAGCTCCTGAAAACCAAGCTCATCCACCTGATCGCCACCGACCAGGTTGACATGGTCCAGCTGGCCCGCGACGAGATGGCCAACCGCGGCCTGGGCCAAAACGCCGAGTGGATCGGCTTCCCCGCCGCCGCAAAGCTCTGGCAAACACCGGTGGCGACCTCCCTTGCGGCAACGGGGCCGGACGACGCCACGCTGGACGCCGGCATGGAGGTCCTTGCGCAGGTCCACCTCGGGATCCAGACGCTGAAAGAGCGCCGGATGGATGCCCTTGACTTCCACGAGGTCAACGTGCTGCAGCTGAAGGACGCCCTGCGCGCCGCCTTCGAGCTGGGCCGGGTCAGCAAGTAACCAAGCACGAGGAGAACTGGACATGCTGCTCACCGACTTGATCGACCGACTGGAAGAACTGGCCCAGGCGCACCCTGACGCCGAGGTCCGGCTGATGACCCAAAGCCAATGGCCTTTCGAATACTCGATCCAGGGATTGGCCACCAAGAGCAACATGGATGACGAGAGCGACCGCCAGGAAGCCGAGCGAATCCTGGAACGGGGCGTCGACCTGGATGAAGAGGATGAGGTTGGCCCCCGCAAGGAAGTCGGCACAGGCCCCGAGATCATCTACCTCGTCGAGGGCAGCCAGCTCGGCTACGGCAGCAAGGCAGCCTGGGACGTTTGCGAACGCTGAATCGCGCCGATCGAAAACTGATACACCAATCACACGCCCGGGCCGACAGGATCCTGCCCAGGCAGCAACCAAGGAGTCGAGCAATGGCAAAGCAGAACTGGGACGTAAAGGCCTTTGTGGCCGGACAGGTGGCGCTGGGACGCGAGACCCTGGGCGGTGCCCGCAAGCGGCTGGGCCGCGTGGATGTGCAGCTTCAGCAGGCCTTCCTGCAGCTTGGGCAGGATGCGCAGCTTCAGGCGGAGATGGCCACGGTGATGGGCCGCATGCAGGCACTGAATGAAAGCGTCGAGCAGGTTGCAATCCACTTGGAGGCCCAGCTGCCAGCCGATCCTGCCAGCCAGGAATGAGCAATCACATCGCTCATAGCATAACGCCCGGCGCTGGCCTGGAGGCCAGCCCGGGCACTCATGCGGAAGAGCAATGTACGAGCAGATGATTCGAGAAGAACTTGCGCGCCAAGATCATATCGGTATATCTTCTCGCTGGGTAGAGGCCTGGATGCGTCTTGAACTGGGCACTTTGGACTGGATTGACAAGGCGCGCTTTCACCGTGAGGTGGCAATCGCTACTCAATGCATATGCGCCTGCACTGATCAGGACAATGAAATGTTGGCAACTTCGCTTTTAGGGGTCAGACACATTTAGATTAAAATGAACTACATGCCTTTTACAATCGATTTTGCTTCTTCTTCGCTAAGTGCGGACCGTGACGAAACATCAATCGTGTATTTAATACCAACAATCCCGCGCGGGGGTATATAGTCGTCCGGCAGGCGTGGGAAGGTGCCAACAACATCGAAAATCAAGCAATCCCGTAGGTTGAATCTGAAAAGCGATCCAGATTGTCGCAAACCGTCGTGCCAACCCACCTTGCCTACTTTGGACTCAAAAACCTCTATCATCTTGCCGTCTTGCCCCAAGGCACCAATCACCTCATCAATCTTCGTCGCAATTGTTTCTTCGCCATCAATGGAGCGTTCCAACTTGATGCTTGCGAAAAGGAGTCGCTTGTCCATCGGTGCGCGAAGTTGGTCTATACGCGAAATATCGTGTCTGTCGTCTGAGCCGACCGTGGTTTTTACTTCAAGGTGGGCGGAATCCCCTACAAAATCATGTCTTTCACGGAGTGGCCCACTCCAAAGATTGCATGCCCGTGCGCCAAGAGTCGGCAACATGATTCGCCACAGGACCCATAGTTCACCGAACAATCCAATCTGCTGGCTGATTCCCAGTTCTGGTGCGATAGGCTTTAATGCCCCTCTGAAATCACCTATGACATTGGTTACTGCATCAATGGGCTTCCGTCCTTGTATCACCAACGCTTTGAAAACTTGGTTTGCCAGCGGAGTGAAAATTGGCTCGTAATGGCTTCGAGCCGAAACATCCAAATAGGTGCGGTCCACCTCGATGACACGAACGCTGATCCCTTGAAGGTCCTGCGGAAGCTCACCCGGATCCTCATCCAGCGCAATGAGCAGATGTATGCGCCCCTCGTCGTCAGCCCCAATCAAGCACCCGTATACCTGAGGATTCACAGGCTCTACAATCAAACCAGGTGCTTCAAGTCGAGATCGCAGATGTTCCCATCGTTCTATCGAAATCTCACCCATTTGCCACTCCGCGATTGACCACAAAGGTCTGCCCTTCGTCGCTGGTCCTTGGAAGCGACAGAGCAATGCCAATGACGGTTGGGACTTCAACGTGGAGTGATTCAGGATCCAGGGCGTAGATCATCAAGAGTCCGCGGTCAGGTGGACGATCCAGGCGCATTGCCTTGGCGTTGTATGAAGTGGCACTCCGATGCGTTTCCGGTCCGCCATTTAAATCGACACCCTCATGGCGTGGCTCAGTCAATATCCCGATGGATTCCGACGCGGTCAGCGAGCGCTGGGCCAGCCCAATCAAACTCGTTCCCAGGTGAATCTGTCGGCCACGTTTAGGATTCGCCACAAAGATGGTCCATGTCATGAGTTCGCCGACCGTCGCCCTTTCCATGATCCAGTCGGCGATCATGGAACTCTGAAATGCAATTGTGTCTTCGTGAACAATGAACTTTCTCAAATAGTCGGCAATGATCACTGCAGGTACGTCGTGATTCAGACAGCCGCCATAGGCTTCATGAGTCGGCGGATAAGCCTTCAAGAGGTCATCTGTCAGATTGACGTTCTGCTCCAAAGCCAATGGATCTCGCAATGGAAACAGAATGGTCTGGGGATTCTCACAAGACCATGAACGGGCAGCCTCTTCCAACTGTTTGCTTTTCACTTTGCTTGTAAGCAAGAGTTTCGTGTGTGCTCGCATTTTGATTGCCATCTCGTCCGGTCGGCGACCTGCACGGTTCAAGGCCGTGATTGAATCCCTCAAGGATTCCTCCACAAGCGCCAGCTCCACGAACCACTGAGCAATACCTTCGGTGGTCCAAATTCGAATCAGGTCCTGGTAGCCCGCGCGGAAGCCATACCAGCGAGCCATCTGCAACAGGGAATCCGCCATGGCCGTGGTGCGCAGAAAGTATGCGACCGTCAACCCTTCCAGCGTCAATCCACGTGAAAGGCGATTGCCGCCGACTGCAATCAGTTGGCGCTCGGGCTTCTCATCGTATTCCAATTCTTCGCCGGTCGTGCTGTTCAAAACGATGACCTGCAGTCGAGCCAGATTGGTCTCGGACTCGGCCAACACTGCGTCTTGATCAGCAGGGAGGTCCACAACGCCAAGATCGTCGAGTGTGGAGCGGAGCAATCCCCTCAAGTACCCTGGAACTACCTTCTCGTGATCTCGCCAAGCTTTGATTTGATGATCAATTGAACTGCCTATGCGAATCTGGTCCTTCTGTAAATGAGAGGCGTGAACCAGCATGGTGTGGGGTTGCCCTGCTTGGCCTCGCAAGTTTCTTATAGCGCCTGCTACCGTGAACACTAACAGCGCATCACAAAGCGATTGAGGAAGCCCTTGTGCTTCCTCCACGACATAAGGCGTCCGCTTCTTTCGCCGCTTGGTCTTCAAAGCGCGGACATCCTCTTCGGTCACAGATCGTAGCACGTGTCGCCCTGGACTTGTTGCTCCAAAGAGTTCCTCCGTGCCTGTGTAACCATCTGGTCGAGGCAGCTGGATGACAAAGTCCTTGGGAAACAAATCCTCACCTACTTCCTGATCGACGGCATTAGGATCGATCAGGATGTTTGCAAACGGTGTTGCAGTATACGCGATGTATGTTGCGCGGGGGATACGGCGCAATGTGTCGCGGATGAGAGAGTTTGTGAGTGATGGATCAGAATTCTCACCATTATCATCGTAAACGCTGGGATCACGTCGATTGCCCTTTGTATTGATCGACGCCAAATCCGCTTCGTCATCAATCAGCAGCACCGGCACGTCGCCCAATTGTCCGTCTAGGCACTTGATCCAATCGTTCAGCCGATTTAGAATTGGAACAGTTTTTTTCATTACTACCAAGACCGTTCCAGCAGTTGCAAAACCGTTGGCGAATTCCGGAATCTGGAAATCACTTTCTTCCGTTGTAAGAGATGTCCAATCGACACCGACTCGGACCAACTCTCTGTTTAATCGCTTCTGAGTTTGATTTCTCAGAGAATCGTGGATTCCCGACAGGACAATGATTAGTCGGTAGCCAACATCAGCGGCTCGCGCTGCAACTGCCGTGAAATTGGCCGTCTTTCCACTTTGGACATAACCCACCACGAGGCCGCGACATTGGTACACGCTTCGCCTGATGTCCGTGGTCCTGCAAATGATTCGCAAGGATTCTTCAGCCACCGAATCAACCTGACGGGGCTTCCATTTAGGCTGAGATCGTAGGTACGTTTCATGGCGGGACCAGTTGGTCCACTTCGTACCGTCGGTCCAACTTCGAACGACTGGTTTCAGGGTGAAATGCTGAATCAGGTCAGACATGGTCGTTGAGAAGTTTCATTACTCCCGCTTGTTCCAAGACAAGAAGGAACTGGGACAACGCGAACTTGGCAGTGTTATCATCATCTATCAAACGTACGAGCTCGACAAGTGCAGGGATCATGGGCGTGACTTCAACTTGCTCTCCAGTGAATCCAGATTTGCGCTCCCAAGGTTGATCGCCGGTCTCTACTAGCCTAATTGCCGACTTCTCTGCTTTGGAAGGCTTTGTCTTCTTGGGAGATTTGGGTGACAACCCTTCCTCAGGCTTACCAGGCTGATTAATCGGTTCTGAAGTGCTGCCATCTTTGGGGTTCTCGGTTGGTTCTGCCTTGACACTTAGCTTTTTTGACTTTGCGTAACGTGTTCGCGCCTCTGCGCGCGGTTCCTTGACGATGTCCCGAATGTGCTCACTAACACTCACTGGGAGTTGTATGATTTGCTTGGAGATGTCGACCTTAAGCAAGTCGTCAGATTTCCGATCAAAATCCACAGAAACACGCAGCAGCTTTGTCTTCTCATCTACAGCGAAAATTCCTTCCCAGCCGCCCCATTTGATGAGACGATCCAAGCGGTAGAAAAACAGCCCCTGAGTCTCGTTCCAACGTCCATAAAGTGAGATCCGATCCCGCGCATCACGAAAGGCCTCGGCACTCTCCGATGCGTGGTATGTCTGGAATTCGACTTCGTTAGGCGTTATGAAGCACCTGACACTAATGTTGGCTGTATTCTCCGGCGTTTTCTCATTCAATTTAATTGTCTTTGGGTCATAAGCCTTTGTCAGTGGATGCCCCATAGGATTGTTCGGAACTAGCGGATTTCCATTGAGTTTTATCTCTAATTTTTCTCGTCCACAAATCATACCTTCCAAATATCTATGAAAAACCAGTTCCAGATGCTCACGAATTTTGGTCAATTCAAATGAATAAGGATCTATACCTTTTGCTATAGGCATCTCAATAGGAGGTCGCATTTTGGTCAATAATACAGCGGTACCATTTTCCTGAATCAATGTAACTTCACTGAATTTCTGCTCAACCGGCGTCGTTAGAACATCCCATTTACGAGTTTTTACAAGGTGGTCTCTATCCCACGTCATGTGGACCAAACTGCCGCCAAGGGCTTTTGTAACAACAGTCAAGCAATCTGCCTGCGACCAGGACGCCCCTTTTAGTCCGTATCCATATTTACCAAGATCGCTCCCTTCATATTGTCCACGCTTTTTAATACGCATTGCAACGGACAACTGTTCAGAGGTCATGCCACATCCATTGTCATGGATACACATCCAGCGTCCGCCCTGATTGGGATTCGGAAACGTGATGTTGATCTCTGATGCACCTGCAGAAATGCTGTTGTCAATCAAGTCCGCCACGGCACTAGGGAGTTGATGACCCGCACGGGCAAGAATATCAAACAGGTCAACAGGATCAGGTTCCATGCCATTCACATCAGTTGTGGTTGAGTTCATTGTTTCAATCCTTGTGAATAGGTTTGGAAAATGCTTGCCAAGAATCCCTCGCGTGAATCTTCCTTCTTCCCCGTAAAGGGCGATCATTCCTGATTGATTCAATCTCGCGCTCTCACCGTGTGATACGATTGCATCGCTAGCTGGATGATCCATCGGTATGACCATCCACGAGGCGGTCGCAGGCGTATGGGATGAATCCACAATCATGGCAAACAGAACACCTGGTTTAACGAATCCGAAATACTTATTTTTGGGGCACCAACCTTCCAATCGCCAGTTCTTGTCTTGTCGCTTAAGCCATTGTTCTCGCTCAACTACCGTTGATTCATCATCCATACAACGGCAGTTGATGAAGATTCTATCGGTATCCTTTGCTGACGGAAATACTCGATCCACTACGTCCCAATCAAAATTGACCGCGCGCTGCTTTGATATCTCATTGCCAAGCCTACGATACTCATGGAACATTCCAAGCTCAGAATGCGTGAGTTGCCTGAGAATGGTAAATATCATGGCTTTCCTGCTGTATTAGAAACAAGCGACTTGCTCAACCCAAGTAACTTGGTGCGCATATCAACAATGGCAGACGCACCAAGACTTGTCCTGATGCACATGGCAATTGCATAGGCAAAGAGCGGGGGAACCGCATTGCCAATCTGTCTGAAAGCAGGATTCATCGATCCTTTGAAAACAAATCCGTCAGGGAAGGACTGAAGTCGCGCGGCTTCCCTGACCGAAATTGTACGTGCCTGAACCGAATCGAAATGGATGTGAGAATAGCTGTCCTTCCCGAGATGTGCCAACAGTGTTCGCACAGGTTTTGTCGAACTGAGCTTCCACCATTTGTTGGGAAATTTCGTGGGATCATATGGCAGTCGCCATGATTTAATGTAATCACGCACTTCAACAGTTCGTCCGTCAACCGAAAGACCGCGCCGCGTTCGCTCCGCCAACCAGTTCTCGATCTTCCTCTCGACAAAGTCAAAAATTTCTGGATACTGCCACCCTTGTCCTATCTCCGCGAAAATTTTGTAATCGCGCGGAAGATAACGTATGACATGCCCCGTAGTGTAATCTCTTGTGCCGAATCCATTCCACCGACGCATCAAATGTGAATATGGCGTGCTTGCTTTGGAAGTAGTGTACCGGACCGGAAGGGAAGGATCCTTGGCTCCACGCTTTAGAATGCCTCGGTTTAATAAATCGAGTGCATTTATTACGGGAAGATCGACAAGAGCCTCTTTCGCCGTAATGGCGGGCGGGTTGTCCTCGCCAGGATTCTCAACCCATCTATGGTGCTCGGATCCCTGTTCGATGACAAGTTTACGAGCGGTGCCTTTCGTGCCCTCGTATCCTTGCGGAAGGACCACATGATGCGTCGGGTTTGGAAATGCAGGATTTATTCCAGTATCTCGATGAAAGCCAATCAGAATCATTCGTTCGCGCGTTTGTGGGACTCCATACCAAGATGCATTCAATAATGTGTAAGTAACCTCGTAGCCTTCATTTGATAAACTCCTGGCGACCAGCTCAGCCACATTGTTACCGCCATGATTCAGGATGTCAGGAACATTTTCCATCAATAGTGCAACTGGTTTAGTGTCGCGAATGTACTGAACGTACCGTTCCCACAAACTCACCCGCCCATCTACCAAAAAAGCGTACTCTGCAGATTCCTCTTTTCTGCGATGAGCCTGTTCCCTTAGCTTCGCCCTTCCCACTCTTGCAAATGCTTGGCACGGAGGGCCGCCGACTAGAACATCAATTTGGTCATCGACTGGGCCAACCATCCCGATTTCGGTGAAGATGTCGGATGGATCCTGACTTGTCACGTCTCGCGAGATGTGGTGCCCAGGATGGTCGCCCCCGAGAGAAAAGGACCCAAAGTTAGCACCAAGCGATTTTGCGGCCCACTCATCAATCTCGACTGATGCGACGGGAGTGAAACCTGCAGTGAGAAAGCCAAGCGAAAGCCCTCCACAACCTGCAAAGAGGTCCATGTATCTGATTGGCTGACCAGACTGGAGGCGTTTCAATTTATTTACGATTACGTTACTACTCATATACATAACTCAACAATAGCTACTAGGCACATTAGGTCACAAGTGGCTTGTTCGGAAATCGGCAAACAAGTAACTACTTTTTCCATAAGAAACCTTCGTGATATAGAACTAGCTCATAGACGGTAAGCGCGCACAAGTAAGACTCCATGGCGGTTTCAATAACTCCTATTAGTAACTTCTATTTAACCAGGAAGTCCTTGATTTTTCGACGAATGCACTCCAGGTCAGCCAGCTCACACTCCCAGATTGTCAGAACATCCCAGCCACATTCATGCAGAAGATTCAAATTTCTAACATCCCTCGCATGATTAGCAGACAGTTTCTTCTGCCAGAACTCCACGTTGGATTTGGGTAAAATGGCATTTTTGCATCCATCGTGGACATGCCAGAAGCAGCCGTGGACAAAAATAACCTTTCGCCGTGAGATGAAAGCCAGATCCGGCGTTCCGGGCAGATCGCGGCGATGGAGTCTGAAACGGAATCCCATGCCATGAATCAGCTTTCGGATTTCAACTTCAGGGATTGTATCTTTACTCCTTATCCTCGCCATTTGGGCACTGCGCTGTACCTTGCTCAACGAATCCACTGCACTCTTCTCCAATGTATTCAATCTCTTTATTCCGGTAGACGCTCCGCATTATCATCTTTCCATGGTACCTTTATTCCCAACCTATCCAGCTTCTTCGAGAATTCACTAGCTTCGCTGCTCTCAACCCATTTTTCATCCTTTTGTCTTAAAAGTCCATTATTTCTCATAACATTCACCACCTCAGTCTTACGACTGTCACTAATCATTTCCATTATTTCAATCTCAATCGCAGACAGCTTAATGGCATTAATTTGATAATCGAGGAATGCTTCCCATGCCATTGGAACCCAATGCTTTACTATTTGCGTTCCAATAACATTAGCATAGCTTCTTATTTCATATTGAGCACTTGAGTTCATCCTTAATGACAAAAAATGAAAAAGATTGTGCAAATCAATTTTCCAATAGGCTTCAGTATATGTAGAAAGCGGTAAATCCTTTCGAGCCTGCTCACGTGCCACACCCGCGCCTATCCTCTCCTCATAAATCGCCTTGCAGGCAATGTGATTCTCTACTTCACTACGACTTAATTGCTCTCCAATCTCGATCGCAATATTTCCTTCACTTCCCTGACGATTTCCCGAAGATTGTGATCTCCATTCACTTGGCCGAGTTTCATGCATTGAATCTATGGCAATCGAATACCGCGTCGAATATTCGTTAACATTAGCCGTTCTATGTCTAATCCATTGACGCCAACAATCCATTGGCACTCTAACATGCAATTTCAACTCACACATTTCGAATGGAGTCGTATGCTTATGCCGCATCAGATATCTAATTAGACTTCTATCATCACTCACGTGCTTGGTTCCAGCGCCATATGATACTCGCGCTGCTTGGACAATTGACGAATCGTTTCCCATATAATCAATTAGCCGCACAAATCCATCATCCAAAACAGATATAGTCCTGTTGATGATATCACCAACCTGAATCTTTTCGTCATCTCTCATCTCAAATTCCTCATATTTCACTGCTCCCAAATATCAAACACTGACACAACATCATCCGGTACAGAATAGGCGGCAAAATTATATGTCTCTGGCTCGGCGTAACAAATCTGCACTTCTCTGCTCTCTAAAGCGACATTAGCAATTGCAATGGTCGATATTTTCGTGTTTAATGGGACAATAATATGGTTATAACCTCTCGATCCATCAATTTCTGCCATCAATGATTGAGCAGTTTGAATGGAATCATTACAAGAGAATTCAAAGGATCGTACCGATCCACGACTAGAAACCATATCGCTAACTAGTTTATGAAAGTGCAGCATGGGCGCTAAATGTGACTCACAAGTGAGGTGTTGTGCTGCCGAAATTCCTCTACCTAAAAGCAAGAGATCGGGATCCATCTCTACTATCATCCGCGTTGCACGTTCATGTTCAAATCCGACAAGAACAATCAGACAATTAGGTCTACCTGGAATTAGGCGCCCTGGAAATCCCAAAACACTTCTTATATCCTTGCAACCTTTGCTTAGCCACTTTCTCTCATCCGGGTCACCTATAGAATACTCCAGTGCGCCTGTATAAATGCACGTTATTTTGGTGAACCTATTTTTAAATCGATGCAACGATTTCAACAATATCAGAAGCATTTCATGTGTAAATGTCGTTATATCAATTACGACATCCCTTATATCAAGCTTCACCAATTCATTTACAACTCTCGCCATAGTGTCAGCCGTGAATAGTGGCTCGTGCATTTTAGTCAGTACCACTGAGTTCTCTATAAAAAACATACTTTTTATCTCTTCAGCAGTATCTAGAATCACAGGTGAACAATCTGTCGAGGCAAATATTTTTACCATTCTAAATTTCATCGACTTCACCGACGCTGGTACTGATTTTGCCCGTTCCTCAAAGCTAGCACAACAAAGGAAAGCGCCCTGTCTTTCCCCAAGGAACTTTGGCAGATCAGAGATAGGCACCTTCAATTCGTTCCTCATGAAATGTCCTAATTAAAGAGAGTCAATTGCTCTGGTTCTTCCTGTGACTCAACATCTCTCAATCGTTTTCCGTCACTCATTGCTCCCATTAGTCGTTCATTAGTTACAAACAGGTAACCAGCAAATCCTGTGGGATCCAGAGTAAATTGAGGCGCAAGACATCTATTTAGAATGAAAAGCCACGTTCTACCTGTCCCATCCTTGTTGCCAATAGTGGCCATATGCAGATATCCAGTCTGTACTCCGAAGGAAAGAACATCCATTATCTCCTTGGTAGGAACGTTTGTCAGCGCTATTGAGAATACTCTGCGTTCTGATCTATCTGAAACTAAGATGTCATGAAATGTAAATCCCATCGCATTTATCAAATTTTGAAGGTTCTGAACGATTCCTAATTTGCCTGTCAAGACCTCTTCGTCAGTTTCCAATTTTTGAAACTGGGAAAACATCATTCTATCACCCTGATCCCTTGCTACTTTATTTTGAATACCGCACGGGATGCTTGCAATCGCGGCTGACTCGCCAGCTTCTTTTATTGTTTCATCAAACATAGCTGCAGCAGAATCAAGAAAATATCTGATAACACCAGAAGACAGATGAACTAAATGCTCAAATCCCGCATACATGTAAGTTGATCTAGCCTTCCTAGTACCCCCCAAACTTCTAATATAGTTTGGCCTTGCATAACGTAATGCATCATCTGAAGCGCGGTAACCTGTTCCTTCTTCCTCCCAAGCAGAAAGTAGTCGCAATCTTTCCTTCTCAACAGCCTCTTCCTGCTTCTTATAAGATGGAAAATAGTCTTCTGGTAGCACACCACTTATTCCCGCCAAGTCCAATCGCTTTTGAACTATCTCTTTAACTCGTCTATGGTATGCAGTTTTACTCGTTGTATATCTGTCTGAAATATTTATCTCCTGATAATCATGTGGGGATTCCACAAGTGTCCCATTCGGAGACACGAAACTCTTGTAATTGCCTAACTGTGCCGAGACTTTTAAACTGATTTCTGGGTGAGTTCTGGTAGACAACCAAGAGTTCAAGATCTTAGTTTGGGTCTTACTCAAATTATCAGCATCGTCTATAAATAGATAGACGCACTTCTTAGGAAATCCTGGTAGCGCTATAAGACCTTGAAAAAATGGCACTAAGAAACCTGTAAATGACAATAATGGCAGATTATAAGCAGGGGCAGGTGAGTCAATCTCAGGACAAAATTCTAAAACATAGCGAATAAAATCTGCATGCATGTCAAGTGCATGATCATACAATGACTGAAAAAAACTCTCTGCGGAAGCGTCATCAAATCTACATTCGGATTTGCATCCAGACAGCTTAAGACGACGAGAGTAGGTCTTTTCTAAAAACTCGCGATATCTATTTTCATCAAATACTAAATTGCTCGACAAAGATTTTGTTAACGCTTGCAACACTTCGATAATGACAGAGAGAGTAAAAAAGTGTTCGTTTATAAGAAATGCGGCATGATGACAATCCAGTCTTTCCAAATCAGTTATCTTTAACTGAGTGTTTTTAATTGGCACATGAAAGGCAAGAAATTCTAGATCCTCAAATGAACGTCCCTCTTTTAGTTTTAGAACATCAGGCAGAAGGCATCGAAAAATCATGCTTTTCCCCGAACCACGGGCTCCAAGAATCATTGAATGACCAGGATTTCTAACCTGCGGAAAGTCAGAGAAGACTTCGACAAACAGCTGTTGGGCAGTTGATGCGTCCAACTTTTCCGGACTCATAACGGTAAACGGATTGGAAAATGTTGAGCTTTTTTGCATTTCTAACATGCGCCATCTCCCCTCAATAATCCTTGCAATGCGATACCATCGGCGGCGGCTAGTGGCTTTTCTACCATTGAGCATATATCTTTCTCAATGGAATTTGGGTACCCTGACAATTTAAGAACAATCTTATCATGAAAGACAGGATTCAGAGTATGCGGTTTATGGACATTAATTTCAGCACTAATTGAATTAATGCCTATCATTCCACGAAAATACCGGCTGCAATATTCAAGTTCCGTCAAACATTTTTTAAGCCTCAACAAGATTTCATCATATAAAAACATCTCAGAGTAACCTCTAGGATCACCGACATTCTCTTTCGTCGATAAACCATCTGCTAATTCAAGTGGCAAATCAAACTTCAATATCAACGAGTTTCCACTAACTCCAGTTTGTTGCAGGCATTTAGAATAGTAGTGAAAAATCTGATTCTCGGGTGGTAGTGATTGCAGCAAAAACCTTGCCGCACGCGTATGATCATCTGAGATTTCATCCGAAAAACGTAGTATTGCGGCTAATAGAGCTGGTTTAATTAATGCACCTTGAAGATGTTCCTCCTGAGCCAATGATGAAATTGTGTCCTTCGAGCCATTAATTTTGCCGCCATGAGCCATTGCGACAGTCGCTATGGTCTTTTTAAGAGGAGTTTCGGATGGAAATAGAACGCCAAGCTCTTCCATCACTTCAAACACTCGTTTCTCATGTTCATCTCTTCCAAAGATGTTGCCAACATCATGAAAGTGAATGGCAAGCAATAAAATGAATATTTCATACCCGCTCAGTTGCTCTACGCCAATTCCTAGCAAAAGTCCTGCACGTTGAATGACCATTTCAACGTGTTCCTTTCCGTGATCATTTAGAAGGCCAGAACCATGAAGTGCCGCTCCAGTGACAACTTCTGGATGAATATTTCTGTTCAAGTAATCTTCTATCTGCTGAAAGATTCTTACGTAATTACCTGCATTGATGGGGAATTCATTAGTCTTTTCAGTATACCGTTTTTCAAGTTGAAATCGGAGACCGTCTTTTTCACTGAAAACACACGTCATCTTTTTCTCACTTGTTATTGAGCATTGATTTCTGATTGTTTGAAGCGGAGAACTTTACAATTGCTTCAAAAACAGATTTAGCCAACAGCGGCGGAACTGCATTTCCTACCTGTTGCTGCTGAAATCCAATAGATCCGCGAAACTCGTACCAATCAGGAAAAGACTGTAACCTTGCTGCTTCTCGTACCGATAATCCGCGATTTTCCCATGGATGCACGACCATGTTCTTTCTATAATTTCCCAAAACAACAGATGGTTTGTCTGCACTTAAACGTCGATAAATGCCGGTGTGGCATCGTGTTCTATCAGTATAGTTTGCCATCAAATCTTCCGAGATATTTTTCCAGTTTCCTCCCTGAGGAATCTGTTTGTAGCGTTCTATTATATAATCAGCACTCTTTGTTACTAAATTTCCAGTGCATTCAGTTTTGTCATCTCTCATCTCGCGCGCGTATTTAGATCGTGCAACTCTTGCATATTTAGAAGTACATTTACTTGCGCCATTAGATAAAATGGGCAAATCAGCCAGCGCTTGACGAACAGTAACTGGATGTCTTGATGTAGCTTTAGGCATTTCTAATTTAAATCCATTACGTGAAGCAATAATGAAGAATCGTGATCGAATTTGGGGTACGCCGAAATCAGATGCGCAAAGAACTCCGTTATTGCATGAATAACCTGCTGTCAACAAATTGCCTATGACAGAGTTCAAGAATAGACCGTTTTCAGTTTCAACTATACCCTTCACATTTTCAAATACAATCCAATCAGGCTTCCATAGATGCACAATTCTAATGAATTCCTCAAATAACCAATTCGTGGGATTCTTGCGGTTTCGTGTGCGCTGGTTAGAGGTCGAAAACCCTTGGCATGGCGGACCGCCAAAAAGAATTGATACTTTGTCCTTTTGAGAAACGTTGATTGTGTTAACATTTTTTATGTTATCAACAACTAGTGTCGTATCAGGATGATTAAAGGAATAGGTGGCTGCTGTGTGCTTATCACATTCAATAGCTAAAGCGACATAGACACCTGCCATCTGAGCGCCGAGCGACATACCACCGGCACCAGCAAACAGATCGACTCCGACGAAACTAGACTCGGCGTTTTGCATCATCTCTCTCTGTTCAATTTGTAATGCAAGTCGTTGCGTACTAACATTTTCAGATTATACATATAACACTCACCTGCCATGGTTGATTGATTTTGGGAAATGTAGTATGCATGTAGTTGAGTCTCAACAGATCCTCTAATGATGGGCCGCCCAATACGTAGGATTGCCCGCGCTCGAAATCACCCCTTACAACCAAAGTGCCCCTGCGTGCCCGGCCGCTTTGCGATGGACCACCCCCCCGGCCCGCCTGTTCAAGGGGCCGCCGGCAGGTAAAGTCGGCGCTTATGCCCGAGCCCATGTCCCAGAACTACCATTCTCGGACCTTTCCCAGCCAACCTGGTGGGCGATCCCCTTGACAGGCAAAAGCCGCCCCAAGGCGGCGCGGCATGTTCTCGGACATGAATTCCGGGTTTTGGGCACTTGGTGGCCCAGAAGGTCAGTCGCCGAAGGGATCCGGCGCCTGGTCGTCGGCCTGGGCGACCTCCATGCCGGCGCCTGGCGCGCCGATGGCGCCGACGCCCAAGCCCTGCGGCGCCCCACCGGCCCGCAAGGCCTTCAGCTGGCCCGGGGTCATGGTTGCCCGCACGCGCTCCAGCAAGGCGCCCACGCCGGCCGCAGCCGCCAAGGCGCCCAAGCCTGCGGCGTCCCGGTTGCCCTTGGACTGGCCGTCGGCGATCTCCTTGGGCGTCGCACGCAGGTTGCGCAGGTGTCTGTCCACAATCTTGGACAGGAAGTCCATGTCCTTGGGGTCCAGGGAGGCGCCGTCGTAGAGCAGGCGCACGTAGGCCGCGCCGGCCATCAGGATCTGGCGGAGGTCCGCACCCGTGTTCAGCCCGGCGTAGTCCCGGTAGATCTCGGCCACGTAGGCCTCCAAGGCCCGTTGCCGGTCCTTGTCCTTCGGAAAGACCTCGGGCACGACCACGCCGGCCGGGAGCTCCGGTCTGGCCTCCAGGTCGCCCGGCGCCAGGTCCTGGTGATCCGTGCAGCGCATCCCGACCGCGGGCACGGCCGACCGGCAGAGCCTGCCGCCGTCCATCTCCATCCCGCAGCGCGGGCTGACTGCGATAGGGTTTCCCCGGCTGCCGGTGTCGATTCTCCCCGGATCTCGCTTCATGCCATCCTCCAGCATCTGTGGGCGGGCCTGGCCCCAGGGCCGGCTGGGAAGGCGCACGCGGAAAATCTCAACAGCCCTGCAGGCCCGCCTGCCGTTCATGACCCCTTTGCGCGCTTCCTTCAAAGCGGCGAACTGAAATCCGTGCCTGGCCGCGCGCCATCCTGCCCAATTCTCACTTCTGAGAATCCGGCTCCGCCTTTCTCAATTCTGAGAATCCGCCCTCACACCCGGATCCTGCGCTTGGCCTTCGGCCGGGGCGCCTTCCGGGCCTGAAGCCCCGGTTCCTCCACCAGCCGCTTGTAGGCCTGCAGCTTGGGGTTGGGCATGGTTTCGATGAGAGGCGCGATCTCGTCCTGCAGGTCCTTCCAGGCCGTGGTGGTCAGCCGACCCTGGGCATCCTTCAACACCAGATCGAACTCGGTCTTGGAGAGCCGTCCAATACGGCGCAGCACTTCGCCGTTGGTGCGGTGATACGCGCGGGCCAGCAGGCTGACGATCTGGTACGGGTCGGTGAACGTGGTCTCGTTCGCTGGTGTGACGCGATAGAAGTGCGTGGGCGTCTCGATCTGCTCGTGTCCGATGAGGTGGATCTTCATGAGGTCGGCCAGCTCTTCCTTCCGGCCGTAGAGGATCTTGGCGGCACTTGACAGGCGGTCGTATTCGATGGCGATGGCCGAGAGGTCGCCCGGATTCACCTGGACCTGGGGCAGGCCGCGCTGGGCCACCTCGCGCCAAAGCGGGCAGCGGGTTTTGTGGTCGCACCAGGCGCAGTACTTGTTCAGGTGGGGTTCGAAGCGCGTGCTCTTCTCGCAGCGCCGCACCAGCGTGACCACCTGGTGGAGCGCCAGGTCGAGGTCTGACGCGGAGCGCGTGGTGCGCTGGGCGATGCCGTGCCGAAGGAGGACGAACTCGAAATCGACGGGCGTGTCCGGCGTAACGGCCAGGGCTTCGGATTCGCGCACGGCGATCTCGTAGAGCGACGCTTGCAAGGAGTGACGGAGCTCGTCCTTCGTGTAGAGCATGCGGTTGGTCTTGTAGTCCTTGATGCGCACGACGCCCTCCGGCGTGACCTCCAAGCGGTCGATGAAGCCGACGATGGGGATGTCGCCATCGGGCTCCTCGATCACCAGCTCGAAGGGCCACTCGAGGCCGAGGATCTGGTCGGCGTAGAAGTCGCCGCTCTTCAAATACCCGACCAGGATGGCCTGGGCTTCCTCCAGCAGCATGCCGCTGGCCTCCGGATGTTCTTGAAAGGCCTGGGTAAGGCTGTCGAGGACGAGCTTCTGGTGGCGAAAGAGCCGGCCCTTGTGCCTGGCGGCCAGCAGCGTGGTGCACGCCAGCTCGAGTGTCCGGTGGCAGAGAGTACCCAAGATTGCGGGTGAGATGGGATTGGCCAGCGGCACCCAGGCCTCCTCACCGAAGATCTGGGGATCCAGGTAGCGGGCCTTGTAGGCCAGGGGGCAACGGGCGTAGGTGTCCAGGCGCGAGAAGGACCAATGCTCGTTGTGGACGACGAAGCCCTCGGGGATGGCGGGGTCGAGGAGGGGCGTGCCTGGGCTATAGGGCACCTGAGGCGCCGTGTGAGGCGTTGTCATGGGCGGGTCCTCGTGGTGGCTTGGCGAGTTGGCTGGAAGGTCACGGCGGGCACGTGGCGCCAGCTGGTGCGGGCGTGGCGCCAGCTAGTGCGGGCGTGGCGCGGGCGGGCGGCGCGGGGGACGCCAAAGGGGGAACCGTCGGTTAGCGGGAAACAGCGCGGGCGTGTGATGTGTGGCGTGCCCGATGGCTTTTTCCAATAGCATGGCAAGTGGCTTTTGCGCGCTCTCTCTCCAGCGCCTGCCCGCAGGCTCCAGGACGCACAACGACTCTTCTTTAAAAAAGAAAAATGATCAGTCGTCGAGTGTCCCCGATCCCGCGGGCTTTTAGAGGGAGAGCGCGCACTCCCCTGATAGTTTGCATATCGTTGGGCCACTGGGCCATCCAAGCTGATTCCACGCCCGATGGCCTGGGCGGAAATCTGATTCTGGAACAGGTCCAGTGGGCTAGAGTTCCAAACGAGTTTTTCTTGTGATACAACTTCGCTCAGCCTGACTGGACCCTTGGCCCACCAGACCCGTTCCGAACCCCTGCCGCCTGAACAAGCTCGTCCCATCGATCGCTGATCACGCCTCATCGGACTCCCCCTTCCAGGCGCGGATTTGCCGACCGCCGGCGTGCCTCGACTCATCGATCCACTCCCTGAGCATGCTGCGCGTGGTCGCATCAAGCGGGGCCTTTCGGCGGTTCAGCCAATTGGTGAGCGTGCGCACGTGGACGTTCAGCACACGCGCCAGCTGGGTCTTGGACAGGCCGGTGTCGGATCGGGCGTAGATCAGGTCGCGCAGGAGCTCGTCGACAACGCGGCCCTGGCTGTCGCGCTTGACCTTGGGGACGGGGTTGACGGCTTCCTTGGGATGCGTGCGCGACACCAGGTCCCAGAGGGCGGCCACGCGGCGTTCCAGGTGCAGGAGTCGCTCGCTTAGCTGCTCCGTGCCCTGCATGCCCGGATGGGTCTGGCGGAAGTGCTCAAGCGCGCTTGAGGTCTGGACGGTCACGTGGTCGAGGAGTTTCTTCTCGCGCCGGGCGAGGTATTGCATGATTTCAGGGGCGATGGGCATGACCGGGAGTCTCCTTGGAGTGAAAGGCGCCCCTGGCTGCGCACGGTGGCCACCAGGGGCGTGGGGTCTTGTTGGCGGGTTGGTGGCGATGTGCTCTGGCGCCAGGCGCGGGAGGGCCCAGACCCGTGACCTGCGAGCCCTGCATCATGGCCCAGGGTCCTCGCGCGCGGGGTGCGTTTCGTCGGCGCGAGGGTCTGCCGTGGAAATCCGTGCCTGCTTGGACCGCAGACTCGCAGCCAGGAAGGCGGCGGGCGTGAAGCGAATCCGGCGGGTGGGAAGCGGCAGGTCTCGGGATCCCGGCTCGCGCGGCCACGCCCAGCGCCGGGCCTTGGGTGCCTGGCATTCCAGGCGGCCCAGATGCGTGAGCGTCAGCGAGTCGCCGATCTGGAGATCCTCAAGCTGGTCCAAGAGGACAGACAGCACGTCCTGCAGGACGGACTTGGCGCTGCGCGCCGAATAGCCGTGGTCCGCCCGCAGGCGCTCAAGCAGGTGACGATGGGAGAATGCAGTCATGGAGTGGTGCCCTTAAGCGGGGCCGGGACCTACAGGCGCCCCGGCACGTGTGTGGGGTGTCAATCGTCGAAGGGATCACCGGGCTCGGGATGGCTTTCCTCCGGAAGAGAGGGGGAGGCGGGGCTGGGAGCGTGGACACGGCGCCGGTGCCGGGACGTCCCATCGGTCCGGCCACTGGGCGCCTCGATCTCCTCCCCTGCCCTGAGGTCCGGTGGGATGGGCAGATCGCTCAGCGTTCCCAGCCCGATCAGCGTCACGCGACTGTCCAGCTCGTTGAAATCCGCCCGGCATGGGAAGTCCTGGGCGAAGAGCGGGTAGCGCTCGCAGTGCTCGTTCAGATCGTCCACGGCCTGGCGCAGCGGGGCCTTCTGCTCACGCACCAGGGCAATGGCGACCTGGCAGCGGATCACGTCGTTCATCTTCTCGGCGGACTCCAGCTTGCGCGTGGCATCGGCGCTGAGTGCGGCAAGCGTGTCCGCCACCTCGCTCCATCCCTCGCAGCGCGTCAGCTCCTGCAGGCGTAGCACACGCGCCAGGAGATGGTCATAATGGTCCAGGTCCGTGGCGCTCGGCTTTCCGTTTGCGGGGTTCTTGTCCACAGTTCAGGTCCTCCGATGGGTGGGTGTGTCAGGTGGCGGACGCGGTGGCTGCCGCCCGGTCGGCGTCCAGGGTGACGTCCAGGATGGCGACGACGTCGCTCTTCAGAGCCTTGTCACGGCGGGTCTCGGGCAGCATGACATGGGCAAGCTCGCGGGCCCCGGCGATCCCTTGCAGCAAGGCGGCCACGCGCAGGAGGAGCGCCTCCCGGGCGCGCTTGTCGTCCAGGATCTTGCCGGCCTTGACGCGCTCAAAGAGCACGCTGGATTCGAGCACGCCCAGCGTGCCCGTTCCCTGGAGGACCTCGCCCAGGACCCCCAACGCCGCGGCGGCGGCCTCGGAGATCTCAGCCGTGGCCTGGGACGCCTCCGCCACACCACGCGCGAGCTGTCGGCGCCACGTCGCCTGCTCGCTGGCCACGCGGCGGCGCACGGTAGCCCGGTACCAGATCCAAACGCCAGGCAGGCTGAGCACAGCCAGGCCCCCAAGGACAATGGGGTGATTCATAGGGTGGCTCCATTGAAGTGGATGAGGATGAAGTCGACGACATCGGCCGGGCGGTAGAGAACGGGCCGGCCAATCTTGAGGTGGGGGGGCATCGGAGCGCCTTCCCAGCGCCGTGTCCGCAAGGCCGAGGCGGTGGTGAGCAAGACCTTGGCCAGTTCGGTTTCCGATAGGAAGGCCGGCAGGAGGGGCGGAGCGTAGCCGAGCTGGCGGAAGATCTCGTCCAGGATCTCTTGGCGCCGGGCTTGTTCCGGCGCGACAATGGGCGTGTTCATGGAAGGGCGGCCTCTCGCGCGTCTTGGTGTTTCCCACCAAAGGGGCGGCGATGGACCTGAAATCGGACAGGGAGGCCGAAGAAAAGGCAGAAAGTGCGGTGGGGACAAGGCCCCTTCCGCAGGGCTACTCGGTCTTGTCCACCGTCTTCCAGTGGGTGGTGACGATCACGAGCTGCTCGGTGATTGGAGAGTAGAAGGCTGCGCGAGGTCGCATGGGCTTCCCCACGCCCAGCTCGTCCATGAGCTTGTGCAGGATGACCAGTCCCGCGCGGCGGAAGACGCGCAGGGCGGCGAACTGGCCGGGAACCCCGTGTCCGGCCCGCCCATGGGCAGCCCGCGCGCGGTCCACCAGAAGCTCCATCCACTCCGTCGATCGGTCCTCGACGCAGCAGTAGCGCAGGATCGCGGCCAGATAAGTGTAGCCTCGCTCATCTTCACCAAAGGCGGCCAGGAGATCCCAGTTCACCCAGCGAATGTCCGTGCCGATCTCCTCGCGCGTATGCGGCCGGCGCTCCTTCGCTCGCGCTGACTTCTTTCTACCCATGGATCAGGCCCTCCCGAGCTTCATCTGGCCAGGTCCTGCAGCAGGTCAAGCGCTAGATCCAGGATGCCCGCGACCTGTTCGCGCTCGTCCGCGGTCGGCCAGCGGGGATAGAGGACCCGGGTGGACGCCGGGTCCCGGAGGGCGGCCGCGGCGGAGCGAAGGACGCCTGGCTGCAGTTCCAAGAGCTTGCGCACGCGGATGAGGAGCGGCTGCCTGCTGGTGGCCAGATCCAGCGCCCTGCGCGTGCTGCGGTGGCGATAGCCCACACAGGGGGGTGGCGAGGCCTTGAAGTGGGCACGAATCGACTCCCGCTCGCACTCCATCTGGGCCGCCGCCTCCCGCAAGCGGACCCGCTCAAAGGCGCGTCTGAGCAAGATCCGGGCGCTACCGCGCGCCGTTTGCCCTCTGTCCACTCCCGACATCAGCACGTGCTGCCGGGCGAGAGCGGCCCGGTCGCGCGTCAGGAAGTAGGCCCCGCGGATGTCGCGCGTGGCGAAGGGCGTCAGCAGCGTAAGGCGCGCGTCATTGGAAAGCGTGTCTCGCTCCACGATCTCAAGAATCCTCCAGGCATCCGCCGTGGCGAAGTAGACGGGACGTTCCCCCGACGGCCAGTGATCGATGGCGTCAGATCCCACTCGCCACCTCGCCGTCCACGATGTGCACGCCCACCTGCTCGCTTGTGGCGAGCTCCATCAGGACCAGTACGCCCTGTTCAGCCGCCCAGGCGGCCACGCGCGCCCGGGTCTTTTCAGTCATCATGGAAGCCTCGCGCAGGGCCAGAAATCTGAGCTTCGGGTGCATGGCCGCGCCCATGGCCAGGGAAACCTCCAAGCGCTGGGCATCGCTGGCCTGCTCGAAGGGCATGCCCTGGTAGAGCACGACGCCCTCGTCCGTGATGGACAAGCCACCGATGGGGAAGTGCGCGGCCAGGATCACCTGACCGATCTCGTCGTCCACGGCATCGATACGGGTCGTCAGGTCCTGGGTCTCCTTCTGCAGACGTGCCCTGTTGTCCTCCTCTTCCCGGTGGCGCGCCGCCGCGCGGGCCCGCTCGTTCGTCTCTTCCGCCGTGGCCAGGCACTCCACAAGGGCCGTCAGATCTGGGTCCACCAGCGCATCCACCTGGGCCTTGGCCACGCGTCCGTCCTCCACCAGCTGGACCACACGGTCGCGCGCGGCTTGCAGCTCACCTTCAAGGCGTGTCACCTCCGCCCTGGCTTCGCCGTGCGTATGGCGCAGGTCCACCAGCGCCTGCCGTGTGGCGTCGTTGCCTTTCTTCACCCGTCGCGCGTCTTCCAGCTCGCTTGAGAGCTGCGTCAGACTGACCACCGCCGGCGTGTTCGGTGCCGGCATGGGCAGGGCTTCCAGCCGGCTCTCAGAGGCCTTGAGGTCCCGGTTCACGTCGGTGCGCTCGTCGTAGATCGATTGGCGTCGCTTCTTCAGTTCCTTGATGGTCTCGCCGATCCCGGCCATGTCGATCAAGACGCGGCTGCGGCCCTCCGGCTTCATGCGAATGAACTCGCTGGGGTCGAAAGTCAGCGTGTTGAAGAAGGCGTCCAGGATCGCTTGGGGGCTGGGGAAGCTCCCCTTGTCCGGGGTCCAAAGCTTGAGGCCCCAGCCGCCCTCCGCCGTGACCGTGCGGGTCACGCGGATCCGCCGCGGGCTGTCCGGGCGCGCATCGTCCGACGGCGCCATGTCCAGGACGATCTCCGCTTGATCCGAACCCGCGTGCACGGGCTCGCGCGGCGCGACCTTGGCGCCGCCCAGGGCCGTCCAGATGGCCTGGATGACGCTGGTCTTGCCCTCGCCGTTCTCGCCCGAGAGGTGCGCCGTGTGGGCTGCCGGGTCGAAGGCGATCTCCACAGCCTTCAGGCGCATGAAGTTCTCGGCCTTGAGACCGACGATGCGATAGCTGTCCGCCAGCTGGTGGGGAGGCCGGGCCATGAGATGCTCCTTTCGTTAGAAGGGGAGAGGGTCCATGTCGGGGGTCGTGCCGGGACCGGGTTGGCCGGCCTGGGAGATGCCCGCGTCGTTCGGGGCCACCTCACTGAGGCTGGCGGGTCCAGGCTTCATGTCGTCGTCCTCCTGCCCGTGGAGGCGCCGGAGGGCGTCATGCAGCGGCGCCTCCAAGAGCCGGATGGAGCGCGACCGCTTGCCGCCCTCCACGCGCCGGCGGACGTCCTCTTCGCTGATGACGTGGTGGGTCTTCAGCGTGTTCGTCAACCGGTTGGCGCTGAGTTTCTTTTCGAAGGGCCAGAGCCCGTCTTCCAGTAGCTCGGTGTGAAGGGCCTCGGCGAGCTTGGCTGAGGAATACTCGTGCGGGAAGGACAAGAGCTCGTACACGCGGCGGTCCTCGCCCGTGATCAACTGCAGTAGCGTCTGCAGGATGAGGATGTCCAGGTTCTCGCGGCGCGCGCGCTCCTCCTGCTCCGTCGACTTCTCGCGCTGGGCCTTCAGCAGCGTGTCCACCAGACAGCAGGTTTCGTCCTGCCCTGACTCCCGATCCACCTGGTGGGCGAGGGTGATCAGGGGCAGCCAGATCTCCCGCTCGCGGCTGTAGAGGTCGGGCAGGGCGCCCATCAAGTCCTCGGTGTAGATCTTGTGCAGCAGATGGAATTTGGTCAGCGCCCAGCAGTGGAGGCGGTTCCGCAGAAGCGCTGTGCGGGTCTTGATCTCACGGTCGTTCTGGGCGTGATCCTTTAGGACCACGTCCTTCTGCTTCTTCAGGCTGCGGATGACGATGCAGCGGTTGCCGAAGACATGGTCGATCTCGTTGATGGACCCGAAGCACTTGGGCCCATAAGTGTCGAAGATCTCCACGAGGCCCGTGTCCATGTTGGTCCGGCTCGCGCTGGACCCTTCCTTGTAGGAATCGAGGAAGGTCGTGCGGATCGCGGCTTCCATGGTGCCGGGCTTGGGGTAGCTGAGCTTCTCGGCCTCGTCCAGGATGGCCGTCGCGCGATTGGCGTGCACCAGGCGGAAGAGGGCCGAGTCGGTGATGTTGGTGGTCTTGCGCGCGTTGAAGGCGAGCTGGTGGATGAAGTTCAGGCTGAGGCTCTTGCCGGATCCCGTGATGCCGTTGAAGTGCAGGTAGCCCAGGGTCCCGAAGAGAGGGTAGACATAGGTCATCATGATCCAGAGGGCGATTATGTCGAACTCGTGCTCGGCCGGGTACCAGATGAACTCCTTCAAGAGCGCACGGATGTCCAGGAAGAGCTCGGCCGTGCTGGGCGTGTTGGCGGATGGGTCGTGCATGAAACACTCCACACTGTTGGGGATGGATTTGGATAGGTTCCAGCGAGGCAGGTCCGGATCCGGGAAGCGCGTGAGCTTCTTGTCGTTGATGGCTCGGGATGCGTAGCGGACGATGGACACCTGGGGAGTCCCAAGGTCGACGCGAGACTCCACCACGAACTTGACTGGGATCTCGCCATCCTCGTCCACTTCGGTCACCCAGACGCCCAGGTTGCCCACGGCCTTGTCCGTGATGCTGAAGTTCAATGCTGCGACGTAGGGCACGGTGTCCTTGAAGAGAAGCCTGGGGCTCACTTGCGTCCCGCCATCCTCCGGCGGGGACTTCAGCAGCTCCTCTTTTCGCTTGGCGCCGCGATCCTTCAGCATCTCGCGCAGGCCTTTGACGGGCGTGTCGATGCGGCGACTGATGCGCTTCAGGTACGCGGACTGCAGGTTGTCGTCCAGGGCCAGCAGGGCGTCGATGATCGCCAGCAGCAGCTCCTGCTCTTCGCGTCCCAGGCGGCCGCCACCTTTCACATCGGGCAGGAGGTCGATCTGGTAGTCGATTAGGTCCGGCGCGGCCTTCAGCAGCGCCTGGAATTCCTCCTTCGTGCCGCCGGCCCGGGCCCAGTCGTTGATGTCCTTCTCGCCCGGCACGTGCAGGATGCACACGTCTCCGTCCGGCATCTGGGCCTGGAGGGCCCGCGCCGATTTCAGAACGCGGCCGCGGCCGGTGGCATCGTTGTCCCAGACCAGCGTCACGCGGCGCTGACGGGCGAAGCGCACCGCGTGTTTGGAGGCCTCCGCGCCCAGGCAACCCAGGGATGGGATGTCCCACTCTAAGAGGGTCCAGCAATCGGGGATGCCTTCGGTGAGGACGACCTCGCGCCCCGGATGGTGAAGAGCATCCTCATTGTAGAGGCCGGCCGGCCCGGGCAGGTGCAGGTACTTTCGCTTGTCCTGGGGCTCCAGGGCACGGAAGGTGAAGCTCGTCACGCGCTGGCGGACGAGCAGGGGAATGGCCAGCCGAGGACCCAGGAAGAGGACGTTCCCTTTCTCGCCACGCAGGCCTACGGCTGCGAAGTCCGCCTCGCTGAATCCCGCCAGCCAGGGATGGCTTTCCCTGACCTGAAAGAGCTTCTGGATGTCTAAGAGGCCCACACGCTGCGCGCGAATCAGCTCATCTGTGAAGCCCCGGTCGTGCAGGTAGCTCCGTGCTCGGGTCGCCAGGTCGCTGTCGCCCAGGAGCCACCCATGGCAAACCTGGGCCAGCACGGTCAGCACATCCTCCCGCTGCCGGCGGGCTGCGCTCTCGACCTTCTCCTCCTCCGTTGGGGGCTTGAGTTCGATGCCGAGGAGATCGGCGCCGATTTGCACCGCCTCCTTGAAGGACACGCCCCGTTCGGCCATCAGGTAGTCCAGCACGCTGCCGGCAGAGCGCCCGCCCGGATGGCTCCAGCAGATCCAGCTGTTGGTTTCGCGGTAGTGGGTGAAGGAGGGAGTCTTGTCGGCGTGGCCCGGCAGGGGGCAGCAGAGGGTTCGCTTTCCCTGAGCCGCCCGCGGCAAGAGCGAGTCCAAGGTCAGCTCGCGCTTGAGGTGCTCGACAACATCCTGGAAGTGGCCCACGCGATTCCCCTGCTACCGGATAGCCGCCATGAAGAGGTCGTCGCCGCGCGCCGCCAGGATGGCCGCTGCGGCGTCGAATTGGTGTTCGCTGCGCTCCTTCGTCACGTCCCAGCCCGCCCCGGCCCAGGACCGGTCGTCCCGCGCCCGAACCGCGCGCACACCGTCCGCCACGCGCGACTTTGTCGCGGTCAAGCCGCCGCCCACGCGCTCCTTGATCTCGCCCGGCAGAAGCCAGATCGTGGGCACCTCGTGGTACACGTGCGCGGCCACCAAGAGGGCCTTGGCATAGGCCAGGCCTTTCAAGGCTGCGGCACTCTGGGCGCCGGAGGACGGTGTCTCGCAGCAGAGAAGCGCGGGCGGGTAGGCTCTCAGGAAGTCGCGGATGCCTAGGGCCAGGATCTCCAGGCGCCGGCCGTCGTCGTCGGCCTTGCGCAGGCCCAGCTTGCGATCGGAAGGCGCCGTCACCAGGGTCGTCATGGCCAAGGGCCACCAGGTGGCCAGGTCCACGGCCACCAGCGCGAAGTGCGTGAAGGAGGGATCCAGGCCGACGACGAAGCGGGTGGGCCCACCAGGTCGCACGATGATGGTCGGGGCTGCCAACACGGCTATCGGCGCCGTTTCAAGCGGCGGGGTCTGCGCCGCCGGCTGTGCCTTGACAATTGTCGCCAGGAGCTTCTTGTAGGCGGCCCGCCTGCCGGCGTACTGGCGCAGCAATGGCTTCGAGTCGTTCTCCACGTGAACAACGGCGCTGTCGATGAAGTCGTAGACCTCGCCCTTCGTCTTGCCCGGCGCCGCGCGCATCACGCGGCCCACGCGCTGCTCGACGCGCCCCTCGGCCTTGGCCGGGAAGGTGAGGAGCAAGGTGTTCAGCTCGGGAATGTTGAGGCCTTCGTCGGCCACGGAACTGGCGAAGAGCACGCGCACCTGGCCGGCCCGGACCGCGCGCCGGATCAGGCGCCGCGCGTCCTTCTTCACCTTGCCGGCCAACAGTTCCCCCTCGATGCCCCGGGCCCGGGCCGCCTGGAAGAGTTGTTCCAGGTGGTCCTCCACCCGGCCGGACAAAACCAGGATCACGCGCTCCTCGTCCTGATAGAGGGCTTCCAGCACGTCCAGGACGAGGCTACGGCGCGCCACGTCCCGGGCCAGCACCTCCACGAGGGCCTGCCAGTCGCCAGCGCCGCGGTAGGGGAAGGTGAAGGCCGTGTGGATCTCGTGGATGACAGCTGGCACCAGCCAGCCGCCCGCCAATAGGTCTGCCTGGCGGGTTTCGTGCAGGAGGGGTCCAAAGGTGTGGTAGAGCTTGGGGGTCAGCCCGTCCTCGCGCTCTGGCGTCGCCGTCAGGGCCAAGCGCCACTTGGCCGGGCAGGCGTTCACCACGCGATCGAAGGTGCTGGCCGGACCGTGGTGGCCTTCGTCCAGAATGAGGCAGCCGTAGGAGCCGAGCTCGCGTGAAAGTGCGTCCGGCGCCAGGCGCGCCAGGCCTTGCACCGTGGCCACGATGATGGGCGCGCTGGATCCGGCGCTCGCGCCTGGGACGAAGCCGAAGTGTTCCTCCACCTCGTCGCGCCACTGTTCCAGCAAGTCGATGGTGTGAACCAGGATGAGCGTGCGCTGTCCGATCACAGCCAGGGCTGCGAGAGCCGTCACGGTCTTGCCGCCGCCGGCGGGGATCACCAGCACGCCCTGCTGGCGCTGGACCATGGCGGTTCGGGCCGCTGCCTGATAAGGACGCAGCGCGAGCAACAACGGTGGGAGTGCATCCCCGGGCAGGGGATGAACAGCGCGCCGATCCTCGATGCCGGGCCAGGGAACCAGCAGGTCCTTCAGCAGGGCGATGGCTCCCCGTGGCGCGCACCACATCTGCTCAGCGTCCAACGAGAAGCCGTCCAGCCGCCGCGGCACAGGTCGCCAGACACCGTCCACCTTCTCCCTGGGCGCTTGGATCCCGCGCTTCCTGGCAGCCACGAAGGCGGGGTTCGCATAGGACAGGGCCCGCTCAAGCTTCTCGCGGGCGCGGGCCGGCAGGTCCGTCATGGGCAGGCGCAGCAGGCTGTCGACGTGGATCATGCGAAGGGATCCTCGTCATCTGCCAGGAAGGAGGCGATGGATGCCGTTTCATGGCTGAACCTGCCGCCGGGAAGCGCCTTGAGGAATTGGCACCCGTATTTCTTGGACGTGACCCGTCCGTCCAAGAGCAGCACGCAGCCCTTGTCATCCTGCCGGCGGATGAGGCGGCCGAAGATCTGCCTCCAGGTGATCAAGGCGACAGGCAGGCTGTGGCCACTGAACCAGCCCTTGGGGTTGTGCTCGGCGATGTAGTCCATGACGGGATCGGCCGGCGAGGGAAAGGGCAGGCGGTCCAGCGCGACCAGGGACAGGGACTCCCCGGGCACATCGATGCCTTGGAAGAAGGTCCGCGTGGCGAAGAGCACGCTGGACACGTCATCCTGGAAGCGCTGGATGAGCTGCCTGGACGGCGCCTCGCCCTGGCAGTGACAGCGGATCCCCCGGCGCTCGAACTCAGGGGCCAGTGTCTGGTGGGCGGTGCGCAGCGCCTGGCTGGAGGTGAAGAGCAAGAGGGCGCGCCCCCGCGAATGCAGAACGGCATCGTGCAACTGGTCGTGGATCTGGTCACGGTACTCTGGCGCGCCGGGCTCCGGGAGCCCACGGGGGACCACCAGGAGCGCCGCCCGTTCGAAGTGGAAAGGACTGGGCAGGGCCACCTGGCGCGTGTGCTCGGACAGTCCGATGCGCTCGCGAAGAAAGCGGAAGTCGCCAGGCGTGGTGGTCAACGTCGCGCTGGTGGCGATGAACGAGGGCAGCCAGGAGAGGAGGGCCTGGCGGACGAACGCCGCAATGCACACGGGTTTGCCGCTGAGCTTCCAGCTTTCCCTGGAGGCCGACTCCACGTGCTCGGTCCAGTAGACCCACCCCTCGTACAGCTGCCAGGCCAGGGCCTTCACGCGCCTGCCGAGCTGGGTGCAGATCCCTTGCTGTCGTTCCAGCAGCTTGAACTCCGGGGTCCCCTCTTGTTGCTGACGCTTGGCCGCCTTCAGCTCGCGATGCGTGCTCCGTAAGGCCATCAGCATGGGGCCCACGTCGATCAGGCCCGCCTCCTTGATACGGCCGGAGCCCGGTGCGCCATGCTGAAAGCCCAGTAGCCGAATCTTCTGGTCCAGTTGCTCCGCGGCGGCGTCCAGGGATTTGAAGCCGGCATGGGACAGGTGGCGCTGGAAGCCGCGAAAACTCCAGCGGCCAATCTGCTCGCTGGCGAAATCACGGCCGATGTCTGGGATCTCGTGGGCCTCGTCGCAGATGAGCGCATCGAATGCCGGCAGCACGCCGGCCTTGCCGGCCGTGGCCTGCTGCACCATCAGGTGGGCAAACAGCACGTGGTAGTTGCAGACCACCACCTGGGCCAGCTCTGCTTCGGCCGCGGCCGCCTTGTGGAAGCAGAGGTGCTCGCAGCCGGCGCACTCGCTTGTGTCAGCCACGAAGAAGTGACGCCGGATGCGCGGCGAAACCTTGAAGGGCAGTTCGCTGGAATCGCCCGTGCCGGTTTCCCCGGCCCAGTCCAGCACGCGTTCGAACTCCTCACGCTCGCCGTCATGGTCCACGCTGGCGAAGAGCCGACTCTGCTGCTCATCATGCTTGGCCCGGCATAGGTAGTGCCCGCGGCCCTTGAGCAGAGTGAACTGGAAGGGCTCGGGCAGGATGCGGGCGAGGAAGGGCAGGTCCTTGTGGACGAGCTGTTCCTGCAAGGCGATGTTGGCCGTCGCGATCAAGACCCGCTGGCCGGTGGCCAGGGCGTGCAGGATCGCTGGCACCGAGTAGGCGAGCGACTTGCCGACTCCGCAGGGCGCTTCGACCATCAGATCATGGCTGCCGGCCAGCGCGTCCGCCACCTCCCGCGCCATGATGAGTTGGCTCTCGCGGGGTTGGTAGTCGGGCAAGTGTTGAGCCATTAGTCCGCCCGGACCGAAGACGTCGTCCATGGAGAGGGCGGGAGCGGGTTCTGTGGGTAGGACGGCTGCGTCCAGCAGGATCGGATCGGCTATCACGTCGTGAGTCATGACTGCTCTCGGGATGGGGATGTGGCACAAAACGGCCCGGCCGACACCTGGACGCGTGCCGACCGGGCCTAGGTGGGGGAGTTCGGGATCAGGAGAAGGGATCGCCCTCACCCGTGGCGCCATCCGCCTGGGCATGACGCGCGGCCTCCTCCTCCTGGCTGACCCAGCGCTGGGCGGTCTTGAGCTGCTGGGAAGGGAGGTCGCGGATCTTGGCAATGCGGAACTGCTTGAGGAAGTCGGCCATCATCTGGCCGCCCTGGACCTCGCCCAGCACGGCCTTCAAGGCCTTCAGTCGCTCAATCAGCTCGCTGCCCTCGGCCTGGCCAAGAATGGCCGCGGGCTCGGCCTTGGCGCCGGCCTTGGTGCCGCCGGTCGCCTCCGGGCCCTCGCCTTCCGCTTCCAGATCGAAGAGCTCCAAGGCTTCCAGCTGGGCGCGCAGGGTGGGCGAGATGGCGGCTTCGGGCAGCACCGTGTATGTCGTGTCCGTCTTCGCGCCGGTGCGCTCGATCTCGAAGATCTGGGCCTCGACGCCGTACTTGGCGTCCATCTTGGCGACCAGCTTGTAGAAGGTCTTCGAGTTCTCCAGGACCTTCACGCCCAGGATCGCGTAGCCGCCCTCCCGCGCCTCCAGCACGGCCACGTTCATGCTGGTCTTCAGGCTCTTGGGCTTGCCGCAGCCCTCGGTCCAGGGGTGGGTCTTCGAGTCCTCCCAGTAGATCTCGCGGATGTGCGGCTCGCCCAGAAACACGACCAGGTGCTTGTCGCCGTCATCGAACTTGAGGAAGCGCCCGCTCTGCAGATCGTGCTCCTCGTACCGCTTGTTCATGTCGCCAAACCGGCCCATGGTGGGTCCTCCTTGAATGGGTTAGTGCGTGATCTTGATGACGGAGAGGAGGTGCAGCACGGCCGGATGCCGGCGCAGGTTGATGGCCGGCGGCGGGGCGTCCTCCAGCACACGCAAGTCGGCCAAGGGCTCCAGACAGGCGCGGAAGGCGCGCTCCACGCAGCGACTGAGGGCGAAGACCGCCGGGTCGCCCACCGGGTGCTCGGCGACGATGCCGCCCACCTGCAGGGCCAGCTCCAGGAAGGCGCCGCGCACGCGGGCCTCGATCTGGTCCACGCAGACGGGGTCGCTGATTCGGGTCTCGTCCATCCCGGGCCTCCTCTTCCTTTCCCACCAAAGGGGCGGCGAAGGGGCTGGAATCGGACAGGCGTCAGCTCTTTTCCTGGGCTTTTTCCCGCAGGCGCTTCAGCAGGCGCTTGTGGCGCTTCTGCGTGGTGTCGTAGGCTTCGCCCGATTGGGCCGCGCACTCCTGAAGCGAGTAGCCGTAGACATAGAGGCCGATCAAGAGGCCTCGCTCCGCCTCGCTGAGTGGCAGGTCCTGGATCGTGTCCTGCAATGCCTGGTAGGCGTCGGTGCGCTCGTCCGGCAGCCGGTCCGACATGAGCGACTCGTCCGACGCGCACGCGAGCCTGGCCTCCTGCTGATAGTCCCGCAGCCCCAGCTGCACGCGCAGCCGGTACCTCGTGTCGCGCAGGAGTTCCAGCGCCAGGCAGGGATCCGCCAGCCGCTTTTCTCCCAGGAGCAGCAGCGTCTCCAGGAAGGCCATCACGACCGAGCTTTCAGATTCCGCCAGGCCCATCCCCGTCATCTGGTAGCGCGCCGCCAGGCCTTGCAAGGCCGTGGCGTAGGAGACCAGTAGCCAGAGCTGGATGCTGGGGGCCTCGGGCGCACCTGCCTGCAGGTGGCGAATGGCGGCGCTGAGGGCCGCGTGGCGGGCCTCCTGACGGTCCTTGGCCCCAGGTCCCAGGAGAGCCAGGAAGTCCGCCAGCGTGGGCGGCAAGGCGGGTTCGCGGGCGGTTAGGGAGAGGTAGTCGGTGGTGGACGCGGCGGTGTTGGCGTCGGTGCGGGAAGCGGGCAGCATGGTGGCTCCAGCGCATGGTCAGCGCCGGCGCGAAGCCGCCAGAAGGCATGATCAAGTCCCGGGCGCAAAGACGCGCCGGGCCAACAGGTTGTGGGTATGGACAGAGTCCGCCCCGGCAGCCCAGGACATGGACCACCCGGCCCGTGATTTCCACGGGAATGGCTGGGGCATGGAAAGCCCCGGGACGAACGTGTCCGCTTAGAACGCCTGGCGATCAGCCAGGCGAGGACTGTCGACCCGGGTTACTTGAGAGTCAGCAGAATGGAACGGGAGAGGGCGCAGTGGTGGGTCCGCTGCGAGACGGCGGGGGAGGGAATGTATTGAGGCCGGTACATGATGAACTCCAAGAGAACAAAGCATCGGGAGGCGACGGAGCCAAGATAACCGGGTCTGGTACATGGGTCGCGCGCCCCATTGCAGGGCTTGGAGATCCGAGGCAAGTCTTCGGCAAGCTCCGTCGAGGCGGGCCATTTGCCCGCTTCCACAGCGGGTCTGGGGACTCGCAATGCTCAATAACCATGGCATTCAACTGCTTGGAGGAATGCCCCCCACTCCACGTTATCACAAGTCCTTGTCACATATCACTAGTGTCCGGTTAGAAGTCGAACAAAAACAATTGGTTACCATCTGATGCTTGCTCGATTTGGGAACCTTCGGCTCTCAAGGCGCTTCGTAGCTGGGTTTTCTCGAAGACAGAGATGGAC